>Ga0160429_1000584_pt1 | contig 29235 bp, 17 predicted proteins | sample SolpanmetagenomR_FD_108199 | JGI IMG/M metagenome (GOLD analysis project Ga0160429, IMG submission 108199) | Solar panel surface microbial communities from Lawrence Berkeley National Laboratory, California, USA - R | ecosystem: Engineered > Built environment > Solar panel > Unclassified ... | reverse complement strand
GCCGCCCGGGCGCTGGGCCAGCCGGCCGCGGCGCTGCCGGGCCAGCCGGTGGCCCGCCTGCCCGCGCCCTGGGGGCCGGTGCTGGCGGGCCTGGCGGGCGGGCAGGCCCAGGCCGTGCGCCTGCCGGGCGGGCAGCTATATCGGGCCGCCGCCGCGCACTTTCTCGACCGGGGCTTTCAGCGGCGCTTCGTGGTGCTGGAGGAGCTGACAGACGAGCTGCGCCAGCAGGAAAAGCAGACCTACGAGCAGCTCATCCGGCTGATGTCGCACGAGGTCAACAACTCCATCGGGGCCGTCAACTCGCTGCTGGGCAGCTTCGGGCACTACGCCCCCCAGCTGGCCCCCGACGACCGCGCCGACTACCAGGAGGGCCTGGCTGTGAGCATCGCCCGCAACACCCAGCTGGCCGACTTTATCGGGCGCTACGCCCGGCTGGTGCGCCTGCCCCCGCCCGCCCCGCACCCCACCGACGTGCACGCCCTGCTGCGCGACCTCGGCCGCCTGCTGGCCCCCCAGAGCGCCGCCCAGGGCGTGGCCTGGCACTGGCAGCTCGCCGCCGAAGGCCCGCTAGTAGTGCCCGCCGACTCGCAGCAGCTCACCCAGGCTCTGCTCAACGTGGCCAAAAATGCCCTCGAAGCTATTGGGCCGGGCGGGGGCAACGTGTGGGTGCGCACCACGGCCCAGCCGCCCACCCTGGCCATCGAAAACGACGGGCCGCCGCTCAGCCCCGCAATCAGCCAGCGGCTGTTTACGCCCTTCTTCAGCACCAAGCCGGGCGGGCAGGGCATTGGGCTGGTGCTGGTGCGCGATATTTTGCTGGCCCACGGCTTCACTTTTCGGTTTGAGACTGAGGGCAGTGGCCGCACCGTGTTCGCGGTGCGGCTGCAACCCTAGCGCGGTGGGCGGGGTAGGGGGCAATGAGCTTTTTATCCTGCTTGCTTCATGCCCTCTGCCTTGCCTGCGCCGCTCTTCTATTTTCAAAACCCGGTGGGCCGGCTGCTTGAGCACCCGCGGGGCTACGCGCTGATAGAGTACCACCCCGGCCCGCGCCAGCTGGCCGACTTGCAGGGGCTGCTGGCCCAGTTGGTGCGCCTGCTCACCCAGCGCGGCTGGGGCAAGGTGCTCGCCGACCAGCGCCTGATGCAGCCCTACACCCCCGAGGAAAGCGCGTGGATACGGGCCAACTGGCTCACGCGCGACGTGGTGTTTCGCGGGGCCATCCTGCTGCCGCACGACGTATTTGCCCGCCTGGCCAGCTCGCAGCTCGTGCACGAGGCCAAAGCCGCCAGCCTTAGCTACCGCTTGTTTGAGGAGGCGGCCGCCGCCGAGGCCTGGCTGCTGCAAGAAGGCTAGCCCTCGGCAGCAGCGCCTGGCCCGGATTGGGTGAAAAATAGGGGAGGAGCCGGCCAAGAACAACCAACCCAACGTGCACGCGCCGTTCTTTGTAGGAGTAAAAAAATGCCCTCTTACTTAATTAACGCATGAAGCACTTTTTCTCTTGTATAGGCGGCGTCTTGCTGCTAGGCAGCAGCACGGCGTGGGCGCAATACCCAACGGCACTGCCGGCCGTGGTGGTGGGCAACGGCGCCAGCGCTACACTGCAGGATGCCTGGGCCGGTAACAACGCGCGCTACTACGCTTCGGTAGACGTGCAGCGCGGGGGCCTGGCGGTGCTTATTGACCGCGAAAACATCCGCAACCTGACGGTGCGCACCGGGGGCACGCTGCGCTTTGTGGTGCAGGGGGCCGCCGTGGCGCCGCCGCTGGCGGGAGGCGGCGCTTCCACCCTGACGCTGGAGCCGGGCGCTACGGTCGAAATAATATCCCGGCTGGGCAATGGGCTGCCGTTTGCCCAGGGCTACACCACCATCGGTGGGAGTACCGTGGTGGCCGGGCCGTATAGCCTGGCCATCGCGCCCGACGCGTATTATACCTACGATAACTACGACTACAGCACCAATACCGGGCCTACCACGGAGGCCCCGGCCCCCACCGTGCTCAGTGGCGGCCGCACGAGCGTGGCCAACGGCATTCCCCTGCCTGCTACGGTGGGCCGCCTCAAAGGCATTGGCCTGACGGTGAGCACGAGCCTGGGCGTGAGCCAGGAGGTGAGTGGGGTAGGCACCGCCCCGGGCGCCACGGTCACGCTGCTGTCGTCGGCCACTGGCACGGGGCTGCTGGCGGGCAGCTTTAGCGGTAATTTGGCCGTGCAGTGCTACATCGACGGCCGCCGCAATGCGGGGGCCGGCTACCGCCACTTGTCATCGCCCCTCTATTTTCAATCGATGGTGAGTGATTTTGCGACGGCCAATTTTACCCCCACCACCAACCCTGCCTACAACACCAACCCGGCCGTGCCCGCCGCCAGCTTCCCTACCGTGTTTGGCTACAGCACCGACCGCCTGTCCTACGCTTCGCCCACGCCCACCTTCGACACGGGTTGGTACTCGCCAGATGCCCTCAGCAGCCAGTTGATAGGCGCTTTCGGCTACGCCGTCAATATGCCCGCGGGCGGCACGATGACCTTTACGGCGCCGGGCGCCTACAGCCCCATCAGCGAGATTTACATATCGGGCTTGTTTCGGGGGCCGAATGCCGAGGGAGGCTGGTACCTGCTGGGTAATCCCTTTCCAAACCCTATCGACTGGGAGAAGATGGCCGCCACCGGCCTCAAGGGCATGAGCAGTACGCTCTACGTTTTTAAGAGCAGCGGCCAGTACACGGGTAGCTACGCCTCCTACGTGCCCGGCGTGGGCGGCGTGAATGGGGGTACCAACGTGATACCCATTGCGCAGGGCTTTTTTGTGCGGGGCACGGCCACCGGCCCCACCAGTTCCACCAACGCGGTATCGGTTATCTTCAGGTCCAACACGCTGCTCACTTCTTTCGACGCAGCCAAGAACGCTACCGTGCAGCGCACGGCCGCCGATGCGCGCCCCCGCCTGCGCCTGTCGCTGCACGATGCCGCTGGCACCCAGGCCCACGAAACGCTCGTGTACTTCGAGCCCACGGCCACGCCGGGCCTCGATGCGGCCTACGATGCCGAGTACCTGCCCGGGGCCGGCCAGCCGCTGACCCTGGCGAGCGAATCGGTGGGCCAGCGGTATGCCATCAACGGCTTGCCGGCCCTGCGCGGGGCCGACGTAGCCGTGCCCCTGCGCCTGGCCGCTACCACCGCCGGCACCTACACCCTGCGCGCCGATGAGCTGGCCAACCTGCCCGCCGGCTACCACGCCTACCTGCTCGATGCCGGCGCCGGCACCCGCCAGGACCTGGCCGCCACGCCCAGCCTCGCGCTTGCGCTGGCCGCCACTGGCAGCGTGAGCAGCCGCTACAGCTTGCTTTTCACAACGACGAGCGGGGCGCCCCTGGCAACTGCCCCGGCCGCCCTGGCCGGGCTAGCCAGCCTCTTCCCAAACCCGGCGCATGCTACGGCTACGCTGCTGCTGCCCGCCGCCGCCCGGGCCGGCCAGGCTTCGCCGGTGCGGGTGCTCAATAGCCTGGGGCAAGTAGTGCGCACGGCTACCCAGCCCGCCAGCGCCGCCGAACTCGCGCTGCCCCTCGACGGGCTAGCCCCCGGCATCTACACCGTGCAGGCGCACACGGCCGTGGGCGTCATCAGCCGCCGCCTCACGGTAGAGTAGCCTCCCAGCGTTAGTAAGTAAAAAAGAAGCCGCTGCCCTGCCCAGGGGCGGCGGCTTTTTTGCTGGCTAGCCTAGCGGCCCCAGGCAAACACGGCCGGGCGCTTGTGCAGCCGGGGCAGCTCGGGCAGCCGGCGCCACTCGGCCACGGGTAGGGTGCGCAGGTACTCGGTGGGCGCCGTCAGGTCGGTGGCCACGCAGAGGCGGGTGGCGGGTGCCAGGTGGGCCAGCAGGTCGCTCAGTAGCTGGTCGTTGCGGTAGGGCGTTTCGATGCAGAGCTGGCTTTGGTCGCGCTGGCCGGCCTCCTTTTCCAGGCTCTTGATGGCCGCGATGCGGGCGCCCTTCTCAATGGGCAGGTAACCGTGGAAGGCGAAGCGCTGCCCGTTCAGCCCCGAGCCCATGAGGGCCAGCAAAATGCTGCTGGGCCCCACCAGTGGGCGCACGGCCAGCCCCAGCCGGTGGGCCTCCTGGGCCAGCGCCGCGCCGGGGTCGGCGATGCCGGGGCAGCCCGCCTCGGAGAGCACACCCGCCTCGATTTTCTCCTGCGCCAGGGGCGCCAGCGCGGCCTTTACCTGGGCGGGCGTGCTGTCTTTGTCGATAAGCACGAAGCGGATTTCTTCAATGACGCGGTGCGGGGCTACCTCTTTCACGAAGCGGCGAGCCGTGCGCAGGTTTTCGACCAGGAAGTAGGGCAGCCGGGCCACGGCCGCCACCACCTGCGGCGGCAGCACCTGGGGTGCCGTGTCCTCGGCCAGTGGGGTTGGGATTAGGTAAAGCATTTGGTCAGAATAGATTAAGGAGAATGGGCTAAGCGTCGAGGTCGGCCTCCAGCCGCAGGTCCAGGCATAGCAGCAGGAGCAGGATGAGCGCGCTGCCCAGCAGCGCGGCGCCCAGCGTAAATTTCAGTGCCCCCAGGCCCCGGCGCGCAAACGAAGCCTGCACCGGCACCAGTAGCAGGGGCTCGGCGCCCACGGTGCGGGCGGCCAGGCGGCTGGCCTGCACGGCCCGGTAGAGGCCGGCCGCGGGCGCCTCGGGCCGTTCGAGATAGGTGAAGCTGAGGGTAAGCGTATCGAAGCGGGCGTCGAGGCGGGCCGCGGCGTTGGTGCCGCGCCAGTTTAGTTCGCCGGGCGTGAGGTCGGTGCCCAGGTCCTCGCTCGTAGTGTAGCCCAGCCAGGCGGGCACGGTGGCCGTGTCTGCGGCCGCTGGTAGCAGCGGGCAGGCATAGTAGCAACTGGTGTAGTAGCTGCGGGTGCCGTTTTTCGACTGGATAAAATGGGTAGCCGTGTACTCGCCCCGGTGCTCCTTAGCTGGGTAAAACGGCCCGCGCAGCCGGAAAAATGCGGCCTCGCCGGGCTGGGTCAGCTCGCGCACGCTGTGCAGGTCGCGCACCTGCCCCAGCCGGGCGTGCAGCACCTGCCGCAGGCCGAAGCCCAACAGCACCAGCAGGAGCAAGGTGAAATAGAGCGGCAGGCGCCGGCTTTCGCCCTTGTCGTTGCGGGCCAGCACGCCCCACGGTCGCCATAGCCCCCCGCAACTGCCCAGGGCCGCCAGCAGCACCGCCCCGAAGCTCCACCAGCCACCCAGCGCCCACGGCTGAAATAGCGCCGTGGCGCCGCCGTAGCCCAGCACAAACAGGCCCAGCGCCCGAAAATAGGGCAGCACCAGCCGCCGCCAGCGCGTGGGCAGCGTGCGGCGCCAGGTGGCCCAGAAGTCCGGCGCGGGGCTAGCCATCAGGCGAGGTGGCCCACGAAGTGGGTGACCAGCCCGTGCACCTCCTCGGGCTTTTCGGCGTGCAGCCAGTGGCCGGCGTCGGGCACGGTAACCACTTGCGAGTTGGGAAACAGCGCCGGGATGCCGGTGAGCTTGTCCTCAGGCAGAATGTAGTCCGACTTGCCGCCGCGCATAAACAATGCGGGCTTCTCAAACGGCCGGGCCGCGGTGATTTCCTGGCCCACGGCCGCCAGGTTCTGCACCAGCGCGGGCAGGTTGATGCGCCAGGCAAAGGAATTGTCCTCGCGCCGGTACAGGTTCTTCAGCAAAAACTGCCGCACGCCCACCTGTGGAATGGTGCGGGCCAGCGCCGCCTCGGCCTGCTGCCGGGTCTGGATGGTAGTAAGGTCCACGGCTTGCAGGCCGGCGATGATGTCGTCCTGGTGCTCCATGTCGGAAAAGCGCGGCGCGATGTCGAGCACGATGAGCTGGGCCAGCCGCTCGGGGTAGCCCAGGGCCAGGCACATGGCCACCTTGCCGCCCATGCTGTGGCCCATGAGGGTGAGGCGCTCGGCAGCGAGGCCCAGGTGGTCGAAGACGGCCAGCACGTCCTGGGCCATGAGGGCGTAGCTGTGCTCGGGCGCGTGAAACGAGCGCCCGTGGTTGCGCAGGTCAATGGAAACCACGCGCAGCCCGGCTTCCTCGGCCCAGCGGCGGGCCAGGGTCTGCCAGTTGTCGAGCGTGCCGAAGAGGCCGTGCAGAATGACGAGCGGCCGGGCCGTGGGGGCGCCCTGGTCGAGGTAGTGCAGAAGGGGAGAAGTCATAAATCAAAAATAAAAACGGCGGTTATGGCGAGCGTAGCGCGGCAATCGCATCAGCACGAGCCGGGCGGGTGCCGGGTAGCTAGGTTTGTTTGGCTGCGCCGACCTTCGGTTCGCAGGCTCGCAAGGACAAGTAATCCTCAACGAGTAGTGTAACCGTTAACTTCAAACCCAGGCCCAGGCGCGGCGCTGCTCGTGCACTTCTACGCCGAAGTGGCGCAGGTAGCGCACCAGCAGGTGCATGTCGGGCAGCACGAGGCTAGTGAGGAGGATGTCGCCCTGCGGCAGGGGCAGGCGCAGGTACTCGTAGCGGCGCCAGAATACGCCGGGCCAGCGGCAGCGGCACCACACCACTGGGCCGGGGCCGGGCCAGCCCTGGCGGGCGGGGTCGTAGGCCAGCACCTCATCGAGGGCCACTTGCAGGCGGCCTTCGAGGGGGTTGAAAATGAGGGTAGTAGCCGCGTTGAGGGTGTAGTAGCGCAGGTGCAGCAGCAGCGCGGGCGCGGCCAGGGCCAGCACCGCCAGCAGCAGCCCCCAGGCCAGCCAATGCTCAAAAGAGGTGCTAGCTACCAGGCCGGGGCCCGCGGCAGCCAGCCCGGTGCCCACCGCCAGCAGCGGCCACGTGAGCAGCGCCAGCTGCCGGGCCGGCGTGGCGCGGTACACGGTGGCTTTTTTACCAAAAAAGCGCAGTGCCCAGCGGGCCAGCCCCAGCAGCACCACCATTGCCACGGCGGCTTCGAGCAGCGAGCGGAGAAAATTCATTGCCACAAAACTACGGGCCGGCCGCTGGGGCGGGCGGCTGGCCCGGGCCAGCCCGCTGGCGCAGTGCTAAGTTTGGCCCCGCCCCGCCGCTACGGCCGGTGCCGAACCTCCACAACCAGCATGCTACATGGGCTAAAACAGGCGCTGGGGCGCACCCTGCGCCTGCGCCCCGATATGCCGCTGAGCTTCTACGCGCTCGATTTTCTGTTTAGAAAAGTGCTGCGCCAGAATGCGGGCGTGCGCTGGGCCGTGCACCACACGGCTGCCATCCGCAACCCCGCGCGGCTGCGGGCGGGGCTAGGCACCTATCCGGGCGACTCGCCGGGCGTGTACATCAACGCCGACAACGGCGTGGAGGTGGGCGACTTCACCAACCTGGGCCCGCAGGTAGGGCTGCTTTCGGCCAACCACGACTTCGTTGATAATACCGCCCGCGTGGCCGCGCCGCCGCTGCGGCTGGGGCGGTTTTGCTGGCTGGGCATGGGGGCGGTGGTGCTGCCGGGCGTCGAGCTGGGCGATTTTACGGTGGTGGGGGCGGGGGCGGTGGTTACGCGCAGCTTCCCGGCCGGCTACTGCGTGCTGGCTGGCAACCCCGCCAGGCTGCTTCGAGAACTAAACCGCGACGATTGTGACGCCCACGCCCGAAACGCCTACGCGCAACACGCTGCTCGGCACTAGCGCGGCCATTTTCCTGATTCGGTTTTTCCCGACCCTGGCTAGCGTGCTGGCCCTGGTGTGGCTGGCGCGCACCACGCCCGCAGCCACCTACGGGCGCTACCAAAGCTTCTGGGTGCAGTGGCAGGTGCTGCACGTGGTGGCCTGCCTGGGCTTGCCCACGCTGGTGCTCACCTACCCGGCGGCGCAGCTGCGCGGGCTGCTGCGGGCGGCGCGGCCGGGGCACGCGGCGGCGCTGGGGGCCTGGGTGCTGCTGCTGGCCGGCGTGTTTGGGGCCTGGCAATGGGCGGGCAACTCGCCGTTTGCGCCCTGGCAGGCGGGCGCTTTCCTGGGGCTGACTGTGCCCATCGCCCTGCTCGAAGCCTACGCCCTGCTGCACCGGCGGCTGCGGGCCGTGGCGCTGCTTAGCGCGGGGTACGCCGTGGTGTTCATCGCCAGCCACGCGCTGTTGGTAGGCCACTACCTCAGCAGCCCACAGCTGCTAGGCTGCCTGCTGGCCGGCAACGCGCTACGCCTGGCCGCGCTGGCTGGCCTGGCTGCTCGGGCCGCGCCGGGGCTAGCCCCGGCCGCGGCCCAGCCGTGGGGAGCGGTGCGCAGCCTGTGGCTGCACACGGCCCTCAACGAGGTAGTGCAGGTGCTGTTTCGGTGGGTCGATAAGCTGGTGCTCAATTTCCTGCTGCCCGCCGCGCTGTTTGCCCTGTACTTCAACGGCACGATGGATATCCCATTCCTGCCGCTGCTGCTGGGGGCGGCGGGCAGCACGCTGCTGCTGCACTTTGGCGAGCCCGCCCGCACCGATGCCGAGCGGCTAGCCCTGCTGCGGGCGGCGGGGGTGCTGCTGGGGCAGCTGGTGTTTCCGCTGTTTTTCTTTCTGCTCTATTTTCGGCGCGAGCTGTTTGGGGTAGTATTTGCGCACCGCTACGACGCGGCGGTGCCGCTCTTCGTGGTGGCCTCGCTGGTGGTGCCGCTGCGGGCCTACAACTTCACGGCACTCTTGCAGCACAAGGGGCGGGGGCGCCTCATCACCACCGGCGCGCTGCTCGATTTGGGGCTGGCCCTGGGGCTGATGTACCCCTTGTATCGCTGGCTGGGGCTGGTGGGGGTGGCGCTGGCCTTCGTAGTTAGCACCTACTGGCAGGCGAGCTACTACCTGGGGCACACGGCCCGGCTGTTGGGCGTGGCGCGGGCCAGCCTGCTGCCCTGGCGGGCGTGGGCCAGGCCAGCGCTGGGGGCTGCGCTGTGCGTGGGCGCGCTGCACGCGCTGCTAGAGTTGATGGGCCTGCCCGAGCGTGGGGTATTGCTGGGCGGGGTAGGGGTGCTGGGGGTGTGGCTAGCGGGGCGGCTATGGCGGGCGCGGCGGGCTGAGTAGCAACTTGATTCGGGCAGCATTAAAAAAAGCCGGCTGCCCCAATGAGGCAGCCGGCTTTCGGCAAAAGAATAGCTAGGCGAGCTTAGAACGAGTAGCGCACCCCTAGCTGGCCCTGCCAGCGCGAGGCCAGCTGGTCGATAGAGTAGGTGGCCGGCGTGCCGAAGGTGAAGGCCGGGCGGTCGAAGCCCTGGGTAGTGCCGGTGCTAGCGCTGTAGTTGGCGTTGAAGACGCCGTTGGCGTTCACGTAGCCCACTTGCGTGAGGCCGGTGCCCAGGGTCGAGTTGAACGTGTTGGGCACGAAGTACTGGCGGCCCCAGTTGCTGTTGAGCAGGTTGCCCACGTTCACGATGTCAAACGAAATCTGGATGGTGTGGGCCGAGGGCACGGCGCCGGTCGCGTCGGCGTCGAGCTTGCCGAGCTTGGCTTCGAGCATGAAGCGCACGTCGGCCTGGTTGTTCCAGGGGGTGCGGGCGCCGTTGCGCTCGGCGTACTGGCCGCGGCGGGTGCTCAGGTACGAGTCGTTGCTGATGAAGCTGTTGAGGGCTGCGTACTGGGCGCCACTGGCCTCCACGGTGTAGGGGGCGCTGCTGCTGCTGCGCGACACGAGCGTGATGTCCGAGGCCGAGCCGGGGATGAAAGCCAGCTGCACGTTCTGCTGGCCGTTGCCCAGGAAGTTGTTGTTATACACCCAGGTGTAGGGCGCGCCGCTCTGGTAGGTCAGCACCGAGGTGAAGTAGCCGGTGAAGCGCTGGGCGAAGGTCTTGTGCAGGTTGAGGCTAGCTACCACGCGGTGGCGCAGGTCGAAGTTGGAGTAGGCCAGGCCGGGGTCGTTCACGTTCAGGGCCGGGTTCAGCTCCCAGTTGCTCTGGGGCGAGTTGCGGATGCCGTTGCTGATGTCGTAGCTCTTGCCGTAGGTGTAGGCCACGTTCACATCCACTAGGTTGTTCACCGTCTGGCCCACCGAGCCCGTCAGCTGGTAGCGGTATCCCTGCTGGGTGTTGGTGAGCAGGAAGGCGTTCGAGAAATTCGAGTTAACCCGGGTGCCGAAGGGCGCGGCGGCGTAGCGGGGGCTCAGGGTGGGGCCCTGGGCCAGCAGCGTGGCGTTGTCGGTCAGGTTGATGTTCTGAAACTTCACGTCCTGAATGGTCTTCGTGTACAGAGCCTCTACCGAGAAGCGGGTGCCGGTAGGCAGCTTGAAATCCACGGCCAGGTTCGAGCGCCACACCTGCGGCATCTTGAAGTTGTTGTCAATCAGGTTCACCTCCGTGGTGCTGCGGTTGCCGGCGGGCACCTGGGCGTAGATATTGTCGGGGTTCTGGCTCAGGTAGTACTTGCCGGCCGTGGCCGGGGTGGTCTGGATGTTGTTCAAATCCACCGAGTTGAAGTTCACGCCGTTGTTGTAGTAGGCGTAGCCAAACCAGGCGAAGGGCACGCGGCCGGTAAACACGCCCGTACCACCGCGCACTACTACCGAGCCATCGCCCTGCACGTCGTAGTTGAAGCCCAGGCGGGGCGAAATCTGCACGTTGCCCAGGTAGCCGTTGTTGAAATCCTGCCAGGCGGTGTGCGTATAGGTCTGGTTGAGGGTGCGTGCGTCGTTGGTGGGGTTGTTCACCAGGCCCGCGTTCAGGGCCGGCTTATTGGGCAGCGAGGCCACGTCGATGCGGATGCCGGGGGTCACCTTCAGGCGGTCGTTTACCGACCACTCATCCTGCAGGTAGCCGCTGAAGAAGTTGATGTTGAACGCCGCCGAGGGGTTGTTGTAGTTGTAGTCGTACGAGTTGTTGCCCACCGTGCCGTTGTTGTAAGTACCGCGGATGCGGCTCGGCAGGTCGTTGAGGAAGTCGCTGGGGCTGTTGTACTCGATGCGGCCGTTCCAGGAGTTGATGAAGCCGTAGTCGATGTGGTAAAACTCGTTGTGCGTGCCCAGGGTCAGGGCGTGCGCGCCGGTGTAGAACGTGAAGTTGTCGGTCAGCTCAAACGTGCGTTGGCGGGTGTTGAAGATGCTCGCCTCGCGGTCCGAGCCCAGCAGAATCTGGTTCGAGCCGCCGCCATAGTTGGTTGCTGGGTTGGTGCTCACGTTGTTAATCTGCACCGAGGGGTAGAGGTTGCCCTGGCCGCCGAGCAGGTTGCGGTAGTCGTGGATGTTGGTGTAGCCCAAAATCAGGTTGTTGGCGAAGCGGCTCGAAAAGTTCGACTTCACTTCCAGCACCGTCGAGTTCTGGACGTTGGTTTGCAGGAAGTCCTGCGAGCCAAACTTGAACAGGCTGCCCGAGCGCTCCAGGTTGGTAGCCTCCGATTTGATGAAGTTGTGGCGCAGCGCAATGCTCGTCTTGTCATCCAGGTTGTAGTCGAGGCGGCCAAAAATCTTGTTGCTGTTGGCGTAGATGTTGTAGTCGCCAAAGTCGCCCACGTTGTAGTTGGCGGTGCTCAGCGTGCCATCGGCGTTGCGGGTGGTGTAGCTGTTGAGCTTGCTGGTGAGGCGCTGGGCCAGGTCCAGGGTCACCGGCGAGCCGGGGGTGCCGGCGGCGTAGAACTGCGGCTCGGTGCGGCGCGCAATCTCGGCGTTGGTGAAGAAGAACAGCTTGTTCTTAATAATTGGGCCACCCAGGCGGAAGCCCGTCTGGTAGTCGTGGTAGGCCGAGCCGATTTTGGTGTCGTTGCCGTCGATGCTGCGGCCCGTGATGGCCTGGTTGCGGCCGTAGCCATACACCGAGCCGTGGAAGTCGTTGGAGCCCGAGCGGGTCACGGCGTTAATCGAGCCGCCGGTGAAGTTGCCCAGCTTCACATCGTAAGGCGCCACCGAAGCCTGAATTTCCTGGATGGCGTCGAGCGAAATCGGGTTCGAGCGGGCCGAGCCGCCGGGCAGGCCGCTGGTGCCGCCCTGGCCGCCCAGCGAGGGCGAAAAGCCGATGGCGTCGTTGTTCACGGCGCCGTCGAGGGTGATGTTGTTGTAGCGGAACGACGAGCCGGCAAACGAGTTGTTCGAGTTGCGCGGGTCGAGGCGGGTGAAGTCCTGAATGCTGCGCGAAATGGTGGGCAGCTGCTGCAAGGCTTCGCGGCCCACGTTGGTGCCGGCGCCGGTTTTGGTGGCCTGGGTGTTGCCCACCACCACTACCTCGTTTAGGGCCTGGGCCTCGGCCGCCAGCACCAGGTTAAGGCGGGTGGTGTTGCCCAGGGTCAGGAATACGTTGTTGACTACCTGCTCCTTATAGCCTACGTAGGTTACCGTCACGGTGTAGGGTCCGCCGGGCGCCAGGTTGGGGATGGTGAAGCGGCCGTCGGCCTCGGTGGCGGTGCCACGCTTGCTGCCGGTGGGCACGTGGGTGGCTACCACCGTCACGCCAATCAGGTCCTCGTTCTTGTCGGAAACCACCTTGCCGCCGAGCGCCGAGGTCGTAACCTGGGCCGAGGCCAGCCGCCCAAGCAGCAGCAGGAAGAATAAAATTGCCAGCCGCAGCGCGGTCCGGTTACTGGTAAGAGTGCGCATAATAAGGGGGTTAAGCCAATGCGAACGCAAAGGTCCCCCGGCATTTTCACCCCCTGGCTAGCCCCGCGGTTATCAAATTATTGGTAATGAAGCGCCGTCGTAATGCTGCCGTAACACGGCGCCCCGGCTAGCTCCCGCGCACCACCCGGTACAGCGCCTCGCGGTACGTGTCACTCACGGGAATGAGCTTGTCCTGCACATACAGCGTGTTGCCGTCGAGCAGCCGCACGTGGTTGAGGCTGACGATGTATGACTTGTGCACCCGCATAAACGGTGGCTGAGGCAGCGTTTCGGCCAGCTCGCGCAGCGTCTGGTAGGTGGCAATGCGCTCGTGGGGCAGGTGCAGCAGCACGTAATTGTTGAGCCCCTCCACGTACAAAATATCGGCGTAGTTGATGCGCAGGTACTTGTTCTTGGTGTCGCCCTTCACAAAGAGGTGGTCGGCGGCGGGCGGTGGGGCCAGCACCGGCGGGGGCGGAGCGGGCGCCGCCGGTGCCACGGCGGCCGGGCCCGGCAGGGCCGGGGCCAGCAGCGCCAGCGCCTTGTGGGCCGCCTTCAAAAAGCGCTCGAACGCAATGGGCTTGAGTAAGTAGTCCACCACGTCGTTTTCGTAGCCCTCCAGCGCGTACTCGGGGTAGGCGGTAGTGAGCACCACGCGGGCCCGGTGCCCAGCCAGCTTTAAAAATTGCAGGCCCGTGAGGCGCGGCATCTGAATGTCGAGAAACACCAAATCGGTGCGGCCCTGCTGCACCCAGGTCAGGCCCTCGATGGGGTCGGTAGTGGTGCCGGCCAGGGTCAGAAAGGGGACTTGGCCGATGTAGTCGGCCAGGATGGCCAGCGCGGGCGGCTCGTCGTCAATTACCAGGCAGCGTATCATAATGAAGGAGTAAAGCTAGGTGATGCACCCCGCCCCCAGGCCCTCCCCTCCGGGAGAGGGGCGCCTGACGACTTTGGAGAGAGGTTTGGTGAGTGCGAACGTCTGCCTACGCATGGCTCCCCTCCCCCGCAGGGAAGGGCTAGGGGTGGGGTTACCCCGCCGCCCCCACTGCCAGCAACGAAGCCGCCTCCGTAGAAAGCGGTGCCGACGCTACCGGCGCAGGTGCCCCCGCCGGCACCGCCAGCCGCAGCTGCGCCCGAAACTGCGCGCCCGCCGGGCCCACCTGCCAGGTGTAGCGGCCGGGGTAGAGCAGCTCCAGCCGGCGGTGCAGGTTGGCTAGCCCGATGCCGCTGCTGGTGTCGGTCTGGTAGTCGTGGCGCTGGTTTTCGACGGTGAACTCGACTGCCTCGGGCGTGAGCGTGAGGTGCAGGCGCACGGGCGTGGCGGGGTCATCGAGCACGCCGTGCTTAAAGGCGTTTTCGACGAACGGGATGAGCAGCAGCGGGGCCACGCGGTAGCCGGCGGGCTCGCCCGCCACGGCCAGGGAGGCGTGCAGGCGGCCGGGGTAGCGCAGGCGGTAGAGGTCCAGAAAGTTCTCGAGGTACTCCACTTCCTCGGCCAGGTCCACCAGGCCGTCGGGGGTGTCGCGCAGCATGTAGCGCATCAGCTCCGAGAGCTTGAGCAGGCCACTGGCCAGGGCCTTGTCCACGCCGTAGGCCAGGCCGTAGAGCATATTGAGGGTATTATACAGGAAGTGCGGGTTGATTTGCGTTTTCAGAAAAGCCAGCTCGGCGGCCCGCTTCTCGCGGGCCAGCTGCTGGTTTTCGCGCTCGCGCCGCAGGGTGGTTTCGCCGGCCCATAGCGCGCCAGCCGTGGCCAGGTTGGGCAGGGCATAGTACACACCATCAATCAGGAACTGGTGCAGCGGAGTGTCGTTGTCATAGTTATCAAAGCCCAGCAGCCGCGGATAAAGCTCTTCCTCAATAAAGCCGCGCACGCCGGCAAACACTGCCCCCGCCACCAGCACGCCCAGCGCCAGCAGCGGCAGCCGCCCGGCCCGCAGTAGCCTGGGAAACATCAGCAGATAGCCGAAATAAAACGTGGCAATGCGCGCCACCATAAACGAAGCGTCAAACCACAGGTCTTTTGGCGTAGTGCGCCCCTTGCCGTATTCGCCCACCACCACGTAGCCAAAATACGCCAGCCACAGCAGCAGGTGCCAGCGGAAGAATTTTTTCAAGTACAGCATAGAATGGGGAGGGGAAAGGACGAGTCAAAGCTAGCCGGCTAGCCCGGCCAGGGCCATTTTTATTATGCCAAAGCCCCGGTTGGCCGGGGCAACGGGACTGCTGGGCGGGCGACCGGGCCAGCGGGGTTCGCTAGGGTCAAAAACCGGGTAAAAGCGGCTTTACCCCGCATTTGGAGGCGGTGAAATAATGTTTTTTAGGGCCACCGGGGGGTGGCCAACCTTTGAGCCACCAAGCTGCCTCAGCCCCTTGCCCATGAAAAACACTGCCACTTTCCGCCCCACTCTCCTCGCTTCGCTGCTGGCCCTGGCTGGCGCGGCCCACGCCCAGGCCCCGCTGAGCGGGGCCGTGCACGATGCCGCCGGCCGGGCGCTGCCCTTTGCCACCGCCGTGCTGCTGCACCTGCCCGACTCGGCCGTGGCGGCGTCCCAAACCACCACCGAGCAAGGCGCTTTCCGCTTCGAGCGGGTGGCCGCCGGGCGCTACTGCCTCAAGGGGCTGGCCCTGGGCTACCGGCCGGGCCGGGTGGCCGTGGCCGTGGCCAGCCAGCCGGTGGTGGTGCCGCCGCTGCGCCTGGCGCCCGCCGCCACGGCTTTGAAGGAGGTGGTGGTGGAAGGCCGCCCTCCGGTGATAGAGCAGCGCGTCGACCGCACGGTGGTGAACATGGACCGCCTCAACACGGCCGGCGACAACGCCCTGGAGGCCCTGCGCAAGGTGCCCGGCCTCAGCCTCGATAAATTCGACCACCTCCAATACCGCGGCAGCACCAGCATGCTGGTGCTTATCGACGGCCGGCCGAGCTACCTCAGCGGCGAGGCCCTGAGCAACTACCTGCGCAGCCTGCCCGCCGGCACCCTCAGCCAGGTAGAGCTGCTGCCCAACCCGCCCGCCTCGTTCGATGCGGCCGGCACGGCCGGCGTCATCAACATCCGCACCAAGCGCAGCGTGCTGCCGGGCCTCACGGGCACCACCACGCTCACGGCTGGCAAGGGCCGCTACGAGCGGGGCAGCGCCGGCAGCAACCTGGCCTACAACGTGGGCAAGCTGCGCACCTTCGGCCGGGCCAATGCAGTGTATTCCAATTCGTTTAATAACCTGGTTATCACCCGCCAGATTCGCGATACCAGTTTTGCCCAGCAAAACTACTGGCACCCGCTGTACCGGGGCCTGAGCTACGCGGCCGGCGCCGACCTGGCCCTGGGCAAGCGCCAAACCCTGGGTGGGCAGGTGCGCGGCAGCTACGGCGTCAGCGATGCGCAGGTGAGCAGCGAGTCGGTGGCCACCGCCCCCGATGGTAGCCCCGCCGGCCGCCTGCGCATGAGCAATCCCAAAACCGACTTCTCGCGCACCCTGGCCACGAACCTGAACTACCGCTTTGCGCTGGATTCGCTGGGCCGCGAGCTGACTGCCGATGCCGATTTCTTGCAGGGTGCCGACGGCGGCCACCAGGATTTTCTGCCCCTGAGTGCGCCGCCCGCCGGCGCGGCCGGGGCCCTGCGGGGCCAGCAGCGCAGCCAGGCGGCCAGCGACGTTACCATCCGCGCCCTCAAGGCCGACTACGTGCACCCGCTACCCCGCCACTGGCGGGCCGAGGCGGGCGCCAAAATCAGTGCCGTGACCACCCGCAGCAGCATCGCCTTCGAGCAGCTGGGCAGCGGCGCCGAGTGGCAGCTCGACCCCAGCCGCACCAACCAGTTTGCCTACACCGAGCGCATCGCGGCCGGCTACCTCACCCTCAGTACTTCGTTTAAACACCTGGACCTTAAGGCCGGCCTGCGCGGCGAGCACACCCACTCGCTGGGCGAGTCGGCCACCACCGGGCAGCGCGTGGCGCGCGATTATTTTCAGCTCTTCCCGACCCTGTTTGCCAGCTACAAGCTCGGCGAGCACGACCAGCTGAGCGTGTCGGGCGGGCGGCGCATCAGCCGGCCGGCCTACCAGAGCCTCAACCCGTTCGTCAACTACTCCGATGCCTACACGGCCATGCAGGGCAACCCGTTTTTGGCGCCCTCGCTGGCTAGCTCGTTTGTGCTCAACTACCTGCACCGCGACTTTCAGGTGCTGAGCCTCAGCTACCTGCTCGAAACCGATGTGGTGAACGACGTGGCTTCCCAGAATGACCAGACCAAGGTCATTACAACCCGCCCCATGAACCTTGACCGGGCGCTTACCATCACGCTCAGCTCGGGCGGCCACACCGACCTTACCAAGTGGTGGGGCATGGACAACCAGCTGGCGGCCAGCTACGGCGCCGTGCAAACTCAGCTAGAGGGCCAGGCCGTGCACTTGCGCCGGGTAGCCGCGGCCGCATCCTCTGACCACACTTTCCGGCTGCCGCGCCAAGTGCAGCTGCTGGTGGGCGGGGCCTACGAGTCGCCCGGCGTGCAGGGCTTGTTTTACACCAAGGCCAGCGGCTACCTCAACCTGGGCCTCAAAAAGCAGCTCTGGAACGAGCGCGCCACGCTCAGCCTGAAAATGAACGATGTATTCGGTACCAGCCGCTTCCGCAGCAGTATGCAGTACCACAACATCAACCTTACCTGGAACAACCAGTGGGAAAGCCGCCGCCTCGCCCTGAGCTTCACCTACAAGCTGGCTGGCGGCAAAACCCACAGCGCCCGCACCAGCAGCAGCGCCGACGAGGAGGGCCGCGCCGGCCACTAGGCCCGGGGCCCCGGCGCGGTAGCGCGCCAATAACCTGAGCGGCCGCTGGCTGGCGCGGCATCCGTTAGGCGAGAAATAGGGGCAAGTGAGCGAGCAAATGGGCGAGCCAGGCGGCAAAGCGGGCCGGCTTGCCCATCGCTGGCCGGTCGGGCGCCGTACAAGGGGGTAATTTTGCTGTCCTAACCGCCTTCGGGCGGCCCCGTTACCTCCCCAAGTTTATGCTGCTATCCATGACCGGCTTTGGCCAGGCGCACCGCGATACCGACCGCTACACCGCCACCGCCGAGCTGCGCTCGCTCAACTCCAAAACCCTCGACCTGAGCCTGCGCCTGCCCCGCTTTCTGCAAGCCCACGAACTCGAAATCCGCCAGCAAATTACCAAAGCCCTGCTGCGCGGCAAGGTCAATTTCAACTTCGATTTCAGCCGCCCGGCCAGCACCAATGCGGCCATCAGCCTCAACCGCGAGGCCCTGCTGGCTGCCTACGGCGAACTGCAAGCCGTGGCCAACTCGCTGGGTATCAAGGCTGGTGAAGAAACATTGCTGGCTGCCCTGCGCCTGCCCGGCGTGGTGCCCACCGCCAGCGAAGCTGCCCAGGCCAGCCAGGCCGAAGCCGGCGCCGACGAGCCTACCTGGGCCGAGTTGCAGCCGCTGCTTACCGAGGCGCTGGCCGCCATGCAGCAGTTTCGGCAGGACGAGGGCCAAACCCTGCAACAGGAGATTCTGGGCTACATCAGCACCATCCGGCAGCAGCTGGCGGCCGTGGAGCTGCACGACCCCCAGCGCGTGGCCCACGTGCGCCAGCGCCTGGCCAGCCACCTGGCCGAGCTCACCCAGCACGAGCAGTTCAACGCCACCCGCTTCGAGCAGGAGGTGCTCTACTACATCGAAAAGCTCGACATTGCCGAGGAAAAAGTGCGCCTGGCCGCCCACCTCGACTACTTCGAGCTAGCCACCCGCCAGCCCGACGAGGCCGTGGGCAAGAAGCTGGGCTTCTTGGCGCAGGAGATAGGCCGGGAAATCAACACGATAGGCTCGAAGGCCAACGATGCCACTGTGCAGCACTTGGTGGTGGGCATGAAGGAGGAGTTGGAAAAAATTAAAGAGCAACTTAATAATATCCTGTAAGCCAATCCGGGGTGCGCGGCACTGCGTAAATAAAAATGCAAAAAGTACTGGACCATTCTGCTGACAGTTTGCATTTTTATAAGAAAATAGCTGGTGCTCAAATTTGCTTTTCTATCAATAGTCCTAGCTTAAAACAATCGTTTGAAGTTAATAATGCCTGTTTTATAGTGAGTTGTGTTGCAAGCAAGCTTGTTATAAGATGACCGATACCCTCAAAAAACAATAGTATTCACTCTGGAACAATCCGAGTGATTTGTATGTAACTTAGTTCCCGAAACGAAGCAATTACTCTACCGGCTACCTTTATACCCACGCTACGCTCATGAAAAAACTCGTACTCCTGCTGCTCACCAGCTGTGCCAGCCTGCTGATGGCGGCCCGCCCCGCCGCCGAGATTGAGCTAATAAAGAAGCGCGTACTCAGCGAGCGCGTGGAAGTGCTCATTCCCAAGGGCTTCGAGGTGATGACCGAGCAGCAAATGGACTTTGCCTACGCTCACGCCAGCAGCCGCCCCAGCGTGGTGTTCACCAACAACAACCTGGTGTCGCTGGCCTTCAACTACTCGGACAACGACGCCGACCAAGACATGGTGACGGTGTACGAAACGACCTTCGCCAAGGCCTACCACAAGCAGTACAACAAGGCCACCTGGTTTAGCGAGGGCGTGAAGGAAGTGGGCGGCCGCAAGGTGGGCTTTCTCGAATACATGAAGCCGGAAATGGGCCACGAGGTGTACACGCTCGTGTTCTTCACCGATGTGCAGGGCAAGCTGCTCATCTGCACGTTCAACTGCGCCGACCGCCAGAAGCCCGAGTGGGAGCCGCTGGCTAAAAAGATTTTGAACTCGCTGAAAGCGAATGGTTAAGCTGGCTGCCTATTATTTGTGAGTTACTTAGGTTGAAATTAGAGTATCAGATTTATTCAGTAAGAAAATTATAATAGGCTGCCCCGGCAGTGCCAGACGTGCAAAGAGCCCCGGCCGGTTGGTCGGGGCTCTTTGCGTGTGGGGGAAGGGCTAGCGTGCCAGCGTTGCCGGCCGAGCGCCGAGGCCATCGAGAAAGTCGCGCGCCAGCCCGTAGGCGCCCGAAAAGCCGGCCAGCGAGAGGGCGGCCGGGCGGTCATTTACGTCGTGGTAGGCCAGGCTGCCGCCGCGGGTGTAGAGAAAGAACGCCGGCACACCGGCCTCGGAAAACGGGTAATGGTCGGAGTTGGCGGCCCGGCCGCGGGCGGTGAGGCGCGGCAGGTAGTGGCGGGCGTCGTTGAGAGCCGTGAGGCGGGCGAAGGCTGCCTCGTGCACCCGGCCGTTGACGACAGTGGCGCCTTCCTCGCCGGTGCCCAGCAGGTCGAGGTTGAGCAGAAACTTGATGCTAGCCAGCGGCACCAGCGGGTGCTGCACGAAGTAGCTGGAGCCCACCAGCCCCGCCTCCTCGGCCCCGAAGAGCAGGAACACGACCGAGCGGGCGGGCCGGTTTTCGGGCCGAGCGTAGTGAGCAGCCAGTTCCAGCAGCAGGGCCACGCCGCTGGCATTGTCGTTGGCGCCGGGAAAGTAGGTTTGCTTGCCCATCATGCCCAGGTGGTCGTAGTGGGCCGATACTACCAGAAAGCTGTCGGGCTGGACGCTGCCGCGCACAATGGCAGCCAGGTTTTGGGTAGGGTAGTGGTGGATGAGCTGGGCGTCGAGCTGAAGCGTAGCCAACTGGTCGGTAGTGTCAGCGGGCCAGCGGCTAGCCAGTACTTCCAGGCGGGGGTGTGGCAGCTGCTGGCTAGCCACAGAAGCGGTAAGCTTGGGTACTAGAATGAGCTGGCCAAAGGAAGCAATGCGCGCCTGGGTGGCCTTGGGCAAGGTGGCGAGCCGGGCCTCATCGCGCCGGCGCAGCAGTAGCAGCGAGCCAGGGCAGCGCAGGCACTTTTTTTCGATTTGGCCAGAAAAGTCGAGGTAGCGCCGGGCCACTGCCGTATCGCTAAAAATAGTGGTATCGAGCCTGATAACGGTAGCCTTGCCGGTGTAAGGCCCCGAGGCGGCATCCGCAATAAAGTCTTCGCCGGGTGTTAAAGGCTTGGTAGGTGAGCCCAGCAGCGAGGGCCGTTCGGCGTAGCCTTGCCGCCGTTGCGTCGTCAGCGCCAGCTTCCCCGGAAACGTATTCACATCCAGCGTAAACGGCTGGGTGTAGCCGGGTGCCAGCGGGGCTAGCCCCAACTGCCGGAAGCGGCCGCACAGGTAGGCGGCAGCCAGGTGCTCGCCCTGCTGCACGTAGCCGCGGCCGTGCATTTGCTCGCTGGCCAGCGCTTCGATGGTACGGCGGGCGCGGGATAGGTCGGGCCCGGTGAGGGCCTGGGCGTGGGCGCGGCCCGGCAGCCCCAGCCACGCCAGTACCAGGGCCGCGCGCAGCCAGCCGCGCCCGGCCCACGCCCCCAAGGCCAGCCCCAGCGCCGCCCCGATGGTATCGCTCAGCAGGTCGGTCCACTCGGCGTGGCGGCCGAGCTGCATGGCGTATTGCAGCACCTCAATGAGCGCGCCCACCGCAATGCACCCTAGCAGTACTAAGCTGGCCGGGTGGCGCCGGCGCGGGGCGGCCCACAGCCAGGCCAGGCCCGCCAGCACCGCAAACACGCCCGCGTGCGCTGCCGTGTCAAACGAGAGCAGCTTCCACTCGGGGGTGCGGGGCATGTCGCGAGCCGGGGTGAGGGTGAGCACTAGCAGCACCGCCAGCCACAGCAGGGCTAGCGGGCCGGCGAGGCGATGGACGAGGGTTTTCATAGCCAGTGAGTGGCGGCGAGGGAAGGTAAAAAAGAACGTCATGCTGCGCTTGCGAAGCAGCTCGCTCGCGGTCGTTAGAGTTAGGTACCCTAGCGGCACGAGCGAGCTGCTTCGCAGGCTCAGCATGACGTTCTGAAAAAACGATGTCTAACCGGGTTGGCTAGGCGCCCACCAACTCGCCGTAGGCTTCGGCCGACAGCAGGTCGGCTACCTCGTCTTGGTTAGCCACTTTCATCTTGATAATCCAGCCCTCGCCGTAGGGGTCCGAGTTCACGGTTTCGGGGGCGTCGGCGAGCTTGGCGTTTACTTCGAGCACGGTGCCGCTGATGGGGCTGAAGAGGTCCGAAACCGTCTTCACGGCCTCCACGGTGCCAAATACGTCGTGCTGGGCAATGTCCTTGTCCACGGTGTCGATGTCAACGTACACGATGTCGCCGAGCTCGCGCTGCGCGTGGTCGGTGATGCCGATGGTGGCCGTGTCGCCGTCGAGGCTAATCCACTCGTGGTCCTTGGTGTAGTGCAGCGTGGCGGGGATGTTCATAAAAGTAGGGTAAGCTGTAGCTTGCCGGAGTTGGGAAGTGGGGCAAAAATAAGGGTGCGGTTTGCTTACTAGGCGCCGGCAGGCGAAAGCAGTCCCGACATTTTTATTGTAGGCTATAGCGCAGCTGGATGCCGCCCTCGGTAGTGGCGTTGCGGAAGGCATTGCTTACGCGGGGCTGGGTGATGGTCTGGCTGAAGTAGAATTGCAGGTTCAGGCGGGCATTGAGCAGGTAGTCGATGGTGGGGCGCAGCTGCATTTGCAGCGCGCCGTTGGTAATCTGGCTGGTAGGCGTGCCCACCACGCCCGCCACGGCGGCCGAGGGCAGCCCCGACTGGGTGTAGCCGGGCAGTACCCCGCCGGGCGCGGCCGGCACGGGGTCCACCGAGCCCAGGATGCTGCGCTGAATGGTCGAGTTGTCGCGGATGCTGAGGTCGAGGCGGGCGGTGAGCGTATTCTTCAGCACGCGCTGCTCGCCGCCCACCCGGAAGGGCAGCTTGAAGCCGGTGGCCGCGTAGCCCATGCCGATTATCAATTCGGTGGTGTGCAACTCGGTTACCTGGGCGTTGGTGATGTTGAGGGCCACGGCGCGGGCGGTGTTGTACTGCACGTTGCCGGTCACGTTGTTCACCGTCTGGAAGCGGATGCCCAGCAGCGGCGCCATGCTCTCGATGATGCTCACCTGGCCCACCACGTAGTAGGGCACGTACTGGCCGGTGGCGTTCGAGACGAACGCCGTGGCGCTGGGTGGGCCGAATACGGGCTCGGTCGAGTACTGAGTGGAGGTGGTGTAGCCGCCGAGGTTGAATTTCGACGAGTACACGTGGTTGAGGCTGAACGAGCGGAAGACGTTGCGAATGACGGGCAGGTCGGCAAAGCCGTTGTACTGAATGTTCCAGTTCGGCAGCGGAATCACCGAGAACGGGTTGAACTCCTTGGCCTCGTAGCCGTCCGACGACTTGCCGTGGTAGGCGTCGAGGAAGCTTTGCAGCAGCACATCCTGCGAGTTGTAGCCGTAGAGGCCGGCCGCCTGGTTGGTATAGATGGGCGGCGTGCCAGGCGTAGTAGGAGTAGGGGAGGTGCCGGGCGTGGTAATGACCGGGCGCGAGCTGGAGGGGTTAGCGTCTTGCAGGCGCTGCCGCACGATGGCGCGGTTGGCCACGAAGCGGTCGAAGGCCTTGCTGGTTTCGCCGTTGGCCCCGAGGTCGCCAAAAAGCGTTTGTACCGTAATGGTGCTCACCGTGTATGAGCCCGTGCCCAGCGCCTGGGTTCTGGCCAGGTAGTTGAGGTCAGTGGATGGCAAGTCGAGCGGTACGAGGGTGCCAAACTGCGTGTACGCGACATTGGCCGTGTCGATGTTGCGGCGGTAGTAGGCCTCGTTGTTGCGCACCTTCTGGCGCAGCAGGTCGAGTTGGATGTTGAAGCCCCGGAAGGGCTCCAGCGCGGTGCGGGCCGTCAGGTTTTCGGTCAGCAGGTTTGAGAGCGGCGTGTTCAGGTACTGGCTCTGAGTGGTGTACCAGCCCCGCGAGCTAGCCAAGTCATACAGCTCGCCGGTGGTGTACTGCTGCCCCAGGATGAACGGTACGCCGGGGGCCAGCGACCCGCGCTGTAAGCCGAAGAAGTTGGTATTGGGCATGTAGCCCGGCAGCAGCGTGCCGCTCGACTGCGAGTAGGTGAAGCTGAGGCTGCGCGCCGTCATCACGGCCCGCAGCACGGCCTTCACCAGGCGCAGCGGGTCCTTGCGGGCCGTGTCGGGGGCGGTGGGCTTGGGGCGGGTGGCGGCGGTGGCGTCGGGGTTGTTGGGGTCAGGCAGGGCCGGGCGGGGCGGGGTGGCTGGCTGGGCGTTGTTGATGATGTTGAGGAAGCGCACCTTGTTGTAGAGCTTCACCAAATCAATCTTGCCGTTGGCGCTGATTTCGCGGTTGTTCTGCACCGTGTTGCCGATGGTCGTAGTGGTGGTGTCGCCCGGTATCTGGGGGTTAGCGGGCACGCGCAGGGCCGTCGAGGCCGCCTGCCAGGTGTAGTGGGCCGTGTAGCGGGTATCGGCGCTCAGCCAGTCGGTGAGCGGAAACTTGTCCAGCGGCAGGCGGTAGGTGAGGGCGATGTTCTGGTTGAAGTTGGTGGTGCGGCCGCCGCGCTTCAGGTTTTCCCACTGCTCGGCACGGTTGCTGATGGCCGTGGCGTCGTTGCCCACGCTCTGGCCCAGGCCCTCGTCAATCACGCCCCGGTTGGTGGCCGTATAGTCCAGCGTCAGGGCCTTGGTGAAGGCCCAGCTCAGGTCATAAATGCGGTTGATGTAGAACGACTTGTAGAACACGCCCGCGATGCCCGCCGTGGTGGGCAGCTGGCCCGGCTCGGTTACGCGCTGCAAAAAGCGCTCATTGTAGCGCCGGTCGAGGTCGGTGCGGAATGAGAAGCGCGAGGGCAGCGGCGTGAAGTTAATCTGCTGGAAAATCTTCAGGTACGGGTTGTCGAGCGCCTTGAAGCTGGCCAGCGGCGTGTAGTTGCGCGGGGTGGTCTGGTAGAGGTAGGCCAGCGCGGCCGTGTACGACTGCGTGTAGTCGCGCCGGGTGTTGATGTCGGTGTGCAGGCGCTCGGTGATGGCGTAGCTCACGGCCAGGTTTTCCACGTCCCAGGGGTGGGTTTTGGTCTGGGTGGGGCCGCGCTCCTTGCGCACGTTCAGCACCGAAATGCTGCGGGTGGTGGTGCGGTCCACTACCAGGCTCTTGTAGGCGGCCGCATCGGCGCTGTTCTTAAACTTGAGCAGGCTCTGCTCCAGCTTGGTGTCGGGGTCGAGCGGGTCATACTGGGGCGTGATGGTCTGGCGGCCGGCCTGCACCAGCACCGGCACCCGCAGGTTGAGCTGGGGCGGCAAAAACTTCTCGGCCGCCACCGTGGCATTTAGGTCGCCACGCAGCACGTCGCTCGTCGAGCGCTGCTGGGCCTTGTCCTGCAAGCCCCCGAAGCCCACGCCGATAAACGAGCCCGTGGCCGTGATGTTGGCCAGGTCGGCCAGCTTCACGTTCAGGCGGGCGTTAGCGGCCCAGCCGCCCTGGTTGTCGAAATCAAACACCCGGAATTCGTCGGCCCACAGGGTCACCGACTTGTCGCCGGCGTCGTCGCCGGCCCGCGCGGCGGCCGGGTTCAGCATCCCAATCATGCAGCCCTGCACCTGCGAGAAGTCGGGGTTGCCCAGGATGTAGATGGTGGCGCTGTCGAGCGGCGAGGGCCGGTAGCGGTACGGGATGGTGTAGCTCACGCCCGGTACCCCGTTGGAGAGGTCGCGGTTGCGGGCTGCCTTGGCATCGATAAAGTCCTGCAAAGCAACATCCACGTTGTTGCGGGGGTCCCACACGTCGAGCTGCTGCGTAGTGCCGGGCTTGGTAAGCACAAGCGGCCGCGAGTATTCGTAGTAGTTCTGGCTGTAGTCGGTGCCGATGCGGATGAAGGCCCGCACGTCGCCGTCCTTCACGGTCGGGTCCTGCGACTCGCCGTGCAGGTACAGGCGCAGGCGCTTGTAGCGCAGCAGGTTGGTGGTCAGGTTTTTGTAGGCAGCCTTGGCGTAGCCGTCGCGCAGGCGGGTCACGGTCAGGCGCAGGCTCTGCTCATTTTGCTGGCGCGACACGGCCGTGGAGCCGTACTCCACGTCGCGGGTAATGTTGGGCGGCACCACGTACGGAATGGCCCCGCTGCCGCTGCCGGTGGCTACCGACGGCCCGTTTTCTTCCACGCTCACCGTCGAAATGGCAAAAGCGTCGGCATCGGTAGCCGTGCCCACGGGCGGTATCTGAATGCGCGGGTCGCTGATGCGGCTCAGGTACTGGCGCCACTGGTTGGCCACAAACTGGGGCTGCACCATGCGCAGCACCACCGGCTGCTGCCAGCGCGTCATGTAGAGGCGCATGAAGCGGATGTTCTTGAAGCCGAACTGCTGCCCATTATTGCCCTGCACGCGCGAGGGCTGCCGGATGGGCACTCGAAACTGGTACCACGTTACCTGGTCGCCGGCGCCGCCGTTGGCGGGCGTCACGGTGTTCGTCACCTTGTCGGTGATGTAGTTTTGGCCCACCACCAGCTGGCTGGGGTTTAGCCGGATGGTGTACTCGTAGTACTGCTCGGTGGTCTGAATGATGTTGTCGCGGTTCAAATCCTCCTTGTCGGGGTAGGCCGAGGAGCTGAGCTGCGAGTTCTCGGGCGAGTTGCCCTCGTAGTTGTCGTAGTCGCGGTAGCGGCCCAGTATCTGGGTGCCGCCCGTGTTGTAGCTGGGGTCGAGGTGGTGGCGAAAGTTGTCGTTCGAGGGGTCGCTGAAGCCGCCGTAGCCAATGTTGCCAAACTGCACCTTTTCGTCGGCATCGGCCAGGCCATCCAGGCCGATGTCCTGGCTGGCCCGCGCGCCGGGCGTAGCATTAAAGGCATCGAGCAAAAACTGCTGGTTGGTAACGCGGCCGAAGGGCGTGCGGCGGGTGTAGCCGGTGGTGTCCTGGCCCGGCACGGGCAGGCCATTCTCAAACTCGTGCTGGCCCTGGTCGCGCAGCACGTCCTCGCTCACGTTGCCCAGGTTCAGCACCAGGTCGCCGCCGTTGACGTCGTCGGGGTAGGCTCCACCTTGGGCATTGACAATGCCCTCGCGGCGCAACTGCTCGCTCAGGCCGTTGGTACCCTTGAGGAAGGGGTCCATGAGCCAGAACTCCAGGTACTCGACGTTGGAGTTGTCGAAGTCGGTATCAAACGTGATGCCCCGCGAGATGCCGCCGAACTTGTTGGTGGGCAGGCCAGAGGTTGAGGTAAAGTACCGGCCATTGTTACCCGTCACGTCGGGCGAGTAGTTGTAGGGCCCGCGCTCGGTGGGGAAATACGCCATGTCGAAGGTGTACTCGAAGCCGTTGCCGGTGGCGCCCAGGTCCTTATTCGGAAATACCTCGTTGCGCGGAATACCCCGGGTGTAGTGGTTGGCCAGGGTATTGGCCGTGATGCCGGCCGGCACGTTGGGGCCGTTGGTGTAGTAGCTCTGGTCGACGGTATACCAGGCCAGCTTGGCGCGCCGGTAGCCGTTGGCCAGCCCGTCGGTGGCGCTGCCCGCGAAGGGCGAGGGCGTGGCGGCCAGGCGCCAGGCCGGCACCGCCGCCAGCCCGCCCAGCGTGTAGGGCGTGCGGGCGTTCTCGAAGTCGTCGAGGTAGCTTACCCCGTTTTCGCCCCGGCCCAGCTGCGAGCGGCCCGCAATGAGCTTGGCCACCTCGCCGGTGAAGGCCACCGTCGAAATCTCCTTGGTAGCCAAAAAGGGCAGGCGGTCCACGAGCTTGGTGAGCACGCGGCTATCCTTGCGCAAACTCACGTCGGCGCCCAGGATGGTGTTGTTGGCCGGCTCGTCGCCGATGTTCACGCGGTTGATGCCCGGCGCCTGGTTTTCCAAGATGTGCATGGCCGTGGCCCCCAGCAGCACGTCCTTGCTCAGGGCGTAGTCGAGGCGGGTGCCCACCAGCTTGCGCGGCTGCACCTGCACCAGGGCGTTTTTCTCAAACTGCACCCGCAGCTCATTGGCCGAGTTGAGGTAGGCCGGGTTGAGAATCTTGACTTTGGCCTGGTCATAGAAAACCTGATAATCAACGCCCTCCGTCAGCAGGGTGCTGCCCGCGTACACCCGCACCGAGCCCTGCGCCACCCCAATGCCGGGTAGGTTTATCTCGTCGGTGCTCACGCCCTGGTAGCGCCCGCGCAGGAAAAACTTGTCCTTGATTTGCACCTGCTGGGCGTCGCTCTGGGTCTGGTTATACAGCTCCTGGTACACGTATTTCTGCACCAGGGCCGTTTCGCCGGCCGTGAACTGCCCTTGCAGGTAGTTGCCGAAGGGCTGCACGCTGGGGAAGATAATCTTGCCCAGCTCGGGGTCGATGGTGATGCCCGGGAAGTAGTCGAAGTTGCCGTCCGGGTTGCGGTCATTGTTAGCGTTCACCCGGTCCAGCCCCAGCACCTGCACCAGCGGAATGTTCTGAATCCGCGCCCCTTCCTTGAGCGAAATCAAGTCAACCCCCGTAATGTCGTCTTTGTAAATCAGTTGCAGCTGAAAATTGTCACGGTTCAGCTGCGAGGTGTTCAGGGAGTAGATGTTTTTCATCATCAAGTCCCAGGTCGGCGTATTGCGGGTGGCCAGGTTCGGGTTGTTGGGGTTCACGGCCGGGTCGGCCGTGCCCACGCCGGGGTTGGTGGCCTTCAGCATCTTCAGGAAGATAACCTGGTCGGCCTGGGCCTGGCTGTACTCGGTTTGGGTTTCGCCCACCGTGTAGGGCTTGCCGTTGTAGAGGTACTCGTAGCTCACGGCCAGCACCTGGTCGGGCAGCAGGGTCGTGTTCAGGTTCACGTACCCGAGCTGGGCGTTGAAGGTGTATTCGTTGGGCTGGAGCTTGCGGGCGCGCATGCGCTCGTAGTCAAGGCTTTTCACGAGGCCCAGGCTACCCAAAAAGCCTTCGGCCTGCAAGTTGTCGCGGGCCGAGGCCCCGCCCCGGGTGAGGGTGTTAAAGAGCGTGTTGGCAATATTGCGGGGCGGCGTTACCGGCGTGGCGCTGGTGTAAAACTGCGGGCGGTAGAGGCGCTCCAGGCGCGGCTCGGCCAGGTCTTGCAGGGCCACCACGTTGCGCAGGTCGGCGGTGGTGCGGTTGTCGTTGGTCACCCACACTTCGAGGCGCCGAATCTCGAAGCCACTCTTCACCACCGGCAGCCCCAGCAGGGCCTGGTCGTAGCGGTCGCGGAAAAACTGGCTCAGAAAGTAGTGCCGGTCGCGCTCATACTGGCTGGCTTTTAGCTCGAAGGTGCGGCTCTGGGCGCCGTTCTGCACGCGCACCTCGTCCTGCGAGCCGCGCAGGGTGGCAGCCACGGCCGTTACCCCCAGCCGGCCAAATTGCAGCTGGGTCTTGATGCCAAACAGGTTGGAGCCGCCCGTTATCAGCGAGTTGTTGAGCGGCATGCTTACGTTGCCCAGGTCCAGCTTGCGCAGGATGTCGGTGGGCTGGCCAGCGTAGTCAAACTTCATCTGGTTGTCGAAGTCGAACGCCGCCTTGGTGTCGTAGTTGAACGTGAGCTTGAGCTTGGTGCCGACCTGGCCGCTCAAACTCAGGTTCATGTTCTGGTCGAAGATAAAGTCGCCCACCTGCTGCTGGCGCAGCGTGAGGGCGGGGTTGCGGTTCACGTTGTACTTAGCCCCTAGCTTGAGGGTGAGCGAGCCCGCGGGCCGAATGTCGATGTAGGAGCCGCCAAAAATGCGGTCGGCAATCGGCCCCAGGTAAATCTTCGGAATGAGCCGCTGGGCCTGCGGCGAGCCAGGCGCGGCCGGGGCGCCCGCCACGCCACCCATCGCCTTCTGGCGGTAGTAGTCGGTGATGGCCTGGCGCTCCTGAAACTTCAGTAGCTGCTCCTGCGAGATGCTGGTGGGGTCGCGGTAATCAATCTGCGAGCCCACGGTTTCGCGCACGTCGTAGCTCTTGAGGCTGTCGCCGGTGGGCGTCACTTGCAGCTGCACGCTCTTGGGCAGCGGCAAAATGAGCGGCGAGCGCCGCCCGCGCTGC
>Ga0160429_1000583_pt1 | contig 29240 bp, 33 predicted proteins | sample SolpanmetagenomR_FD_108199 | JGI IMG/M metagenome (GOLD analysis project Ga0160429, IMG submission 108199) | Solar panel surface microbial communities from Lawrence Berkeley National Laboratory, California, USA - R | ecosystem: Engineered > Built environment > Solar panel > Unclassified ... | reverse complement strand
TCATCACATTTTGAGCATTCATCATCTAACAGCAATTCTAGTATGGGTGGCTTCGTCCGCTACGGATCTGTCAACAACGACTTCCTCCTCCTCAAGGGCGCCGTCCCTGGTGTCAAGAAGAGAGTCATCACCCTCCGCAAATCCATGTACATCCACACCTCCCGCAAAGCCCTCGAGAAGGTCGACCTCAAGTGGATCGATACCTCCTCCAAGTTCGGTCACGGTGCTTACCAGACATTCGCCGAGAAGAGGCAATTCCTTGGAACTCTCAAGAAGGACCTCGTTGCTCCTTCTTCGTAGATGTTGGGGTGATGATGGGTTGGTTCCGGGAAATGTCATGTACTTTGAGCGCTTTTCTTCATGTCATGTGCGTGCTGGGTCGAGCTAGATGGGAGATCTAGACTTCATTGCGCTACACGAAAGTCTAAAAATACGATACCGCTTTCTGATGTGATTTTGTTCTTTACCTATGAGGCCCAATCCCTGTGAATCTCTTCTTTTGTTTAGGCTGCTTGATATGCTTCGACCACAAAGACCTCCCTTTCCACAGCCTAATATCCGATTCCTGCGCTTTCTTTTAGTGTAACCATACTCGTTGTATACAGATATATCACCATATAGAGCAGTACAAGACTCGTGAATGTTATTTGCCAAGGCTCCTTACGGCCGAGCACAACCCTTAGTAGACCTGTTTGCCAAGCATAGATCAACATCCTCCTTCCTTGTCCTCCTTCCTTGAAACACTTACGGCCGGGGCCAAGCAATGAGTGCGTCAGTAGAAGGTGAAGCCCAGACGAGGATGAGGCATATGAAGATGCATCTCCTGTCGCGTCTTGATGTGGAACAGAAGCAGCAAAAACTACAATAACTATTACACCCTTGTGCAGAAGACAGGAAACGACTGAGTGCAAGTGCCTCAAGTGTCCGCTGTACCTGACTCTAAACATCTCCCCAATCCTATCAATACTTTCTACACATATCCTCTTCGATCGTTCCTCATCATGTCCCCAGGCTCACCAGACTCTTCCGGCCTTCCACCTAGCCTTTGTACTCTCGAAACATGCTCCCGCGATCAGTCCTTCCTCAACTACTCGCCCAACCTGGCCGGCAATGTGCTCTACCTCACCACCTTCGCCGCTTTGCTTCTTGCGCAAACTGGTCTTGGATTCTGGTACAGAACGTGGGGCTTCTTGATTGGCATGTTCACCGGCTTGACTCTTGAGGTGGTTGGATATGCAGGAAGGCTGATCCTGAGGAAGAACCCATTTCTTATTGGGAATTTCTTGCTGTAAGTGTGCAATTGCTCGAATGACGTGGAAGCGTTCCTCAGGCCACTTGCAAAGGGCTCTGGCTGACATTGCATATTCTTTTGATCAGCTATTTCATTCCTCTCGGTCTTGGTCCAGCATGCCTATGCACATCTATTTACCTTCTCCTCGCACGCATCACGGTACTCTATGGCCCATCATCCAGCTACCTTCGTCCACGCACCTATGCTTTCGTCTTCTGCACTCTTGACTTTCTTGCCTTGTCTATTCAAGGTGTTGGCGGTGGCTTGACTGCCACAGCTGATACGGACCAGAGTCGCGACAATAGTACGTATATCTTGATCGCAGGTTTGGCTATCCAGGCAGCGAGCTTGGCTGGCTTTCTGGTGCTAGCAGTAGATGTGTGGAGAAGAGTGAGGAAGCTGAGTGGAGAGGATAGGAATACTGATGTTGAGGTCACCAAGTTGAGGCACAGCAAGAATTGGAAACGATTCTTGGTTGCTTTAGCTGTGGCAGCTGCTTTCGTGTTTGTCAGGACGGTATACCGCGTCGTTGAGTTATCTGGAGGATTTACTGGTAAGCCTCCACGATACCTGGTTGTCTATGAACTTATTTATGCTGATATACACTCAGGTGCACTTGCAAACGACCAAGTCACTTTTATGATCTTCGAAGGCCCAATGATCATCATCGCTTCATTCTTGCTAACAATCTTCCACCCTGGTATTGTCTTTCGAGGCGGGAATTGGGAAAGGTGTGACTTTCCTGTTCTCTCGAACTCAGGACAGCAGAAGACATGGAAGAGCTGGTGGAGAAAGGGTTCATCCGTAGACAGTGATGCAGGAACAATGGTGCAAAGAGTCAATGTAGGAGATGTCGAAAAGCTGGACGAAAGTGTTTGAGAAGGAGGGGAGTATCCCTGAGAGACCGAGCAGAGCCGTGGTGGTGTAAGTACGGATCACTGAGGGAGAGACGACGGCAGGGAAGCTGGATGAAGGTCATGTTGCAGTGCTCGAGAAGGAGGCGAGCAGTCAGACGCTGGGCAAAGCAATGGTGGTATTGGTATTGGTCGCCGATGAAAGACCTGGACAAGAAATAGGAGAATATTCCTGTAACCAAGAACATTCCTCCAGCCGTCTCATCACCTTTCGGATCTGTTCCCGGCCAAACCTGCACAACGTGCTTGCGAGCTCCACCACGTTGTCTGTGGTGGCAAAGGAAGGGTACCTGCCTCTAGCAGCCCGTCCTGAAGCTCAGACCACCGCCTTCGTTCTAACACTTGAGTTGCTGTCATCGTCAGGAACTTGTGAGCTTCTACATCGCACAATGCTAGAGTGTCTAGTACTTCCTAGACTTTTCATTGGGTCGGCAGACTAGCATAAATGGTAGATTCTTTTTTCTTTTGGAGTCGGTTCCGCCGAGCCGCAGGAGCTCCACCCGACCCAGCCAGACCACCACCACAATTCTAGAACTCGCATCGCATCTCATTTCATTACCCAGCAGCAGTATGAGAATGTTTTGTTCTCCTTGTTTTTCTCATCTTCCTCGTAGAAGATCGTGGTCTGATACTGCACAAGCAGCCTACATACTCGAAACACCCCAGTCCTTCTTCTCGATACCTCGAATCCAGGCCAGGCCAAGAACAACGTCATTTGGCTACGGGAAGGAGTAATTAGGGTTCGTGCCCAACATCAACGATTACCTGCACCCACCATGCCTGTAAGAGCGACCGCGGATACAGTCAGAGTAGCGACACCTTTCTTTCCGACCTCCACAGACGACACCAACAATCGTGAAGATGTTCCCATCCAACGACCGCAGCATGTCGGCCCTGTCCTCGACGAAGCTCATGCATCACAGCCAATCGCGGCATGGGACGAGGGATATCACCAGGAAAACTATACGGAAGCGCTCAACGAGAATGCATCTGCGGAGGTACCTGCGCAACCCACAGACTTTAAAGACACGTACCTCTTTCCCATGCTTGCGAAGAACGAAAGACAGAGGTTGACCATGCTTTGGTACTATACGAGGAATATCCAAGAAGATGCGAAGTTGTTGCAAAGACTAAATGACAAGATCAGCTTGGTCAAGGAATTCATGGGATGGGAGTTTGCTATCGTTGGTATATTATCCAACAACAATTATATCAGGATAGCTACTTCAGGCTTACCTCTGGCTATACTGCCCAGAAGAGAGAGTACCTGTTCACACACAATAAATCAACAGTCAGGAGTAAGTAGAAAACGAGCAACTTATAGGACAACTGATCAAAACTGATCTGTGGATCTATGCAGTCTGTATTCTGGCTTGAAGATACGACCAAGGACTGGCGATTCAAATATTCACCACACGCTGCGGACGGTGGTCTTCGCAGCTATGCCGGAACACAACTCAGATTTAGAACATCCACTGGAGATGATGTTGCTCTTGGCTCTCTCTGCATAGCGTCCAATGAAGCTAGCGAGCCTTTCAGTGAAGAGAAAAAGGATGCCCTGGTTCGGTTTGCAGCAATGTTCACAGACGAGATGATCAATGGCGCTCGACAAGTTAGGCATAAAGCACGACATCTAATGACTGAGCTTATTACACAAATCTCAACAAGATCTGAAGAGCCCGATATTGAGCAGATTGTTATTGATATCGTGCAACAGATTTATCCCAATGCTCGTGTTAGTATTCAGCCGTCCGCTTCTGGACTGATCACTGTTCGTGGGCGGGGCCCGGTTTCTTACAATAACATTCCAGATGGTGTCTGGGAAGATTCAGACTATTTGGAGAAGCTGATTATATCACACAACCACGAGGAGTTGGTTGCAACTCAGACTGTACGTGCTATAGTCGGAAGATCTGCCCAGCTACCGATACCACGATATCTTGTGGTTGATTCTATGGAAGTCGAACTCGTTTTCGACGACATTGATGCTTGGTTCATTGAGCGGAGTGCCCTTACTCTGTGCAACATCTTACAGAGAAGGGTGTTGGAGGAAGCAATGAGGGCCAGAGAAACGTTCTTGCGAGGCATCACTCACCAGCTTAGGACGCCTATTCATGGTGTGCTAGCTTCTGCAGACTTACTGGCGGAAGAACTGGCGGCTCGAGATACCCTTGTCGAGTCCGCGGCATTAGACATGAACAAGTATGCTTCATACAAAGATAATGCGGAGTCTATACTTTCCACAATTAACAGCTCAGGAAAAGAACTTCTTGCAACTGTCAATGGTATCCTCAAGCTGAATTGGTGGGCTGGTCTCCATCAAGGCCCCCAAAAGACTGAGACTTATAGGCTGGAAGACTTGGAGCAAGATCTGTGCAAAGACATGTCAGAAGCATTGGCCTTGTCTCATCATGAAGAGGTCACAATCTTCTTCGACAATCGGCTGGAGCCTCCTACACCAATCAAGACGGATCCGGATGTTCTTCGCGAATGTTTGTCAGCTCTTGCTCAGAATGCCATGTCGTACACGGAAAAGGGCTATATCAACATCACCCTTTCACAGTCCGATGACAACACGCTCATAGTTGATGTTGTAGATACTGGAAGTGGAATCAAAGGCGAAGACCAGAAACGTATCTTTGATGCATGCGAAAGAGCCAATACCTCGATTCAAGGAGCAGGTCTTGGTCTCACTTTAGCGTCAAAGATTGCGGCCAGGATGAATGGGTCTGTGGTTCTGGTGTCTTCAATAATAGACCATGGTTCCCACTTTCGTGCCAGATTTCCTGATCTTCTCGAAACACCACCTACAGGTGAAAGTGTACAACAGTCAGAGATCCAAAAGCTGAAATACCTGCCGAGAAACTGGTACCGATTGCAGGTTGAGGGGCAGCAGTGTCCAGTCGCAATACCGCTATCCAAATTTCTCGCAGCTCGTGGGATATCTGAGGATCATGTTATGCAAGATTCCTTGGTCTTCATCGATTACACTGAAGATGCAAAAGCGCTCGACAAGCTGTTGTATTCCGTCGATAAGTTGTTGTCGTCGATCCAGAGGACACAAACCCGGCTCTGCCTTGTACCAGCGGGCAAGTCAACGGAGCATCTGGAAGACATTGCTATGAGGCACAACATCACATTCTGCTCTGGACCATTCACCACTGCCCGAATGGAAGCGCTGCTCAAACGTGTAGACGCTATTTATTGCCAATTGAGCAAATCCGGCTCTCAGTCTAACGAGCAAACTTCAGCCATATCACGAAGAGTGTCTAATTCCTCACATCATCTCTCAATACAGCAACGTCCAAGCATGTCTTCATTCGCTTCACCAAAGAAGAAAGGCGCCGACCGCTGTTTTAACACCAAGCCGTGTGCCCTCTTGGTCGATGATAATTCAATAAATCTTCACATCCTCAAATTCTATTGCGAAAAACGAGGCATCACATACACAACAGCAATGGATGGCAATCAGGCAGTAGCAGCATTCACAGCAGCACAACAAACAGAACCATTCAACCTCATACTGATGGTACGCTTTTCATCACATGACCAATGAAATTGCGCGAAACTAATCTTCTCTCCTACACAGGACCTACAGATGCCAGAATGCGACGGCATCCAAGCGACCGAGCGAATTCGCCACATTGAAGCCAATGCCTCAGTCTTTAGCAATCGCCAATCTGCCGTCATCTTCATGATCACTGGGCAAGACTCTGCAGAAGACCGCCAAAGGAGCGAAGCAGCAGGCTGCGACGCTTATTACGTTAAACCTGTTGGTATAAAGGCACTCGATCAAGCCATCAAGCCTTATTTCAAGACACCATACCTGGTGCCATGAAGCCTGCTGCTGTGACTAGACATGGAAGCGCCAGTAGCGAGGGCAGTAACTACTCTGTGGCGACTGTAAGAACGGGTAGTGTCGATGGTGCTGTTGATGATGTGCCAACAATCGTAGGTCATAAAAGGGGACGAGGGCTGCAAGTCGATAGCAAGAGCGATGCTCGAGATGATAGTCTGCATCGTGAGGTCAGAAGAGCGAGTATGAGTTGTCGTCCGGGATGCGAAGCTGTGCTGACGGCAAGTCCGACTGATGATGTACCAATATCTTCGGGCTTGCAGACGGTCATGGATGAGGCGAGCAAGTTGTCGAATGAGTGAACAAATGTGCAAAGACATATTGAGAAATTGCTAGGAGTTATGCTTGAGTAGGATATTTGCCCAAAGCGGAGTTGCTTGGTGCAGCGAAGGGAAGGTACGCAATGAAGATAGACGAAAACTCGCGGGACATGGGACTTTGGTGACGAGCCGACTAGCAATGACGAGCTCACTGGGAGACGGACGGCGCTCGAGCTGGGGTGCTTCGGAACACTCTGGGCTGATGGGCGCAGTAAGAGTATGCATGTGTATAGGAAGATCACATCTTAATCTTTGATAGTCAAATGGTGTGAATGTTAACATTATGATTCTCTTGCTGTGCGTAAAGTCACTGGTGTTGGAAAGTGAAGTTTTTACGATGTTGGTGAAGATATCGCCAGCTTCACCAGCTTCCTGTCTGAGTTAGTGCTACCCCACGCGGGCCCCTCATTGGCTCATGCTGCGCACACGACACTCAGGCTTCACTTTTTTCCAAAATCCCTCCTAGTTGCAGTCATCCCTCACTCGTCCATCTTACCTTCATCCACCTCTCACTCCCCTCTCCGCTTCATTCAATTGACGCGCCGGCAGCCATGGCTCTTCTTTTATAGCCTTCGAAGCGTCACGACTGTCTTCTGGATTGAGGAATTCTGACAATCGCGCTGACGACTGATCGACTCTGCACCCGCTCAACTTCTCACGCAGACAAGACGTGATTCTCGCGTCATTCGACGTGTCTCGAACGACCTTTACCTTTGCATCCTCAACTTTCGTCAATGGCTATCTTGTGACTAAGATTTTTACGCAATATTCAAGTGGGACCCCCACATTGAGATCCTTCACGGTACTCACGAAACTTTTGTACTGTGAGCTCAAGCAAGATACATATTACACCACTTTACATTCCGCACACTGTTCTTACCAATGCTCTGATTGAGCTCCTTCACTACCTCAACTGGCGAACTTCTCGACTCAGCTCTTACCTTCTTACCTCCTCGACTTGATCGACATCCCCATTTCTCCCCTCAACAACGAACATGCCATACATTCACGCCCCTGTTGCCGTCAGGCCTCCATCTCCTGAACTCTCACCCGAAGACCAGAAGAGCCTGAAGAGGTTCAATGGTCTACGCATGCTGTGTGATTCTGTCCAAAACCACAACAACAAGTTTTGGAACGACAAGAAACGTCCTAGGTTCGCCTACGAAAAGAATGGTCAAATCTTGATCGACCTCATCTACACACTCAACTACAAGCGTGTCTACGCTGAACACAAGCTCTACATGGGAAAATACAACTGGCGTTCTCGCATTGCTGAAGTGGAAGGACACGGTATCTTACAGTATTCCAACGATCCTGCTCCGGCCAGTGCTCATCATTTGAATGGTTGGTTACCACGGCCGGAAACTTCGGAGCGCGCTCTATCTGCCAAAGACGTTGGTCCGCCATCGGGAGTTTTCAAGCGTGTCAAACTTCCTCCTTTCCAGGTTCTGGCAGCAGCAGAAGAACTCAGGTCGGCCCGATACAGGCTTGAAGACACTCTTGATGCTTTAAACCAAAACCATGAGCGTCGCCGTGCAGCTGCTGTGAAAGGTTATCATGGCAGGGTTCCTGAGATGAGGAAGCTGTACCAGCCAAGTAATGATCGCAATCGTAGTCCTGCACTGCCAAGGAGGGGCTGGATGTGGTATTGTGACGCTAGGAGTCCTACCACTCATGTTGTTGATTCAAGCAGGCTCTGTTTCGAGCTAAAAGAGGACGGTAGTGTTGTCAAAGTTCCTGCTAAGCAATTGACTCCATTGGAGGCCTTCGCCGAAAAACAGAAGAAACTCGTTGATGCTGGAATTGACGCTTACAACCTCCTTTTCGAAAAGCATTGGGAACATGAACTTGATGCTCGCACCAAAGAGGAGGAACTTCGATTGCGCCCGTCTATACCCAACGCGCCCATGTCACCACCTCCTTCACCACCAGTCTCGCGCAAGTCGTCGCCAATCAAGTCGAAACAGTCTGTCAAATCAGCATCACCTACCAAATCGAAGGCCAAGTCCCCAACTAAGCCGCAGAAAGTCGAGAGTGCTTTTGAAATGGGCAAGCCGACCTTGACAGTAAGTGAAATTCTTTCTCAGCGTGCGAAGGAGCAGAGGCATAGGGCTAGGCAAGGGCAGGGCAACGGGTTAGGCCAGCAGCAGGTTTCGGACATTGAGCAACAGGCACAGCTCGGACAATCTTCCTTGAATACTGGATCTGGTCGTGAACGACAACAGAAGCGACAGGTCTCGCCACAAAAGGGTGAGAGAGGAAGGGCTAGGATGGTGGCGCAGTGGCAGGAGGACTCGATGAAGACGGTGAGGAGGGAGATTTCGCCTTGACGGAGGTAGGATTGAGAGAAGATAGTCTGTCTGAAGACTTCGTAGTCTGTCTGAAGACTTTGTTTGGTCGAATGCAGAAGTTGCGGAGTTGACTATGAAGGTGGGCATATTTACGAGAAACATGATCAGAGCATGAAACAAGAGCATTGCATGCAAGCGGCGACTTGCCCAGGACAAACAAAATGGAAAGACATCAGGCGGCGACCTTTGCTTATTATGAGCTGCTTAGCTCGCAGCATGTTGTATGGTGCAATGCACATACATCACTGGAGGGGCGTTTTTGTATCTCTTGCTTTTCCTCTCGCGACGACTTGGAGACGCCTGATAGAGGGCTTATGCAGAACCACAGTACAGCAGGAACGCAGATATCGTCGACCTTAGACAAACATTACCTTTCAAACCAGCTCAAATAATGTATTGATATGTTGTGATAATGCCAATGCAATTCGACCCGCATATTGAACGACGTCATGCCATGATGGACTTGTTGCCCCTCGTCGTTTGTACATACTTTCCCATCTCTTTCACATCAACCTCAACTTTTTCAATTTACTCAATCTCACACACACCTCTCAATCAATCAATACTCTCATATCAACCGCAACAATGGCCTCAATGATCCACGACATGCTCAACCCCTGGTCCGCCAGCAAGATTCCCTCTTTGTCAGGACGTGTTGCTGTTGTTACTGGAGGTAACGAAGGTATTGCTGCTGCCGCTATTGCCGAGTTCTTCAAGCATGACATTGCAAAGGTATGTTCTCTAGATTTCCCTGAGCACTGTTTCGGCTGTGGCCTTGAGCAAAAGCTGACATATTGCATCTGCACAGGTCATCATTCTCAGCAACGACAAGGAACGTTACCCTGATGCAGTTAAGCATTGGTCATCAGAAGCCGGCAAGGACGTTTCGTCGCAAGTCACCTTTCACGAAGTTGACCTTGGTGATTACTCCGCCGTGAAGAAGGCTGTCGAGCAGATCAAGAACGACACAGACAGAGTCGATATCCTGGATTGCAGCGCCGCTATTGGCATGTACACCACCGATGTCCCTGCAGATACCTCGGACAAGAAGTACGCTCTCGATAGGCATTTCGCCGTCAACAACGTCGGCCACGCCATCCTCACAGAAGGACTTCTTCCTCTTATCAAGAAGACTGCGGACAAGACAGGAGACGCTAGAATTGTCATCATGGCCTCAAACTTGCACTTCTCTGCTCCTTCAGACGTGAAATTCGAGTCCATTGATGAGCTCAACACATCTCTTGGTCCCACTCTTCAGTACAACCGCTCCAAGCTTGGAAACGTGCTGTACGCAAAGAAGCTCGATCGCATGATTCGTGCTGAGGGCACTTACGAGGGCAAGATCTTTGTCAACTGCATACATCCTGGTGTCGTAAAGACCGCACAGCAGGATGGTGTCGTTGAGGCATACCAGAAGATTGTCAAGGACAATGTAGGACAGGGCATTATTGGTCAGGCAGCGTCCTCAGCCTTGGCTGGTGAGTTTATTATTTCCGTCTATTGATGTGATGCTTGAGTGTTTCGCGCAACTTACTAATCATGATTTAGGCGCAAACCAAGTCATGAGAGCAGTACTGGAGAAGGACTCACCAGAAGGGTAAGCCACTACGTCTGATCCCTTGAGCTACACACTTGGCTAATACTTGAAATAGCGCACTTTCATGCCTCTTCGCGGCTACTGCTGAAGAAGTGAAAACCTCGAACATCAGTGGAGAGTACATTGTGCCAAACGGCACAGTACAAAAGGCTGACGCCAGGACCCTCGGCGAGGATGGAGTCAAGATGCAGGACAGGTACTGGGATCTTGTTCATCTGTGTATCGAGAAGGACTATGGTAACGCACATGGCGCAGACCACCAAAACTCTCAAGCCAGAGGCAATGCGACGATTTAGGGTGAAGGCATTACATTGTAGGATAGATCGCGAAGCAGCATAATATGCAGAGAGTATGTAATCATAATTGACATATCTGTTGAGGTGTTCGATGCCACAAGCGTCTCATAGTTGGCATCTGGTGGTGAAAAAACATGTTCTCTTGAAACACCTATGAAACTTGAACCCGGATTCTAAGCAGCCCAAGTAATAATAGACCTCCTCTAATCGCGACACCACTCTCCTCAGATCGACCTCGAGTGCATCAAATGTGTGTTATACTCGTATCGCCAGAGAAAATGTGATCTTAAGAGTGACAGTAATCGTCGTCAGCCAAGAACAAGCTTTGTCTCCTCGGCTAAGCGGCGAAGCTAAACATGAAATGTGGTTCTTTTCCCATGGGAAAGGTGACCGCAGACATCCCGCTTCGTGCTTGCAAGCTTCGAATGTGGATGGCCATCTCGTTCCAGCCCCCACGCAGGCAGAAGGAGATGTGATTGACGTCGCTGGCAGTGCCGTACCTGCCGCTCCTCGCTGAAGATCTATACCATTCGGGCCTTCCCCTCGGGACGGGATGTAACACAACATTCCCTCATATGACCTCTTGCCAATCTACTTTCTCGTGAACTGGCCGTCGTCCTGTTTGACGATCGTTTCTTACTCTTACTGCAAGCTTGTAGCTTTGTGACCTCCCTCTCCTTTACATCATGCCACCAGCACTTTCACGCACCGCAGTAACAACCAATCATCCAGGCTCAACCCAGCAGGAAATCGACGATGAGCCAGATTGGGGTTTCGGCCACAACCACCGCATTGGCTATGTAAACTCAGACGACCGCTATCCTGGATTTACCCATAGTAACGATGAGAACAATGAGGACTACGAGGAGGTGAAAGAGGCCATTGAAGGAAGTGTGGCGGACGAGCAGAAGAAGCATGAGGGAGAATTGATCAACTTCCGGGAGGTCATGCAAGATAAGACAGATATCCATTTGCAGAGAGAGGAAGTCCATCCGCCTGGTTTCAGATTTTATGTTAATGTGACCGAAGACTGGGTCAAGAAGGAGCAACCGTGGCCAGCAAACAAGAAGGCGGAGGAGAAGAAGAAGAAGCAGAAAGAGGCAGAGGGGAAGGAGAAAAAGGGAGACAAGAAAGACCAACAAGCTGATGATGGAAAGCAAGGCAAGCCACAAGGCGACGACAAGAAGCAAGATGCACCACAAAAGACTCAAGCCGAGGAGAAGAAGCAAGATACGCCACAAGACAAGGACGCGGAGCAACATGGCAATGACAAGAATTCGCCACAGAACAAAAGGAAGGACGACAAAACAAGCGCGCCGCCTGCCAATACTCAAGGTCAACAACAGTCGGACGGCAAGTCTCCAAACGCTAGCCCAAGTGGCAACCAGAACGAGCCCGATAAACCCAAAAAGTCGCAAGCAGCTTCAGATGCACAAGCCAAACTTCCAAGTACTACTGATGAGAAGCACACTAAACAACGAGGTCAAAGTCACTATTGGCGTAATGGCGATACCGATGAGTCAGATTGGAGACGGAAGAATGACGAGGGCCGACCGAAACACAACGCTGCTTTCAGACGTTCCCAGAGCCAAGATTCGGATGAAGGTTATCAGTCTGGAGACAAAAATGACAGTGACCAAAGCAAGGATGAGGAAGAACATAAGACCGAATATCAGAAACTGCGCGAGAAGTACTCACCTGAAGAGATTGCGCTGCTGAGACATTTGCAGAACGAGGCTAAATATGCCACAAATCTTGAGCAGAATGATGGAAAGCAGGTCTCGCCTGTAGCAAATTCCGAGCAACTAATTGAGATCGATGTCAACGATCAGTTCACACCCGACAATTGGATTCCTAGGTCGACACAACTCACACGCCTGACTGGCAAGCATCCCATGAACGCCGAGCCTCCATTGACCAAGCTTTTCGCAGCTGGACTAATCACACCAAATGAGCTACATTACGTGCGAAATCATGGTGCAGTGCCACGACTTTATTGGGAAACACATACACTGGATGTAGAGAATGGTCAGCTGGTACTCACCATGGATGAAATTGCGTCGTATCCAAGCGTAAATATTGCAGTAGCTCTCGGTGAGAACGTCCCAAGGAAGTCAATCAATTACTCTTACTAATACATCATGTAGGCTGTGATGGCAACAGACGTGGAGAAGTCAACTTGGTCAAGAAGAGTAAAGGCTTCTCATGGGGAGCGAGTGCCATCAGCTGTGCCTATTGGAAGGGAACATTACTTCGTGATCTCTTGCTCGATGCTGGCGTTGATAGCAAGATCGAATCTTCCAAGCGACGGTGGGTGAACTTTGAAGGAGCGGATGAGCTTACAGATGGTAAATATGCGACGTGCATACCGCTGGAGTACGCTCTCGACCCCAGCAATGACGTGATTATTGCGTATGAGATGAACAATGTCAAGGTGGGGAATATCTTCCATATGGACGCAGCCATTATACTAACCTGAACAGCTTCCTGCAGATCATGGCTACCCGATCAGGATCATTATACCTGGATGGGTTGGTGGACGGTGTGTAAAATGGTTATCGAAAATCTGGACGTCGGACGAGGAGAACACTTGTAAGTTTACCTTTACAACGTGGGATAAAAAATGCTTTTTAACTGTATTGACTAAATATTGTTTCTAGCTCATTACCATATCTGGGATAATAGAGTACTGCCCAGCTTCGTAACAGAAAAGGACGGTCCTTTTGCGGAGACAATGTTCAAACATCCTAGCACAGTCTGCAATGAACAGAACTTGAACAGTGTGATTGTCAAGCCTGCACAAGGTGAGAAGCTCACTTTCAAGGATGCTGCAGGTATGGATACATATCGCGTGGAAGGCTATGCATACGACGGAGGAGGACATGAGATACAACGGATCGAGTTCTCGCTGGACGAAGGCAAGACCTGGCTTTATTGTACAAGAAGATTTCCGGACAAGCCTGTTAGACATGGCTCAAAGTACTGGACCTGGTTACATTGGTAAGTCCTTTTCTCGCATTCGCCAGAACAAATCCTGCCGTCTCATTTTCCTGGCAAAGGTTATCTGACTCATTCTAGGTACATTGATGTTGATATCGGCCATCTTTTACAAGCTTCCTCTCTTACAGTCCGTGCAATGGTAAGTTGTAGCTTTGTGAACGTGACTTGCTTGTTATAGAACTCTTCTTCTAGCACGTGCGCATCATTGAACATTGATCAGTTGAATCATGCTAATTCATGGACAGAACGTTTTCAAGAACTTCCAACCCGAAAACCTGACATGGAACGTTATGGGAATGATGAACAACTGCTGGTACAAAGTTAAGCATGATCTGGACTCACATCCTTCAAAATCAAACGCCGAAGCAGCTATCATCTTCCGCCACCCAGTCGACCCAGTAAACAGTGAAGGTTGGATGAAGCCGAGTCTAGAGGTCCAACTAAATGCTGCAAAGGCGGACACTGGTGTACCAGACAAGCAATTCACTCGACAGGAAATTGAGAAGCATAACAACGATGGCGACTGCTGGATCGTGGTCAATTCTAAGGTGTATGATGCTACCAGTGTGCTTGATTGGCACCCTGGTGGTAAAGCATCGATTCTTGGATATGCAGGCAAGCTGACTGCCGAGACCACGTCTTCTTTCGAGTCAATACATGATGACTATGCGACACAGAAACTAAGTGGTGCGTAGCGTTAGCTCTAGCTTATTCGAAACTTTGAGACTGACATCACAACAGAGTGCATCATTGGCAAGCTCACCGATAAAGGAGCAAATTTCATCAAAGAACAAGCCAAACACCAGGCAGAAGAACGCGCCAATTCTAGCAAGAACAATGATGTCTTCCTCCGGAAGCAGACCTGGCAACCTGTCAAGCTTATAAATCGCAAGAAGATCTCTGAAGATACAGCTTCATATACCTTTGAATTGCCAGACAAAAACAAGCGTCTTGGACTGGAGACATGCCAGCATATTCAATTCGGCGTACACATGAAAGACAAGATGCTCATCCGATCATACACTCCGACAAGACCTATTTTGAGCAATGATGAAGATGGAACCTTCGAGCTCGTGGTAAAGATATACTATCCAAATGATCAACAACCCGGCGGAGCATTCAGTAGCATCATCGACACAATGCCACTTGGCGAAAGCGTAGACGTCCGTGGCCCTACCGGCGAGATCAAATATCTCGGAAACGGCAAATTCGAGATTGAAGGCGAAGAACGCAAATTCGACAAAGTCTCCTTGATACTAGGTGGAAGTGGCATCACTCCAGGATACCAATTGCTGGAGCGAGTAATGCGCGAGAAGGATGACAAGACACAAGTCAGAGTCGTAGACGCCAACAAGAGCGAGAAGGATATCTTGCTCAAGGATGAATTGGAGAAGATGCAGGGTGATCAGATCAAGATCACCCACGTCCTGAGTCATCCCACCGATCAGTGGAAGGGTATTAAAGGTCATGTGAATGAGGATATCATAAAGAAGAGTTGTTTTGCGCCTGAGAACGGTGTGGCTGTGTTCCTTTGTGGACCGCCTGCTATGATCCAGAAAGCCGCGTTGCCAGCGTTGAAAGAATGGGGATATGAAGAGGATGTCAATTGTTTCGGGTTCTAGATAGCGAGCAGGACGGAGCGAGGTCGAAACATTCCAGATGCCATGCGAACCACATAGTTCTTGATAATACTCAGACCATGTCAGTTATCAACACGCTAATGAAGGCACAAGGTGGATATCGTAATTTTTGTTCTTTTCGTGAAACTATGGTAACTCGCCTAACGCATCCACAAATTCTTCATCGTCTTCAGAGTATGGTTCCATTCCATCTCTTATCTTTGCGAGAAGCTGTTCATAAGCAGTGTCGAGTGCCACGTCCGTACCGACCGAATGTCGAACCATGTCATCCAGTCTCTCCGTTGGCAGATCACGAAGAGTGGCCCAGCTCTGAGCGCACAAGAGTTCCAGGATCCTGAGATCGAGATGGCGGGTGACCTCCCGGATAATGTACAGAATTTCATCGACGGTATGATCTGTAATTGGTCGGTAACGTAAGATAGTATTCACAGCAGCCACATTCTTGTGTCTGATAGCGACTGCCAGCGGCAGTTCGCCATTTTGGCCACCTAGATGCGCACCGCAATCAACCAGGTAGGCTATACACCTTGCGGTGCAGTGAGGTGCAGCTGTAGCTATTGCGCCTCTGCCAAAGACGTTCCCAATCGTGAAGTCGGCGCCGTGCTTTCTTAGGACTTCCAGGGTACTAAGATCAGTCGTTACACGCATACAAGCAACGACCGTTGCAGTCGAACCTTGCACGTTTCTCACGTTCACGTCGGCGCCCGCTGATAGAAGGAACTCGACAATTTCGGTGTAGAGCTCCCTTGCAGCTTGATGGAGAGGATACGAGCCGATGCCCTTGTTTGGGTCCGCACCGAACTTCAGAAGCACTTTGACTTTCTCTTCGTCGCCACGAAAAGCAGCCCACCAGATAGGTGTTCTGTTTTTGTCATCGTACGTGTCAATCTCCGACGTTGAGGTTGTAAGACGGTCCTCCAGATCTACGAGAGACAAGCCCAGAATGATCTTGTGTGTGAGCGTGAATGACTCTCCGTCATCCTCGCAGCCAAAAGTCGTCCTCAGCTGTTCCCGAGCTCGAGCCTCCACGCTTAGGGAGTGACCTCGCCGGCGATCCCTAGAAGACCGAGGGACGCTTTGTAAGTGCCATTGAGCGGCCGGTACTACTGCAAGTCAATGATGATCTTGAATGGTCTTCAATGCGAACTCACCGGCCTGCCGAGTCTTGGGCGTCCGGATCCGCACCATTAATGAGCAGGAAACGTGCCATGTTCCATTGTCTTGTAGTTATGGCTAGCTAAACCCTGTTAGCTTTGAGCATAGTGGAAAAGGCTGCACTCACATGTAATAGTGATCGTTCTATATCATCAACGTCCGTTGGCAACGCATCATTGCTCTCAAATAGCTTTATGACATCGCCGATCTCGCCGGTTGTAACAGCAGTCCAGATTGGGGCTTTTAGCGGTACCACATTGGGTGCAGACACATTGATGGAGATTTTTCCAGTATGTGGGATCGTCAAAGCAATACCGACAACTCTGCTTGGAGCCCAACTTGGTGTGAACATGGTCATCATTACACCAGTGGAATGCGTCCTGCGACAGGTTCTCTCATTACACGAGCCACGCCACCAACCACGTGCGAGCAGGGTCACTGCACCCAGAATGCCAATACTCGTGGTGAGTTGAAAAATTCTGTAGCACACGCAACTACACCACTCTTCGCATCGCATAATACCGATGCTGCACAGGTGAGCTTCCGTAAAGCCTGTGGCTTGACGAATCATCGGTGGTAGTCTTAACAAGGTCTCTTGTGTCCGCATGTGAGGTGCGGGTATAGTCGAGATAGCGAGAGAAGCGACTGGTGGAGTTCGACGCCGTGAAAGTTCGTTCGCGGTCTTAACCTCTACTGACAAGGTTGTCAAAGTGGTATGCATTCGAAGGAGATCAGACCTATCCAAGATCAGTTCAAGAAGCCTGGCCTTTGCTGACTTACGAACATTGCCAGAGAACTGTGCAGATGTCCCAGATGTTCGAGCTCCCTAGCAACTTCATCCACAAGACTCAGGGTTTTCCCTTTTTCCTCGCATCCAAGCAGATCTACTGATTTTGGCGTCTTTTATGCATGATCCGGACTGCAAGACTTCATAGACCAATGTTCCATTCAAACCTTCAAGCAATTCTTTGGTTCTTTCGACGTGGAATGTTACACTTTGAACGATAGTATCAAAAGGAAGCTCTTGAGCCTTCCTCAGCAATAGCAAATCTTTGTAGTGCTTTAGTGCAGCGTCAAGTAGTTCCAACTTGGTGATCAGCCTATTGCAGTCTTCCTTAGCCACAGCCAGACTGCGTACAGCTTTGACACTTGCTGTGACGACACCAGTAAATGTGATGCATGCTGTTGTAATCGAGATAGGATCCATAAACGAAGATATATATATTTGCTGGTTCTGGGATGTGATGGTCCGGGGTGATGCAAGCTCTTAAGCTAGCTTGGGGGAAGAATGTAGTACCATACATCACGTGGAAGGTAGAAATGGACTAGAGAGTCTCTGAAGGAAGGGGCTGTGTTTCGAGGCCGTGTTTTGCGGCTGTGTCGCGTGTGTCACGCATGTACATGCATACCTCGGCAAAGCCATAATGTTTAGCGCTGAGGTATAGGAATAGGCGAACAGCTCCAAGTTAGATGGCATAGGTTAAGTTCTACACAGTAAAGCCCAAGTAGCTCGGTGCTCGGTGAACAGTTTTCAGCCAAGAGAAATGTATAGTCTTCACTCATCTTGTGACTCATTCCTCACATTCATCGCTGCCACTTGATAATACTTACCCACTTGAATAAGTAGCACGTCCTGCAAGCTTACGAGATGAAAAATTACATGCACATTGCTCTTGTCCTCCTCTCTACTGTTGTCATGGCTGGAGCTGCACCCCTTTCCACGGCAGAAGCTGCCCAGATACAAATCGGTATCGCGCAAAGCGACAACATCGGTTCTTCTGCAGCACAAAAAGCGGCCGCGACGAGCTCAAGCACAAGCGCAAGCGTCTTCCCGGATGATGACCATGACCGTCGCCATCACAGTCTCAACCACGAGGACGACACATCCACGGTAATCAGATACGGAAAACAAACAATCGCCGTCCCTAAAACCGGAACCGCACCAAACCTCGAATGGATGATCGGCCGTACTAGACTAGTCATCGATATGGTCTCCAAAGGTCGTCTCGATATCAACAACCTACCCCCGAAAGGCCAGGACCACCTCATCTATCCGGCATTTGAGGATGTTATTCATGCTAATGTAAGGGCCGTGCCGTTTGGCAGTGATGAGGAGCAGGTTACTACGTATAGGGATGTTTATGGGAGGGAGAAGACGAAGGAGGAGTATGATGCGTATCGCGAGAATGAGGAGAGGATGGAGAAGCCGTACAGGGGCCAGTTGAGGCATATGTTTGAGGGAGCAGGGTGCGAGCATGCTGGGGAGAAGAGGAAAGGGAAAGAGCACTAGTTGTAGGTGTATCAGTTTGAGATGCGCAAGCAAAGCATCATATCTCAAAACCCTTACTTATACGTAGTATTATGAGCTCGTTATCATGGTAGGCGTGAAGTTAATGACCACCATTTCAATCGATTCTTACATTAAAGCCTGACTATAGTGATATATATCAACTGCTCAACTACCAGGTAGACAGTGGAGTGCTCCAGGTAAGGTGACCAATTGACCGCCTCTCAGCACAGTATTCAAAGCGCTCATTTCAGCCTCTGATGATCCCTTCAACTACTGTAGACGCTGCAAGGGTCTCTTCATCGCAGTACCTCTTACCAACCTGTAGTGAACTTTAGTGGGAGGAGCAATATGTAGACACCCTTTACGTACCAGTTGTAAACAAATCGGAGCATCCACGAACTTCTCAGGCGCATAAGCAGTATACTCTGCCTCATCTTGCTTACTGCGTGGTTTATACTCCTTGTCCACGGCATCAAGCTTTTGATCAACCTTCAGTCCAGTCGGAAATACAACACCAGGCATGTCGAGGATGTTCCATACAGCCGTGTAGGGGAAGTATCTGCACTGATGCGGTTCGCCAGCAACACCAACGTAAGTCGGACAAAGTATGAAGTCCACACCACGCTGCTTCATCAAGGCAAGGTGCTCGTCCCGATAAGCATCACGTTCCAGATTAACCTCCCAATTCTCCGCAACGGTCATTTTCCGAGCATGAACGAAGGCCTCTTTCGTCAATGGTAGCCAAGGCTCACCTGAAGATGCAAGAGCATCTGTTTGTGCTTTTGCACCATCGGCATAAAACATGTCCACGAGTATTCGCAAACCATGATCATGCTTGTATGGTTCCCAGTCGACTGTTTTGATGCCGGCTGCTTGTAGCTTAGCTACAGCTTGCTTCATTGCTCGTATGATGGGAGGATGGGGGTGAGCGATGCCGTCATCCCAAAGCACGCCGACAACGAAATCTTGCTTGGACTCGATCTCCTTCCATGGTAATGGCAGCACGTCAGATTCTTCTTCCCATGGTTTTCCAGCAACTACAGTCTTCATGAAAAGATTCAGGTCGCGCAACGAGTTGGCTAGAGGGCCTAGCGTACAACGGGAGCCCTCTTGACCAGGTCCAGCGAGACCAACACCATTCCAAGGTGTGCGTAGCGTAGTTGGTCTGATGCCGTATGTGCCGCAGAACGCTGCTGGAAGACGGATGGAGCCACCAATATCACTTCCAATACCGATAGCAGCACATCTGAAACCAATAGAAGCCCCTTCACCACCTGAAGAGCCTCCTGGTGACAGACGGATGTTATGAGGATTGTGCGTACGGCCATAGATGTTGTTGTCGCAGTCAAGATGCTAATATTTGTCAATACCGTTTGCGAATGCCACTGGAGTAAGTGGTAACATACCATACATGTCTGTGGAAGATTGGTTCGGACGAAAAGCAGTGCACCAGCTCGCCTTAGGACGTTCACCATAACTGCATCCACAGGCGACACTCTATCAGTCCAGCCGACAAAGCCAGTATGTGTGACACGATCCTTGAAGGAAACCATCTCCTTTACCGATATCGGAACACCGTGTAGCGGACCAACAATGCTTCCAGTTTTGCGAAAATGTTCGTCAAGTGAACGGGCTTGTTCCAGAGCATCTTCGGCCATGAACTCGGTGGCAAAATTGAGCTATATACTGTCAGTCAATGGGCCTCTGGGCCATATAGCAAACCCCAAGCTACATCGTATCATATCTTACAAGTTGATGACCAATAGTAGCCCGCTTTAGAAACGCAGTCAGCACTGCCTCTGCGGTCCATGACCCATCACTCATTTTCTCAACCAGTCCAGTCGCATCTGTCTCAGTCATCTGAAGCTCTTCATGGCTAAGAAGACCGCACTCTCGCGGCACATGAATGACATTAAGTCGATCAGGTGAAGGCAATTTGTCTGCAGGAAGAAGCCATTGTTTTTGTATCGACTTTTCGAGAACGTCTCTTGCTACCTGTGCTTGCTTTTCCCATGGCTGTGAACTCATTTTGTTACAAGGCGAATGCGAGCAATTGTGCCAAAGTCCCCATGTTGGCAAACTCTTCCTGACCTTATACCATACAGGCTGACTACAGTGCAACTGTCACATCTGACAACTCACTCCGCGAAAACACAATTAGCCGAATGTATTAGGTCACTATCTGATAAGCATATCTCAGACTTAAGACATGTAAGATAGCAATGTCCCATTCATGCGGAGGAGATAGCGCACGTATCCGCATCTTGGTGCGAGAGAACGTGGTCAGAGGTCAAAACCACCTTCCAAGATAGGCGCGTTTCCCTTACATAATCCGATATCGCCACACGAATCGTCCTGCAGATAGCTGATAACGACCCCCGCAGTCGCGCTGATACGTATATGATACGAGATGTAGCAGCATAAAGCGGAAGACGAAGGATGCCGTCGGCGAAGTCTTTTATCTTAGTCAATCAAAAAGCTGGTCCACAATCAATTGTTATCATGACCGCAATCATGACTCCAAGCTTTGCTCCTGGGCGGCCTGTGGCCATCCACCATTCGTGCAGCATACAAGAGTCGTCCGTTGACCACCATTTCGTTTCTAATTGCAACTCAATCAAGTGATCTCTTTCGAATCAGACCAGTCAATCCAGCATCAAGCATGTCTTCAGACTTACGACAACGACTCTGGGCGAAGAGAAAGCCCTCAGCCTGGGTCATCCCAAGACAAAAGTCTACCTTTGCTGATCCGGATAAGTGGTCAAATGTCGATTGCGATGTTACACCTGTAGAGCGCCGCACCTGGACCACTTGGGCATTATTGGGTTTCTGGTTCAGTGATGCTTTAAATGCCCAAGGTTGGGAGGGTGCCGCTTCCATCATTGCTGTTGGCCTTACCTGGTTTGTGGCATCTTTGTACTGGTCTTGATCTTCAACTAACATGCACTTTCAGGCGCGAAGCATTCTACTGTTTGATTCTTGGCTACTGTACGGATGTCATTCCTATGGTTCTCAATGGTGCGATTGGTGCGGACCTTCATATCAACTTCGCTACTGCTGCCCGTTCTTCTTTTGGATTCTACCTCGCTCGCTTTGCTGTGGTAGTCCGTATGATCACAGCCCTCTTCTGGCATGGTATGAATCTGTCTTTAAGGAAGCAAATGACAGCGGTTGTGACTGACAGTAACCCAGCAATTCAAACATATACCGGCTCGACCGCTCTCACACAGATGATTCGCGCAATCTGGCCTTCCTACCTCAATATCCCGAATCATCTTCCACTGTCTGCTGGTGTAACTTCGCAACAGCTGTTATCGCACTTCTTGTTCTGGAGTATACAGTTCCCGTTCCTGCTGATCCCACCCCACAAGCTTCAATGGTTCTTTGTCTTCAAATCTGTTCTGGTCACCACTGTAGCAACCGCAACCGTCATAGCAGTGTGCGTACAAGCTAAAGGTGCTGGAGACATCTGGGACCAGAAGCCTACTGTCAGTGGCTCAACGAGATCATGGTTGATCCTTTCATCTATGTCAAGTATTACGGGAGGATGGTAAGTGTACAATTCAACTTCAGATATCAGGACATAAAACTAACGATAATAGGGCGACGATGGGTACCAACATACCCGACTTTACTCGTTACCTGAAGAATTCCAAGACTGTTTACTGGCAGGCTCTCTTCATGCCCTTGATTGCGTCTATGCTCGGCATCTTCGGCATCATTGCCGCTAGTGCGAGTAAGACATTGTATGGTGAATATATCTGGGATCCTCTCTCACTCGCAGCAAGGTGGGACGGACCTTCCGGTCGTGCTGGAGCGTTCTTTGTTGGTCTCTGCTGGTGCGTTGCACAGATTGGAACCAACGTCTCCGCAAATGTTATCTCTTGCTCCAACGATATGGTAAGCTCGATGGTTGCTCTTCTCACATGCGGCAGCTAATTGTCAACCAGACGTCACTGTTCCCGAAGTACATCAATCTTCGCCGTGGAGCTATCATTACGACAATCATTGGCGGCTGGGTTATGGTACCATGGAAGATCATCTACTCAGCTGCAAGTCTCCTGGCTTTTATGTCTGCCTTGGCCATCTTCCTTGCCCCAATCGCCGCTATCTTAGCTGCCGACTATTGGGTCGTGAAGAAGAAGCACATCGACATACCTTCCTTATACCGTCGTCATGGCAGATATAGATACCAGGCCGGTGTCAACTGGCGGGCAGCCGTGGCATTCCTCGTCTCGGTTGGACCTAATCTCCCAGGTCTGGCACGATCCGTTAACCCAGACCTGAACGTTGGTACTGGAGGCTACATCTACAATTTCAACTACATATGGGGTTTCTCTACAGCTTTCATTCTTTACTCTGGGTTCAGTTATGTTTGGCCTGCCAAGGAGACTCTCATTGTTGCAACAATCCATGGTGATACAGAGTTTGTCGACGGTATGGAGGTGTACAGCGAAGGGTTCGATACACCAGTTGAGCTTGTTGAGGGTAAGAGTGGGACCAAGGAAGCTATGGCGACTAGTTCGAGGGCATATGAGGCTTAAATAATGATGCTGGTAGTGTTGTATTGTAAAGCTATCGATCGAGCTAGAAGAATGATGTAAATGTTATGTCAAGTCATAGAAATCGTGTCAACCCAGCTGTTGCGTCGCAATGAATGACTTTATGTGCATGAATGACTTTATGTGCATGAATGACTTTATGTGCATGAAAACATGCGTGAGAAATGAGTATAGTGTTTTGGTCAAAGCGAACATTGCTTGGGTTCAGGTCGACCTAGACTGCCGAGAGTCTAGGCTGTGTCAGTCAGTATGATCCGTCCTCGAGTTCGTGTCAGTATAATCTATCTCGCAGACCAGCCTGGACAATTTACGAAAATCTTAAGGCAATGAAATCACACACGGCGCGAGGCTGGGCACGGAGACGGCATTGCATTCATATCTACCTACCACTCAACTCGCACTGTTCATGGCTTCTTCAAAGCGCCGTCCAATCTCAAGCAATTCAGCATCAGTCTGACTGCCTCCCAACATTGTGATCCCGAAAGGAAGCCTTGCCTGTCCCCCACCGCTCGACAGTTCACTCTCAGGATATGTGCCTGCAGGAACAGCAAGTCCAGTAAGATCCAGGACATTCGCAAATTGCGTGAAAGTGCCTAGTATCGAGTTCTTCGTGATTGGATCTGCTAGGATCTCTGAAACCTTGTAATGAGTAGGCGCCGAAGGGACAACGACAAGGTAAGGCCCAACGCCGGAGCCATCAAAGATCTTCTCCGCCTGTCGTGTGTAGCTGTAGTAATGTCAGCCTATTTCTTGTTTCATATGTCATGCTTAGGACTTACACTGCCATCGCTTGAAGATCACGGAAGACTTGCACAGCTGTGCTTTCGCGCTTGACGACATTTGCGAAGATTTCTTGAATGGTTGGATCGAGGTGATCTTTATTTGCCTCGAACCACCCATCAGGCAGACTTGCCAGTCGTTCAGAGACGAGTGTGCCGTCATACAATAGCTTGCCTGCCTTCTCGAATGGGCTCCAATCCAGCGGCTTGCGGACGCCTCCAATAGATTGTAGCACTTGGATAGCTTCGTCGAACATCTTTCGATAGACTGGTGAGCACACTGCTAGAACTTCTGATGGAGGACAGCCAAAAGTGAATGCCTTTGCTTGTGAGCCCAAAGAGTTGATGTGATGAGGTCTTGCTGGGAGTCTTTTCGCATAGACATATTCCTCGTCGTATCCAGTACAGATATTCCAAACTTTGCGGACTTCTTCCACGGTCTTCGCCATGAGTGTGACGCAGTCCAGAGACGCGCATGCTGGCGTCAGACCACGAGCAGATATCGTTCCTCTGGTCGGTTTGAAGCCAATGACTCCATTGAACAATGCTGGCACACGACCAGAGCCAGCTGTATCCGTGGCGATGGCAAACGTGACAAGACCAGCGCCAACGGAGACCGCGTTCCCACTCGAGGATCCACCAGAGATGTACTCCTTGTGATATACTGATCGTGGGATACCGAACGGACTGCGGCAGCCGGACAAACCTGTTGCAAGTTGATCAAGATTTGCCTTGCCAATGAACAGTGCACCTTCTGCGACGACTTTTTCGAAGACAACTGCAGATTTCTCAGCAGTAAAGGCAAGCGGTGGACAAGCTGTAGTTGTTGGTAGCCCTTTAACGTCAAAGCTGTCTTTAATGCTGAATGGAATACCAAAAAGAGGTGGAAGCCTGGTACGATCTGGATATTGAGCTTGTAGCTGTCTTGCAGCTTCCAAAAGTACGTCTAATGGTTGCAGGTGAATCCATACAGCAGCATCACTCTTTGCGTAAGTCTCAATCTTCTTGTACAGAGTCTGCACGACGGTTACAGGAGAAAGCCCTTGTCGGTAGGCTGATGTCAGACCAGCCAGACTAACGTCGCCGTCCCATTCAGGAGGTGTCGCTGGCGGCGTTATGGTCGATGTTAAAGGTGAGTCGCGGCAGTATGGTCCCAGAGCTTTTTCAAACCCATCAAGTCCCCCTACAAAGCCAAAAAGGCCTTGAGACCATGGAATCACCTTGAGCGTTGCTTCCTTCAAAGCTGGAAGGTAGCCAGCTGTGGCCTCAATCACACCACCTAACCATTGGATATCAGTAAAAGCTGCATACAAGGTCAATAATCTTCAACTCACAGCACTCAAAACCACGATCGTTCCCTTCACGAATAGTGCCCTGGAAGCAGCACTCAGAAGTAACTCCTGCCACTACCAGATGGGTGATAGCCCTCGCACGAAGTTCTAGCATCAGATCCGTATTCCAGAAAGCACCTTTACCAGGCTTGTCAATCACGACTTCTCCGGGTACTGGTTGAAGCTCATCAATAAGATCGTGGCCATACTCGCCTCTTGTCAGAAGCCGACCCATTGCACCCTTGTCACCAATGATCAGACCGTGCTGCGTATTCTGTGGATGTGCTGCTTGTCTGATTAACTTGGAAGACGGACAGTCTGATAGGTCGGGCTTGTGGCCCTCTCGAGTATGAAAGACGTGCATATCAGCGTGACGGAAAAGGTCGAGCAATCGCTTCGTGGGCGCAATGGAGGCCTGAACATGAGTGAGATCTCCTCCCTGAATAGCACCGAAGCCGCCTTCGAGGAGAAAGTCTCTCTGCATGTCAATAATCAATAGGGCGGTATGGCGTGGAGGAAATGAGAAAGCATATGGTTGAGCGTCGACCGTCAAAGATTCAGGGAGTGGCTTGAGAGACATGATGACTTAATGTGACGAGAGAGACTCTGAACAAAGAAGAGCGATGTGGATTGAAGCTCGAGGAGGTTGAAGGGTGTGAAGGAAGATACTTTAGTAGTAGCTCTGTCTCTCAACCCAGGCATTGCATCTAAGTCAGTCCTCTGTCCCATAACGTAAAACAATGCATTACTTGACATGATATTTAGACGTGATAGCACAAGCTTTGAAGCCCTGCGGCCCGTCGGCGAAAGAGGCCAAAGAATCTCGCCGCCGACGGTTTGTTCTTATCGCTTAGGACTAGATCTAGCTTCTGGTGCTCGTTTAGGAAGGTACAACCCTATCTGAACGACGTCTGTCAGGTTGTGCTCCAATCTATGCCACGCTAATGTCAAGACGGTGAAATGCTAGTGAGTTGAGGCAACTATCGCATGGCGGCCTCGCCACCCAACGATAACAACACGAGATCTCGACGCGATCGCCCTTGCGACTCTTGCCGCCGGCGGAAGAGTAGATGTGTTCTCCCTCCTGACGCCGACGCTTGCGTGCTGTGCACCTTTCACAAACAAATATGTGTCTTCAGCGACGCACCACCAGCGACGAGGAAGAGGAAGAGAACGCTCGACCGAGCAAGCGAGGAGAGGAACGAAGGCAGAAATGCCTCGCAAGTCTCGAGACAACAACAAGAAGCCACTCTCCAAACTCCCTCGACCGCTCCAATCGTAGAAGACTATGCACCTTTTCAGACGTCAGCGCTACTACGCACGACTTTGGGTCTGCAACATCATCACCACGCTGAGTTCATAGGACTGTCAACCACCTTTGAACCATGCCTGATAGGTCATGGACAAAATGCTCAGAAAATCAAGACTCTATATTGTCGCAATGGCACACTACGAAACGTTGGTCCACAGACCACATTCATGATAAAACCGGACAAAGATACCCAAAACTTCGAGCATGAGATTGAAGCGCTTGATGCTATTGAGCAGGTTGTTGCTCCTCATGGGAAGGCTCTTATCGACATCTATTTCCGAATAGTCCATCCTAGCTTTCCTATCCTAGACAAACCAGTGTTTCTCGAAAAGTATGCACGATCGCATCGTGAGTTCTCGCCGCCTTGTCTAGCTGGAGTCTATATCCTTGCATCGAGTTGGTGGTCATACAGTGCCGAATTAGCACCCTTTCCAGCCCCTGATGTGGCCGCACTGGAAGCACTTGCCTCCAAGGCTCTGAACGATGTCGTCCACCGGCCAAAGTTGTCAACAATACAAGGTGGACTCTTGTTGTCACAGCACACTAATGGTGAGTCGTGGGACAGGACTGCACAATTGATAGCGATAGGTCAGACTCTTGGCTTATATTTGAATTGCACTGGATGGGACATTCCAGAATGGGAAAAGGGATTGAGGAAGCGCTTAGGCTGGGCAATCTACATGCAGGACAAGTGGAGTGCTCTCATTCATGGATGGCCTGCAAAAATATCTGCAAACGATTGGCTGGTACCACCTTTATCGGAGAACGACTTCGCAGAACACGAAGAGGAGCAGGCCGGAAATGAGGAAGTGAGCTCCGAGATCGACCAAGGCAGGATGGTGTTTATGCAGATGATCACCTTGAGTCAGATTCTGTCTGACTTGCTCAAGAACTTCTACACACAACGAGCAATCAATGACCTACAAGAGGATACGAATGGGCTTCGCCTGGTCCTCGAACGTGCCAAGCCGACTCAGATCAAGCTGAAAGAGTGGTACGCTGCATTGCCTGCCAGTTTGCGTATGGACAACACGAAAGACCAGAGACTGTCATCAACCAGTATGTCTTGTATCCCTCTTTCTAGAGACAATTAAATGCTCACTCATCATAGGCTATCTTCATCTTGCCTATTACGCTACCGAGATCACCCTCCACCGATGCATCATTCGCACGCTCCATAATAGTGCCAGTATTGTTGACCCTACTCTCCTCCGCATTTGTCGTGATGCCGCGAAGTCCCGCTTCCTTGCAGTCATCGCATTTGTCGAGACACTACGCCCTGAACACCTACGTGCTTTCTGGTACTTTTGCTCAAGCACAAACTTCACGCTTGTAGCTGCCTTCGGTTCGCTGTTATGTACGACGGCTATGGATACTGAAGAGGCCAAGAACTACGAGGATTTGTTGGCAAAATATAGATGGAAGCTGCGCGTGCTTCAGATTAGCATCATGGACGCCGCTGTAGCGATGCTTGATGCGACGCTAGTGCTTATTAAATCTCAACGCGGGTCGACTTGAAGCTGCTCGCTGCTCGCTGGACGCAGTATGTCGTAATCCTGATCAATGGATGATTGACGTGAGATTTGTGCAGGGTTGACTAGGTTGGGTGTCTCTAAGACTTTTGCAGGCGTATATCTTAGCAAGCCTTACTCTATTATTATTGTTGTCTTATAAATGGCTGCTATGCACGGGGCTTAGTGTAGGTTATAGTAGTATAGACGCTACTAATTTAGAAGATGACGCTGCTAGTAACTAACTTTATGTAGTGGCTATATTAGTAATCTATAACTATATAGCAGCGGTAGTGAGTACGGCATTGTTAGAAAGGAATGGAACTAAGCTAAAGTTAGGAGTAGTTAGAGTAATTATACTACTGTTATGGACTAGGAGGCTAGAGTCTACTAGGACGAGGTGAAAGGAAACTAGCTAAGTCTTTATAATCTTATAAGTCCGAGGGTTAGTGTTGTCCTTAAGAATAGTATCTATTAGAATTACTAGTATTCTAGAACATTCTATTATGTTCTAGAAGTACTAGAGCTATTAATAGTAAGGATTACTAAGTCCTGCTATTAGTAAGAAAAGAAAGAACTAGAAGATTCTAGTAGATTCTATAAGGTTCCATTACCTTCTAGAACTATCTAGACTCTTCTATTAATAACTAGCTTAGAAATCCAACATTACTAAGCTAGAAATACTAGAACATTCTATATTACAGATCTATAGAATCTTCTAGTTATTCTAGATTGCCACCTCATGTATATAAACCCAGTCTATCTCTTAGTTATTTTCTTTCTTTCTATAAGTCAATTTAATCTCTTACTTATAACCTCTAATAATCAAACTATAAGTCTTACTATATTATAAGTCTATTACCTTCACTACTACTTACCTTATTAGATACTTCCCCGCACCTCTTAGCACTTAATATACCTCTCTCTTAAGTTCTAACAGGTTATGAGCCCGGATCGCTCTATCTAATAAGAAAAAGAAAAGAAATTCTAGAAGGATCTATTACTTTCTAGAAGGTTCTATTACCTTCTACTATC
>Ga0160429_1000582_pt1 | contig 29284 bp, 25 predicted proteins | sample SolpanmetagenomR_FD_108199 | JGI IMG/M metagenome (GOLD analysis project Ga0160429, IMG submission 108199) | Solar panel surface microbial communities from Lawrence Berkeley National Laboratory, California, USA - R | ecosystem: Engineered > Built environment > Solar panel > Unclassified ... | reverse complement strand
GGTGGGACGCGCCGACGCCGCGGCCGGTATCGCCGTCGTAATACTCGTAGAACAGGATGAGATCGCGGAAATGCGGATCCTCCTGCTCGATCCGGCTGGTACCGTAGACGGGCCTCTGCCCGTCACATCCGCGGGCGGAGAGGCCGATCAGCCGCAGGGCCAGGTCCTGTGCGATCTCGCGGAGGGATGAGGTCTGGCCGGAGCCGGTCGGGGCCTCGACCCGGAAGTCCGAGCCGTAATAATCGTGGAAGCGGTTCAGGCCGGCGATGAGCAGGTAGTTCACCGGCAACCAGACCGGACCGCGCCAGTTCGAGTTGCCGCCGAACAGACGGGAGCGCGACTCCGCGGGTTCGTAGGCGAGCCCGAGATCCCGGCCGTCCCACGCGAAGCAGAACGGCGTCTCGGCGTAGGCCCGCGAGACGGCGCGCAAGCCGTGCTCCGAGAGGAACTCGGCCGGATCGAGGGCACGCTGCAGCAGCGCCTTCAGCCGGTGGCCCCGCAGCAGCGACAGCAGGGCGGTCTGCTCCTGACCGGGCTCGTTCCAGCGCGAGACCAGCGCGGCGAGGTCCGGGCGGTTCTTCAGGAAGAACAGCATCCGGTTGCGCAGCGCGGGCAGCTTCTCCAGGTCGCATGTGTTGATCGTCGCCACCGCGAAGATCGGGACGAGGCCGACCATGGTGCGCGCCTTGATCGGCAGGCGCCGGCCGTCGCGGGTCTCGATCACGTCGTAGAAGAAGCCTTCGTCCTCGTCCCAGACGCCCGCGCCGGTCGCGGCCGCGATCAGGAGGAAGTGCTCGAAGAACTTCTCCGCCATGTCCTCGTAGGTCGGGTCCTGCAGCGCCAGCTCGATCGCGATGCGCATCAGGTTGAGGGCGTAGGTCGCCATCCAGGCCGTGGCGTCGGACTGTGTGAGCGTGGCCCCGTCGCCCACCGGCTTCGACCGGTCGAAGATGCCGATGTTGTCGAGGCCCAGGAAGCCGCCCTGGAACAGGTTGCGGTCGTCGGAATCCTTGCGGTTGACCCACCACGTGAAGTTCAGGGTGAGCTTGTTGAAGACACGCTTGAGGAAGGCGTGGTCCGGCGTACCGGTCAGCGCGCGGTCGAGCTCGAACACCCGCCACGCGGCGAGGGCGTGGACCGGCGGATTGGCGTCCCCGAACCCCCATTCGTAGGCCGGCAGCGCCGCGTTCGGATGGGCGTAGGCCTCGTCCACGAGGAGCAGGAGCTGGTTCTTGGCGAAATCCGGATCGATCAGCGCGAAGACGATCGCCTGAAGCGCGAGGTCCCAGGAGGCGAACCAGGGGTATTCCCAGGCGTCCGGCATCGAGATGATGTCGTTGGCGCGCAGGTGCGCCCAGTCGCGGTTGCGCCCCTGGCGGCGCCCGGGGGCGGGGGCCGGCTGGGCCGGATCGCCCGCGAGCCATTCGCGCACGTCGTAGTGGTAGAGCTGCTTCGACCAGAGCATGCCGGCCAACGCCTGCCGCTGGACCAGCCGCATGTCGGGATCGGCGATGGGCGCCTGGAGCGCCGCGTAGAAGGCGTCCGCTTCCGCCTCGCGCTCCGCGAAGACGGCGTCGAAATCCGCGAAGGGCTCCCCCGGGGCGGATTCGGCGCGCAGGCGCAGGCGCAGGGTGCGGGTCTCTCCGGGTGCCAAGTGCAGGTTGAAGCGGGCGGCGCATTTGGTGCCCGACAGCCTGTTGGCGGCGTGCGGGTCGCCGCCCACGACGCAGCGGTCGATTCCGTCCTTGTAGAAGCCCTCGGCGGGGCCGCTGCCGAACAGCCGGTGCGTGTTCGTCTCGTTCTCGGTGAACAGGAGTTCGTGCGCGTCCTCGGCGTGGAAGAGCATCGGCGGCATCGCGGGATGGCGTGCCCAGACCGCGTCGTCGGACCCGGCCATCAGCTCCGGCCGGGGGGTGCCCTGCTTCCACGACCACGTGTTCCGCGCCCAGAGCTGGGGCAGCAGGGTCAGGTCGGCGGCCTCCGTCCCGCGGTTGGTGGCGGTGACGCGCATCAGGATGTCGTCCGGGGCCGCCTTCGCGTAGGCGATCCCGACATCGAAGTAGCGGCCGGCGTCGAACACGCCGGTGTCGAGCAACTCGTATTCCGGGTCGTCGAGCCCGCGCCGCGCATTCTCGACGACCAGCTGTTCGTACGGGAAGGCGGCCTGCGGGTACTTGTAGAGCATCCGCATGAAGGCGTGGGTCGGGACGCCGTCGAGGTAGTAGTAGAGTTCCTTGACGTCCTCGCCGTGGTTGCCTTCCTGGTTGGTCAGGCCGAACAGGCGCTCCTTCAGGATCGGATCGCGGCCGTTCCACAGGGCCAGCGACAGGCACCAGTTCAGGTGCCGGTCGCCGAACCCGCCGATCCCGTCCTCGCCCCAGCGATAGGCTCGGGCGCGGGCGTGATCGTGGGGCAGGTAGTCCCAGGCGTCGCCGCCCGGGCTGTAATCCTCCCGGACGGTGCCCCATTGCCGGTCGCTGAGATACGGACCCCAGCGGCGCCAGGCCGGGTCGGTGCGCGCCTGCGCGAGCCGGCGACCCTCGGCGGTCTCGAAGAGGGGGCGCGGGACGCCGTTGGGTTCGGTCATGGACTGGCGGCTCCTGGACCCGACTTCCGGTTCGCGGATACTGCCGCGACCGGTCGCGACCCTGTCAACCTCGACCGTGCGGTGGCAAACTCCGGCTCAGCTGGCCTCGCCGGCCAGGGCCACCCGGACACCCTCCGGGGTCGCGTCGACGCGAAGCCGCCGGAAGTCCGGGATCCGGGCATGAGCGGTGCGCATCGGCGCTTGATGCGTGGCGGTGACGACCACGACCGGGGAGCCCGCCGCGTCGGCGGCCTGGATGCCGGCCGGCGCGTCCTCGAACATCAGGCAGTCCAGCGCCGCGATGCCGAGGCGCGCGGCCGCCAGGAGAATGCAATCCGGCGCCGGCTTGCCGTGCGTCACGTCCTCGGCGGCGATCATCAGGCCGGGCGTCGGCATGCCGGCGGCCGCGAGCCGCCGCTCCGCCAGGGCGCGCGGCGCCGATGTCACGATCGCCCAGCGCTCCCGCGGCAGCGAGTCCAGGAAGGTGCGCGCCCCGGGGATCTCGACGATGTCGCCGACATCCTCCATCTCGGCCCGCGTGATCGCGGCGGCCTCGGCCTCGGGATCGATTCCGGGCAGGGCGAGGCGCCGGATCGTCTCCACCGAGCGCACCCCGTGGATGGTCGGCAGGAACGTCGCGACGTCGAGTCCGTGCGCCCGGGCCCAGCGCGACCATGTCCGCTCGGCCGAAGCCAGCGAGCTGATGATCGTGCCGTCCATGTCGAACAGGAGCGCTGCGAAGCGGCGCGCGGGCAGGGGCGTCTCGGGCATGGCGCAGCGCTACGCGGGCGCCGGGGCGCGGGCAACCGGCCGGCACGCATGGCCGCGCGTCGCTGGGGCGGGACGAGCGGGGCGACCGGAGCCGGACCCTTCGACGTGGCGCCCCGCTTCACGGGCCGGCGCCTTTGGTGTAGCGCGGGTGCAACCCTGGGCCGCCGACGGCCCTGCAACCGCGAAGTCTGCCAGATCCATGCCGAGCCGCATCGACGCCACCTTCGCCCGCTCCCGCGCGGAGAACCGGGCCGTCCTCGTCACCTACGTGATGTCCGGCGATCCCGATCCCGAGACGTCGCTGGAGGTCCTGAAGGCGCTGCCCGGCGCCGGGGCCGACATCCTCGAATTCGGCTTGCCCTTCACGGACCCGATGGCGGACGGCCCGGCGATCCAGGCGGCGGGCCTGCGGGCGCTGAAGGCCAAGCAGACCGTGCCGGGCACGCTCGACCTCGTGCGCCGCTTCCGCGCCGGGAATGACACCACGCCGGTCGTGCTGATGGGCTACTACAATCCGATCCATACCTACGGCGTCGACCGGTTCCTGGACGACGCGGTGGCGGCCGGCGTCGACGGCCTGATCGTGGTCGACCTCCCGCCGGAGGAGGATGCCGAGCTGTGCCTGCCGGCGCTCGGCAAGGGCCTCGCCTTCATCCGGCTCGCCACGCCGACCACGGACGAGAAGCGCCTGCCGGCGGTTCTCGCGAACACGGCGGGATTCGTCTACTACGTGTCGATCACCGGCGTGACCGGGACGGCGACCCCCGATTTCGGCAAGGTCTCGGACGCGGTGGCGCGGATCCGGCGGCACACGGAGCTGCCCGTCGTGGTCGGGTTCGGCGTGAAGACCGGCGCGCACGCGTCGGCCATCGCCAAGGGGGCGGACGGTGTCGTGGTCGGCTCGGCGCTGGTCGACGCGCTGGTGCGCTCCCTCGACGGCGACGGCCGGCCCCAGGCCGGGAGCGTCGCCGCGGTGGTGGACCTGGTGCGCGAGCTGGCCGCGGGCGTGCGCGCGGCGGGCGTCGAACGGGCCGCCTGAGCGGCCCCTGGCGGCGGAGCACGGCCAACCTGATATTGGCGCAGGCTTGAAGCGGACGGACGCGAGTCGATGGTCGAACCGATGAACTGGATCTCGGAGGTGGTGCGCCCCCGGATCAAGACCCTGTTCAAGCGCGAGACGCCGGAGAACCTGTGGGTGAAGTGCCCGGATACCGGGCAGATGGTGTTCCACAAGGAGGTGGAGGCCAACCACTGGGTCATCCCGGGCTCGGAGCATCACCTCAAGATGAGCGCCCAGGCGCGCCTGAAGATGATGTTCGACGAGGGCACGTGGATCGACGTGGCCCTGCCCGAGGTCGCGCCGGACCCGCTGAAGTTCCGCGACGAGAAGCGCTACGTGGACCGGCTCAAGGAGGCGCGGGCCAAGACCGGGCTGCAGGACGCGTTCAAGATCGGCTACGGGCGGGTCGGCGGTTTGCCGATGGTGCTGGCCGCGCAGGAATTCGGCTTCATGGCCGGGTCGCTCGGCATGGCGGCGGGCGAGGCCTTCGTGCGCGGCGCCGAGACCGCGCTGGAGAAGCGCACGCCCTACGTGCTGTTCGCGGCCTCCGGCGGCGCGCGGATGCAGGAGGGCATCCTGTCGCTCATGCAGATGCCGCGCACGACCGTGGCGGTGCGCCGCCTCAACGCCGCGCGGCTGCCCTACATCGTCGTGCTGACGAACCCCACCACGGGCGGCGTCACCGCCTCCTACGCGATGCTGGGCGATGTCCACCTCGCCGAGCCGGGGGCGCTGATCTGCTTCGCCGGCCCCCGGGTGATCGAGCAGACCATCCGCGAGAAGCTGCCGGACGGCTTCCAGCGGGCGGAATACCTGCGCGAGCACGGCATGGTCGACCAAGTGGTCCACCGCCACCAGCTCCGGGAGACGATCACCCGCCTCTGCAAGCTCCTCACCAACGCCGCCGAGGCGGGCACGTCGCTCTCCGCCCCCGAGGCGGCATAGTCCCGCGCATGGCCTCGTCCGATGCCCTGATGGCGCGCTTCCTGGCGCTGCATCCCCGCACCATCGACCTGTCGCTGGGGCGGATCGAGCGGCTGCTCGCGCGCCTCAACCATCCGGAGCATCGGCTGCCGCCGGTGATCCACGTCGCTGGGACGAACGGCAAGGGCTCGACCATCGCGTTCATGCGGGCGATCCTCGAAGCGGGCGGCCTCGCCGCACATGTCTACACCTCGCCGCACCTCGTGCGCTTCCACGAGCGGATCCGGATCGGCGGCATCGGCGGCGGCCATTTCGTGGACGAGGACCGGCTGGCCGACGCGTTCTCGCGCTGCGAGACCGCCAATGACGGCGAGCCGATCACCATGTTCGAGATCACCACGGCGGCCGCCCTGCTGCTGTTCTCCGAGAGCCCGGCCGACGTGCTGCTGCTCGAGGTCGGCCTCGGCGGCCGGCTCGACGCCACCAACGTGATCGCGCAGCCGGCCTGCTCCGTGGTCACGCCGATCGGGCGCGACCACGCCGAGTACCTCGGCGACACGGTCGAATCGGTGGCGACCGAGAAGGCCGGGATCTTCAAGCGCGGCTGTCCCGCGGTGATCGCCGCGCAGGACTACGCCGAGGCCGACGCCGTGCTGTGCCGCCGCGCCGAGGCGGTCGGGGCCGGCCCGATCCTGGTGGGCAACCAGGATTTCTCCGTCCACGAGGAGCGCGGTCGCCTCGTCTATCAGGACGAGACCGATCTGTTCGACCTGCCGCGTCCCAAGCTCGCCGGCCGGCACCAGCTGGTCAACGCCGGGACGGCGATCACGGCGCTGCGCGCCGCAGGATTCGGCGACATCGGCATCGAGGCGCTGGAGAAGGGACTCACCGACGTCGACTGGCCCGGCCGGCTGCAGCGCCTCGGCCGCGGGCGCCTCGCCGCGCAACTGGATCCCGGCGCCGAGCTGTGGCTCGACGGCGGCCACAACGTCGACGGAGGCCGGATCCTGGCCGCCGCGATGGCGGATCTGGGCGAGAAGAGCGACGTGCCGCTGGTGCTCGTCGTCGGTCTGCTCGGCACCAAGGACGCCGACGGCTTCCTGCGCAATTTCGTCGGTCTCGCGCGCGCCCTCGTCGCCGTCCCGATCACAGGAACGCTGGCGGCACGCCCCGCCGAGGAGGTCGCCCGGATCGGCGAGAGCGTCGGCCTCTCGACCTATGCGGCGCCGAGCGTCGAGGCGGCTCTCGCACTCGTGAAAGACATTTCCTTCGAGCGTCCGCCCCGGATCCTGATCTGCGGGTCGCTCTACTTGGCCGGCTTAGTCTTGGCGGCCAACGACACCCCGCCTGTCTGAGTCGTCGCCAGTCTGGGCGGGGCCGAGTCGGCTGCAGTCGGCTCAAGGATCCTCACTGGACATCTCGCCAGCTCTGGACTCCCGCTTCGGAAGGTCGTCGATTCGCCGCAATTGATCCCGCCGACAGCCCGCCACGGCCACGCTTTCCAGCGGCTGTGGCAGCTAAGCTACATCCACGGCGGTCACGATCGCATAATTTCACTGGCGATCGGGCTAATGCTGGGGATCACAGTAATGAAGAAGCTTCTCACCTCTCTCGCCGCCTTCACGGCGCTCACCGCCGCCGCTTCGGCCGCCGACCTGCCGCGCCGCGCTGCGCCGCCGCCGATCTTCACGCCCGTTCCGGTGTTCACCTGGACCGGCGCCTACTTCGGTATCAATGCCGGCTACGCCTTCGACGCCAGCAGCAACGGCAACAACAGCTTCACGCAGATCCCGGGCGCCAACCCGGTGGCGATCACGGCCGCCGGCGGCCTGTTCGTCCCGCCGATCCTGACCCCGGGCTCCTCGCTGACCTACGGCCGTAACCAGAACGAAGGCTTCTCCGGCGGTGGCCAGATCGGCTACAACTACCAGTTCACCCCGGGCACGGGTGTCGTCGTCGGCTTCGAGGCTGACGCTCAGTACCTCGACTTCGGCGGCCGTCGCCAGGGCTTCGCCATCGCGGGTGCCCCGGGCGCCGGCTTCGGCAACTTCGTGCCGGCCAACGGCCTGCTCAGCACGCTCGACTTCTTCGGCACCGTTCGCGGCCGCCTCGGTTACGCCTTCGACCGCGTGCTGTTCTACGGCACCGGTGGTTTCGCCTACGCCACGGGCGACCAGGGCGCGCGCGTCGCGTTCCAGAACTTCTCCGGCAGCCGCAGCAGCTTCGTCACCGGCTGGACGGTCGGCGGCGGTATCGAGTACGCCCTGCCCACCGACTCGTTCCTGAACTTCTTCCGCTCCTCGGCCGTCACGCTGAAGGTCGAAGGCCTGTACGTGAACCTCGATCAGGGCCGCAACACGGGTCTGCCGCTGGTCGGTGGCTACATCACCCCGGCCGGTCTGGTGCCGGTGTTCAACAACGTGCCGGTTCGCAACAACGCCGAGTTCGCCGTCGTCCGCGCCGGCCTGAACTACAAGTTCGGCTCGTACTGAGACCGGACGACCGGTCCCGGGCACAAGCCCGGGGCCTGCTATAAAAATTGGGTCCTGAAACCGAGAAAGCCCGGCCTTGCGGCCGGGCTTTCTTTTTGCGTGCCCGATGCGCGGGATCAGGCGGTCTGCGCACCGATCCAACGAGACAGATCACCCTTCGGGGCCGCGCCGACCTTCTGGTCGACCCGCTCGCCGTTCTTGAACAGCAGCAGCGTCGGGATCGAGCGGATGCCGTACTGGGCGGCGATCTGCGGATTCTCGTCCACGTTGACCTTGGCGATCTTCACCTTGCCCTGGAGATCGGTCGCGATCTCCTCGAGCGCCGGGCCGATCTGGCGACAGGGGCCGCACCACTCCGCCCAGAAATCCACCACGACCGGCTCGGCGGACTTGAGTACGTCCTGCTCGAAGCTCGCGTCGGTTACTTTCACCGTCGCCATCACGTTACCTTTCGGTCTGCGCCGCACGTCGTGCGGCGTCGAGCGGGCAGGGGCCCGCGCGGTCCATCCAGAATTGGAGACGGGCCCGCGTGCGGTCAAGAAGTCGAGCCCCTCGGGCGAGCGCTCTGATGGGGATGCACCCCACGCATGTGTGCTGGCGCATGCCGGACCCGTAGCGGAGGGTCGACCGGACGCCCAGTCGGTCAGGCCCGTCCGGTCGCGTCGCTCCACTCCTACGCCCGCACGGACCGCGCCGAACGACGCGATCACCGAAGGCCGCATCGACTCCGCGTCAGGCGGAGATCCCGGCCCGGTCGAGGGCCGCCGCGATGTCGTCCGCGCTCAGCTCGCGGATTACCGGTCCCGAGGTCCAGATGAGCATCGGACGGATTGTCAGGCCCGGATAGATCTGACCGAGAAGCCGTGCGTAGACGGCGATCTGTCCGGCCTCCGCGGGGGGCAGCGGCGCCTCCGCCTCGGGCGGGCGCCCGGTCTTGAAATCGGCGATCCGCACGGTGTCGGCCGTCACCGACAGGCGGTCGACGCGGCCCTGGACCGGCCGCTCGGCGCCCCCCGCCCGCACCCGACCCGACAGGCTCACTTCGGCACGCGCGTCGGGCGCGAAGAGGGGGGCGAGATCCGGGTCGTCGATGATGCGCAGGACCGATCGCACCAATCCGTAGAAGGCCGGCCGGGGCAGCCCCGGCGCCCGTGCCTGCACGAAGGCCAGCCCGGCCGCCTCGCGGCGGGCCGGTTCGACGCGGGGCAGATGCTGGAGCAGCGCGTGGATCAGGATGCCGCGGCGTCGGGCCTGGGCCTCCGCCAGGCGCGGCGGCGGAACGCGGGCGCCGTCCGCCGCGCGGAGGGCGTCTGAGGGACTGAGCGTCTGGAACTCCGGCTCCGGCGGAACCGGGCTGCGCAGCCAGTCCGGCGCAGGCCGTGGCGCCGCCGCTGGACGCGGCACCTCGGGTGCGCGGGATGCGTCGCTGCCGTCGTGCCAGACCGTCGCCGGTCCGTAGGGCAGCTCGACCATCCGGCCCGTGCCCAGCGCGGCCTCGAGGCCGGCCTGCACCATCCGGCACCAGGCTGTCTCGGTCTCGCGCTCGTGGCCGCGGAAGGGCGCGACGATCAGCCGGTCGGCCGCCCGGGTCATGGCCACGTAGAGGAGGCGGTTATGCTCCTGCCGCGCCCGGGCGAGCAGGGCGGCACGGGCGGTCTCCGTCGCCGCGCAATCCTGCGTCCGGCCGCTGGACCAGACCGGCGGCACCACGGCTCCGTTCGCCGCCAGGGGCAGCAGGGGCGGATCGTTGCGGCCGAGGGGTTCGCACCCGTCGAGGACTACCACCACCGGCGCCTCCAGGCCCTTGGCGCCGTGCACCGTCATGACCCGGACCTCGTCGCGGCCCGATTCGAGGTCGCGTTTGACCGTGTGTCCGGCCTCGGCATCGATGTAGCGGGCGAGGAAGCCGCCCAGCGAGGGCGCGTCCTCGGCGGATTCGGCCTGTGCGGCGGCGGCGAGGAACACGTCGATGGCGTCGCCCGCCTCACCCCCGAGTCGGGCGACCAGCTTGGCCCGGCCATTCTGCGGCCCCAGCAGCCGGGCGTAGAAGCCGAACGGCCCGTGGAGGCCCGCGAGCGCGATCCACTCCGCGAGCGTCTCCAGGCCGCGCCGCGCCGCCGCATCGCCCGACGCGGCGTGGCGATGAAGGGCGTCCTCCAGCGTCTCCGACAGATCGCGACGGGCCGCGATCCGCATGAGGTCCTCGTCGGTGAGGCCGACCAGGGGCGTCTTGAGAGCCGTCGCGAGGGTCAGGTCGTCGGCGGGCAGGAGCCCGGCCCGCCCGGCAGCCACGAGATCGGCCACCGCGATATGGGCGGAGACCTCCAGCCGGTCCTGCCCGGCCACCGGGACGCCGAGGCTTTTGAGCGCGCGGATCACCTCCTCGAAGGCCGGGCCGCGCTTGCGGACCAGGATCAGCACGTCGCCGGGTCGCCACGCCCGGCCCGTGGCATCGCCCTGGCTCGTCCAGGTTCGTACCGCCTGCGCCACCCGCCGCGCGGTGATGATCGCGGGGGCGCTGGTCTCCAGGGCGTCCACCGGGGCCGTCCAGGCATCCGGCTCGGCCGTGGGTTCCGGCTCGGCGATGGGCCAGAGCTCGACCGCGCCGGGGGCGTCGGGCCGCGCACTGGCATGGACGGTCCGGCGCACCGTGTCCTCGAACGACAGGCCCTCGTTGTGCGCGTCAAGGGCGAACACCGCGTCGACGGCGCGCAGAACCAGGCTGGTCGAGCGGAACGACAGGGTGAGCGGCACGTCCGCGAAGTCCAACCCGGCCGCGCGCGATTCGGCGATCCAGGAGGCCCGCGTCAGGGCGAATTCCCGCGGCTCCGCACCCTGGAAGCCGTAGATCGACTGCTTGGGATCGCCCACCGCGAAACGCGTGCGGCTGCCGGTGCGCGCGCCTTCGCCGGCGGCAAATTCCTGCGTGATGGCGCGCAGGATCGCCCATTGCTCGGGGTTGGTGTCCTGCGCCTCGTCGACCAGCACGTGGTCGATGCCGCGGTCGAGCTTGTACAGGACCCAGCCGGCGCCGACCCGGCCGAGCAGGTCCAGGGCCTTGTGGATCAGGTCGTCGAAGTCGAGGGCGCCGAGCCGGGCCTTCTGGGCTTCGACGCGGCGGTGGATCTCGGCGGCCAACAGGAACAAGGCGTGCGTCCGCGCATGGGCGCGGGCGGCGCGCAGGCGGTCCGACAGCGGGTCCAGACGGTCGCGCTCCGCGATCAGGACCTCCTTCACGCCGGCCGGAACGCTCTTGGTCCCGAGGCTGCCGTCGGCCTTCGGCTCGTCCTTCTGGGTGAAGAAGACGGCCCGGTACAGCGCCAGCGCCTCGGACCGGTCCGGGAGGTCCTCGGAGCGCGCCCGCTCGGCCTCGGCGGCCGCCAGGGCGTCGGCGAGCTTCTCGTCGTTGGCCTTGCCGGTGCGCAGCGCCTGGATCAGGGCGGCCCGATCGTCCGGCCGGCAGCCGGCGCCGCCCTCCAGGATCGCCGCCTCGATCCGCTCGGCGCTCTCCTCCGCGGCGAGACCCAGCGCGTCGTGCAGGCGGGCGAACGCGGCTTCGAGGCCGGCCGAATCACCCACGAGGCCCCGGGCGCGCATCGCCGAGCGGATCGCCGCCCGGAGCGTGTCGCCTGTCGCCTCCGGGGCCACCCGGGCCAGAGCGGCGCTCAGCGGCGTGTCGCCGTTCGACACGGCGTCCGCCAGCACGTTGGCCATCTCGATGTCGAAGAGTTCCCGCGCCTTGGCCTCGTCGAGCACCACGAAGCGGGCCGGCACGTTCGCCTCGAAGGGGAACATGTGCAGCAGGCGCTCGCACAGGGCGTGGAGGGTCTCGATCTTGAGGCCTCCGGGTGTCTCCACGGCCCGGGCGAAGAGCCGCCGCGCCATGCGCAGGCGCTCCGCCCCCGCCCGCTCGCCGGTCAGCTCTTCGAGTTCGGCGGCCAGCGCCGCGTCGTCCAGCGTGACCCATCGCCCGAGGAGGCGGAACACCCGGATCGCCATGTTGGCGGCGGCCGCCTTGGTGAAGGTCAGGCACAGGATCCGCCCGGGCGGGGCGCCGTCGAGCAGCAGCCTGACCACGCGGTCGGTGAGAACCTTGGTCTTGCCCGCGCCCGCGTTGGCCGAGACCCAGGCCGAGGCGCGCGGATCGGCGGCCCGGCGCTGGTTCGCCCGGGTGAGGTCGTCGACGACGAAGGGTCGGATGGCGGGCGTGGTCGCGCTGCTCAACGGTCCTGTCCGGCTCGGCGGGCGCATCTCTCTACAACAGAAACGCGCCCGCGGGGTCGCCAAGGCGTCACACCGGGCGTTGCGGGATTGCCCCGGACGCGGCGCCGCCGCATGGATGCGGACGACCCTTCCGCGACACCGAACACGCCCGTGACCCAGCCGACATCCGAGCCGGTGCGCCCGCCGATCCGCTTCCGCGGCCGCTCCTTCATGGCCACCGTCCTGGCCCCCGTGCCCCCCGTGAGCGACTGGCTCGGCGATCTCGACGCCCTGAACCGGCGCGCGCCGAACTTCTTCGCCGGCCGGCCGGTGATCCTCGACCTCGCGGGCCTGCGGCTCGGCCGCGAGGACCTCGACGGGCTGCTCGCGGAACTCACCGCGCGTAACATCGCGGTCCTGGGCATCGAGGGGGCGCCGCCCGCCCTCCTGGGGGATGGTCTGCCGCCGGCCCTGTCGGGCGGTCGCCCGGCCGGGGAGATCGACACGCCCGGAGAAGCCGCGCCGACCGAGCCGCAGCCCAAGGAGACGGTCCGGTCTTTGATCCTCGACGCGCCGGTGCGCTCGGGCCAGACCGTGCTGAACCTCGAGGGCGACGTCACGGTGCTGGGCGCCGTCGCCTCCGGGGCCGAGGTCATCGCGGGGGGGTCGATCCACATCTACGGAGCCCTCCGCGGCCGCGCCATCGCGGGCGCCGCGGGCAATCCGGCGGCGCGAATCTGGTGCCGCAAGTTCGAGCCGGAACTCGTGGCGATCGACGGTCTCTACCGCGCGGCCGACGATCTCGATCCCGCCTTCCGGGGTCAGGCCGTCGAGGTCCGGCTCCTGGACGACGCGATCAAGCTCAACCTGTTCGAGCGGGGTTGAACCCCTCGATACCAGGATCCCGGCAGAATTTGCCGACCGGATCAGAAACTTAACCCTTCGGTAACCATACCCGCCGTCAATGGTCCGGTAAGGACTCTTAACGGGCGGACATGAGCGAGACCCACCCCGAGCCGATCGATCCGGAGACCGCCCCCGCGGCGGCTCCTTCCGCGCCCCGGCCGCTCAGCCTGCGCGGACGGGCCTTCAAGGCCCTGGCCCTTTCCCCCGAGCCGCCGCTTCCCGAGTGGCTCGCGGGTCTCGACGCGGCACTCAAGCGATCGCCGACCCTGCTGCAAGGCCGGGCCGTCATCCTGGATTGCGCCCGGTTCAAGCCCGAGCCAGACGCCCTCGAAACGCTCATGCGTGAGCTGAAGGCCCGCGGCATCGCGGTCCTCGGCATCGAGGGCGCCGACGCGGTCGCCGAAGGTCTGCCGCCTCTCCTCGTCAACGGACACCCGTCCGAGACGATCGAGATCCCGACCCCGGCCGAGCCGGAGCCGCAGGTGGTGACCTCGATCACGGTCGAGGGCTCGGTCCGCTCCGGACAGAGCATCATCAACCCGACCGGCGACGTGACCGTCATGGGGTCCGTCTCCTCGGGCGCCGAGATCCTGGCGGGCGGCTCCATCCACGTCTACGGCGCCCTGCGCGGACGCGCGATCGCCGGCGCTGCGCGCAACCCGCGCGCACGAATCTACTGCCGCAAATTCGAGCCCGAGTTGCTGGGGATCGACCGCCTCGTGCGGACGGCGGAGGACATGGGTACGGCCCTGCGCGGCAAGGCCGCCCAGGTCTGGCTCGATGGCGGCAACATCCGAATGGCGAGCTTAGACTAAGTCAGCTCTGGATTAAGGGAGATCGACGCGTGGCAAAGGTTCTCGTCGTCACATCGGGCAAGGGCGGCGTCGGCAAGACGACGACGACCGCAGCCCTCGGAGCGGCCCTGGCGCAGGGTGGGCAAAGCGTGTGCGTCGTCGATTTCGACGTCGGCCTGCGCAACCTCGACCTCGTCATGGGCGCCGAGCGGCGGGTCGTCTACGACCTCATCAACGTGGTCAACGGCGACGCCAAGCTCCCGCAGGCGCTCATCAAGGACAAGCGTCTGGAGACCCTGCACCTGCTGCCGGCCTCCCAGACCCGCGACAAGGATGCGCTCACCGACGCCGGCGTCGCCCGGGTCATGCAGGAGCTGCGCGACAAGTTCGACTGGGTGATCTGCGACTCGCCGGCCGGCATCGAGCGCGGCGCCCAGCTCGCCATGCACCACGCCGACGTCGCCGTGGTCGTGACCAACCCCGAGGTCTCCTCGGTGCGCGACTCCGACCGGATCATCGGCCTCCTCGATTCCAAGACCGCCAAGGCGGAGAAGGGCGAGGACATGGAGAAGCACCTGATCCTCACCCGCTACGACCCGGGCCGGGCCGACCGCGGCGACATGCTCAAGACCGAGGACGTGCTCGACATCCTGTCGATCCCGCTGCTCGCCATCATCCCCGAGAGCCAGGAGGTGCTGCGCGCCTCGAACCTCGGCTGCCCGGTGACCCTCAACAACCCGCTCTGCGCCCCGGCGCGCGCCTACGCCGACGCAGCGCGCCGGCTCAAGGGCGAGGACGTGCCGATGAGCCTGCCGGTCGAGCGCAAGTCCTTCCTCGACAAGCTGTTCATGCGGAGGGCGGCATGAGCATCCTGGGGATCTTCCAGAAGCGCAACTCCGGAGCGGTCGCCCGCGACCGCCTTCAGCTGATCCTCGCCCACGAGCGGGCCGAGTCGGGTCGCCCCGACCTCGTGCTCCAGCTCCGCGAGGAGATCCTGGCGGTGATCGCCAACCATGTCGCGGTGGAGCCCGACAAGGTGAAAGTCACCCTGGAGCGCGGCGAGGGCGTCTCGACCCTCGGCCTCGACATCGAGCTTCCGCTCGGCGTGGGCGGCAAGCTCGACGCCAAGCTGGCGGCGAAGCTCGCCGAGGTCGCCGCCAACAGGGGCGGCGCCAAGGCGGCTTCCAAGAAGGCCGCTTGAGCCGGAACGGGACCGCGCCCGCCGGTATCGACATGCGCAAGCCGCGCCCGGTAAGCCGGGTGCGGCTTTCTGCGTGCGGGTTCCGCCTCGGTCCGCCGCGAGGCGCGTCCGCGTAGAAAGTCCGCGATGTTCGGGGACGTTGGAACCCGGATGCCGCCCCGATTGTCAGCGACGGTGATAGCCCCCGTCGAAGGCCTAGCTCCGGACGGGGAACCCCGCCGGGGCTAGGCCTTCGACCGGCGCCGGTTCCGGAATTCGCCTTCCGTGGCGCGGTCCCGGAACGACGGACGGGTCGCATCGAGGACAGGGTCGGGACCGGGGTCGCGCGCTGCGGGCCGGATCCTTCGGGAACCCGCGGAGGGAGCGACATGCCGAGCGCGACGACGGATGACGGGGTGCGCCTTCACTACGAGGAGAGCGGGCGCGGGACACCGCTGATCTTCGTGCATGAGTTCGCCGGCGATCACCGCAGCTACGAGGCGCAGCTCCGCCATTTCGGCCGGCGCTACCACGCCGTCGCGTTCAACGCCCGCGGCTACCCGCCCTCCGACGTGCCCGAGGCCGTCTCGGCCTACACGCAGGCCCGTGCCGCCGACGACATCCTGGCGATCCTCGACCATCTCGGGGCCCCGAAGGCCCACGTCGCGGGGATCTCCATGGGCGCCTTCGCGACCCTCCATTTCGGCCTGCGCCATCCAGGCCGCGTTCTGTCGCTCTGCCTGGGCGGCTGCGGCTACGGCGCTGAGCCCGAGCGGCAGGCCCAGTTCCGCGCCGAGGCGGACGCCACCGCGGAGGCGCTGCGGCGGGACGGGATGGCCGCCTTCGCCGAGCGCTACGCCGTCGGCCCGACCCGGGTGCAGTTCGAGACCAAGGACCCCCGCGGGCACGCCGAGTTCAAGCGGATGCTGGCGGAACATTCGGCGCTGGGCGCGGCCAACACGCAGGCCGGCGTGCAGAAGGAACGCCCCTCGCTCTACGACCTGACGGAAGCCCTGGGCCGGCTCACCGCGCCGACGCTGATCGTCGCCGGCGACGAGGACTGGCCCTGCCTCGCGCCAAGCCTGATGCTGAAGCGGGCGATTCCATCCGCCGCGCTGGCGGTCCTGCCCAACACCGGCCACGCCCTCTCGGTCGAGGAGCCCGACGCCTATAACCGTCTCCTCGACGACTTCCTGGCCCAGGTCGAGACCGACCGCTGGCCGATGCGCGATCCGCGGGCGATCTCTGCGACGATCACGGGGATCAGGGGCTGACTTCGTCCCGCGGAATCAGCCGGAACAGCGGGTGCCGGTCCGGCTGGGTCGTCACCACCGCCTGCGGAAGGACCGGCTCGCGACTGTCCAGAACGATGCGGAACCGCGCCAGCAACCGGGCCAGCGACAACACGGCCTCGCTGAGCGCGAATTGCGCCCCGATGCAGACCCGCGGGCCGGCCCCAAAGGGCAGGTAGGCGAAGCGGGGCGGCGGCGGCGCGCCCGGCAGGAAGCGGCCGGGATCGAACGCCTCCGGATCCGACCAGAGGCTTCGGTGCCGGTGCAGCACCCAGGGGCTGACCATCACGACGTCATTCCTCTTCACCGCGTGGCCGGCCACCGTGTCCGGGCCGAGCGCCCGGCGGACGACCACGAAGGCCGCCGGGTAGAGGCGCAGGGTCTCGTCGATCACCGCGCGGGTGAGGGGGAGCCGGCCGTCGCTCTGGCAGCCGGTGGGGTCCGCGAGGTCGGCCCCGCGCGCCTCGGCGGCGACGCGTTCCTGCAGGTCGGGGGCGAGGGCCAGCAGGTAGGCCGCCCAGAACAGCGTGCCGGCCGTTGTCTCGTGGCCGGCGAGGATCATCGTCGCGACCTGGTCGCGCAGCGCCTCGGGTGTGAAGGCGGCCCCCGTATCCGGGTTGCGCGCCGTCGCCAGCAAATCGAGCAGATCCCCCGAGCCGGTGTCGTGCCGATCCGACGCCTGGCGCGCCGCGATGATGCGGTCGAGGAACGGGATCCAGCGCCGACGGAAGCGTGACCGCGACCAGTCGAGGGGCACCGGCCAGCCCGGCGGCATCACGATGTCGAGGAGGTGGGGGCGGCCCATCCGCTCCGCGTACTCGGCGATGAAGGCGCGCAGGTCGGCCCCGTGCGCGTCCATCCCCACCGAGAACATGGCCCGTCCGGCGATCTCCAGCGCCAGCCGGTAGAACGACGTGAACAGGTCAACCGGACCCGCCGCGGCCTCGGCGGCGATGTCGTCCAAGCCCTTCTCCACGGCGGCGGCGATGTGCGGCACCAGACCGTCGATCGCCCGCGGTGTGAAGGCAGGCGCTAGGGTGCGGCGCTGGTGGCGCCACGCGGAGCCCTCGCTGATCAGGAGCCCGTCGCCCAGGATCGGGCGGAGGATGCGCGTCGTCCCGGTGGTCCGTGCGTAATTCGCCTGGTTCTCGACCAGCACCCGTCGGATCGCCTCCGGATCGCTGAGGACGAAGCTCGACCGGCCGAGGAGGCCGCGGCGCGTGACGAGTTCCTCGAAGGCGCGCCGCGGAAAGCCCGTCAGGCTGTTGTCGCGGATCGAGCGCAGATAGGCCGGAATCGGCAGCTCGCGCTCCGGCGGCACGCGGTGCGGCGGCACCACGCGGGGCAGGTCGGCGAGCCTCCCGGTCGTCTGAGCCGGGGTCTCGATCGCGTCCGAAAACGTGGGCATGCGACTACCTGTGGCCGCAGACGGGGCACCTGTAAACCGCCGGATCCCTGTGTCCCGCCGATGTCATTCGGCCGCGGTGCGCAGGCGTGTCTCGGCGCCGCGGATCGGCAGCCGTTCGGGAAACCGATCGAGATCCGCCTCTGCCGAGAGGCTTGCCACCAAGCTGGCCCGGGGCAGCGCCGCGCCCGTGACCGCGAGCAGCGTTTCGACGCCGTGTTCCAGGTGTTCGTCCACGCGGTCGACGACGAGGATCTCGGGGTCCCGCAGGATCGCCCGGGCGAGGCCGATCCGCACGCGGACGCGCTCGGCCAGCAACTGCCCGCGATTGCCCACCGCCTTGTCCAGGCCGCGCCGCTGGATCGGTCGCTCCAAATCGAACTCCCGGAACACCGCGCGCGCTTCCCGCTGGATCAGCGCCTCACCGTGCATCCGGGCGGTGTCGATGCGGCCGAACAGGAGGTTGTCGAGGACGGTGCTGCGCGGGTTGATCCTGTTGGGATCGTAGGATTCCACGTCGCACCCGTCCTCGCCGTGCATCATGCCCTGCACGACCGCCCGGGCTCCGACGATGCGCATGGCTAGGCCCTGGTCGAGCAGGCCGAAACGCATCCGCGGCTCCACGTAGGCCAGGGTCAGGGCCAGGAACGCGACGCTGTCCGCCTCGCTCAGGCGTCCCTCGTCCGGAAGGCGGGAGAGCCGATGGAGGTAGTCCGGCAGCGCGTCCGGGGTGATCAGCGAGAAGCGCCGGAACAGCGGATGGCCGGGCGGCACGTCGGCGAATATGTCCTTCAGGTTGCTGGCGATGGCGACGCCCATGCGATCGAGCTCGTCGAGGAGTTGGACCTTCTCGAGCGCCTCGCGGAACAGGGTTGTGCCCGCCAGGCGCCGCGGATCCGTCAGCGTCGGGTCGCGCGGCACGCCGAACAGCAGGTTTTCCCCGACGGTCGCCTGATCGTTGTAGCGGCTCCGGGCGAACGGGATGACGAGGTCGGCGAGGCCCTTCTGGACGAAGAGTTCGCGCAGGTGCTCCCGGGCCGCGATCATCCGCTGGCCCGCCGGCGTCTCGTGCGTGATCGAGCTGAGCGCGCCGAGGCCGAACCGGTACAGGTCGTCGCCGAGATCCAGCCGGACGAGGAGGTCGAGGAGCCGCTCGTCGAGATCCGCCGCGTCGCGGACGCCGAGCCGCTGATAATCGATCCAGGGATCGTCGACGCTGTCGCAGGGGTTGCCGGTCTTCACCGCCTCGTTGATCTGCGCCCGGCTCAGGTCGAGGGTGCCGGTCCGCAGCGGGCAGATCCGCAGACCGTAGAGGATGTTGTCGCGCACCGTGCCGGGGAACAGCACGGGCTCGTTGCTCGCGTAGGCGATGCGGCGCGCATGGGCGGGGCGCGGCAGGGTGGAGAGGTCGTGCTCGCCGATGCGGATCAGGCCGTTCGGCGCCGACTGCAGGCCCGCCAGGACGCGGGCGAATTCCTGCGCGACCGAGCCGGACGGGACCAGCGCGAACCGGCCGGGCAGGGGCACCTCCACGTCCCCGACCTCGACCGGATTGCCGCCCTGCGGGTCGCGCAGCGTCAGGCCCTCGATCTTGAGCGGCGTCCCGAGATGCGGCGGCGCCGCCGCGGTCTCGGATTCCGCCGGCCGGAGGCGCTGCGGGCCGAAATGCGCCGCCACGGTCTCGTACTTCACCTCGACGTCGAGGCGCTGCTGGTCCCAGTCGATCAGTTCCTTGAGGGGCGGGGGCAGGTCGCGGTAGGCGGCGAGGACGGCGACGAGCTGGCCGATGTCGAGTTCGCCCTTCAGGGCGAAGACGCCGCCGATGGCGTAGAACAGGAACGGCGTGACCTGCGCGAGCAGGTTGTTGAGGTATTTGACCGCGAACTTGCGCCTGTAGATCCGCAGGCGCAGGTCGTAGAGGTTGTAGAGGCGGTCACCGATTTCCGCCCGCTCCCACCGGCCCGTGTCGTTCAGGAGGACCGCCGGCAGGCCGTCGAGAACCTCGGCGACGCGGCCCGCGAGATTGCGCGATGCGATCTGGCGCCGCCGGCTGAGGCGGATGATCTCGCGGCGCAGCCGCGGGATGACGGTCATCTGCACGCCGACCATGCCGCCGGCCGCCAAGCCGAGCCACAGGTTCTGCATCATGATGAAGGCCAGCGCGGTGGCGGCCTGGGTGCCGAGGAAGACCGGAACCACGATCGCGTCGCCGATGAAGGAGCCGATCGGCTCCACCTCGTCGCGGATGATCGTCGCCGTCTCGGAGGATTTCACCTCCCGCTGCGCCTCCGGCGAGAACCGCAGCATCAGCGAGAAGAGCTGGAAGCGCAGCCGGCGCAGCATCCGCTCGCCGAGGATCCCCTTCTGCAGGTTGATCCAGAACTTGAACGCGCCGTTGATCAGGACGAGCGACAGGAACAGGGTCGAGAGCCCGAGCAGCAGCTCGAACCGGTCCAGCTGGAAGCCCTCGAACAGCTGGGTCGTCCCGCCGCCGAGTACGTCCGGCCAGTGCACGGTGATGTTGAGGAACGAGGCCGTCGCCTCGCCGTGCGAGAACGCCTTGCCGGTGATGGCATCGTTGACGATGCGCTTGGGCAGGTCGAGCGACGCGAAGTAGAACGGCAGCGAGGCCATCACCACGGCGCAGATCTTGAGCTGATCGCCCTTCGAGTAGCGCCAGATATACGAGAAGAGCCGCGGCTCAAGCGCGCGCATCGTGTCCGTCCGCAGAGGGCCCATCCTGTCGAGGGCGATGCCGAATCGGTCCGCGCCGGTGCGACCATACGACCGGGGCGGGCGCCCGGCACGCTCGGCTCACCGGCGCCGCCTCATACGTCATCGTTCGGCAGCCGCATTCGCATCGACATATAGGGCACGCCGCGGCGCCCGGAGGAGCCCGCGACGCTGATCTCTACCGCTACGGCTCCGGCTGGACAGGCTCATGCGGCCGCAATCCCGATATGAGGCACCCGCCATGCGCGCGTCGGCCTTGCTCATGGACGCATGTCCTTATATTGCGACGCAACCACCACGACTCCGTACCTGAACCGGCGCGGACGGCCGCGCCGCGCGGCCGCCAGGGAGCCGGCACAACCCGTTTCGGGCCGCCATGAACTTGCGCAACATCGCCATCATCGCCCACGTCGACCACGGCAAGACGACCCTGGTCGACAAGCTGCTGGCCCAGTCCGGCACCTTCCGCGAGAATCAGCGGGTCGAGGAGCGGGCGATGGACTCCAACGACCTGGAGAAGGAGCGTGGCATCACGATCCTCGCCAAGGCGACCTCGGTCGTCTGGAAGGACACGCGCATCAACATCGTCGACACCCCCGGCCACGCCGATTTCGGCGGCGAGGTCGAGCGTATCCTGTCGATGGTCGACGGCGTGATCGTCCTCGTGGACGCCGCCGAGGGGCCGATGCCGCAGACCAAGTTCGTGGTCGGCAAGGCGCTGAAGATCGGCCTGCGCCCGATCGTGGCGATCAACAAGGTCGACCGTCCGGACGCGCGCATCACCGAGGTCGTGAACGAGGTGTTCGACCTGTTCGCCGCGCTCGACGCCACCGACGACCAGCTCGACTTCCCGATCCTGTACGGATCGGGCCGCAACGGCTGGATGGCCGACAGCCCCGACGCCGACCCGTCGGTGGGGCTGGAGCCGCTGTTCGAACTGGTGCTCAAGCACGTCCCCCCCGCCAAGGTCGAGGACGGCCCGTTCCGCATGCTCGGCACCCTGCTCGAGGCCAACCCGTTCCTCGGCCGGATCATCACGGGTCGCATCGCTTCCGGGACCGTGAAGCCGAACCAGCAGATCAAGGTGCTCTCGCGCGACGGCAAGGTCGTGGAGACCGGCCGCGTCTCGAAGATCCTCGCCTTCCGCGGCCTGGAGCGCGCACCGATCGACATCGGCGAGGCGGGCGACATCGTCTCGATCGCCGGCCTGATGAAGGGCACCGTCGCCGACACGTTCTGCGATCCGCAGGTCGACACCCCGATCCAGGCCCAGCCGATCGATCCGCCGACCGTGACGATGTCGTTCATCGTCAACGACTCGCCCCTCGCCGGCACCGAGGGCGACAAGGTCACGAGCCGGATGATCCGCGATCGCCTGTTCAAGGAGGGCGAGGGCAACGTCACGCTGAAGATCGAGGAGGCGGCCGACAAGGACTCGTTCTACGTGTCCGGCCGCGGCGAGCTGCAACTCGCGATCCTCATCGAGACGATGCGGCGCGAGGGCTTCGAGATCGCGGTGTCCCGCCCGCGCGTCGTCTACGAGAAGGACGAGGACGGCGGCCTGCTCGAGCCGATCGAGGAGGTCGTGATCGACGTCGACGAGGAGCACTCGGGCGTCGTCGTCCAGAAGATGTCGGAGCGCAAGGCCGAGATGCTGGAGATGCGGCCGTCGGGCGGTGACCGCCTGCGCCTCGTGTTCCACGCCCCGACCCGCGGCCTGATCGGCTACCAGGGCGAGTTGCTCACCGACACCCGCGGCACGGCGATCATGAACCGCCTGTTCAAGGCCTACGAGCCCTTCAAGGGCGAGATCGCCGGCCGCCGCAACGGCGTGCTGATCTCGAACGACAAGGGCGAGGCGGTGGCCTACGCCATGTGGAACCTCGAGGACCGCGGCCCGATGATGATCGAGCCGGGCTGGAAGGTTTACCAGGGCATGATCATCGGCGAGCACAACCGCGAGAACGATCTCGAGGTGAACGTGCTCAAGGGCAAGAAGCTGACCAACATCCGCACCACCTCGAAGGACGAGGCGGTCCGCCTGACGCCGCCGATCCGCATGACGCTCGAGCGCTCGCTCGCCTGGATCCAGGACGACGAGCTGGTCGAGGTGACGCCGAAGTCGATCCGGCTGCGCAAGACCGTGCTGGATCCCAACGATCGCAAGCGCGTCGAGCGGTCGTCGAAGGACAGCGCAGCCTGAGATGAACGGCCGGCAACCGGGCGCTCATGCCCGGTTGCTCACGGGACGTTTATGCCCCGTGGGTCGGCCGTCCCTCGAACCCTTATGCCGGGCGGCTTAGCTCGGCCTTGCGGTCCTTCGAGGGCCGCGTGAACCCCGTGACTCCCATGCCCGTCGCGTTGACTCCGCTTCCCCCCGTCCGGCCGCACGCTGCGGCGCCGCCCTCGTATCTCGTCGGCCAGGACGGGGAGGGCCATTGGGTGGCCGTCGCGGCCGGGGGACGGGCCGGCGGCATCTTCCGGACCCGTCAGGACGCGATCCGGTACGCCTGCATCGAGACCGGCTGCCGACCGGACGACGTGCGGCTGGCTGCGGATCCGATCGCCTTCCGGCTCACCTGATCGCCGACACGACGGTCGCGCTGAGCGTCGTGGGCCATGGCGGCGCGTGTCGTGCAGCCATGGCCCAGATCCTCGCGCTGCCTGCTCCTGCGGCGCGATGCTCCAGACCGTATCGGTCGAGCGTCGCCCCCCGCCGGGCCTGGAGCGCCAACGGCTCAGCTGCCGCCGGGATCGGTCTCGTCGTTCTGCCTTCCGCCGCCCGATGGCCCGAGCCCGGGCTTGCCGTCGGTCTTCTCGTTCGGATCCTTCACCGCATCCGGCGCGATGTTCTTCGGCTTCTCGGGCTTCGGTTCGGTCGTCTCGCGCTCACTCACTCTGGTTCTCCCGCTCCGCCCGGTAGCGGCCGCCCGCCACCTTCTCGTCCGCGGCCGGGCCGCGCGACGCCTTCTGATCGGAATGCCCGCCGGACGAGCCGCCCACGGCCGGCGGTGATCGTCCGGGCTCCCCGGTCGATCCCCAGCCGTCCTTGGGCTCGGGGCGCGCCTCGCCCCCCGAGCCCATCTCGGTGACGGCCGCCTGTTCGGCGGTCTGGTGCCCGCCGCCGGCGGGCGGATCCCCGCGCGTGCCGACCGCGTCGTCGGGCTTGCGGGTGACGGTTCCGGAATCGCTGGTCAGCCTGGGCATCAGCGCTTTCCGTCGTCTTGGCCGACGGAAGCCGTGGCGCGGTCGATCGCTTCGCTCAGCTCGGGCTTCGCGGCGGGCGGTGCGTCGCGGTCCTGTCGGGCCGCATCGGTCCGGCGGGCGGTCGCGGCCGGATCCCGCGCCTCGCCGCCGGACCCGGTGCCGGTGTCGCCCGGCGACGATCGGTCTTCCTGCATTGTCATGGTTCGCCTCTCTCCGTCTTCGCGGGACAACGGGGGCCGAGGAGGACGGTTGCGCGAGGCCGGCCGAGCGGGGCCGTCAGCGCCCGACGACTCGCGGCATGATGGCCTGCGCCAGCCGCTGGACCGCATCCGCGGCGGTCTCGCGGTTCGCGGCGTGTGCCTCGATCGAGAGCAGGTCGCCGTCGCGGAGGAACACGGCGGTCGCCCCGCCGCCTCGTTCGACCGGGTAGACGCTGATCCAGCCGATCGCCGGTCCGGCGGAGATGCCGGAGAGCCGGCAATCCGGATTGCGCTTCAGACAGATGGATTCCAGCGCGCCGAGGGACGTCTTTCCGGAGCGCACCCGCTCCTCGGTGCCGTCGTTCAGACGCCCGAGTTGCAGATCGACCGTAGGGGCGCCGTCACAGGCGGGGCAGGTCAGGGCCAGGCGACGCGGTTCGGCCCGCGCCGACGATCCGGCGCCGAACGCGCGTCTCGCCTGCTCGGCGATGCTCGTCAGGTCGTGGATCGCGAAGCCCTGGGCCAGTCCGGACTGCGCCCAGAGGCAGCACAGGATCACCAGGAAGCCGCGCATGTCGAAATCTCCGTCCGATCACCGGTTTGGCCGTATCGGAATGGCGAACGAAGATCCAGGCTCGAGATGGGGCAGGGCGATCGAGCAACGATGTCGCGAGACTATTGGGAGATAAGCCGATGATACTTTCGATCGCGTCGATATCGATCGTGTTGTCGCCTCGGCGCGATGGAGAGGATTTCAAGATTACTTGAGTGGTGAAGCGGCGGCTTCACCGGTTCCGGTGCTCATGCCACGGGCGCCCGCGACATGAGCACCGGATGATCCGGTCGTGGCCGCTCAGCCGATCCCGTCGAACAGCGCCGACGAGATGTAGCGTTCGGCGAACGAGCAGGCGATCGTCACGATCCGCTTGCCCTGGAATTCCGGCCGCTTGGCCAGTTCGAGGGCCGCGGCCACGTTGCCGCCCGTCGAAATGCCGCCCGGGATGCCCTCCAGCCGGGCGAGCGCCCGGGCGGTGTCGAAGGCGGCTTGGTTGGTGACCTTCAGCACGCCGTCGAGGATGTCGGTGTGGAGGTTGTCGGGGATGAAGCCGGCGCCGATTCCCTGGATCTTGTGCGGACCCGGCTGGCCGCCGGAGATCACCGGGGAATCCTCCGGCTCCACGGCGAAGACCTTCAGGTGCGGAAGGCGCGGCTTCAGGACCTCGCCGACGCCCGTCACGGTGCCACCGGTGCCCACGCCCGCCACGAAGGCGTCGAGTTGGCCGTCGGTGTCGCTCCAGATCTCCTCGGCGGTGGTCTTCCGGTGGATCTCGGGATTGGCCGGGTTGGAGAATTGCTGCGGCATGACCGAGCCGGGGATGTCCTTGAGGAGTTCCTCGGCCTTGGCGATGGCGCCCTTCATGCCCTGCGCGCCGGGCGTGAGCGCAAGCTCCGCGCCCAGGAAGGCGAGCATCTTGCGCCGCTCCAGCGACATGGTCTCCGGCATAACCAGGATCAGGCGGTAACCCCGGGCCGCGGCCGTGAAGGCCAGCGCGATGCCGGTGTTGCCCGAGGTCGGCTCCACCAGCGTGCCGCCGGGCTGGAGCTTGCCGGACGCCTCCAGCGCGTCGATCATGTTGACGCCGATGCGGTCCTTCACGCTGGCGATCGGGTTGAAGAACTCGAGCTTCAGCAGGATCTCGGCGTCGACCCCATGCTCCTTCGGAAGGCGGTTGAGGCGCACCAGGGGGGTGTTGCCGATCGTCTCGGTGATCGAGCCGTAGACACGGCCGTGGCCGACCTTCGCCGGCGCGTTGAGGGAATCGGCCATCGCGGAGCTCCTGCTCGTGTAAGCGTCGAAGACTTGTCGGGTCGGACGGACGGCATGCTCTGCCGGTCTGTCGGGAGGCTGCGATATCGCGTTGCCGCGGCCGGGGCAATCGGGCTAAGTGCCGTTACCGAAAGTTCTTTCCGCTTTTTCCGGTACTTGCGGCCACGTGTAGGACAGCTTTGCTGGTCCACGGCATCGCGATAGAAGATCTTTCTCCGACATCGGGTCGGGCCGGATATTCGCCGCAGCGGACTGATCGAGGAGAACCCGTGTGGACCATGCCGAGGGATCGACGCGCAGGGGTGTTCTCACCTCGGGACTCGGATTCATCGTCGTGCGTCCGGCGCTGTCGGCCGAGCCGGCCCATCTCGTCCTGGCCACGGCGACCCCCGGGGGCGGGTTTCCAGCCTTCGGCGAGGCCTTCGTGGCCGCGCTCCGGACGGTTGATCCCGCGCTGACGGTCGAGACCCGGTCCACGGGTGGCTCGGCCGAGAATATCGGGCTTCTGCGCGCCGGCCGCGTCGACCTCGCACTCGTCCAGGGCGAGTACGCCTATCCGGCCCTGGCGGAGGGCGGCCTCACCGTGCTGTCGCCGATCTACGCCACGCCGGGCCTGTTCGCCGTCCCGGCGGCGAGCGGAATCCGGGCGGTGGCGGATTTGCGCGGTCGCGCCGTGGTGCTGGGCACCCACAAGTCCGGGCTCACCGTGATGGGGCGCGCCGCGCTCGGCGCCTCGGGTCTCGATCCCGAGCGGGACATCCGCCCGATCCTGCTGGACCGCGCCGGCGACGGGCCGCCCCTGGTGCGGGACGGACAGGCCGACGCCCTCTGGGGCGGCGGCCTGGACTGGCCGGGCTTCCTGGCCATGGCCAATGCGCCGGGCGGCGCCCGCTTCTTCGGGCCCTCGGAGGCGGCGATCGCGCAGCTCGCGCGGCCGGGATCCGCGACGAAGAGGCTCACCGTGCCGGCCGGGAGCTTCCCGGGTCAGACCGCGCCGATCGAGACCGTGGGCTCCTGGAGCTTCGTGCTCGCGCGCCCCGGCTTCGATGGCGAACCGGCCGACCGCCTCGTCCGGGCGATCGCGCGGGCGGATTTCGGCACGACCCATCCGCGGAATCTCGCCGGGCTCGTCCCGGCAGAGTCCATCAACCCGGCAACCCTACGCGTCCTGCGTCAGGCCGGGCTCGTGCCGCGCTGAGAGCGTCGTTCAGCGGAACGAGGCCACGCGGCGATCCCGCTTCCGCTCGGTCGCCGGCTGATACGCGATCTCCGCGTGATGGGTGCAGTAGGGGAGCCCCGTGATCGATCGCGCGCCGCAGAACCGGAATTCCGGCGTCGTCGGATCGCCGAGGGGCCAGCGGCACATGGATTCCCGGAGGTCCATGATCGTGACGCGCTGGGAGACCTGAAGGGCGACCGGCTCCGGCGCCGGGACCGGCGGCGTGAACTCCGGCGCGGGGCGGTGCGAGAGGATCGCCACCGGCTCGGGCGCCTGCGTCTCCACCACCGCGATGGCGGTCTCGATCTCGACGATCTTCGACGGCGGGGCGGCGACCTGCCCCTCCTCGCCGCCGCGGGCGCGCCCGGCGAGGCCGAGGCGATGCACCTTGCCGATGACGGCATTGCGGGTGACGCCGCCGAGCTGCGCCGCAATCTTGCTCGCGCTCTGCCCGTCCTCCCAAAGCCGGCGCAGCAGAGCCACGCGATCATCCGTCCAGCCCAGGCCCGCTTCCATAGTCCCCCTCCGCCCTGCAGCCCGAGAATCGCCAAGGTCCGCGGTCTATGATGCGGGCCGTCAGACCCGTCATCCGGCTGTTCATGCTGCCGTGCAGACTGCGCACCCATGCGCCGGCTGCCGCACTGCGTGCGACACCCTGTCCCGCCGGGCCACGGCAGGACCCTAGCGCGGCGCTCCCGAGCGTTGCAAGGGCGGCTGCCCGCCGGTGGCGGCGCCTGTCCACCGGCAATGGCGCCCGCCCGGCGCTAACCGCCCGCAACGGCCACGCTTGCGCCGCGATCGGATGGGATCGTGACTCCTGCGCAACAGCGCGGCCATATTGCTCCGGTTGGCCGGCTAAGCGGGAACAGCCGGTACGGCCAAGCTCGTTCCGTGTGGCAGAGTGGCTGCGGACCACGGATCAGGATGAGGACGATGGGTTTCCGTCAGAAGGGTCTGCGCATGCTGGCCGCGGTCGGGCTCGCGGGTCAGCTCGCGGCCTGCGGAAGCGTGCCGCGCACGGCCTACACGGCCGAGCAGGCGGTCGGGGCCAGCGTGCCGGGAATCCCGGGTGCGCGCGTCTACGCCGACGCCTCGGTGGAGACCATCGCCGAACTGGCGGCCAATCCGCAGCGGCGCAGCGCCGGCTTCACCTACCTCGCCCTCTCCGGCGGCGGCGGCGACGGAGCCTACGGGGCGGGCGTGCTCAACGGCTGGACAGCTTCCGGCCGGCGGCCGGAATTCACGCTGGTCTCGGGTGTCTCGACCGGCGCCCTGATCGCACCCTTCGCGTTCCTGGGAGCGGCCTACGATCCCTACCTGACCGAGTTCTACACCAGCGGCGTCGCCGGCGAGCTGGTCGCCTCGCCCAACATCGCGAACGTGCTGTTCGGCTCGGGCTTGTTCGGCGACGGGCGCCTGCGCGGCCTGATCGACCGGTACGTGACCTCGGACCTGATCCGCGCGGTCGCCGAGGAGCACGCCAAGGGGCGGCGCCTGCTGGTGGTGACCACGAATCTCGATTCCCAGCGCGCGGTGATCTGGAACATGGGCGCCATCGCGGCCAGCGGCGTGCCCAACGCCCGGGAGCTGTTCCGCGACGTACTGGCCGCGTCCGCCAGCATTCCGGCGGTCTTCCCGCCGCAGTTCATCGACGTGTCGGCCGGCGACGCGCGCTTCCAGGAGATGCATGTGGACGGCTCGGTGGTGACGCCGGTCTTCACCCTGCCGCAGACCCTGCTCCTGCGCGACGGCCGGATCCGCACGGGCGGCAAGGCCGAGATCTACGTCGTGATCAACGGACGCCTGGAGCCGGATTTCGAACTCACCAAGGACAACACGCTGTCCATCGTGGAGCGATCCTTCACGACGGCGAGCCGCGCGCGCTCGCGTGCGACGCTGACGGCGACCTACGCGCTGGCGCGCAGCAACGGGATCGGCTTCAACCTCACCTACATCGACGAGAACGGCCCGAAGGCGTCCGCCGCCAAGGGCTTCGACACCGCCTACATGCGTGCGCTGTACGCCGAGGGGCTGGAGAAGGGCCGGAGCGGCACGTTCTGGCAGCATACCGTCCCGGCGGCTCCCGCCGTAAGGGCCACACTCAGCGCCGTCGCCAACTGATTCCGGCCGACCTGCGCCGCGCCCGTCGAGGGCGCGGCGTCCGAGGCGGTTACTTGCCCAGGATCTTGGTGACGAGGCGGCCGATCGGCGTTGCCGTGCTGGCGTTGCGGTCGTCGCGGTCGATGGGACGGTTCTCGTTGCCGAGAAGCTTGGTGACGATGCGTCCGATCAGGTTCATGGGGCAGCCCTCCGGTAAGGCGCCGAAACGGCGCAGCTTTCGAGTCAACGGGTGAGGCCTGGGCCGCGTTCCCGCCAAGGCACCGTCAGACCTGCATCAGGCGGATGTTGTTGGTGTTGCCGGGGGTGTGGAACGGGATGCCGGCGGCGACAACGATGATGTCGTGCGGCTTGGCGAAGCCCTC
>Ga0160429_1000580_pt1 | contig 29316 bp, 15 predicted proteins | sample SolpanmetagenomR_FD_108199 | JGI IMG/M metagenome (GOLD analysis project Ga0160429, IMG submission 108199) | Solar panel surface microbial communities from Lawrence Berkeley National Laboratory, California, USA - R | ecosystem: Engineered > Built environment > Solar panel > Unclassified ... | reverse complement strand
ATTTTTCGAGCTTATCAGCAGATTAGGGCATAAATTGTATTGGGTCAATATGTTACGGCTTTCTGGCCCGACATTCGAAACTGCTTACAGTAATTTTACCCTCTCGCTGCTATAAGAAGGCCAAATTCTACCATGCCTAACATGTCGGAACTGCGGTTGAAGTAATGTAGAATGCAAGGAGCCTCCAGTAGCACAGCTCCACATAATGGGTTCGATAGAAATAAAGACAGTAGTAACTGATAGTTAGACTGTTATTTAAGCGCTTCAGCAAAAAAACCGAAATCTTTATCTACTACCGTTCTGCGGTCTAACAGCGAATTGAACTCTTCGCAGGACGTTTCTGGCAGCAGCGCACATGACTGACAGGCCGCTATGTTTAGCCCACCAGGGCCTTGGCCTTCAGGGCCCGTGTGCCAGCATATTGGGTCGGCCGCGCAATCGTAGCGCGCGCGATTCAATGCCGACTGCAGCAGTGCCATCAACTCGCCGCGCCGGCCTATTGAAACCAACCCACCATAGCTTCCTTCAGAACCGGCAATGGTGTAAATCAAGATACCCTGCATGGCCGGACCAACATACAGCCGCTCCTGCAGCGACGTGGCCGGATAGCCACACTGAAACTCCAGCTCTTTGATGAGCAGGTGCGAAAGTGTGTGCAGCAGCACAAAGCGCTCCAGTGATGGCCGGGGGGTATTGGTGCCCGCCGGCAAACGCAGTAGGTTCTGGCGTAGCTGATTGGTGTGGTCACGCACATCAGTCCGGTACTCCCATTGGGATAGCGCAGCTGCATCGAGCGCAATAAAAAGGCCTTCTCCGTAGCTTTCTACCGCGGGCAGTAAGTAGGTGGTGCTTTTAAACTTTGTAGTATAGCAGCGCTGCACTTGCTGGGCATCGGCTGCATTAGCATCGGCCAGAAACGTATCGCGCTCAATGGGCTGCTGCCTGGTATAGGAGGTTTGCACCGAGGTAAGCTTGAGCTTTTCGAGCCGGAAAAGCGCGGCAATTCCCGCGATGGGCTGCTGGCCGAGTTCAACGGGCTCGATTACCAACTCGGTAGTGTGGTAGCGCCCTCCGGGCTGCTGGGTAATGAAGTTGTATTCGGCCTGACGGTAAGCAGCTTCATCAGGCGAAGTGGCTACCGGCGGAGGCAAATGAAAATTACTGTCAATAAGTCCTTGTAGATATTCGGCGCTTACATCTAGGGCATAAGTCTTCTTTAAAAACTTCAACAAGCCTTTCGCCAGGGTTCCCTCCTTATGTAGCTCTTTTAAATCAGCCAGCATTTCCTCGGTAACACCAGTCGCAGCAGTCTGCGCGGCAGGCAGGTACAGGCTGTGCATGATATTGGGATAGTACACGCTGGTGCTTGACCGAAGTACGGCTTTCATCAGCACAGTACCCCGCCCGTACTCAACGATGGCCGCTTCGGGCACTCGGAGACCGAAGATGCCTGCCAATGTACTGCTGCCTATTTCCTTGCCCTGCGCGTCGAGCGCACTGATAATAATACCTTTTAAATCCCCGAATTTAGCAGCCGTGCGATAGCGCAACGTCATGCCGGGGGGCAACGGCGTTTGCATATCCAGGCGGGTGCCTTTGCCTTGGTCCAAATCGTCATCGTTGCTTTCTGCCGGGGCTTCCGGGTTCTCGGTGGCTACTGGCCGCACGTTTCGCAGGGCCCACCGTGGCCAGGGCACATCGGCTATATGCCCGCCCGGTGAGGTCATTACAAAGCGCACTTGTTCCAGGGGATGAAACTTGTTTTTGCCTGGTGCCACCGCGTAGCACCAGCCGCACCGGGGCGGGCTAAACTGGCTTCGCTCATTGACGGGTACGGTATTATACCATTTGGCTAGCCACTCTTCGTAGTCGTTGAAGCGGTTGCAGCTGGAGCAATACATCCAGCGGGGGAAATACCGGGCTGCCGCCTGCCGGCTGGGCAAGCCGCTGCCAAAGCGGCTATCGCCATCTTTGGCAGGCAGCCGCACCAGTTTGGTAAGGTTGGTGAAATGGCTGCGCAGGCGTGCTATCAACCGCTCATCTTCAATGCGGTAAGCGGGTTTATCGCACTCTTTGCCATATTTCCCTTGCTTCAAGGCAAAGGGCCACTGGTCGAATGGTAAAATCTGGAGCGCACCCTGGCGCGATTCAATAATGGAGCCTATACCGCCGTAGGCACTGATAAGCTTACGGGTCTGAATGTCTTCGGTAGCCATCGAGGGTAGGTTAATCAAGAATGGGTTCCACCGCAATGGCGGTGGAGGTGTCTATTTCGCGCATCGACATCATCAGGTCCCAGTCGTCGCCCTGGCCGATGAGGTGGGGATTTCGGGTACTTTTGCTGTATCCCAGTCGCTGGCCATCGCTGGCGTGGGCAATTTTTTGCAGCCAGTTGTCGGCCAAGTGTTGTAAACTTTCGGCCAGGTAGCTGCGGAGGTCGGCATCGTCAATTTGCTCTTGCAGCAGCCGCTTCAGCCCCGAGATATCGCCCGTAAACTGGTGGGCAGCCAGCCGCTGGTAGTGGCGCACGTAGGTCACCATCAGGCTATTAAGCATACGGTCGAAGGTCACTTGCGTGAAGGGCGTGAGGCTTAGCGGCTCGACGTATTTGTAGTAGCTCTCGTTGTAGCTGGTGAACTGCTCGAATACCGATTTTTCGCGGGCCCGGTTGGCATCGAGCAGCACGAAGACCGTACCGGGGTTTTCGCGAGCTACCCGGCTGCTGGCCTGAATATACTCGGCGCTATTGCGCGGCTGGCCACTCATCAGCATTAGGTTCAGCCGGCTGATGTCGATGCCGACAGACAACATATTACTGGCCAGTACCAAGTCGATGCCCTGGCTAACGTGCGTGCGGCCGTTCTCATCTTTTCGCAGTGACAGCGTGTGCCCTAGCTCGTTGAGTGCGTCCTTGATTTTACCGCTTTCGACCCGGCTGGTAAGCTCCCGCGTCCGGCCCGTCAGGCCCCGGTAGCTCCAGTCGTAGAAGGACGTAGCCAGGCCAAAACGTTGGTGCAGCAGCCGCAGCTGCGTGAATACTTCTGCCCCGACTTTATTATACATTTTGCCCACATCGCGCAGACTATTGTAGTACACCACCAGCGTCCAGTAGTGATCGAGCTCCTGCAAAACCTGCTCCGACTGGTTGGCCCCAGCGGGCAGACTTTGGCGTAGGTCGCGTAGCATCTCGGAGCGGGCAAACAGAAGCAGGGCCATCAGCTGCAGTTGGCTATCCAGCCCCGTTTTGCCAGTGGGCATCAGGCCAATATGGCGGCGCTTGCTTTGGGTATTATTAAAAGCAAAATACGAATCATCGTAACGAATGCCGGCGGGTGGAAATATAGCCACCTCCCGTTGGTACAAGCCCCGTACCTGCTGGGCGGTATTGCGCGTAGTGGCCGTCGAGGCAATGATTTTGGGCTGGCGCGCTGGCTGGCCACCCGCCGCCGGCACCGTGCAGAGCAAGTTAACGACTCTTTCAAAAAGCCCTGTGATAGAGCCCAATGGCCCATTGAGCAGATGCAGCTCGTCCTGAATAATGAGGTCGGGCGGGCGGCTTTCGGCGGTGGGCTTGAAAAACCGATACCCCAGCTCCTTGTAGGGCAGCATGGCAAATTTATCCACCGTGGCGAAGAGAAGGGTCGGGGGATGCTCATACAGTACCTCATCCACAACACTCACTGGCAAGCCTTCGCTGTCGCGCCCGAAAGCGCAACGCTGATTGAGGCATTTAGCCTCGCCCGTTTTGGAAAACGCCGTAGCGTATTCTTTTACTTTGCTCACCGTGCGGCAGCCGCACCACGGGCAGGCTGCTAGTTGAAAGCGGTTCTTATCCTGGGGGTTGCCGTCCTTGCCTTCATTCAGGCGGGCCAGCTCCTTCGCCATATCCGTGTACACTGCCTTTGCTTCGGGCAGGTCGTTGGGGGTGGTGGCCATGCCTACCCACATGCCAATGCTGATGCGCTCCGTACCCATAGTAGGCTTGTTGGAAGCCGGACGCGGTAACTCTACTCGCAGGAATTCCAGCGCGCAAATCAGCCTGGTGGCTCGCTCGAACTGCTGGGCCGTTAGCAGGCGCAGCGTGTAGCGCATCAACACTGCTACTCCAGCCGCGGCGGCTGGGCCGTGATGTAGTCGACGCCACACGATGGTCAAGGCAGCCACGGCCAGGTACGCTTCGGTTTTGCCGCCGCCCGTTGGAAACCAAATCAGGTCTACTAAATCCCGGTCAGCGGTGTGTGCCGTCGTCACCGAATCGAGGCTGAGCAGAATAAAGGCGAGCTGAAACGGCCGGTAGGCAAACGGCACGTAGCCACTGGCCGCCTGGTCGTCAAGCCGACCCGGATGATGGCGGAAAGCCTCCAGATTCTGGTAATCGGTAGCGCTGTAGTCGGTAGCAAAGGCGGCGTATTCCTTTTCGCTTTTGCCATACGCAGGGTCGTTCGACAGCACCATCTGCAACAGCATGGCGGTATTGGCCAGCCGAAAGGCCTGCATTACTTCTGGCGTAGTTTCCAGTAATGCTACCCCCGCCAGTAGGCGAGCTTCGGCAGTCCGTTGCGCCTCCAGAATGGGCCGGTAGCACTTCGCATCAGCAGGTACCTGCTCCGCATCATGCCGTTGCTCCTCGATGAAGGCAGTGTACTGTTTTACAAACAGTTTCAGGCCGTTAATCAGCCCGGCGGTTGGCAGCTCATCTTCGCCCCAGATGGACAGCGTGCGCAGCGCTAGCACCTGGGTCAGGGCTGGTTTATCGGCTGCTGCGAGTTTTGGGTGTAGGCCATTGCTAACCCCCGGCACGTCTACCTGCGGCACGAAGGTGGTGGCCACACGCCCGGTGGGCACCTCCCACTGCACGGCGCAGCCGTGGCCCAGCCCATAGGCGTGGCAGTCGCGGTATTGATAATTAAGGATTTCTGCTTCTGCATCGCCCCCAAACTGTCGGGCCGGGTCACGATAGGGCAGCAGGCTGGTGCCCGCTAGCACGGCCACCTCCACCTGAAACAGGCACTTTTCATTCAGGTCCTCCGAAGCGTTGCTGAACCGGTTGGCGGGCTGCTGCGCCTTGTTTTGCAGCAGCAGCTTGATGTATTGCCCGTAGCCATTGCCCGGCAACACCCGAACATGGCATGTGGCCGGCTCGCCGTTGGGCAAGACGAAGGAATGCGCTTTGGGAGCGTTCAAGTCCAGTTTGTACGCTTCCTCGAAAGGCACTCGTTGCCACATCCGGTTTTCGGGCGCCATCAGCTTTTCCAACGCTGCGCCGGCTGTACTGGTTTTTACTTCGTCGAGCTGGAGCAGCCGGCTGAGCGCTGCAAAATCACCCGTCCGGGGGCCACTGCTTCGGCCGCTGGGTTTTTGGGTGAAGTGTAGCTGCCCGGTAGTTTCGTCGTAAGCCAGCTTGTCGATTAATCCTTGCGGCACGTGCTTTTGCATCAATGCCCAGCCATCGGGTGAGAGATTTACCCGGGCTGCTCCCAGCGGAGCGGGCTCATAGCAGGCCCCCCTGACGATAACCTGCACCGTGGCAGTGCCGGGGGCCACGCACAGCGTTAGTCCCGCATTGGTGGGGAAGTAGTGGTTAGCGGCGGCGTATTCGTCGCGCTCAGCTTCGGGTTCCGGCGTATTGGTACCCGGCCGCGCTAGGCCCGTATCAGTAGGGTCGTGGTCGGCGGCTTGTTGCTGGTCATCAGTCCGCTCAAACATTTCTTCCTGCTGCCCAGCGGCATCGGCGGCACCGCGGGCGGCTGGCTCAGCTTGTTGGCGCTCAGGAAACAAAATGCCGGTATAGTAGCGCTGCAAGGGGTAGTCATCGAGCACTTCGGTGGCCACGGGGCCAGCGAACGTGTCGGAGCCAGGGCCTAGCAACGATTGGGTAACACGGTCGGCGAAATAGTCGCGGGGTGGGTGGGGTAAGGTAGCGGTGGCAGACATGCAAGTTGGTATAAGGCTGCGTCAAGCGAAATGAGATTACTAAGCTTTGCTGGGCTGCACGGTGGCAATGACCCGGCTTTTGATGCTGCGGCTGAGCACCGCCACCACCGAGTCATCAAGGGCGGCCAGCAAGGGGCCCCGTTGTTCGGTCACGTGGTAGCGCAACAACTCGTCGCTCAGCCCCCGACCTAGGAGTTTGGAAAGCGTCTGGTACTTGGCCCGGTGCGCCAGCAGCGCCCGAAACTCCTCTTCCTCACACAGGGCGCAATCCGCCAAGCCTTCCTCCCGCGCTAGCGCCTGAATAGCGCGAAGGGAAGCCTCGTGCATCGGAAAGCGAATGCTGCCTTGCAGGTACTGGTGCAGCGATGGTATGGCCACGGGAAAGCCATGCTGCTTTAGCTTACGAAACAGTATATGCTCATTAATCTTGAGCTTTTCAAGCTGCCGCAGCGTGCGCTTCCAAAGGCTGGAATAATGCTCAATGCGGGCCATAGTCCCCGTCTTATCCTGCGCCAGCAAAATCTTGTAATTCAGGTTTCGGTCTTCGTTCTCGTAGAAGAGAATGGCATCGCCGGGCGCCAGCTCGCTGATGCGGCGCCATATGTAGCCCCCGTCTTCTTGGCGCAGTACGTTCTTGGAGCCCTCCAGCACATCCTGCTCGCCGGTAACGAAGCGGACGCTATAAGGTCGGGATTCGATTACCCGGTCCTGCGTTTCTCGGGCATAGCCGGTTTCATCCAGAGCATAGAGCTGGGCAAAGAAATCTGCTTGGCTGGCTTTGCCAAATGCAGCTTTACCGATGGTACCAGCCATTTCGGCGGCTTGGTCAGGGGCTTTTGCTGTCGCCGTTGACCGGGCTGAAGCCACTAGGTCTTCATAGCTCTGCTCGCAAAAGCGCCGACGACTGCTTTCCAACAGGCGGGCCTCGTCACGGCGCTCAGCCGCACGGCGCACGTTACCGAATTTGCCATCTTCAATCTGTTCGTACAAAAACAGCTTGACCTGGCCCCTGGCCCGGCTCATGGTGTCGTACTGCTCACGATTAAAAATGAACGGCACCAAAAAATGAGCCTGGGTCGAGTTGAGCTCCGCCGAGCGCATGATACGTTGGAAGGAGGGTATTTTGCCCTCGTTGTCGTGCAGGCGCAGTACCGACACCATCTTTTCCGGGTCGTGGTACGTGGCCCGTACTGCTTCGTAAGTGTCGCGGTCGGCCAGCACATAGCGACCGCCAGCGGGGTCGTCGTGGTAGCTTTTTTTGAGACTGCTGGTCAGGTGCCGGTGCTTGGGACTGTCCGTCTGGAAGAAGTCGTTTAATTTCGCAAAGGCCGCTTCCAACTCTGTCGCGGCTTTTTCTATACGCTTATTAGAGAATATACCGGCTTCGTAGAAGGCGTCCGCAAACTGCTCGCCCAACGCCTCGTCTTCGTTCTCCTGGCCCAGCAGGTAAGCCCGGATTCGCTCGTGCTGGCTGCGCAGCCAGGCAGCTGCCCGTGAGCACTCCTGGCCCGGCGGCAGCACATGGCGCAGGTAGGCGTTCAGGAAGTAGTAAACCGGGCGGGGTCTGACAGCGGGGCTGCCATCGGCGCCATCGGCCAGGGCATTGAGCAGCAGCACTAGCCCGGCTACGATGCCTTGGAGTTGCGCTACTGAATCGAGCGGAACTTCGGTAGGCGGGGCATCAGCGAGCGCAACAAACCGAACTGCGGTCGATTTCAGGCGCACCTTTTCGGGATCCTCGGCCGAGCGGTGCCGGCCAAAGAAATAGTCCAACTCCTCGGCCGACCACCGCCACCGCGCGTAGCCGGTGGCTTCTTCCTCGGGCTCTGCCCCAAGTAGCGTCACGCTGGCCCACTCGTCCTGCGCGTACTCGTTGGCCAGCTCAGCCATGAGGTGCTGGTAGCGGGTGCGGCCCTCCACGTAGAGGTGGGGCGCGGCGGCTTTCGCATTGGCCTGGCGAAATTTGAAGCTTAGCTGCCGGGCATCCCTGACGCTGCTGACCAGGTGGATGCGAGGGGCAAAAGGCAGGGCAAAGCAAACGTCATTGGTTCCTACCCCATACGCGGCCGGCAAGAAGGGTAGCTCTTCGAAAAGCCTTTCCAGTGTCCTGGGGCGCGTATCCGTCACAATAATGGCCAGTGCGCCATTCGGCTGCGGAAATCCCTGGGCCTGCTGCAAAATGCGGCGCCCCTGCCTTACCCCTGCGCCAATGCGTACCTGCCACTCCAGAAATTTCATAGAGAAAAACTCTCCCATGAGGTTCTTGCCATGGTAGGGATTGAGCACCACGCGGCGACAGGCACTAGCGGCCGTGGCCCGCCGAGAATCCAATAATCCCTTTACTTTCAGCGCATCACCGGCGAGCTGCGTGATTTCGGCTACCCAACCGTTGCCCTCTAGGGCATCGCAATAGACCAGGTCGCCGGCTTTAAGGGTGCTGAGGGTAGCACCAGCGGTTGGGGCGGCGGCTTTTTGGGTGCGCAGGTAGGCGTCCAGGGCGGCTACGTGGGCCCAGTTCACTTCATCAACTGCGCCGGGGGGCAAGGCTAGCAGCCGGCAACCGGCTGGCTCTTCCTGCTGCCAGGCCATTGCCAGCAGGCCCGCATTTAACTGTTCAAACTTTCTGAGGGACAGTCCTTTCCAATCCCAGTGCGCACTTACAAAATGTTCAACGTGGTGATGGAGGGCGCGGCAATACGCGTCCACTTCGCTGCCAGCAGCATTCGACATACGCAACCAGGGTAAAGGGTGGGTCAATAAGAAATCGGAAAGGATTGCGGGATTCCGCCTCAAGTTAGTGCAACTAGATTGCCGCCGGCTGCTACGCCCCGGCCCCGGCCGTCCCACCGCGTCGGGCACCCAGCATTTCCTTAAACCAGAGGCGTTTGAGCTGCGCGTTAGCCTTGTCTTCGCTCAGCTTGTTGAACAGGTCCAGCTTGGTGTTCACGAATTCGTAGAGCACTTCATCCAGCACCTCATCGAATTTATCCTTGATATTCTGCTCGGAGTTGTGGGCGGTGAAAGCGCCGGCCAGGTCGGCGTTGGCTTCTACCTTGGTGCGGATGGTGGCAAAATCTACTTTGTCTTCCTCGGTCAGCTCCAGGCCAAACGTGTCGTTGAGGACTTTGATGATGGCCGAGAGGTAGTCATAGGGCGACTCGTGGCCGCCCGCGCCGCCGCCGGGGCGCTGGCCGATGAGCGCGCCATCTTCGGCGGCCAGCGTGAGCTGTTGCTCGCCCTGGTCTAGAATTTTGTAGGAGTCCAGCTTCACGTCGTTCAACACCTCGCGGGGGAGGTGGGTGCCGGCGGCGGGCAGCTTTTTAACCAGGTGGCTGAACAAGTAATAGAGCTTGGCCAGGTCCACATCTTTGAACGTGATGAGCTGGCTCAGGAAGCGGTAGAGGCGCACGTAGTCGCCGGCAGCTGAGCGGAACTGATCCTGCTCGGCGTCTTCTAGGGCCATGAAGCGGCCTACGCAGCCATCCAGAATGGGCTGGAGCAGATGCAAGTTGTCGTTCTTGCCCAAGTAAATGGCTGTGAACGCCTCCAAATCCTCGTCGCGCACCACAGGCAGAGCCTGCACCGCGTCCTGCACATCGTAGAGGGCGTTGGGGTCGGTTTGCTGGTCCTCGGCCATGAAATTGTTTTCATAGTAGCCTTGGAAGTCTTCCAGCACCTGCGCCGGGTCGTTCACGAAGTCGAGCACCAGGGTGTCGTCTTTGTGGCGGGTGGTGCGGTTGAGGCGGCTCAGGGTTTGCACCGTGCTGATGCCACCGAGCTTCTTATCCACGTACATGGTGTGCAGCAACGGCTCGTCGAAGCCGGTCTGAAACTTATTGGCGGCGATGAGCAGGCGGTAGCGCGGCAGCTTCAGGGCTGCCTCGATGCTGGCTTTGCCGTCGAGGCCGTTCATACCGGCTTCGGTGTAGTCTTCGCCGGTGTCGGGGTCGGTGACGGTGCCCGAAAAAGCCACCAGAGCGCGGTAGGGCAGGTTCAGCTCGGCCATCAGCTCGTCAAACTTGCGCTTGTAGCGCACGGCGTGCAGCCGCGAGCGCGTGACGACCATGCCCCGCGCCCGGCCCTTGAGGGCTTTTTGGGTGTGCTGCTGGAAGTGGGCCAGCATCAGCCGGCTTTTCAGCTCGATGGCGTGGTCGGTGAGGTCCACGAACTGGCTGAGCAGGCGTACCACGGGGCCTTTCTCGTATTCCTGGTCGTCGGTTACGTGGGCCTTGGTGGCCAGCTTGTAGTAGCGCGCAAAGCTGGTGTAGGAGCCCAGCACGTCCAGGATGAAGCCTTCGGCAATGGCCTGGCGCATGGTGTACTCGTCGAACGGCCGCACCGGCCCACCCGGCACCTTCGTGCCGAACAGCTCCAGGGTCTTGTTTTTGGGCGTGGCCGTGAAAGCGAAAAACGACACGTTGGGCTGCGGGCCGGTTTTGGTAATGTCGGCCAGCACCAGCTCGTCGGTGCTTTTTTCGGCGGCCTCGTCAGCGGCGGCGTCCGCTTCGGCCTCTTGCAGGCTCAGGGCTTTTTTGAGGTGGCGTGCGCCCTCGCCGCTCTGGCTGCTGTGGGCCTCATCAATCAGCACGGCATAGCGGCAGCCGGGCACCTGGGCAATGGTTTCGGAGATGACCGGGAAGCGTTGCAGGGTCGTCAGAATCAGCCGGGTACCGTTTTCGATGGCCGCCCGCAGCGCCACGCTCGGGGTACTGTCCTGCACCTGAAAAATGACGCCCGTGGTTTGCTCAAAGCCCTTTACATTGTCGCTCAGCTGCTTGTTGAGCAGGCGGCGGTCGGTTACCACTATCACCGAGTCGAAGAGCGGCGCGGCATCGGTGGGGTGCTGGTAAAAATTGGCCAGCCGGTGGGCCAGCCACGAGAGCGTGTTGCTCTTGCCCGAGCCAGCCGAGTGCTTGATGAGGTAGCGCCCGCCCGCGCCCTCGGCCTGCACGGCCGCCAGCAGCCGGCGCACCGCCCGCCGCTGGTGGTAGCGCGGAAACAGCAGCCGGGTGCTTTTCTGCTCTTCCAGCTTGTCTTTGGCGTCGCTGTACACCAGCTCGGTGGTGGTTTGCTCAAAGATGTAGTGCTGGACCAGGTCGAGCAGCGAATTGGGGGCCCACACGTCTTCCCAGAGGTAGGCGGTGGCGAAGCCCGCTGGGTTGGGCGGGTTGGTCACGTCCTGGTTGAATGGCAGGAAGAACGTGGCCGCCCCGGCCAGCCGCGTGGTCATCATCACCAGCTCGGTGCTCACGGCGAAGTGCACCAGGCAGCGGCGGTAGGCAAACAGCGGCTCCTGCGGGCTGCGGTCTTCCTTATACTGCCGGATAGCATCGGAGAGGTACTGGCCGGTGAGGGCGTTTTTGAGCTCGGCCGTGAGCAGGGGCAGACCATTCAGGGTCAGCACCAGGTCCACGGACTTAGCCGCGTCTTTGGGGGCGGTGGCGTAGCGCACCTGCCGCAGCACCCCAAAGCGGTTTTGCTGGTACAGGGTTTCGTGCGCGGGATTGAGGCCGCTGGCGGGCCGGAAGTAAGACAGCCGCAGCCGCTCGCCGCTTAGCTTGAAGCCTTCGCGCAGCACGGCCAGGGTGCCTTTGTCCTGCAACTGCTTGGCCAGGCGCTGCAAAATCTGGCTCTGCACGCCCGCGCCGTATTGCTGCTCCAGCGCATCGTAGGCCTTGCGCTGGGTAGCCATTAGGAAGGCCAGCACTTCGGCGGGTACCAGGCCCTGGGCGGGCACGTAGGCCTGAGGCGGCACGGTGTGATAGCCGTGGGCCGTAAGGTAGTCCTCGATGTGTTGCTCTAAGTCTTTTTCCTGGGTACCGGTAGTTATCATAGCTGGGAAGGGAAGTACAAGCAAAAGGAACGTTGGCGTAGCCTTGCCCACGTTCGTTAGCCTGCATAGGGGAAGGACTTTATCGCGCTGTCGCGGCCGGAATTATTACCAAGTGGGCGGGCACACTAGAGCCAGGCGAACCACTAGGCCGGCTGCACCCCGGCCCAATAGTCGGGCTCGCGGCCTACCATGTCCCAGAAATCACGTAGCAGCAAGTCGAGGTGGCCGGTGCGCATGTGCTGATGCACGTTGCCCGCGTGTGAGGCACGGGACGGCTCGTAAAGCTTGGAGGCCAAGAAGTAAGCTTGATTGAGCGACTCGGCCCGGAAAGGCGCAAAAGGAGGCTGGCGCTGAAAGATGGCCGGCGAGGACCGCACTTGTTGCACCTCGCAAGGCTGGGCTTTTTCGAGTTCGGGCAGCTTGTTGGCGTGGTCCTGCACCAGCCATACATCATCGAGTAGGCGCACTACCACTATTATAGGCCCCCACTCGGTTTGGTTTAGCTTGAAATGTAGCGTTTGGCCACTCGGCACCACCAGTCGACGGATGGGCTCGAATACGGTTGGGGCGGGGACCGGGCGCGCCTGGGCCGGGTCGGCCAGCAGCAAATGAAAATGACTTTCGGGTGCTAGCTGCAACAGTTGCCCGGTGGTGGCGTCGAGCAGCTGGCCGGCTTCGTTGGTAGCTACGGCTACTAGGTGCAACGACATGACTAGAATGGAAAGAGCGTGAATGAAGGCTGAAAGCTAGCGATAAAGCGCCGGCTGGGCGGCTTCCCGGCCGCTTACCCCCACAGCTGAGTTTGGGTGCCCGCCGCCACCGGCGCCGGCGCCGCCGGGCGCACGTCCACCTTGCCCGTCACTACTTCCGAAATCAGCGCCTGCCGGTAGGCTTTCAGCGTCTGGATTTGGGTGTGAATGGCGGCCGTAGCTTCGTTGATTTTGCCGGTTTTAGCCTCGACAAAATCGACGATGGCTTGTTGCTCGACAAGTGGAGGAACAGCCAAAGGAAAATTCTCTACAAAGGAGGTTGGTACACGCTTCTGTCCTCCTGAACCTGTCATTGAGCCTTCGCCTGCATCACGAAACACACTAGATGTTGTCAAATAATATGAGAAAGCTCCGTTTAGACTTTCATTAGCTCTTATCACATGAAACTCTGTTGAGCCAAATCCAAAGTCAGTATCTAGCTTATCTAAGTAAGCACCTTTACCATTCTCAAAACAAGGTGTAATCTTGGCTACGATTACGTCGTTTTTTTCGAAATATGTAAAGCCAGCCAGCAGTTCTTTTACTGGGCGCTTCTGACTACAATCTATCTCGCCTCTTTCGCCGACTTTTTCCATTGGCAAAAAAGTTACTGTATCATCTGCATCATCCGCAATATTCTTTAGCGGATTAATATGGGCTACATACTTCAACCGTTTCACCTCCCAATGCGCCGGTACGTCCCCTAGCCAGGCCACGCCGGAGGGTTTGCGGGGAGCGGCCGGGTTGAGGCCCTGGGTCACGGCCTCATTAATGAGGGCCTGCCGCTGCCGGTGCAGCTGCTGCAATAGGGCTTCTTTTTGGGCTAGCAGCGTGTCGAGCTGGGCGGTTTTGTGGTCCAGGTAGGCGGCAATGCCGCGCTGCTCCGGTAGGGGGGGATAGGCTAGCGGGAAGTTCTCTACAAATGAAGTAGGAACTCGCTTCTGCCCACCCGAACCTGTCATGGACGCTTCGCCTAAATCCCGAAATAGATTGGAAGTCGTGACGTAATACAGAAAAGTGGAATCCAGCTTTTCGAGGGTTCGGATAACGTGAAATTCAGTTGAGCCAAATCCAAAAGGCGTGTCCAGCTTATCCAGATAAGCACCTTTGCCATTTTCAAAGCAAGGCGTAATCTTGGCCAGAATAATGTCGTTTTTCTCGAAATAGGTGAAGCCCGCCAGCAGGTCTTTCACCGGCCGCTTCAAGCTGCAATCAATTTCACCTTTCTCGCTAACTTTCTCCATCGGCAAAAAAGTCGTCATCTCATCGGCATCATCCGCAATGTTCTTGAGTGGGTTGATGCGGGCAATATTCTTGAGCCGCTTTACCTGCCAATGGCTCGGTATGTCGCCCAGCCAATCAAGGCCGGAAAACTTCATTTCCTCGTACTTTTTCATCCCTGCTAATCGGCCAAAATTTCGTGGAGCAGCCCATCGATGGTGCGTTCGAGGGCCAGAATCTGGGTTTTGAGGTCCTGGGAGCTTTCGGGCTGCTGGTACTGGTAGAAGTACTTGGTGAAGTTGATTTCGTAGCCGATGCGGGTCTGGCTCAGGTCGGGGTAGGCGTCGGGCACGTGGGGCAGCACTTCGCGCTCGAAGTAGACCCGGATGTCGTCGGTGAGCGGAATGTTCTCGTAGTCGCGCTTTTTCTTGTCAGGCTTGGGGCGGCCGGTTTTCTTGTCCAGCACCACCTTGCCTTTGGCGTCGCGCTCGGGCTGCTCCACTACCACCTGGTAGAAGCCGAAGAAGTCGTTGGGGAAAATCTTCACCAGTGGTCCCTCCTTAAAAGCCGAGTAGAGGGCCGTGATGTCCTTTATCTGCTGCTTCGAAATCTGCTTGCGTTTGTTGTTGAGGCTCTTTTTCATGGGCGTCCACTGCTCGCGGGCGTCAATGAGCTGTACCTTGCCGCGCCGGGCGGCGGGCTTCTTGTTGCTCAGTATCCAGAGGTAGGTATAGATGCCGGTGTTGAAGAAGATTTCGGAGGGCAGCGCCACCACCGCCTCCAGCCAGTCGCTCTGGATAATCCAGCGCCGGATTTCGCTTTCGCCCGAGCCCGCATCGCCCGTAAACAGCGGCGAGCCGTTCGTAACGATGCCGATGCGCGAGCCGCCCTGCGCGGGGTCCTCCATCTTCGAAATCAGGTGCTGAATAAATAGAAACTGCCCATCCGACGAGCGCGGCAGGCCTGCCGCAAAGCGCCCGTCGGGGCTCAGCGCCTCGTGCTTGAGGTAGAGCTCGTCGCGCTTCCAGCTCACGCCGTAGGGCGGGTTGGCCAGCATGTAGTTGAAGCGCTTGCCCGCAAATCGGTCCTCAGTGAAGGAGTTACCGTGCCGGATATTGTCCGGGTCCTCGCCCGTAATCAGCAAGTCCGATTTGGCAATGGCATACGACTGCTCGTTAATCTCCTGCCCGAAAATCTTAATCCGCGCCACGCCGCCCAGCTCCTCCTGAATAAAGAGCTTCGACTGCGTCAGCATCCCGCCAGTGCCGCAGGCCAGGTCATAAATGGTGCGAATGTGGTCCTTGTCGCTCAGCTCCTCGCCCTCGGTGCTGAAGATGATGGAAGCCAGTAGCTTAATCACTTCACGAGGCGTAAAGTGCTCGCCGGCCGTTTCGTTACTCTGTTCGTTAGCAATGCGGATGAGCTCCTCAAACACGTAACCCATGTCGTGGTTGCTCACCGCCGTCAGGTGCAAATCGACGCGGCTGATAGCCTGCACCAGCTGGTAGAGCAGCCCGTTTTTCACGAGCCGCGCCACCACCTTATCGAGCTGGTAGTTTTCCAGAATGTCCTGCACGTTGGGGCTGAAGCCGTTCACGTAGTGCCGGAAGTTAAGCTCCACGTTGGCTGGGTCCTCGGCCAGCTTGCGCAGGTCGTAGTTCGAGTGGTTCCAGAACTTCTGCCCACCGGCAGCCCGCTCCAGTATGGGCCCCAGCCGGTCGGGCGCCACCTTCTCGCGAAACTGCTCATACGCCTCGCGCACGGCTGCCTTGTTCGGCTCCAGGATGCAGTCGAGCCGCCGCAGCACCACAAACGGCAGCATTACGTCGCCGATTTCGTTCTTGCGGAAGGTATTCCACAGCACGTCATTCGTGATGCGGTACAGAAAATCAATACTAGGTCGTTGGTCAGACATATGGTAGCGCGGACTCTGCGAGTCCGCGTATCGTGATAATCAAATTTGGGGTAGCGTGCTGGCTTGGGGCAGTTACTTGTTGGTTAAACCAACTCCAGCAGCCGGTTATCGCAAAAGCCAAAGGCTAGATTAATAGCTAAATAGTTCGGGTTGTCATTAGCCGGCTTGCGGTTGCGGTCGCGCTGAATGCGTACCGCTCGCAGCTCGTCATGCATACTCACCCATGGCACGTCGAAGCCGGCTGCCGCAATGCCGCTAAACAGCCCACTTACTACTAAGTCATTGGGCCATTGGGCCTCACTACCATTAAAGCAAGCAAAGCCGTGGTGGCTCGCGCCAAAGTAATAGTTGCCGACAATAGCGCGCCGGTGTTCGCGGCCATCTTCACGGGTCACCACCCCGATGCGCAAACGGTATGGCCGCGCCAGCTTCCGGCGCAGGTTCTCGGCTAACTGCGTCAGGTTCTGACTGGTCAGAAACATATTGGAGTTGTTGGTAACCAATAGCAGGTGAAAATCAATATATAGCGTGGCTGGCAGCAGCGCGTCTAGCAGTGAAATCAGATTTTCTTGGCCCGCTTCCAGGCGGTTGCTTTTTTCGCCTAGCAAGTAGTTGTCAACTATTACTAATGAATTGAGCGGCACCGCCTGCCAGGCCGGTGCGCGTGGGGATAGAGCAGCATACCAGCCCAGCTTCTCGTTGCCATTAATAGAAGTGCGGTAGCTACGCGCTGTCCGAATTTCCTTACGGCTTAGCTCCTGTGTGAGGTAGCTAGCCTCGGCCGGGGCCTGCCGCGATACCACGCACACGCCATACTGTTCACGCCACCGGGCGCAGGCAGCGGGTTCATCGTCTACGATAAAAACGGTGCCGGCCAGGTCAGTGCTAGTCCTATTCTTCATTACGTCGTGACAGTGTTCCGCTGTGTTTTCTAATTCGTAGCCATTACGACTACTGGCGCGTTTCACAAAATAGCGTAGGCAGGCATTGCGTCCCAGTTGCTCGTCCCAGTCGTCGTCTGATAAGTGAACGCTGATGCGATGGTGCGTTTCAAGCACTTGGTGCAACGCCTCGTATTCCAGCTCATCCCGAAAAGCGTGGATTTCCTCTAGGGCCTCCAGCGAACAATAGGCTTGCCGTATCATAGTGAAGACGTTTTTTGTGCGCGGGCGGCTTTTTTCTGTTCACGAAAGAGTGCCATCGCACTTTCATCAGCTTCATCAAAAAAGCCCGGACCAAATTCTTCACTTAGCTTTCCGTCAGGCAAAATGGTAATACGACGGTTATTAACCGCATAAAACGTTCCTCCGCCTAGTTCTTCCTCACCAATGTGTCTGGTACGTTCGAGGTAATGCATCACTACATCTTCCGGCGCACACTTCTGCCCAGCCACCAGCAGTTGCATCTTGCGGAGCATATACTCCGAATGTGTTTCGACGATAACAAGCAGCCGATGCTGCTTTGCCACCTCCAGAAACATCTCCGCCAACAACGATTGTAAGAAGGGGTGCAGATTCGCTTCTGGTTCTTCAATAAGAATGATTGCGGATACTGCAAGCTCCTGTCCTCGCAACTTTGATAGTGTTTCTCGCTCCTGAATCACAGTTGCAATGTGTAACAGGATAGCTAAAAGCTGACCAGAGCCATAGCCCAAATCGGCCAAGCTGGTAGGCTCTTCCAGCCCCTCGATAGCCACCGTGATACTGTAGCCTGTATCGTAAAAAGGGTTTACGTCTACCCGCTTACCTATCTCGAAGCGGTCGAGCCAAGCCTGCAGGAACTGGTCTGCCAAACCATCTTTGGCTACACGTGCTTGCACAAAAGCCTTCGCTACCGCGCCAATCTCACTGCTGCCTTGTTGCGGAATGAAGAGCCGTGCTTGATGTGTCCGGTTTGGTCCCAAGTGATAGGGTGAAAAACTCATCAACTCAACGACCCGCTGCCGAAAAGTCACCAAAAGCTTCCGCTCACTGGCCGCATCCTGAAACTTGAATTTTTTTACCCGTTTGGCACTGTCGCCCACGATATAGATAGCCAGTGCCTCTTGGACTAAGTCTGGTATCGTGAAAGCTATAAGGCCTTTTTCTTGCAGTGTTACTTCTGACCGGAAAAATACGCCTGCATTTGTTTTAGCGACCCCGACCATCTCTTGCAATGCCTCAATGCGCCGGGTAAGCCGCTGTCGCTCTTCTATCACACTTGGTGATTCCAACCAGGCACCGCTCATTCGCTCCATATCACCCAGCTCATTTTTAACGAGTTGAGTGTCGCCGTTTTGAAAAAACCTAAGGTCTTTACGAGCTTGAGCCAGTTCACGCTCATAGTACCCTTCTCCCACAATCCGGTCTTTTTCCTCGGGTGAACCAGTCAGATAATCGATGAAATTTTGAGAAACACTCAGTTCAAAGACTCCTCTTGCACTGCTTATCCGCTGAAGAACAAGCTTGTCTTTTAAAACTGTCGAATGAATAATGAATTGAAAAAGCGCGGCTTTAGTGGAGTCTAAATCATTATCAAAATCATATTCAAATACAAAATCCCCTGTCGCATAACTGAAACTAACATTCTCAAAATCAGAAACGCTGTTATTACGCAGGCTAGCGAATGATGTGATACGATGTTTAGCCGACCGCGGTCCATCCAGCCGTAACACCGTCTGGTCGTCCTGCTCCAAGTAGTCAGCTAGCACCAGAAATGCCTTAATCAGCGACGACTTACCCGAGTTATTCTTGCCCGTGAGCACCGTTACTGGGGCTAAGTCGAAGCTGGCGGGTGAGCCAAATACCCGAAAGTTATCAAGTTCAATTCGTTGCATAAGAAGGCAAAGGGCGAGACAAAAGGCTCAGTGGACCAGTAGTAATAAAAATCGTAGTGGAGGGATACCAAAGGTACCCTGCGGCTGCTACCGCGCCAAGCCAACTGGCGGGTCGCTGACGAGGTAGACGGCGTAGCCACGATTCAAAAAAGATGCTGCAAAGCATCTGCCTATGAGCATTGCTCTGCAGACCTCGCTCAAACCGAAAAGCGATTGTTCAATGACTCCTGAAGGGGCTTTGGGCAACACAGCACTGGAGGGCTAGTGACAGAGGACCAAACCGCTTCCTGTTAATCGCTAAAAGGGTATTTGCTAAAAATGAGCCAAACTCTCAAATGGCCTTTATTGCTCGTAGGGGCACATAGTCATCCGGTGGCAACCACAATAAATGTGGTGTCCGTAGCAATTATTGCACTATTCAGCTACCGGTTCCTGCTCATAGCTGCGCAGCTTAGCGGCCAGGGTACGCTCGTCGATTTCCAGCGCCAAAGTAGCCTGCCGCTTCACCTGGTTTTTCAGCGCCATCACCCGAAGCAGATGCTCGCGCTCCACGTCAGCCAGGCGCAAGGAGTGGCCGGTCGGGGCCGGCTCGCGTAGGCGGCGGGGCAGGCCGGTGGGTTGCACCGCCTCCTGGCCTTCGCTGAAAATGTACACCGTGGTAAGCAGGTTTTCCAGTTCGCGGACATTGCCTGGGAAAGAGTAGCTCAGCAGGAACTGACGCGTAGCTGCTGCCAACTGGAGCGGAACAAGCCGTTTCAGGGCTTGACCCCGGGCCTCAATAAGGTGTTCAAGTAGCGCCTCGCGCTCAGCGTGGGGCCAGGTGCGCAGTGCCGGCAATTCCAGTTCTGCCACGGCCAGCCGGTAGTACAGGTCCCAACGGAATTGGCCCTCACGGCAGCGTTTCTCCAACGCCGCATTAGTGGCGGCTACTACCCGCACATCGACCTTGCGCGGGGAGCCACCCAGCGGCTGAATCTCCTTTTCCTGGAGTACCCGCAGCAGCGCCATCTGAACGGCTGGTGAGATGTCGCCAATCTCATCTAGAAAAATGGTGCCGCCGTCGGCTTGTTCAAACAGCCCCTTGGCGTCCTTGTCGGCTCCGGTGAAGGCTCCTTTTTTGTGGCCGAACAGGCGCGATTCTAACACGCTATCCGTCAAGGCAGCGCAGTTTAGTACCAGGTAGGGCTGCCCGGCCCGCGCCGATTCCTCGTGCACGTAGCGCGCTAGCTGCTCCTTGCCCGTTCCACTCTCGCCCCGGATGAGCACGGTCACGTCGTCGGTTTTAGCGACTAGGTAGGCGCGGCGGTATACAGTGCGCAGTACCGGCGGCAGGAGGTGCCCCGTCATGGGCGAATACTGCGCCGTAGTCTCGTCTAGCAGCTGCTGACCAATGATGGCGGTAACAGGGGCCTGGGAGCGTTCAACCACGATTTCTACCAATCCTTGCCAGCCGTCTTTTACAAACTTGACATCGCGGGTCTGCAGCAACCGGGTGCGTAGGTTCAGCGTGGTGTGGCAGATGTACCAAGCTACCTGCATGATGCTGGCGCCAGGCGAAAAAAAGATAGCCAACTCGTGTTCGCGATGCGCCAGCAGCCAGGTTTCTACCTTGGTCTTCACCTCCTCCAGGTCGATGATGTCGGTGAGGGGCAGCAGCTCGGCGCTGATGGCCCGGCCCGGATATTCGCGCCGTAAGTGAGCTACCAGGTGCGTAGCGTGGTTCTCCTGCCGGGCATCCGAGTACAGCAAAATGTGCTGCTCCAGCTTCTCCGCTACGAAGTAGTACTGGTGGAAATTCGCGGTTGGACCAAGTGGATTAATACCACCAAAGCCGCCCTGCTCGTTCTTTAGAAAGTCGCGGGTAGTGGCAATCCAGGAAACGAGCAGACGAGACATTGCAGAAAATCGGGGATACAATAAATCAAGCCAGTCAGGCCAGTAACGCGCAAGGTAAGAAACCGTCTACCTGCCGATTGGCACTTGTATAGCTCGCTAGCTGTAACCATCATTGGGGCTACTTCCAGGATTCGTTACCATCGCCTTCTCTTACTCTCTTACTATGAGTAATTTATGGCAAGCTGCACTATTAAATGGCCATGTGGCGTTGGATAACCTGCACTAGCTTGTAGACCAGTGTAGTAGACTCCCGCTGCGCTGGCGGAGTACCTTGTTTACTCCATTCCTGGTCGATTTTGCGGGCGCGGCCAATGGCAACTTTGCGCCGGGTGCGGCCCGATGCTGGTTCGGCTGTCTGGAGCAGCGCGAACAACTCGGGCCCGATGAGTTTGCTACCGGTCCCATCGTAGTGCAAGCCGAATGGTTCAAGATGGGCATTGAGGCGAGCCGTATAATCGGTGCGGGGCATAGGCCGGCCGTCGTGGTTTTCGAAGTGCAGCAAGAGCCAGTACTCAAAGGCTTGGTTGGAGTAGGCGACTTGCAGGCCGTGGGCCTCGGCGCGAGCGATGGCGTTGTTGAAGTTGTTGGCGGGAAAGCTGTCGCGGTCGAAGACGCACCATACCTGGTCGTACTGCTCCTGCCGACTGAGCTGGATGGCCTGCTGCACCGTACTGGTCGTGTTGTTGCCCTCCCCGACCGCAATGACCCTGGCGGAGGCCAGCCGGAACTGGTTGAAATAGGAAGGCTCCGTGTTCTGGCCGTCGCACACAATGAGGATGGTGGGTAACGGGGTGCGGGTAAGCCGGCGACGGGTGAGGTTTTCCAGGCTGGCGCCCCCGCGGCGGGTCGGCGCAGTAGAGGCCGGCTGCGGACGAGTAGGGGCGCGCTTAGCGGGCATCTTCAGGCTGCGACTGAGTGGCGGCAAATGGGTGGCCAAAATCACCCAGGATAGGAATGGCCCCGTACTTACCGCGAAGGTAGTTGTCCTCGTACTGACCGTCTTTTTTGACGCCCGTAAAGTCGCCTAGCGAATAGAGGGTGGTAGCGCCGAACCGGTCTTTCTCAGTGAACCAAACCTGGTCGCGGCGGAAGCTACTTTTATCGAGTAGGTTACTGTTGTGGGTATTGAACAGCAACTGGGCGTTGTGCGGGTTGAGCGTACGCGAGTTGAAGAGGGCCACAATCTGGGCGACCAGATTAGGATGGAGGCGGGAGTCCAACTCATCAACCACGAAAACCATCCCGTTGTCGAGCACGTCGAGCAAGGGGCCGGTGAGGTAGAAGAACTTTTCGGTACCGGCCGACTCGTCGGAAGTCAGCGAGAAAGAGACCGACCCGGCCGCTTCCTGATTGGCATCGTATTGCAGGCGAGCGGTGTACACATCGGAATAGATAACCGGCTTGTGGCCCTGCTTGAGTTGCTCGCGGACCTGACGGCGCAACTGCGTGGACATAGCGGAACTGACCTGCTCAAATTCAGCAGTTTCTATTTCCACGTCCAGAATAGCCAAATCGGCCTGGCGCAGCAAATCGAGCATACGCTGCTTCTGCGCCGGGTTCTCAGCCTCGCTCATGGAGTAGCCCTGGTAGCTATCGGCGTTCAGGCCGGAGACTCCGCCGAGCTTGTCATCGAACCATTCGAAGGCGTGTACGGCGATGGGATTGTTGAACTGGCTGGCTACGGAGAGCAGCAGGGCATTTTCGCGCACGTTTTTGCCGGTGACCAGGCTTTGAATGATACCCGAGAAGCGTGACTTGTGGAGACGGATGCCCTGCTCGTCGCGGTAGAACAACTCTATCTCCTTGGTTTTGGGGCGGTAGTAAAACCACTCGGCCACTATCTGCGTGGTAGAGGCGGTGAAACCGTAGCGGTAAAGCACCTGCTCGTGCAGGAAGACCACTTCAAACTCCGAGGGCTGGTGCTCAGTAACGGTGCTGAGCCGGAAGGGCTCCACGGGAATGGCGTCGCCTTTCTGGGTTTCGCGAGAAGAATTGCGCACGAAGTCGCGCATGAACATGATGGCCTGCACCAGCTTACTCTTGCCGCTGGCGTTGGCCCCGTACACCACAGCGCTGCGCAGCAGGCGCAGGCTAAATTCGGGTACCTCTACTACGTTGTCGGCCTCGCGGGTATTATCGGGGCTAGCCAATAAGCTCCACTCGGCGGGCTCGCGGAAGCTCTTGTAGTTGCGAACAGTGAAGCGAACGAGCATAATAGAGGTTATTTTTAGCGCGAATACGCACAAAATAACACCCTATTTTGTAGATTCATTTGAAATATCCTCCCAAATTTCAAAAACACGTGCATTAAACACCATACTAGCTGTTATCCGTATATAGATAACAATTTATTTAGGCTGGCTGACAAAAGTTCTTAAGAGGAGTAAGAACTCATAATGCCTTAGGGGGCAATAAGCCCTTATTGTATAATTTTGTGGTACAGCGCAGTGAAGCCTCGGCTTCGACCTTCCGGCAATGAGCCTTTTGTTGTATGCTTTTAGAGGTGGCGATTCCAGCGCGTGGAGGCGCTTTTCAAGATGATTTTCGGCTGCCTCTTGTTGAAATAGCATTATTATGCAGAAAAATATATACCTCTCTACTGCTCACTAGTTCACTCAGGCGGAAAGCGTACAGATGGGGCCGTCCTGAATCAATTATTAGGTGCATCTTTAGGAACCCTCTATTCAAGTAGCTCATGCGTATTGACCCCGTTTGGTTTCCTGAAACCGACTTCAAAAGCATCCTGGAACCCGCGGTGCTCAAAGAGTCCGCTCGGGTATACCACGACAACGACCAGTGCAGCGCAATTTGTTTCGCCCATGATACGCCCGTGCCCTACTCCGACCGGGAAGGCTTTACCCAGTGCTTCCACTGCCAGCAGCAGCACGAGCGCGAGGCATGAGCCGCTGTATGTGCAGTGTCCAGCACCAATAACCCAGCGCGGGGAGCCATTGCCGACAGTAGTTCGGCCGGGGCTCCCCGTTGCGGGGAAGGTGGAACCCGCACTAACGGAGTGGCAGTTTGCGGGCTATTTCCAGCCTGCTGCCGTCGAGCGCGCACGATAGTGTATGCAGGTCGACCAGGTGCTGTTGAAACACAGTTAGCTGGATAGTATCGTGCGCTTGACGTGCGTAGCGTGCGACGATTGCAAAGTAAAAAAAAGCGCTCCTGCCCGTACCTCTGCTACCCTGGTTGCGACGAAAAAAGGCGCAACGCAAGCGCCGGGAGACCCTCGAATTAGATGAGATGCGGACGTTTTCGGCCAGCGAACACACAAAATATGGCGCTGGCTGGCCGTCAAGCGTACGTCGCGGCGTATTGTGGCTTGGGTGCTCTCGCGGCACAGTCACGCTCGTGCGTCTGTGGTGGGCGCTGCTAAATGGTACCGGCGGCACCCGCACTATTTTACCGACATTTGGCACACCTACCGGTTGGGGGTTGCCCGTTCGGGCTTCTACCGTAGGCAAGGCGGTACGCGGGTGGTCGCGGCGCTCAATAGCGAATTGCGACATCGCTGCGGCATGCCGTTGCGGCGCTCCCGCTCTATCAAGTGTTGCAGCAGCCACTACAATTGCATGATAATTGTCATTGACCGCCATACTTCTCCAATCACCTTGGATTACCCCTCTCCTAAAAAACTGCGCTATCCATGAGTGGTATTACCTCTGCTTCCGACCTTGCTGACACCGTCTGCACACTGCACCAGGAAGGCCTGGAAATGGGCAAAACCGGCCTAGCCTACGCCTACGAAACCGAGGGCTATATTCAGCAGTCCTACGAGGGGCGCAGCTTATTTGAGCTGATACAAAATGCGCGGGATGCCAACCAGCTTCAGGGGAAAGCGGGCTGCATTTGGTTTAGCCTGCAAGGGGGCATACTGCGGGTCGCCAACACCGGGGCAGCTTTCACCAGGGAGGGTATCCGGGCGGTGGCCCACGTGGGCGAGAGCACCAAGCATAGCGCCGAAACCATAGGCTTCAAAGGAATTGGTTTCAAGTCGGTACGGCAGCTGACCGACCAGCCGCGCGTGGTTACGCAGCACGGGACGGTTTACTTCGACGTGGCTGAAACGCGCCGACGGCACCCCGAACGGGTGGGGGCGCGCTGCCCGCTGTTCCTGTTGCCCTACTACGCGGACACGCCACTGAGCAGCGCCGAATTGGCGCAGGGCATCGTGACCCGACTTGAACTGCCCCTGCGGGATGAGCTCGCCGTGCAGTGGGTGCACCGCAACTTTGAGGACTTAAAAATCGAGCAACTGCTGCTGCTCGATTGGCTCGAAGAGGTAAGCTTTACGACCGACGGGGGTAAAAGCCGGCACTACCGACTGGAGAAAGGCCAACGGGCGAGGGAACTGAAAACGCAGGTGGATGACCAGCCCGAGCAGTACTTTCAGGTATACTCGCCCGAAATACCCGTTACGATTCCCCCTGAAATTGTAGCGGGGCTGGGGGAGAAGGAGAAGGCGCTGGTTTCGACCATGCAGCAGGTAGATATTCGGGTGGTGCTGGGAGCCGACGCGGCGGGTGGCCACCGGCCACTTACACAGGCATCGCTGTACCTATTTTACCCGCTCGGGCTGAAAACGGGGTTTTCCTTCCTTATCCACAGCTATTTTCTGGTTAGTCCGTCGCGCACTGAACTACGGCCCGATGCGCAGCTAAATACCTTTTTACTTCAAGCGATAGGGCGCTTTATTGGCACCGAGTTGTTGCAGCAGCTCCGGCAGCTGCACTGGGATACCAGCGAAGTGCTGCGCTACAACCACAATGAGGGAAGCGGGGAGAAGCTACGCGTGCTTTACAAAAGCGTACGCGATACCCTACGCGATAAAGCGTTTGTGTACTGCGCGGGCGCCTATCTGCACCCGGCGGAGGTCATTACCATTGGGCCGAGCCTATCTAATCGCCTGCCGTTGTCTCACTTTGCGGGCAAGCGGCTTGTAGTCGCCTCAGATAAGGTGCGCGAGTGGCTGAGCAGTGAATTTGAGGTGCGTGAGCTGAGCCGCAGGAACCTGGAGACGGAGTTGGAGCAGGAATGCGCCCGGCGGCAAGCGCAACAGGACTGGCCGTTTTTCGAGCAGCTGTACTCCTTTCTGAGTACTAGGGATGCCCCGGACATGACGGGGCGGGCCGTGCTGCTGACGCAGCACCAGCAGCTCGTTGCTGGCAAGCAGGTCAATATTTTCTATATTGACCGCCGGCAGCCCAGGAGCTTAGAGCTACCCGTCGAGTTGGCCGACGCGGTGCAGGTACTAAACGAGCGCTTCACCTTTACGGGGGAAACCCTACGGTTCCTTCAGGGGCGAACTGGGCTGCGGGACTTTGAGCGCGCCTCACTGGCCAAGGCCCTGCTCGACCGCATGGGGCCGCAGAAAAGTTTGAACTGGGAATTGCTCAACGTACTCTACAACTTGCGGGAGGAAGTGAGCCCGGAGACCTTTCAAAGCGAAGGGATTTTGCCCACCACAGATAGCCAGTGGGTAAACCCGTTGCACACACCCGTCTATCTAAACAGCCCCGAACTGCGCGCCCTCTACGCCCCGCGGGGCAGCTTCCTGGATGAAGCCATTTTTGCCCGGCTTGGCCTGGTGGAAACGGCCGCGCAGCACGCTTTTTTGCAATGGGCAGGCGTCTGGCAGCGCCCAGGGCTGTACGTGCAGCGCAGTGAGCGCCAGCTCGACGAGGAGGACAGCCGCTACCCCCAGCTAGGATGGGAAAACCAGCACACCCGGCGTACTATCTGGCTGCAGCGGGAGCGGCAGCTAGCCGTGCCAGCGCGCATTAGCTCGTGGTTTGGCGCGCAGCTGCTGGCCCACTGGGAAAGCTATCGCAATTTTCTGCAAAAGGACATCGTGGGCAACAGTCCTAGCTACACGCAAAACGGCAGCTATCCCCGCTTCATTAATTCCAGCGAGCGAATAGCCCTGAGCGGGGCCATGCAGTGGCTGCGGGAAAAAGCCTGGTTGCAAACCCAGCAGGACGCCAACGACGACACTTACCGCCCAGCGGCCGAGGTGGTATTGATAAGCCGGCAGGAGAACGCCAGCGCACTGGACCGGGCCGTTGTCAGCTACCTGCCTACGGTAGCTGTACCGGGCGCCTACCTGGAGCAACTGGCTAGTGATTTGCAGGCCGCCACGTGGCCGGCCGCAACAGGCGAACAGTTTACGCACGTACTGAAGCTCTTCTACGAGCATAATAACCAGCGACTCCCCGAACTAAGAGCCAGCGAGGCCGAAAAGCTGAAAAAGGCTTATAGCCAGGTATTAACCCGGCTTTACGAAGCCACCCTCGGGCGCGGCTTGGACCTGCCGGCCGGGCTGGCAGGCATACGCTTTCTGGCGGTGGATACGCGGACGGCGGCCCTGAGCTGGTGCCAGGGTGCGTTGATTTACTATGTCGATGACCTGGCGCTGTATGACCAACTGCCCGACAAGTGGCAGGCCGTTGTGCAACCCCAGTTTACCCGCACCGAAGCTCACCAGTTTGGGAAGATTGCGCAGCAGGTGGGCACCTGCCTCAGCGAGATGCTGGACTATGAGGTACAACACGGGGAAATAACGCGGCAACTGACTCTGAGCAAACTGCTGGGCGAGCAGTTAGGGGGTTGCTTGGCGCTGCTGGAGCAAAAGCTGGAGGAGTCGCTGACCGACCAGGAAGTAGCCACGCTCGCCGAGCTACGGGTGCTGGAGGTGCAGAGCCTGCGTAAAGTATTGTGGTGGCTCGACGACACGCAAAATACACACGCGGTAGAGTTGCCCCACTTTGCGGGTACGCACCGGGAGGAAACGTATGCGGCGCTATACGTGACGACCGGCTTTGGGCAGCAGCCAGCAGAGGTAGCCGCCGCCTTAACGCAGGCCGCGCAGGTGCTACTGGCGAAAGACGAGGTCAACTGGGTAGATGCCCAGGCTACGCTGAGTGACTACCTGGAATCCGAGCGCCCCGGCGAATTTCTGAACCGCCGCCGAATAGGTCGCAGCCGCTTGTTAGAACTGGAGCAGCAATTGCAAACCACCGGCGACAATTTGGTTGCGTTCTGGCGTGCCGTGCGCCGGGCCACGGGTGCAGCCCCGCTGGCAGACGCGGCTACGCTGGAAGCGCTAACGGCTGACCTGCCGCTTTCCGAGGGGCTGAGGGCCCAGTTTGCCCCGGCCAGCTTTCGGTATGGTAACCTCTCGGATGCCAGCAATCGCAAGGCCTTGCAGGCGCTAGTGAAGGCGCTGGGGCTGCCCTTCGCTACCCTCCAGCAAGCGGTAGCAGAACCGCTTAGCGTAGAAGAGTTATGGGGCAACGAGTGGAGCAAGCTGCGCAACCGGTACCAGGCTGCTTTTCAGGCCTGGCAGTATGAGCGGGTGGCTGCTCCCGATGCGACTTCCAGCCAACTGAAACGACAGCAAAACTTTTCGCGGCTGCTCGATACGTATCGGCTGCTGCCTCCGCGGCCCTATCCGGCCGAGCTAGCGGAACCGCTCGAAAACCATTTCGAGCGGGTACTGGTCGATAAATTCCCGGAGCTGGCGGGCCTCTCAGTGCTGAAAAAACAGCCCGAGCACCCGGCGCAGTGGTACAACGACGAGTACCGGCAAACGCTACTAGCCGTGCAACAGCAGGTGGCAGCGCCCGAGCATGCCTGGCTGAACGAATTTATTGCGGGGAGCCAGCTGCGCGACCTGCTTTTTTTCGGGCAGACGGAGCCAATACTAACCGCTTACGAAACCTGGGCGGCCCCGCAGCGCGGGCCAACAGAAGCGGAAGCGGTGGAAGCCAACGCCGCGGCGACGGAAGCGGCCCGGCCTGACCCCTACGCAAACCCAACTTCCGTTTTCGCGGGTGCGGCGACCATGCGGGCCGCGCCCGTCGGCGCACCGCGACTGGGAACTGAGCGGCCGAGTGGGGGGAGTGGGGCCAGCGGCGCGGCGCACGGTGAGCGGGAAAGCTACATCGGGCGCCGGGCGGAGCAGCGCGTCCTGGGCTGGCTGGCAACTCGGTACACGCAAGTCAGTTGGGTTTCCTTCAACGCAAAGGCAGTGGGAATAGGCGACCCCTGGTACAACCCGGATGGTGACGATAGAGTAGGCTACGACATCACTTACTGGGATGATGAGCTAGGCGAAAAAGTGTTGGTAGAAGTCAAAGGCACCACGGGCGATGGCGGTCGGCTCTACATAAGCCGCAAAGAGGTCGAGGTGGCCGGTCAGGCAGCCAATGCCTACCGGCTGCTGTATGTGACGCAGGTAGAAGAGGCGGAAAGCGCTCAAATTCACGACTTGGGCAACCCTTTCAGCCAGGGTCTCAAGGGGCTGCACGATAACCCGGCGTTTACGCCCATTTGGGAAAAAATGCAGCTAGCCTTCACTCTAAACGGCCCAAACGGCGAGCAGGAGTGAGGCTATGCAAAAAGATTGTGCTTAATCTTCTGATTCAGCAGGTAAGAGGAGCATATTTAAGCCGAAGCAGTGCCTGCGGCGTAGGAAATGGTAAGCTTGACTTTAAAACTTGGTCAAAAGAAAATACGCCGCTGCCTTGAGCCTGCCAATAACTTTCAGCCAGTCGGCAGTACATTTCGCTACCCTATTTTGCAATGCACATTCCTTTACTGCATGTACACTACCTCTACTACACATGATGCGCACGGCCAGCCCGTCCGCTTATTTCACCGCGCTAACAACAGCGCCAAGGCCGTCGACCAGTTGGTGGGCATCTGCACCGGTATTCTAGCCGATGGCGAAGTCAACGAAAACGAGGCTATCTTTTTCGCCGAATGGGTGCGCAGGCACACCCCCGACGAGCCAGTGTGGCCTTTTACCGATGTGCTGCAACGCCTGGAGCGCATTTTCGCCGACGGCGTGTGCGATGCCGAGGAGCGCGCCGAGTTGAAAGGAGTAATGCAAGCCTTGTGCGGCTACGGCGATGCTTCGCTGCCGAAAGATGAGGAGCGCTCCACCACT
>Ga0160429_1000578_pt1 | contig 29409 bp, 27 predicted proteins | sample SolpanmetagenomR_FD_108199 | JGI IMG/M metagenome (GOLD analysis project Ga0160429, IMG submission 108199) | Solar panel surface microbial communities from Lawrence Berkeley National Laboratory, California, USA - R | ecosystem: Engineered > Built environment > Solar panel > Unclassified ... | reverse complement strand
ATAGGATCATGTTGACGATCACGTGAATCTCGTACAGTGACTGTGAGGATGGTCGAACGCCAGTCACGTACAAAGCGTTCGGTTCCAGCATTGAAGATTGGCTGACTGCTTACAGCTTTGGCACGAGTTCGGTATATCTGTGGCAAAGTTAGTCATTGCTCTCATGTACAAGCAATAAAGAGGCCTACTAGTTCATCATTCAGAAGAATGGTACAGTAACTCGTTGGTAGGTGTTTGCCTTCTTCATCGGTCTGCTCGCCAAAGGGCTTAGCAGGCTCATACTCTCTTCCTTTTCGTGTACCCTCAGTTCCCTGGATGTTCTCCAACTCCAGGTTCACAATCTGGTGGACTACGATAGACACGATACCACTTGGCCAGAGAGGATCGGGTGGCGTATGCATGACAGCGTCTTCGACGTCGTTCTGAGCAGTGCCTGTATCGTCCTGAAGTTTGGGGTCATTTTCAAGACCCTTCTCCAGATTATGGCTCTTGCCATCAGTACGTAAAGCAGGTCTGAAACTAGGCTTACCAAAATAGCCGACTTCCCAGTGGAGTTTGCCTGGCATCGAGCTACCCTCATCTATGCCAGCCAATTCTGAAACTTGAGGATACATCTTTCCGGGATGCTGGATCATCTTCTGCAATGACAACTCGACCTTGCCAACAATATCATCAGCAGTGTGCCTATCCGAATCCCAAAGTTCAACAGAGAGATTCTCGTCCGCCTTGATCAGCTCCGGGGTAACCAATAGCGCAGTAGTTTCCTCCCAGATAGGGTTGAGATCGTCCGTGATTACACGAGTACAATACATGGGCTTGCCATACTTGGAGAAAGTCAGTGTGATGTATGGGTCGCTGCCTCCATGCTTGCTGCCGCGCTTGTCTTGCTTGCTGAGACCAACAGCCTTGTGAATACGAATCCAAAGAACACCCAATGCCATGACATCTTTCTGAATATCGTCGCCTGTAAGCATACTGCGCATGTCGAGTGTCAAAGACTTTGGCGCCACATACATGCTGCACGCTGCACCAATGGCATAATTGACAAAGTTGGAGATGAGTGGCAGGTTGAGAATGTTGACGCCCTTTTTGGCCATTGGCATACAGCCGGCTTGAACATGGGGAGTGCCCATCAACGTGATTGACATGGTCTTGAGAAAAGGTGGTTCTGGCGTCATATTTAGACGTATACGGACAGTGCCGACAAGCTCTTGGAGTTCAACGAAAATTGGTAGAGGGATACCGACGAGGCCTTTGACCCCAAGGTAGAAGACCAGCTGCATGTGCATGTTTCGTGCTTTGTCGTCAACGCGCTTGCCAGAAGGCGCCGCGTGGTAGGCGAATGAACATTCCAGGTTGTAGTAGTCGCCTCCTTCCTCGTCTGCTGCAGCCTCCTGAGGATCCTTCGTCCTCTTGTTTTCTTCGTGAATAGCTTGCTTCATCTCGCCCATGTGTGAATCTGGAAGAGCTCTCAAGCTCAAGATGCGAAACGGGTTGCCGCCTTGGTTGATTTCTGCTACTCGAACGTTCTCGATGATTCCTGGTACTGAGGCCTGCATAACATCCTCGAGCATGTCTGCAACTCCGATAAACATATCAGGGTTAATGAGACCCCATACGACAGCCATCAGTGTGTTCATCCACTCCACAGATTCCGGGATGAGATTGGCAACAGCCTACCTCTCGTTAGTGTCTTGCTTGATGTCCCAAGGCTCTGGCGGGTGCATACCGTTTCACCACGTTGCTTCTCACTCTCCCATTCGACCTCCCTTCCACTTCGTACAACCTCCTTCATCCACAACCATATACCAGAGCCTAGACAAGCTCCTAGAGGTACCAGACCTTTCAATGCTCCACCAAACATTTTGCCCAGGATGATGACTGCCAAGAAGATGCCCAAGCAGAGCACACCAGCCTTCTTCTCGAGCGCTGCAAAAGTTGGTTCAAAGCTAACAGTCGGTGTAGGATAGAACAAAATGTCTGTCTTCTCGCCATGAATCGGCACATCGGAGGTAGCGCCCTCCTGGACTGGATCTGGTGGTGCGGTGATATCTTGGTTATGTTTATATTGCTCAGCAGATTGACCATTTGGATCTAGATTAACGGTCTTTGAGATTCGATCAGTCTTGTTCTTGTCACCAGCTGAGAAAGATATGACTTACGCTATTTTTGCCCAGGTTCTGGTTGGGCACTGAAAACTGTGCTATCATCAGTCGCCAGCTACCGCTCTAACGACACTCCGAGCACATACCACTGGGTTGACGGCATTGTTTACCATCTCCTTGCTCACATCTTCAATGACAACCGTCCTCCCCGTCGTTGGATCCGTGACTCTTTTCTGCGTGCCTTCTATACCACCTTGCTGAACCTTGTGCGTCACCGCATCACCTGACTGTCCTTGTTGTTGTGTCGCAGGTTGGCCTCTCTTCTGGGCTCGCTGAGCAGCTGCTCTTGCCTTATTTGCCTCATCAATCTGGCGATCACGTTCTGCCTTGTCTTTGTCCAGGTTTTCAATGAATTGGTTGATGGTAGGAATTGGGTTGTGACCAGAGTAATGGCCTTTTGGGACCTGCTGCGAGGAAGAGTTCGACATTGTTGTTGTCGTTTGTTGTGAGAGGCAGGGATGAGAGCAGGGCAGGCGACAGTAGAGAGAGCTCAGTGTATTCTGGCCGCAATCTTAGTAGAAGGACATGTCACCACAACAGAATGATGAAAAGTAGAGGCCAACGTGTGATGAGTGTTTCAGGTTTGACAGATCAGCGATACAAGTTGATGCCGCTAAACCGCGCCCAAAAGAGTACGTCAGCAACGCCCAATGGGTAAAAGTTCGGCGGATTAGGTACCGCAGCTTATGCCAGATGTACTTGTATGCAGACTTCACGATTATTGAAAGCATTAGGAATAGAAATTATACTCATCAAAATAATGGATTGATTAAAAATAAGCTGTTGCTCATGCCTGCCATAATGGTTTCCTGCCGTCTGTATCATTATTTCACCCTGCTATGGGTATTATATGCTTCTATGCTATTCAATCCTCATGCTCTTTCTCAACTTCTGTCCAGCGCGCTATGCAATGTTTCAAACCGGAGTTTCGTGGGTGTTCACTTCTAGGATCATGATAGAAGAGGTCCCTAGGACAATGGTACCGCCAACAGATGATGCAAAAAATGTTCAAGGGTCGTTATTCGCCGCCGTGCTTTGAAGCGAAAAATTCCTCTTTCTCTCCAGCACCAGTTGAGGCCATCGAAAGTCAATCAGGTCGTAAAGCTTTCGCAAACAAATCGAAGACTGCTCAGAACGATATCGCACCGCAGTGCATTTCTGTACAACTGGCAGCAAGTGCTGGACTTGGCACAAAGGTCAGTTGCATTGAACTATTCCTCAGGCTTCTCCCGTCGAAGCCGATGGCTTCTGCAAATGTGTAGACAAAGTGCATTTCTGAAGAGTAGACAGTCTCGAATCTCCTCATGCGGTCGACGCTGCCAATATATGCGAAATCATCCTGCATGTCGTTTGCGCCATAGAAGTTCCAGGTTTTCACTTCCGTACATCCATTCCACGAAACGTAGAATGCAATCATGGCGTCAGAGGTTTGAGAATACGTCCATAGGGCGGGCTTTGTGTGTGATGGTATGGCCTGCCAATTGCCAGTGTAAACTCGATATATCATGTTGAAGCCCTGACGTGGCCCGATTGAGCCTTCCCAGATGACACTGCCGTCCGGGACATGTTCTGTAAATCTTGGCCAGCTGCCCCAGCCATGGAATGTGTTGCCATTATTGAGTACTTGCATGTTTCCTTGGGAATCAGCTAGCAAGTCGAAGTCAGGAAAATAAGTAGGATTTCGATATTGCGTTGCTCTTTTGGTTACAAGATCGAGCTTGATAAACCTGCCCTCACTTCGAACGTTGGTCTTATTAGCTGTATTAGAAGCGTTGTCAAATAAAGTGATTAGCATTGTTGTTGCATTCTCGGACTGAATCTCTGCATCGTGCTGGAAAGCGAACCCAGAAAATCCGTCGCAGACAAAATCGCTTCGCCCTCCACACTCGAAACGCCATATTATTGATCCGTCGGTAGCATTGATGTAGAAAAGGGTGCCCATGTGTCGTGCTGAGATGAGGTAATTGCCTGTTAACGCACTTTTTACAACAGAATTCAGATGACTATAGAACGATTAGAAAGATACAGCATGCGCAATGCACTGTATGCTCACAAGAAGTCCCATGGGCTCATTGCCTCTCGCCCTGTACCTGAGATATCCGAAGATTGAGGATAAACGTACGACTCCCATGGATCAACGTGGTTCAATGCGCTCCATTGAAATATTACCGTATTGTCTGTAGCATTGATTTCTTGAAATATTCCATCCATAACCCATCCAATCGTGTCCTGAATGCCCAGCGGACTTAGGTCGTATGGCACTTGCTGATATGCGCTAACAAGGAACGTCTCTTCATTGGGTGTCAATCGAAATTCGTGTTGATCCATGGGCACCACTTCTCCCACTGTTTCTACTGTTTTCACAATCTTGTAGTCTTGATTCAGTATTACACCATGTCCTCTGGAGTATCCAAATTGTTGTACTCCTTGATACATGCAAAGATGCGGGTCGCCCCTCCAATTGCAAGGGTATAGGTTATGCGCATTCCAGGGCCCAGATTCAGCCCATCCTGACCAGACGAGATTCTGCACAAAAGAAATTGTCAGCCGCCAAGGACTTGCCTCATCCTCCAAACAGTCTACAACCTTGAACATACCCCTTGCTTATCGTAGATATACGGTCCTGCTTGGTCTTCTTGATATGGGGTGAAGAAAACGTATTCATTCTCCATGTAGTTGTCTTTCGATACTGTTACATCCATTGCTGGTGCCAGGAGATCCGGCCTCTGTAAAGACGATTAGTCTTCCTGCTATAATCACGGGACGAATCTTTTGCTGACCGAGTAGAAGAAGGAGACAGGTGTGGAATAATTGTCGAGCGCATTGGCGAGCGAAGTCAGGATGGTGCATGCTAAGAGCAGTGACGTTCGCTTTATTATCGTAGGCATATCGATGTGTTCCTCCTCTTCCCTCCCCTTTCAGAGAAGTGTAGCGGCACGCCGCAATCTCCACTGGGACCAGCCAGCTAGTATCAGACGATGGTATTGACAGTGACGGATGCAAGCGGAGTTGACTGCGGCAGGAGGACTCAATAGTGTTTCAGGAGGTTAAGGCAGTAGGTGTTTGGTGGTTACGAGCAGTGGCGACGACGACGAGTTATCAATGGGACTGATGTAGTGGTGATGTATAGGAATAAGGTGGCTGCAAAGAGGAAGAGACGTAATACAAGTTAGACAAGATTCGTGGCCCAGGGGTGGTCCGAAGAGCGACGCAGCGACGCCAAGACATGAATAGACTGGCAGGCATGATCATCTGGTTTGTCTTGTTAGGCTGTTTAACGCGGCTGCTTTGCTATAAAATACCATGGAACGTCCTTGATGCTCTATGGCCTTCTCATCTGCCTCGCACACCACGCTACAAGCTCATGTCTTCTGATGTTATAAGGGCTATACACGGCCTCAAAAACAACAACAACATGAGTGACGATTATTGGTTCCACCTTTTATTCGATCATGCTCCTATCTCCAAGCATTCCCGAGCAGAAATTCAAGTCTTTACGCAATCTGTGGAGTGAGGCCAAGCAAGACTGTAGCAGCCATGAAATCGCCCAGCGATGCCAGTTTCTTCGCGAATATTATTCTGAAACTTCAGGTGCTCTGGCAGGACATTTCCATACCCTTCGCATTCTCCTATTATTGTAAGCATTTCTTAAGCACACGCTGCGGGATTATCATCTCAGTCTCTACCCCCATCTTCCGACGACGACATCGGCATCGTCTTAGTTATGTTCTATTGTTTTCCATGGTGAAAGATCTAGCTATGTAGTCCACTATGACGCTTCAACGCCTTTTTCTTGCCATGCAAATCTTGGCTATAGCATAGTTTTCCAACGGTCCTAGACGCTTAAGCCGCCAGCTAATTTGCCAGACGACTGCCGCAGCACTTTACCCGTCGTGGAAGGATGTCGTCTGACCACTTTTCAAGCTTTGCGAAGTCCGGCTTAGTTGTTTCAGCCATGTGCCAGATGAGAAAAGGCAGGAGGAGATGGAGTCGATCTGCTGCTGCTGCACGGTACACACGAGTATCTACCTGCATCCCCGGCAGCAATGACCACGTTGGCCATGGGACGCTTGAAACTGGTATTTTATGTTAGATTTGCAAGCTCCGCAGCGGCAGATGAAAAAGAGGACGGAAAATCTGCCTAATTTTCTTCCTGCCTGTCAGTGCCTGATGTTAATCTAATCTCGCTATTTTCTCGAGGCCGATACGTAATGATGCGTATTTTCATATTTCCTGCACTTGACCCAAGCCATCTTCCGTATCAGTATGACAAGGCCACTCACGGGCACAATGCTCGAAGGGTAGCACGCTCGACGAGGACGAGGACGCGCGTCTCCAAGCAAGTCTTCTTGGCATGCATGGAACACGATGTTGTCTACGTGTGTATGGAACTTCCGACTACTTCACTCGGATTTGCCAACCTGCCTGTCGGAAATTCCAACTTCTAGAATAACGCCAACTACCAGGTACTGAGCCCATCATGGTGACGTGTACTTCAGAGGATGGCCATGCCGCGCGTAGTCACTTTGTAATTGTCGTCATGCACGAGAAAAAAGGCAGTACCCATTATGTCGTACTACCAGGAGTTTTTACATCACAGAGGAAAAGCAGTACGCACCACAATGTCCTGCCTAGGGGCGGCGTCTACATCGGAAGAGCAGTAAGATGTTTAACTTGATGGTTATATTCAAGTCAAACGGAGAGACACTTCATTCAGACTTGTTGCAACCAATAGCATTATACACATGCCCTGGCGAAAGATCATTGTCGGTGAGGATAAAAAATGGATGCATCACCCACGCAGACTTCCATGCATTTTCCAATATCAACAAGGGCAAATCAGAACTGCCAGCAACTGCTGTTTCAACCGGCAAGATGCGCAATGTTGCCACAACATGTCCATCGATGGGTGCCGAGCCTGTTTGTGCTGGAGCGAATGTATTGTTATCGATGTAGGCATATGTAGGATGAAGGTGATCAGTTCACCATCATTAGTGTTAGTTGAGCTTTCAATCCTGTTGTTAGGAGGATTCGTAAACGAACAGCTTTAAGTATTGATTTTGAGACGCTTCTTCTTCATCGATTGGCTAAAACGTATTTCTCGACATCAAGATCTCACAGTATTAACGACCCAGCGACCCAGCGGAGGGAATATTTTCTGTAATCATCTTCACCATCAAAACTCAAATTGACATTCTTGGGCGTATAGGTTCGGTTTAAATGAATGACACGCCAGGTTTCTCAATGTCCATCGTTCACCCTGTCACATCAACTCATTGTCGTCTCTGCTCTCCGCCAGCATGTCTCTCGTCCCCTGTGTAATATGCAAAAAAACTCAAATCGATCATGTGTGCACTATCTGTGCCTGTTCCCGTCTTCCCCTAATGCCTCCATCACCAAGAATCCGTACTTTTCGTTTGACTAGTAGTAAATTGCGCCTCATAGTCCTTCAAGGAAACGCCGTATCAAGAGGCCGCAATACTAGGAAGTCAAATATGGTGCATGCCAGAAAGCATCACCCGGTTTTTGCCCAGCCACATCACCGCTGGTGCTAAAAGTGAGAGGAAGATCGGTTATGATTGTATCGCTCAGTTGGGGCAAGCGGACTGGACGTGACCAGGCTGCTTGCAGCGGTAGCAGACGCGCTCAGCAGAAGGCGATGAGCAGTCCCTTGAGACGTGACCGACCTCACCGCAGTTGTAGCACTTCTGGCCCTGGGTGCAGTCCCTGGACATGTGACCAACACCGCCACATGAGTAGCAAGTCTGGAAAGAATGTTAGCATATTTGATAATCACATAGCGCATCTCAAAGGTATGCTTACCTGACCACCTTGGCCACCGTAACCGCCACGGCCACCACCGAATCCACCACGCTGGTTCTGGTAACCACCACCGTAGCCGCCACCCTGGGTAGGGCAGTTACGGGCAATGTGCCCGACCTGACCGCACTGTATCAAGAAGATTAGACGAGTTACTGCAAACCAGCAGGACTTTGACATACCTTGTAGCACTCAGAGCTGCTTCCACCACCCATGCCGCCAGATTGGCCACCCATGCCACCGCCACCAGCCTGGTTGCACTCACGAGACAAATGTCCGGTTTGTCCGCCTGAAGGATGTAAGTGGCTATTCGTTCATTCAATATTCAAGATCGTTGCTTACAGCGGTAGCAAGACTTCTCCTTGGGAGGAGCCTGGCACTCGCGGGAAACGTGACCGGCTTCACCACCTGCACATTTGTGAGTGATTTGTCATTTGAGTGGTTTCTTTCGATGTTCGAACTGACAGTTGTAGCATGTGGGAGTACCACGGGTAGGGCACTCGCGGGCCTGGTGGTCAGTACCACCGCCTGATTTCAAAAATATTGTCAGAAAGTAGTCTTCATCATTATGATCGTAATCGCATGAGAGCTGCAAAGATCTTGATAGTAGCTCTTGAGACCTGGTTCACTACCAAAGAACTATGCGCTTTTGGATTGTTTCTTTCGAGAATAGTTCACACATACAGTTGTAGCAGGCGCGGCCACCGGCCTGAGGTCCTTGTTGTTGGAAAGAGTCCATTATGATGTTGGTTTAATGTGGTTCTTTTGATCGAGATTAGTTGAAATGCTTGACGAACAATACGTGGTGAATGTGGAAGTCTGGAGCGTACAAATGAGATTGAATTGAATCGGTGCTAGTTGAGGCTTGTAGATGATCGAGAAGGGATAATGAGTTCTTGCGTCGTGGATGGAGATGTGAGAACGATCAGACTGTAGCGGCAAAAGAATCAGAGTGTGGGCCTGGACCCTGCATAACAAGATTTTCTAGCTAGCTTGATGACGCAGGGCTGAAACATCCCGATCACATTGTGGATGGAGAGCAGAAATAATCTATATGCTGTATGAAACAAATATAGATGGTCATTGAAATCGTGATAGTCTATCGGAAGGGTATCATGAAAAATCGAATATCGTCAGCGCCTGCAGTCCCTCCTTCCGCTCCTGTAGCACAACCACATTCTCTTCATCAAAGCCTACCCAGCCTTTCGTGACGACGATGGTTTCTGCTCGGCTTTGGAGACGATGGCTTGTCTTCTCAGGACTGATCTGTACGCTGGACTCGCTTGAAACCTCTCCTGATGGCGTATACCTAGTGGGACCGCCTTCAAGCTCCCAAACCCTGATTTCATCTCCCCGAGCACTAACAGACACAGCTTTTCCTCTTACTCCTACATGGGCTCCAAAGATCGAGGACGTATGGCCCCACAGCTTGCGGCCTGGATTTATTGATAGATGTGAAGATGTAGATGTGACCATATGTAAAGTCATGGTATTGTCAGAGTGTGATACCAGTAGATAAGGATGAGAGTATGATAGAGATGTCGGTCTAGAGAGCGAAGTTCGTTCCGTCAGGCTCGTCGCAGCCTCTCTCCTTGGACTATGCTGGGCTGAAAGTATTTCAGATTCCTGTGCTAGAGATGTGAAACCTAGTCCAGCAGCAGATGCCAGTCTTGATTCTAGGATCTTCCCACTCTGCGAAATAAGAAGCTCTTGTATACCAGTAGACCAGCCAGACGTATATGTAGGCATGCAGTACGCAATCGAAGCAAGGATGTTATTCCCTCTACAGCGCATACTAATCGACAGTGGTGGCCAAGCAGTCTGCGATTTGAGTGAGGTCAGCAGCACCGGCGTTAGCACCGTAGTGTCTGCCTTCGGAGCATCAAGACTGTAGAGGGACAGGACTTGACTTCCGCTCATGCACAGAAGATGAGATGCCATCAAGGCTAGAGCAGTAACGGCACCATTGAAGCCTTTCGTATGTGTATACTCGTGCTTGAATGTGTTTGTGCTCTTATTATAGCTAAACAGCCCAAAAGCACCGTTCGCGAAGCCCACAGCTATCCTTTGATCATGATCTTCTGGTGTAGGCTCCAAAGCAATAGATGTAGGTTCTGGATTCTCAGACATCCCTGCCAAGTTGACGACCCGAAAAGATCCCAGGAGACGCCGCGCATCCCTGTATGCCCATGCTCGTAGCCCAGAATGTGCATCAACAGTATAGACAACACCATCCTGCAGCCGTGCTAATAGTGGTGGAGATGGAGATTGTACAGTGACTGGTATTTCGCTGACGTCGCAACTACCTCTTGACCAGTTGTGCCTTATCCTGTATTGCCTCTTCCAATTGATTGCGCTTCCTCTTTTCACCAAACTATCTTCATCGAGCCATTGTGCTGACCGTGATGCAGGTTCTCCTACAGCAAGTACAACGTTATGAGTCTTGCGACGTACGAGCCGATCAAGTCGGGGCTGGACGAAGCGATTATAGTATGCACTCTTCCACAGTTGAGAGTCCCCGGCTAGCCTACGTACGGAAGGAGAAACCCTTTGGCATAAGTTAAGCTCTTGGACGGTGAGGTTGGAGAAGATGCGGAGCAGTATTTCGTCACTCAATAAGGATAGGCGATCAGGTTGGATTCTGAGGCGCTTTTGTGAGGACTCGTGCGGTAAGGGCTCCTGCGCCGGTCTTTTCACCATCGAGCTTATCGAACTGAGATCTGAATGAACGTAATCTCAAGCAAGGATAGACTGAAGGTGTAAATGATCGCGAGTGGCAAGTCTTGCGGGGAGTCACGTCACGTGCTGACGCATTCACTTCGCGCTCTTGTCTTCAATATACCTTTGTTCTTCTTCATGGTTGCACTCAAGTTGTAGTAGCACGTAGTGATGTGACGATGGATACAGATGATCATGCAGCAGTAAATCTATCGGCTTGGGAGCAAGTAAGACGCTTTGAGCAAGACCTCAAAGATAAACTAGCAAAAAGTATGTACGCGTAAGGACATCTGCTTGGGGTAAATGTTGACGTGAGTTATAGGTGAGGCAGAGAATGAACAGCTCCTACACAGAGTTAGGCTTCTCGAGCAAGCCGAGCGTGAAAACAGCGAGTTACGGGAAGACCTCAAGGAACGTGAGGCAGCTCTGTTGAAGTATGAGAACAATACCGGTGTTTCTTGGAAGGACTATCAGCATTTACTTGAGAAGTTCCATACTCTTGAAAAATCTCACAAGCATATGAAAGCGCAGGGAGCACACTACAAAGGCGCATATGAGGTTTGCAGGCAGAGATACGAGAAAACCAAGGAACGCTATGATAAGTCAAAAGAGGAGATCAAGAAATGGCAGAAATATGCAGATGACACTCAGAACAAACAAGTTTGCAAAGATCTTGCCGGCTTACCAGTGACACCTTTGATCGACGACACAGTTATACCAGACTTACAACTACCAACTCCTAGGACGTTTTCTTCTTCACCAGTCAGAGTATTATCAAGATTGAGGCTGCAATCCGATGGCAGAGTCTCTGGAGGTCCTCCTTCCCACCATGTAGGTGGAACTGGAGCGCTTGTAGGAGCGGGTTCGAATTCACGAGATCCAGACGTAGCTCTGCAGCCTCCCATGCTTAAGGATGAAGTAATGACCTCCCCAAGACCGACTCACTCTAATACTCCGCCGCGAGCTAAAAGCCCTCCCAAAGAAATGGCGGCATGTGGAAATACCGCTGCTGTACAACTACTGGCAGAGGACCTTACAGAGGCACGTCCATATGCCCAATCACACGATGAGCTCCAAGCTCCAGCGATTCATTCCCCACACTCTCGTCACTCTTCGGCAACGGTGATGCCGCAAGAGTCTGATCATGAAGAACTTGTGACGCTTCCAACTAGAGATCAGCCCGCCCCTACTGTGGAGCATCAAGTACCATTTATTCCACCTTCCTTGCAGTCGACCCAGTCAACCGAGGGCGAAACTGTCAGGGAACATAGTACTCCTCCTGCTGAAACACACTATCATCTACAAGGTGACGACGATGAGCCAGAATTAGTGTCTACTCGAATTTTGAGGCCGAATGTGGTCAGGCGAAAGCTTGCCAAATCAGTCCAGAATGTTGACGCAATGCCGCAAATCAAGCAGGAAATTAGCAGAGGCGGCCTAACACACGATTCCATTCGACGTTTGCAACCTGATCAGAGCATTGAGGATCTTGATAGGATATCTGGCATCGTCCTTACGCCACGGAAGTACCGACAATTGCAGAGACTTCGTTCGAGCTCACGAGGTCCTATTAATTATGCTGGAAGACCTCCAAGTTTAGCTCAAATGCGCTCCTCAAGTCTGCCTGTCGACGTCTCGCCTAGTGAAGCCCTTCGAGGCAGTTTTCAGAAAGAATTACGGTCCTCTGCGCCTGCGGTCGAGGGTCTTCAGGCTGGAAATGATCCTGCCAGACTTATTTTGATCGACCACGATGATGACGACTCTGATATGCTGGACTCCCCCTCCACGAAGGCACATCCACACATCTTACGACCTATAAGTAGTAACGCACGACCGGCACTCCCTAGGACTAGTGAGCAAATTCCGAGTAGAAAACGGAAATATGATCAAACTCTAGCGTCAAAGCTGGATGCTCTTGCCGAAGATGGAGGACAGCGCCACGGACGAAATAGAGACGAGGCGGTGCATCAAATGACACCATCAACGAAAACACCCCGCATTCAGAATATGCTTGAAGCCCAGTCGACAAAGAAACCCACGCTTGCTGGTACGCCTGTCAGCAGGAGACCGCGGACATTAGCGAGCACGCCAGTCACTGTTGTTCGCGCAGGAAGGATGCCTGTGGCACAAGTCGAAGACACGACGAAAGTCACTACAGTGGAAAGACCAGTATCCATTGGAATGCCTAGACAGAGGCGACTGCACAAATCTGCTGGACCGTCAACTGCTGCTGGCACGAGCAGAACGCCGGTACTAGAGATCAAGGACACGTATGGGGATGAAGAATACGACACGAGACTAGAAGACGAACCACTTCGCCTGAGACCGGTTGGCAATCTTACCTTGAACGACTTCAAAATCAATCCACAATATAATGGTGGCTTGGATTATGCCTTTTCCGAAGTCGTTCGCAACAGAGACGAGCGGAGGTGCTTGCCTGGTTGTACACGACCAGATTGTTGTGGCAGCAGCTTCCGCAAGGTCTTCGAGATTGGGGGTGCCCTTGCTGGTCCAAAGCCAGGGCTGTGGGACAACAAGGACGACCTTGAAGCCGATCAGAGACTGCTCGAGGAGTACTTGGGCACTGATGCCCGGAACCGGCTGAGGAGGATGACAACGGAGCAGAAGAAGGAGATGCTGATGGAGGCACATGTCGAGCGTCTAGCGCAGGAGCACGGCAGGCATAAGGCCGCATTTGCGCGACGAGTGACACCTCCGGGATTCTGGGACGCTGACTTTCCCAGCAGTCAAGAGCAAGAGAAGAATAGGCGTAAAGCCGAGCAGATGGAAAGGGAGAAGGTTGAGGAGAGATATCAGGAAGTCATGCGAACGGGAGGTCGCTGGATGTTTAGGGATGAATGACAACCCTATTTTATGACTTTATGCTTCATCGCTAGAGACTTCGATACTTCGATTGATCTATCAAAGGAAGGGATTCGCTTCAAGGACTACATCCACATCATATAGAACCTCTGATAATGATTTCATGTCACGTGATACTGTTAAAGACCCAGATCATGTGCCACATAACTCAAACGACTGAAGAACCAAACCAACATTCAGAAGCAGTGTCATGTGCGTGTCGTGCTGTATATGAAGAAGTCTGCGCGACTCGCAATATACGATCCTCCTGCGCTCTTACTGGTGTAGTGCATCTCGGAGCGTGGCCTCAGAAGGGCTCGAGGAAAATGCCATATTTGGCCCAGCATGGCCGATTCAGACGAAGACTATGTGCATGATGTCTCAGATGACGAGCTAATCCCAGACGTCGGGCGAGAGAATGAGTACGGTACCAGGTCTTCAGGCCGTCAGGGCAAGACACGACAGCAAGCACAATCAGGACGAACGCGAGAACGATGGGAAGATATTCAACGAAGTTGGGATCTCGTCACTGAAGATGCAGCCGGGACGCTTGCAGGTACGGTGGAAGGCCTCATCGAAGCATCGAAGCGAAAGCGATTGATGAAAGATACTACACCACTGCAACGAGGTATCATACGGCATATGGTGTTGATTATCGACCTCAGCTCGGCCATGTCGGAGAAAGATCTACGTCCTTCGCGCTATTTACTCACGTTACGCTACGCTCAAGACTTCATCACGGATTTCTTCGAGCAGAACCCAATTTCCCAAGTCGGCATCCTAGGCATGCGCGACGGTATCGCCAGCCGCATCTCAGAACTCTCGGGTAACCCCTCCGAGCACATCGCCGCCCTCCAAGCTCTCCGCCCACAGGAACCAAAAGGCAATCCTTCCCTGCAAAACGCACTTGAGATGGCTCGCGCCGCGCTGTTTCACACGCCCAGCCACGGCACGCGTGAGATCGTTATCATATTTGGTGCTCTTCTCTCCTCCGACCCTGGCGACATCCACGCTACCGTCCGAAATCTCGTTGCGGATAAGATCCGCGTTTCCGTCGTTGGCCTTGCAGCCCGTGTTGCCATTTGTACCGAGCTTGTGGCAAAGACGAATGGTATTGCGGCAGCAAATAGTACAACATTCTACGGGGTTGCGCTGCATGAACAGCATTTCCGCGAGCTGTTGTTCGCACACACTACACCGCCTGCTATACGTGCCGCAGACCAGTCTAGCGCACCTAGCTTGTTGATGATGGGTTTCCCAAGCCGTATCGAAGAAGATCACGCCACTTTGTGCGCTTGCCACGCCACAGCTAGTCGCGGCGGATATCTGTGTCCACGCTGCAAGGCAAAGGTATGCGGACTACCAGCACAGTGTCCGGTATGCGATATGCAACTCATCCAAAGCACGCATCTGGCACGATCATATCATCACTTATTCCCACTCAAAAACTATGAAGAGGTGTCTTGGACCCAAGCAAGAAAAAAAGCAAGCACGGAATGTTTCGCATGTTTGGCGCCATTTCCGCAGATCTCAGCTTCAAATGGAGAGGCAGCGCAGGAGATCACGAGACAGAAGCAGAAGACGGCAGCTGGAAACAAAGCGGCGGCATCTGGCGCTAGTGCTATGCCACAGAGGGCTGGCGGTGCCAGTGAGAGCTCGAGATATAGGTGTACAACGTGCGACGAGCACTTTTGCATTGACTGTGATGTCTTTGCACATGAGACTACGCATAATTGCGCGGGATGTCTCTGCAGGCCGGCAGGAGTGTCGAGCCATGCTGGAAATGAAGCAAATGGGAATGGCAATGCGAATGGTGAGGCTGGCGATGCCATGGTCGTGGATGGAGAGTGAATCCGGCCTCGTACGAGGGAATTTCAGGAATAGCTATCGAGTGTGGAATTGAACGAGAACTCGTGATGAGAGGTTCGGAAGGGCACAACAGAGTAGCTATTGGGCACAAAAGCTCGATCAATGCACAGCAGCAATCAGTCTGCAATTTTGATCAGTTATTAGATCTAGTCGAACGTTGCGGTCGGATAGTCTTAGAGCAGGAAGAGATACCCAGTATCACAACATGAGCAATGTGATACGGGTCAAGACAATGATATAACACAGCATTTTGGACTGTTCCTGGAACGCAAAGGTTCTTTGAATGTCATTATGGTAGATTGTCTTCAGAGCTAGAAGAAGCATTTCTGTTGATCGGTCAAGTGTCTATTATAGTTGTGCCACACTGACCCAAGAATCATGCTTCATTCTTGTTGACCAGCTTCTCGTTGGAACGTGGTATCAAGACCACGGAGAAGGAATAATCTTTTTTAGTCCTTCATGTCGATGAATGTCCTCGTCTACAACCACTCAATTCGCCGGAAGCCTTGCCACCACCTCCGACATCTGCTCATCCGTGTATATCCTGAAGCCCTTCTCTTTCGTCACGCTCGCCAATTGCACATTCTTCGAATCCAGCTTCTCCTCCATTACCTGCTTCAACGTCTTCAAAACCATCACCTCCGCCTCCTCCAGCGTCAAACTCTTGTGAAACTCATTCTGCAATTCCGCCTGCGCGCCTTCACTACCACTGCCAATTGCTTTCGCGTCATATCTGTAGAACGTCCCACTCGGCTCTGCATGGTACAAACTTGGGCCGTCCTCATCATGTCCTGCGATCAGCAGCGCTACGCCAAAAGGCCTACTCATGATGCTCTCCTCGCCATCAGCACCTTCACCGAATCGTAATGCCAAATCACAGATCGACTGTGTTGTGGATTCGACCCGAAGAGGTTCGTTGTAGTGGAAGGCATGGGATTGACATTCTACGCGGGCGTGCTCGATCATGCTGCGGGCGTCGGCTTGGAGTCCGGACATGGCACAGCCGATGTGGCGGTCGATTTCGACAATCTTTTCGACGGAGGAGGCTTCGAGGAGGGTGGAGGTGACACGTTTTTCGACGCCGAGGATTACACCTGTAGACGTTGTGACCTAAGCAAGAAGTGGCAGATTAGCAAATGGTGCAGCAGGGTGGAAAGCTTAGGTATCGTTCGGGATAATGACACGTACTCCTATTGCTGTTGATCCTAGCTTGATGGCTTCTAGAGAGTATTCGACTTGAAAAAGACGGCCTTCAGGCGAGAAGGTGCTAACGACTTTTATTAGCCTCTAGTTACCAAGGCCAGAGTGATTGATGACTCACTTGATACCACGATCTATAAGTTATGTCAGTACATAGTCGCAGCCAATATCTAGAACAAGAGCTGTGCCTTACCATATTCCGAACGAGCAATGAACATGTTGAAAGTTGAGGTGAAGGCAAAGAGAGAGAGGGAAGGTAAGCGGCCTCAGCTAGTGTACGTTGATTGTGATGTATGGATACAGTGTCAAGCTACAATCAGAGTCGAAAATGGTGTAGTTGCAGGATGCTGATGGTGTTTCGAATGTGTTTGATGTGACGAGTATGTAAAGAGGATGCCGTCGTCAACTCTGATGCCTGCCTCGGTGTCGTTCCGAATTCCCAAACGCGAACCTGAAACACGCCCAAACAAACAGCTTACTAGCCAGTCCAACTATGCCACTTACAGCTCGCCAGTGTCGACCCTATGGCCTGGACTCCGGGACACCACGCATATGACCTTCGCAATATCTGGTGCCGCCCACCCATGACACTTCAAGAACAGCTGTACACTGGCTCACACCATCAAGATCATGGCCAATGATCCCTTTGAAGTAGCTTTGCTAGCTCCCAGCACTGCACCTCTGGCATCGCGCATCTTGCTTCCCTGCCGCCATGCAAATTCTCTTTCATTATCTGGCTTGTCGGTCGATCAACAAGAGCGCGACATTCTGGATGATATCCTTTTTGTTCTGATGGGATTCGAAGGACAATACATTCGATTCAGCAGCACTTATACCGCCAATGACGAGAAGCAACGTCTAGTTGGACCACAATGTCGGCCTCCAGCAGGTCTGGATGTTAGTCTGCGAGATCTTACGGCGCCAATACTAACATTGGCTTCTCACTACATGGCTCTTGAGGCGTTTGTAGAAGTACAGAGTAGGGAAGAGTTTGGCACAGTCAATCATGCTTTGTGTGCGGCAATCAGGAAATTGCTGAAAGACTACTTAATTCTGGTTCTGCAGCTCGAGCACCAACTGCTAACGAATAATGGCTTCACCTTGCATATGCTCAGTTTGTACACAAAACCTACAGCACACATGCTGTCACAGCTGTACGTGTTAACGCAGGAGATATTGAGGAAGAACGCCATATTGGACGAGGACAAAGAAGAGAGCGATGACAGTGAAGACATAGACGACATCATCGAGGCACTACGAGGCGGGAATGACGGCGCAGAGGTGGGTGTAAAGAAGGTCTGCAAAGGAGGTGCGGTATTAGGTCTGATTACGAAGCGACTTGCGACGATGTCTGGCGATCCAGCAGCAAGAGAGCTCCTCACGACACTTCTACGAGAGGCGAGTCGACCATACATGGCTATGCTGAATGAATGGCTTCATCATGGTGGTATCAATGATCCTCACGGAGAGTTCCTGATAAGAGAGCAGAAGAGCATACGACGAGAAGGCCTGGAACAAGATTATACAGACGAATACTGGGAGAAGCGTTACACCATCCGAGAAGGTGATGTACCTCCACAACTCGAATCTGTCAGAGAGAAGGTACTCCTTGCCGGCAAATACCTCAACGTCGTTCGCGAGTGTGGCGGGGTCGATATCAGTGAGACTGTGACCGACGTCCCAACAACCTTCGACGATCCACGCTTTCTCGAGAATGTCAATCTGGCATATTCTCATGCAAACTCATCTTTATTGACACTCCTTTTGACCACTCACGAACTACCTGCACGTCTTCGGTCACTCAAACACTACTTCTTCCTCGATCGATCTGATTTCTTTGCCTACTTCCTTGAACTCGGCGCGTCCGAACTGCGGAAACCTGCCAAAGTCGTCAACACCAACAAGCTCCAATCTCTACTCGACATCGTCCTTCATCAGCCTGGTAGTGTCGCTGCTGAGGACCCTTACAAGGATGACGTAAAAGTGTCTGTGAACGAAGTCGGCCTCACGAATTGGCTCATGCGGGTCGTGACTGTCACTGGTCTTGATCAGGATAGTGGTGGCAATACTACCATGGCCAACCTAATAACACCAGCGCCATCAGCACCCACGGTCGATGACAAGGACATCAGAGGCTTCGATGCACTCGTGTTAGACTATGCCGTTCCTTTCCCGCTATCGCTTGTCGTAAGTAGAGTCACACTCACCCGATATCAGCTGATTTTCCGCTATCTGCTCTCACTTCGTCACCTCGAAACCCTGCTTGTTGGTAGCTGGACTGAGCAGAACAAAGTGACTAGTTGGCGCATGAAGTCCAAGAATCCCAAGATCGAGCTTTGGAAACGCAAGGCATGGACTTTAAGAGCTAGGATGCTATGCTTTGTTCAGCAGTTGCTATATTACTGTACGGCCGAAGTAATCGAGCCAAACTGGCAGTCAATGATGTCGCGATTGAACGAAGGACAGGGCCGTGCTGGTGAGGATGCTGACGAGATCGAGCAAGATAATGCGCCACAGGCGCTACCAGGGCAGGTGAAGCGGACGGTAGACGAGCTGATGCAAGATCATGTTGATTTTCTAGCAACATGTCTGAAGGAGTGCATGCTTACGAACTCGAAGCTCCTACGTGTAAGTCACATCCAAATTTCCCAGCCTAGATCATCAATTAAACACCACTTCCACAGATCAACTCCAAAGTCATAAACACTTGCACCATGTTTGCAAATTACACGACTCACCTATCCCGTTATCTCGCTGCTGCAGAAGCCGAATCGGCCGAGTCCTCCACGGCCAGTAGCAAACTGGATACACTGATCGACCATCTCAATAAATACGAGCTGAACTTCTCAAGACATTTGAAGATCTTGCTGGATGCGCTGAACTATCTCGCGGCGACAGAGACGGTGGTGTTCTTGAGCCTTTGCGCGAGACTGAGCATGGCAGGCGATGGTAGCGATGGCGTGGGTCGGGGACAATGAGCCACAGGAAGAAGAATGTCGTTTGACAGCATGGACCGGATAGCACACAGAGGTGTGAATGGACTTCACGAATGGATATATGTTGGGCATGGCGTCACAAGCTCGCACAGGTACGAGCGTGGACTATCGGTTCGGTATGATACCCTTTGCTTTTGCTGATGTCAATATGGTAGAGAACGGTTGGAAGTGGCAGGGATTTTACAAAAGTTGATATTATCCTATGAACTCTGACAGTCCTCACGAGGCTCTTTGTGATTGTGATCGCAACTTTTCTATGCTCTTCTCTTCGGACTCCCTGCCGTCCCGACCACCCTCAATGAAATGCCGAGCTTGCCTGCTAGGTCGGCATAGTGCCATGACAGGAGCAAAATTCTGCAGACTAAGGATTCTCCAGAGGACAGATAAGATAACATGCCGACTATTTGATTCGTCGCACTATGGTAGGTATCATTGCCCGTTCTACCTGCCACTTTCAGGTTGACTGGCCTCATTTTCAATTCACCCATGCAATTCCTTCCACCTTCGGTCAGCTTCCCTTCGCAATCAACGCATTACATATGACTTTCGGCGCCATCAATCAGCATCAACCTTTAGCATCAAGAGCCCCCAACCACGTCGTATTTCCATCCACGACTCCCCGGAACTTGCTTCAAATAGAGTTCGTACGAATTACTCAAGTACAGCCTGATCTTCTCCTTCAGCACACCCAACAACTTATTAATGGCCTCTTCGTCACTTCCGCAGGGCACCGACGCAACATGGATCCAGCTAGATGACACGACGGCAGCCACCACCCGGTCGTGAACTGGGAAGGTCACGATGGAAGGCAAGTGTACGTCTACTACGCTTCCGAAGAGGGTGTGTACGTTATCTACACGCGTTGTGTTAGTATGTTGCATCGCCAAAGTGATTTCCTTGGACGAAGACGAATGCGACATTATTTCAGCGTACCTTTGCACATTTGATTCTTATCGGCGATTGTGATAGTAGGTCCGGTGAAGGCAGGAGAAGCGCCGGTGTTGGTGGGTGCGGTAGATGTAGAGCCTGCGCCTGAAGAGGAAGACGAGGTAGAGTAGGCGGGTGGCGCCAAAGGCCATTCTGCAGAAGTGTTCATTTTATTTGGTTACGAGTGGCTGATCAAGAATGACTAAGATGCCTGGCTTAAGGCTACCACTGCCGACTGACTGACTGGTAGCAAAGAGCATACGGCTGCGCTTGATATAGAAAGACGCTCGTAGCTGGTCACATGATTTGATATCCGCACGACACGAAGCATAAGAGTGAAGCGTGGTAGCCAGACAGAGTGTGCTACTATAACAAGGTATCCAGGATCAACCTGAAGCGAACACTGTGCGTTGGTATATCATAGCACGAACTATGATCTGTTGTTACTCAGGTTGCAGCAATATGTGCATGCCAGATCAACAATGCACACACGAACGATAAAACATGCTTGCGAGCTCGAGGCCATGGGAGATAGACGCTCACGATACAGCATGCCTTCACTCGTTAAGACTGCCGAATGCGTCGAAGCTATCATGGGCTTGTGCATTAGTATCTACCCTATGCCACTTACCTCCTCGATAGCCTGCAATTTATGATGCGCGGCACTATGGTGGGTGTCATCGCCCGTTCTACCTACCTTTGCGCAATAAAGTACTAGGACAATCGGTGGAGGCAAGAGAAGCGCCGTCGCCGGTGAAGGCAGTAGATGCGGAAGCTGCGCCTGAGGAGGAAGATAATGGAGTGTAGGGTGGTGGCGCCAAAGACCAGTCTGAAGAGGTGCTCATTTTTTCTCCTCTCGGACGTAACGATGGCGCTGGGTCTGACGTTGACTTGAGGACGATACTAGGACACTGGCCTTTTTCGCAAGAATGCAACTGCGTACTGCTTTTGACTGATTGTGGGTTTGGTTGAGCGAAACAAGAACTAAGAATGGCAAGCGGGTTTTACTGCTGGCGCTTGATACATGATATACCAGAGCCTTGAAGCATGTTCCATATCTAGTCACATGACTTCCGGCCTGAGCATAAGAGCAGAGCATGGTAGGCAGGCAGACAGATATCCAGGTCTGACGGTAAATTCACTTTTTAATTTTACTTTCCATGATTGTTCTTTGCGCGCTTCCCTTTTCGAGCTTTTATCACTCGCTCCCTTGGTCTCGTCCACTGGCGCCCCTTCTTCTCTCCATCAACTATCTCCACGTCGACTCGAGATACATGGATGAAGGAGGAATATCAATCAATCAATCACTCGGTAAGAACGTGCCAGATTAGCGTGAGATGAATATATGCAAACGGGACAGACAGACAAACAGCACGAGTAGCGCAGTTTCTGCCACCTTTTGCAACCATTAGTGCTTTGACAGACTGCGCCATCATTTTCAGATTCCCATCACATCTCAATGCTTGGCATCATATTCTCGAAAGTTCAGACTCATAAGGTATCTCAAGTGAGAACAAGTTGTGGAGAGTGCCCAGCTGGTTTCTCGTCGGCACTGTCTTGCAACGTCGTTATTGCTTCATGAATGTTGATGTAATCTACTTCATCTCCCTCATGTCTGTGCTAATTCAAAGAGGAGGACGAGAACGAGTGGATGTATTAATCAAATCACAATGGAACATTGGTATATTCATCAAATGAGTGTGTGAGTAGGCTACACTAGCACTGCAACGTCGAAAAGACCATTGATAAGTCCTTTCCTTCCTTGATACCATTACTTCTTCCACCATACTATGCCTGTCGGTCCCCTTGGCATATCAATCCATGCATAGTCTATAATAGTACAAAACAAGCGAGCTCAGAATGGTATCGTTGAGCAGCTTTCATGCTGGAGAGGTATTCCTCCCTCTTTCTTCTATTGTTCGTTGTGTATCATGCCTTATACGGAACCATCGATTCATCCGTAATCCTTTCCATCCGACAGTGATTCCTTCCATTTGACTTTGATTCCTCCATCTTCGAAGGATCGCCATGCCAGTATCAGAAAACGCCGAAGGGAAAAAAGTCCAGTTCCGTTTATAGTCGTTTCTTCCAGAGCGTATGCCATTGCCTGCGCCGTGCTTGCTCTTACTTACCCCTATGCTGCCATGCCCTGCTTGCCCTGTTTGCCCTAATCCCTTCCCGAAACGATTGCGAAAGAGAAAACAACAGAGAAAGAAAATCGGTCGTATTTACCTTTACCACGCGTAGAAGATCCTGTAGATGGCTCACATTAGTGTATTGCGGCTAACCTGACCATGTGGGAGTGTTCCGATGCGGTAGGATGAAGGGCGTGTGCTCTAGTTGTACCTGGTGTATGCAAATGATTTGAAGTCCTCGATGTTGTGAGGCAGGATTGGACGATGAAAGAACAAATTGTGGGCAGGTGCAGTGTGCTTGTGACTGTGAAGTGCAGATGTAGTCAAAGATTGACAACGGGTATCTTCTTTTCACTCCACATCAACATACGAATTTGCTCGCTTGAGCAGCTGATGCTCAGGAACCTGCTCAAAGTCCTTGCTCTCGTGAGAGTATAGGTAAGCTTTGAAGTCGACTCCGTAAGGTCTCTGTAGAAGGGTTGAGAAGTCAGCAATGCTTTCACCTTAGATAGGACTCTGATAGGTCAAGGTTAGTAGCAACTTTTTAGTCAAACGTACCGGCTCAAGACAGTACAGCATCCCAATGGGGACGTCCAAATCCGTGACTTCATTCCTGGGCAATCCTTTGAAGTAGGCAAGCAAGATTCGAGCAACACTGCGGTGTGCAATGAGAATACAGTGATCATGCATGCGTTCGAGCTCCAGGATGACGGGTCTCAACCTGTTGATCACATCAAGATAACCTTCGCCACCAGGTCCAGGATAACGGTAATGGAGCTTGTCCTTCTTGCGCTCCTCGAAAGTATCACGATCCTGCTGCTTGATCTCCTCGTAGGTGAACCCTTCATATTTGCCAGCATAAATCTCGTTGAGCATACGCATTTGCTTGACGTCGAAATCGCTTTCGTCAAAATACTCTGCAGTCTGGATACTGCGTTTGAGCATGCTGGTCCACCTAATTATTATTGTTATTATCATTATTATTCGAGTGACAGATAATATTACTTACACACAGAAACTCTTTTCGCGGATGTCATCTTCGTCTTCGCAGTGTGGGTTGGGAGGTGTAAGATCTCCTGCAGTAGGTGGGAAGTGTGATTGACGATGACGATCAAGCTCATGAATCTCCCACTCCTTGCGCTGCTTGCAAAGGAACTGAGTAAGTGCTTCAGCGTACTCATGGCCTTGTGGAGTAAGCTCAGAGTCGCCACCAAGTCTACCAGACTGGTTGTCCTGGGATTCACCGTGACGTGTGATCCAGATCTGGCGTGGGGTGAGGTTGAAATTGAGAAGATAGTAAACAGCCTGAGCGGAAAGGAAGCCATCAATTTTGTGAGAGATGATCTTGCGACCAACATCAATCATTTGGACGTAGGGCATGTTGTTCTTTTCTTCGTATTCGCCAAGAGCGACGTAGCTTTTCTCGTAGATGGCGATACGTGCCTTGAAGTCGGCAAGAGATGCTTCGGGGTCTTTGTCTCTGTAGTCAGGGCCAGAAAGCTTAAGTCTGATGTTGCGCTCCAAAAGATTCTCGTCAACACAGATGCTTTCAATGAAGAGGACGTTCAGATCAGGGCCCGCTCTTTCACGGATCTTCCTCATCACAGCGGCACGGCGTTCGAGCGTAGAGTTTGTGGCATCGAGAATGCCTACGGATCCATTGGCGTACATGATATAGTCGAGAAGATCATCCAGACTCTCCAAAGCAACCTGCTCTCTCAGATCGGCAGCTTTCTTGTTCTCTGGGTCAAAGAAACTCGCAGATTGGTCGAAGGACTCTTGCTCTCCTTCTTTCTCGTTGCTGTTATCCTCATTCTGACTGGCTTCTGGCAAGACTAGCTCGGGGATATTAGGAGCAGCAACGCCATCCTTCGTTCCTGCTTCGGGGCTGGTTTCGACTGCGCTTCCTCCAATCAGCAGGATATGTGCAGCAAGCTCGCTGGGCTGCATTGATTTGCTACCGTTGGTCTGCCCATCGCCAAGGTTTTGACGGAAGGCTTCTCTTGCACTGCCAGCACTGGAACCTCTGCCGTGTGTAGAGTGAGCAGATCTGTGTCCGCTGGCCACAACTCTACGTCGATCGCCTACGTTGAAGATCTGAGTGTCGTGCTGGAGCCAATTCAGATATCTTGCAAGCTTCTTTGTGATGTAACTCTTTCCTCTAGCGGGCAACCCAACCATGACGATGACGAGCTTAGATCCGAGGTCTCGTTGTGCAATTCTTCCATCTGGCGAAACCGCACTTTTTGTTAAACCAGGGATGTCGAGCGTGGTAGGGTGTTTGGCGCGAACTTTGTACTCGTTAGAGTTTTGTCTCTTGGGGAGCCTACAGACAAGAGCTTGATTAGCACCTGGATCAACCTCTTCGCTTGCGACTAGTCCTCTTAGTCCGCAAGCGCTCCGAGTGAAGCTCTTTTGAGGACAACTTACATGCTTGGACTGCTAGGTGCAGTTGTGGCAGGTGTATCATTCTTAGCTGTAGGACTTCCTACTACATGTCCGTTGGTGTCTCCGCTGGCCATCGGTCTTGGCTTTGCTTCATCTTTCACATCTTGAGCGAAACCAACTCTCTCGTCGGTGTGACGATGACGAAGCGAGCTGGGTCTTTCGGGTGCTGCGAGAGTGGCAGGAGCTTTGGCGACGACTTTGAGCTGATCAGTCATGGTGCCATCCAGATTGGCGACGGGGTGAAGTGCGGGAGCGACAATTGCGGGCATGGTGTTGTTAGGCTTTGCGTGGTGAATTGACATGCTGTTGAACAGCGCAGATTGAGCCAAGTCGGAAAGCTGTGTTTGACTTTCCCTGCGCAGTTGAAGCTCTGGATGCGGTGGGAGCTCTTGCTGGTTGTGCGAGTTGTCTTGATGTTCCTGTTCGTGGTTGGCGCGAACTTGATTCAAGTCGACTTTGTGCAGAGGCGGATGCGGCTGTTGACTTTCTTGGTCGTGCTGTTCGCTCAGATGACGAGGAACTTCTTCGGAGCGATGATCTGAGCGCTGAACGCGGTCGTCAATAGTGGTTGGATGAGTAGATGCATTTGGAAGCAGAAGTGGCATCTGGAGAGGAAATGTTTTTCGTTGACTTATGCTGTTAGTCACGTCTTTCCCTGAGGTCAACGCTCTTGCTTGGCTACGTACTATAGTTTGGTAGAGTCAGCGGATAGAGCTCCGAAGAAAGTCAAATGTGACGCTGCAGCGATAAGAAAGTGCTAATGCAGCTAATTGAGCTTGACGTAAAGAGAAGTTTGAGGGATGGATGACGGTGTGAGCTAAGTGTGCGATAGAAGATGAAGGAAGAAGGACAAGATGAGAGAGATGGCAGGAAGAAGGATAGAAAGTGAAAGTGAGCAAAGGTGACGGTGTTTTTAGCATGCGGACCGAGGAGACCCGTCTTTACAAGCTTGCCTTGCTCTATCTATCCCGCTGCTGTTGTATTGTGCTATGCTGTGTGCTATACTCCTGCCATCTGACCAAGGCACAGTGGTGAAACAAGCAGAAATTACCGTATTTGTCATCTAGCATCTCCTGAAGATCAAAAGTCGAGCCTCCGTCTTGGCTGCAGCTAGGATAAGACTTTCTCCAATCAAGTCTAGTTCTTGCGCCACGCTGCCACTTTGCCGTCTTGCAGCACAAGATCTCCGATGCTTGCATGCCTTGCCCCGGACTGAATGGTTCACGGCGGCGACGACGGAGTGATTACTGGTCGAGGCTAGGCACGTCATGCGACCCGGATCGGCGAGGTACATACAACGTGTCGCGCTAAGAGCGGCTGACTGCAGACACTAATCAACGTACATCGTGGACATCGTGGTTGGGGATCCTGATGGTTTCCGATGCATCAAGATGTCACAAACAACAACATACGCCATGATACAAAATCCGAGACTATGATATGTACATGTATGTTAGTAAACGACTCGAAGATAAGCATGTCTGGCAACAGTATGACATCCATGATGCTTCCCATCATGTCCAGCAAATCAGATAAGTATGTTTGACGGAATTCACGAAGCACAGCTAAGAGAACATCTCTTTCGTATGATATTACCACTATCGTCCAGTATGAGCAAAACATAATCCCACCCAACAAGCTCATGAACATTGCATCACAACCTAAATCTTCCCCCTCAACACCTCAAACACCTCTTTCCTCCCGCAGTCAAACCTCCTCTCCGCCTCCTGCCAATTCACCACCTTCCAAACATTCTCCACATACGCCGCCTTTCCATTCAGATACTGCGGATAATACGCATGCTCCCACAAATCCACTCCCAACACCGGCACAACATCAGCACCAACCGGATCCTGATCCTTTGTTGTCACAATACTCAATCTGCCCTCTCCCTCAACACTCTTGACCAACCATCCCCATCCACTTCCCTGAATACCAAGCAATGCTGCACCGAACTTCTCCTTGAACTTCTCAAGCCCGCCATATTGTGCCTCGATAGCTTTCATCAGCTTCGGTGCAGACTTTGCGGCATCGGTAGCAGATGAGCTTGCAGGCGCCAAGTTCTCCCAGAAGAGAGAGTGGTTGATGTGGCCGCCTCCGTTGAAATTGATGGCGGCTTGGTTGGCGATACGAGCGGGGATGGAGGTGAGTGAGGTGAAGGAGGCTTCTAAGGCGAGAGCTTTGTTGAGGTTCGTAATGTAGGTTTGGTGGTGTTTGGAGTGGTGCAAAGTCATGATTTGAGTCGAGATGTGTGGTTCGAGAGCGTCGTAGGCATAGGGGAGAGGAGGGAGGGTGTATTCTTGTGTGGAGGACATTTGTTAATGGTGGTATCGTGATCGGTGGACTGTGCAAGTGCTGTGTGGTTGTTGTTGGAGTTGAGAAAGTAAAGGTAGTGAGGTGGAATAGAGTAGTGAGGTTAGAGTAAAAAGGTATAGGAACGAAGTAGAAAGAGACGGGATGAGGGGCATATGAGCCTATTACCAGAAACTTGCTCATTTGGCGTGTGTCCGGCCAAGGGACTCAAATGCCAAGACATGGTAGGATTGAGCAAATGTACGCAATTTGCGCACATTAATACATGCCATCTCAACCATGTAAGTTCACACGTCGCCATTTCTTCGCCTTTTTTGCGCGACTACGTTTTCTCTTTTTGGCACGACCACGCTTTCTTTCTCCTTCTCAATATCTCCAAAAAGCACATCTCACCACCAAAAACACTCCAAAAACACACCAACACACACCTCGCTCTCCTCGCTACCACCACCATGTGCCTGGAATCCAGCACTCCCCGCACTCTAATCGGCGGCGCGATAGCTACACTCCAACCCCGGCAGGACATCTCCTCCTCAGCACTGGACAGACTCACCGCCTACAAACTCCACCTCCGCAACGACACAAACAGCAGCAGCCAACCACGCACAATCGCCACGCTCATCTCACCCACTTTCTTGAAGCAGCGTCCGAGTCTTGAAAATTATCGCGTTGTGATCCAGTATGTATTTTCCTCTCTGCACATCTTAGATTTTGTTTTCACTCGTCACAATCATTTTCCTCAATAACTGGCTACTTGACAACAACGTACAATACCTTCCAACCCACATCTATCTCATCTGGTGTGCCCAGTCTCGACAATCGCACCAGGAATAGCAGTATCAAAATCAAATGCTTACAAACCTCCAGACGAGACGGCGACCTCACCGCCACCACATCATCTCCATTATCTCCTCCCATGCACACTTTCCAATTCGCAGCAGACCACGGAAACACCAGTCCAACTCTCAAATTGGATACGGCGATGGATCTGTCAGTAGGAGGCGAGGGACTGATTGGACGGCGGGTACAGCTTGTTGAGATTATCGGAGACAGGGAGTCGCAGGCGGGGAGGGTTTTGAGCGAAGGGGTGTTGGGCTGGAACTGATGCGTTAGGTTATCTTCTTGAAGTCTTTAGGATAACGATTCGGTCGCGCTGCTTGTTGGATGCATCGAGAATTAGAATGACGCGATCAAAACATAAATACCACCAGCAGATAATGTGCAGTTGAAAGCGCATAGACACAGAGTGACATATATTAGCTCGGTATACTATGAGTTCCTTGCTGAATACTATACTATTTCTTGTATTCTTTCTCCAGCAGCCTCGCTATCGTGTTCAGCTGAATGTTAGACGTGCCCTCGTATATAGCACCAATTTTACTATCCCGCCAATCTACACAACATCAGCATTAGTCAAAACCAAACATCATCATCACCGACGCCGACATCGAATCGCATCGTGCTTGAAGAACATTTGGGAGGGGGGAAAAACAAAAAACTTACACTTCTCCGCCAGCGTATCCCTCGTAAACCCACTCCCTCCCATCCACTCAATAGCACTCCCACTAACTCTGCCCGCAACCTGACTAGAATACAACTTCGCCATAGCCGCCTCCCTGACAAAATCTTTTCCAGCTTCTTTCAGTCTTGCAGCATTGTAGGTGAGTGCGCGCGCCGCCTGAATCTCCGTCCACGCCTGTGCTAATTGGAATTGCATGCCTTGGAAGGTTCCGACTTTCTGCCCGAACTGCTCGCGGTCGTTCCACACGTAGTTGGCGGCGTGTTCCCAGGCGCCCCAGGCAAGACCGCACCTGTTGAAGTCAGGTCTCATGTTGGGCCGGGGGATGTGGGGGGGGGGGGGGGGGGGGGTCTCGGGGGGAAAACGACCAAAAACGCGCTTACCTTTTGGGGGGGTTCTCCATTCTGCCCTTATTCAACCACCAAACCCAATACTTT
>Ga0160429_1000577_pt1 | contig 29475 bp, 29 predicted proteins | sample SolpanmetagenomR_FD_108199 | JGI IMG/M metagenome (GOLD analysis project Ga0160429, IMG submission 108199) | Solar panel surface microbial communities from Lawrence Berkeley National Laboratory, California, USA - R | ecosystem: Engineered > Built environment > Solar panel > Unclassified ... | reverse complement strand
TAAAATAGTGACAGAATAGTAAAATAGTGACAGAATAGTAAAATAGTGACAGAATAGTAAAAGAGTATAAACTTCATATAGAAATAATAAAGTACAAGTTAAAATCATTGATTTTGATTACCTGCAACATTATTTTGAAGAGTAGCATACTCATTATTTTATAACATACTCTGAAACTCTAGAATTAGAAATGTATCGAGGAAGTGATTCTGTGTCTAACGTATCCTCCTCAAATGCATCGTCTACATTTGTAAGAGGTGAATATACAGAACCTGTTGATTTAGAGTTGGGAGCAGAAGCTAATTTTCCCAACACCCGTTACAGGAACCCAGTAGATGGCTCTGCAAATATGGGTGACATGCTACAGAGTAGCAATAATAATTTTACAAACAGAAATTTCGAAAACACAAATCAAGAGTATGAAGCCATACAGATGGATCAAGATCATGGGGACGATCTAAATGATGTACTGGTTGACTCTATAATTAAGCAAGAGGTAATTTTTAAACTCCTAGCTGAGATGAATTTCGACCAGTCTGTTATTGAGAAGGTGAAGACAATGAAGCAAGATGAATTAAACTCTCTATACCCTAGACTGTCTGCCATTTATAGGAAAGTGACAATTGGGTACAAACACTTGATTGTTGCCATTTGCGAAGTTTTCGATGAAACTGCAAAAACGTTTATGAATATTTCAGTAAACTCCACTGATGTTGCAAGACAAATGATGCAAAATAGTATAGAGAAGCAAACCCTGCTAGCCAAGATGGATGTTGTGAGAATGACAATCGTAGAAATAAATCAAGTAAACAACAATCAAGCGGCAAACGAAGATTTGATTTTCACTATTCAATTTTTGCTGAACGTAGTCAAGAGTACATTATTAGCAAACAAATCAAACTAAGATGTATAGTGTTGTAAGCTGAAGCTATAGTATTGTTAACTTGATGTATAGTTTTTTAGGAATCATTAAAATACATAATCTGAAAAAAACTATGAAACTGTTTAATTTACAACTTATTCTACAAATGTCATATTTTTTAAAAACATGTCCTCCTCAATTTTGGGAATATCACCAGACAAAATGCTACCAACAAAACTAGACGATGATCCGTACATTCTAGAATTCATTGTCCTTAAATAATTTTTCTTAAATGGTGTTAGCCGCTTGTCCTGATATAGAGTATAGTAGTTGTTGATTCCAAACACATCACCTAAATGTGTAATACCTATAGATGAGATGAACTGAGGAATATTATCTAGAGTAAAGGGAACTCTGTGGGAGATCATTTTCTCTACAGGAATTTTCCCACCACTCATTAATTGTGTCCTAATGTTGACTGCACTCTTTTTTGACTGATCCATATTCTTGCCATGTTTTGAATCTAAATTTTTCTGCATGTTGATGTTGTTGGTAAAGACGTATGCGTTTGAGACAACTACACCATAGCCCAAGTTGTTGATGCTATAAATTTTGTGAAGTGTAATTTTAATGAACCTCGCTTGGTCGCCATCCCTTCCATACTTCTTTGACTCTTCAATAATTCTATCCACCCCACCGTTACATATAAAACTCAACTCTTCTTGTTGTAAAAACAACATGCAGTAATAATATCTGAGTAGTTCATTTTCTATTGTTGGAAATACTTGTGTTGACAAATCCGCCACCACCTCTTGAATCTCCATTAGAATATATCGTCAGTGGTAGTACACCAAGACCAGCACAAAATACAACGTTTTCACTATTTGGAATGTGAACAAATGAATTCCGAGCAACACCTTGACACAACTTATACTCCATTGAATCTAGACAAGATGTGATTGTGGTTTGGTCAGGTGAAATTCCGATACACTCATTTTCCAATAGCTGTCGGCTACTATACGTTTGGGTATTTTCTAAATAAAAAATATTTCCTCTCTGCCTTATAAAATACATAGTGACTAGATTGATTTTATTTGTGTATTAGATTTTATTTGTAAACTAGATTCTAATTGTTTAGTATATTTAGTAGACGTAAAAAATTTTGGTGAACCGACTGCCAAGTTTTATTACAGACTAGATTTTAAATTCTATACTCTGAATTTACTTTTACAAAAAAATGTCTTCAATACTTTTAGAAACTATACAACAATTGAATATCACCACCAAGTATATAAAAACAGATTTGGACCAGTTCAACTTTTGCAAACTCTATTTGGAAAAAGTTTTAAACCAGTATCCTGATTTGGGAGCATATATTTATGTACAGTTATACAAGGAGAATTTGCAGGCGGTAAAACTAAATTTTGACTCGACAGGATTTTTAAAACGTGGACCCAATGTAATTATTAGTTTAGAATACTATATGAATAGTTTAATAAACAACAATTGCCTATTCGTTGTAAATATTTTCAGCCTTGTTGTTATAATTTTACTTTGCCTAGTCTATCTCGGCTATGTCTACTACCACTACCACCACGGAGAACGATTTAGTAAATCAACGGACATTTCAGTATGACTTGTTTCAAACTAGAAACCCTGCTAGGTCTACTCCAGTACCGATTACAAAAACTCCTCCTGAAATTATGACAAGAACGAGAACTAACATTTTATCCTTTGTGAGATACTTTAACTTACAAAATGTAAAAGTAACCGAAGCTATCCAACGCAGAGTCGAGTCGATTAATGAAATCTTATGCACGCCACCAAGCAAGGAGGCAGAGTATGGTGGAATAATGTCAGGACTTCCACTATTTAAAACCAACTTGAAAACAGAAGCTATTGAAAGGGAGGGTTTGTATATTGTGAGGAATTACATTTTCCTCGGATTTAGAGAACATCTTATAACGTCCTCAAAGATTGGTGGGTTCACCTACTGCATTAGATCTAGCAACAGAAATTATGACACCAATGATCCAGAGACAGAAGCCAACACCCTGGCAGAAGGTTGGACGTATAATGATGATTCCAAACAGGCTGCATTAGTGTTTACAACTTGTAAACCATCTAGACTAGCTGAACCATTGGCTGAGTATTTAACAGTACACAACATTACTAATCTACTCTACCTCACAGATTATACTACTTATGAAATTATCAACTGTGTCTTTGATGAAACAAACAATGTAGTCATCTGGTTCAATCCTGCTGATCGCTTAATTTATAGATTCATCAACATGTATTGCAAGCCGTTAATTTTCGGAGGGAGTACCAACGCCACTGATGCCGCAACTTTTTCGAATCATATTTTTGTACCACCATCAGAATTGAGACTATTAATCGAAACTGAATTAGTTAACTTGTACGGTGGTATGCAGCCAGAGGCGAAACAAATTATTGAAAACATTCAAGAAAAGGAGAGTAGAAAAGATACACAACTTGAAATGAAAAGCTTAACATCTATTACACCAGTAATATTGTACAAAAGTCCTGAAGCTCTCATGGCGGGAATGGATGTGATCAATTCCACACTACAAAATCTACTGGTTGATATTTACAGCGAAATTGATGATGAGCGTGATTTTCAAAAGCTAATCAACACAATAACTTCAACCACAATGTCTGTGACTTATGGTGAAGTTGTCCATTTTGAAATTGGAAAAATCTTTTTCACAGTAAGATACAACCAGTGTGGAAAGGTTGATGTCTACTTTGGATATAGAAGGAATAATGTTTGTGAACCGTGTCCAAACAATTCAAGCATGTCCACTTTTGTTGGAGACACTCTCCTCGATACGGGATTCTATTTACCGCAATAAATTTCTAAACGGTATAACAGCTTTCTACAGTAATACGTTTTTTAAACTAGTGTATTTCTCAAATTAGTATATTGGCTTTCAAATTAGTGTAATACTTTTCAAACTGGTGTATTAACTTTTCAAGCTGGTGTAGTACCATCATGCTGCTTAAGTTGTCTAGTTAATTTTTCATGCCTTCGTATTGACTTCATTTCTCGACACACTCTGTGAGCTGCTTGTAGATTAGTGTAGATCATACAATAGCATCCGCACGGCTTTGTCTTTGGATTTGGCTTCTTAAATAGTGATACAATAAATTTATACATACTCTTGATGTGTTTAGAATCTAGTGATAGTGCTGTATAGTCTAAATAAATTGCCTGTTTCTGAGTAAACACAAACTTTGTTAATTTCAATTTTCCATATACTCCAAATTCAATCATCCTAAATACCTCGTTCACTATAAGTCGTCGTTCCGTATGGGTTGGTAACAAATGACACAAGTCTTGTTTGAAATATATTTTAATACCATCGCCAACATTTTTTGAACCACTACATTTTGTATCATCAACACTTCGAGTAACATCTACAGCGCATACATTACAGTATAACATTTTAAAACTAGTAATCATGGTTTAAACACATCCACTTGCTCTTTTGTAAAATTATAAAAAATACTATCATCTGAGGCATATATATTTGTTGCGATATGATTGGGTACAGATTTCTTCCACTCGTAACCAGCGCTAATGTTGCAAGAACCAATTACAAGTTTCTGTAAACCTTTGAGCAAGAAATCTTGACAATGTTTAGAGCTACTCAGTGGAATAGAATTACCCTTTGATGTATACTCGAGGCAAATTCCTTTTCTCAAATCGGTGATTACAGTATCACCCACATTACAAACTTTATTGCTAAACTCAAATACGGTAATTCTATTCTTTAAAGCAACATCAGTTGTGGTTCCAATAAAATTACATGAAAACAAAAGACTAGCTTGTATCCGCATTTTCTGTGCATTCTCCCGAATGCTTCTGACAGAAATAAATCCACCTCCACTCATATTTTTTAACTTCTCCTTGTCAATCTCCGCGCTTAGGATATCACACTCGTCAACCATAATGATTGTCGAATTTTTACTAGCTACTAAATCACCCTGATGATCTCTAGACTGCTTGGCAAAATTATTCTTTTGAATTGTAGTGGCGTAAGCTCCAAACAGCTTCATGATCGTGTTCATAAGCCACGTTTTACCATTGCAGCCTTTTCCATAGAATATCACAAGAGTTTTGTAGCCATTGTAATTCATACAATCTCTAAAGTATTGCAAGAGCTTCATAGTTTCATCCCAATTAAAGTTCATCAAAAGGTAAAGATATTGAAGAGCATAAAACATTGAGTTGTGGCCAGAATCTTCTGTACAGCACAAATTTTCTATAGTCTCCTTTTCAATAAGCAAATTGGTGTTTTGTAAAAATTTAGAATCCAAGCCCAGTGTAGAATCACACATTGTTACAAGACTATAAGTGTTGTCTATAATTCTGTTGTGCGTCAATAATTTTCCATCAGAAGTGACAACCGCGTAAATGGCAGATCTTGAAAAAACACCATTATACAAACTCGAAATGTCAAAAGTTTTTTTCTGGTACGAGTCAAACGTAAAGTAGTCTTCAAAAATTTTCTTCAGTGTAAAGTAGAGTGTTGTCACAGACAAATTTACAACTCTTCCTAGCATCATTATTTTTGCAGTTCTATTGTCAATCACGATTGGAAAAAAGTTGCACAGGAATTCTACAATATTCAGCTTTGGTTTTTGATACTCCTTCACCATGGCAGGTGTCATTCCCTTCGAGTCAATTCCAAGCATGTAGTCAAAAAATAGTCTATTAAAACAAAAGGTGGCAATATTCGTGTCGTCTGTTGAAAGTGTAATGTGAGACAAATTCAAGTCTTTTCCAATAATGAGGTTGTATACAATCTCTGTACATATAGCTTTAGCTGTAATTACACCATCATTCTTGTAACTAATATCACTCTCATACTCTAACTGATAGTTTGGTTCAAGTTCCCATCCTACAATTCTACAAAATCTATCATATAGTGTCATTGGATTCTTTTTTATGATCAGCTTGTAAATTGTCTGTATCAGATATCCGAACCTTTGCTGATTCTCTAAAATCATTTGAACTAGTTGAATCTTGCTCAGTTTTGAATCCTCGCACTTGTTTGTAATATTTGAATAGCATGTGAAAATTATCCAACCGAATAATGTATTTTCATTTTCCGGTATTCCATCTCCATACGACCAAACCCATTCGATTATAGTTGATGGTGGAATTACGTGTTCAGAAATTGTATATGGAATAAGTGCCAAGTATCGTTTCGAGTTGATAAACGTTTCAAGATCTGCATGCACTGTTTTTATGTATTCCCTAGTCAAATGTCTTGCAGTTTTTTGTGACAACTTTTTAAAGGTGTCCAGGTATTTGTGATCAAACTGTCTCCAATCATATTTCTTCGCAAATTCGTGTATATGTGATTGAGCTTCATCGGTATCAAATATTGATAAAACTATCAAGTAGACAATTCGTCTAAACTCTCCCTCCTTGTGTGTTATGTAGTCGAATGTCAATTTTGAAATACTTTTACACTCTTTGCATTTTCTTTCCTGAACATGAACATTCTCATTTTGGTGAGTGCACGGTGTTACCTTTTGTAAAAACAATTCAATTATACTTCTTAAAAAATACTTGGATTTTCTCTTCTTATGATCAATCTCTAGTTCATGATTTTCATCTAGTTCATGATATTCATTTAGTTGACAGTTTTCATCTGGTTCATGATTTTCATCACTCTCTTCAGTTTGGGCTTTTTGTTGTTTTAGAAAAAACTTATTAATCATAATCGAGAGACCGGGAAATTTTATGGGTAGTACTACACTATCCTTTGTTGGAAAAATATATGGCTCGTTTTTATCAGTATTTAAAATTTTGTATGGTTCAACAACACCCGGTTTACAGTTACCCGGTAAGCAGAAATGTGATATTTTCTCATCTACATCAACATCACGAAACTTCTTCTCAATATAAACTTTCAGTATTTCAGTTACCTTCTTCAATCCATATCGGTATATTCTATACTTTGGTAAAAAGAAATGAAGTCCATTCGATGTGGGTCTAGATGAGAATACAAAATCACATTCCTTAATTAACGGTAAAATGTAAGAAATGAATTCTTTCACAAACTGAATAATATCATCAATTGTGCTAAACATGTCCTTACACTTAATGTCGAGATCAAAAAATGGTACAACATAAACTAGAGAGTCGATAGTGACAATACCTCTACTTATTAAACCCTTCTCATTTTGGTCAACAAGATTGTCGACAAACACTTCACGACTTCCACCACCTCCACTTTTGATTTCATGAAACCGAACCGTTTGCGGAAAATATTTAGAGTTTGGATTCAGCTTGGTTTTGCATCCAGTAATACTTAGAGAAACATGAGGTTCAACTTCAGGAGTGAACATGGTTGCATAAACCAAACCACCTCCACTTTTAGCTGTCTCCTCATTTTCCTGTTTCAATTTCTTACTACGTTGCAGTTTGTCATCCTCTTGATTTTCAGAATCATACTCATGCTCATCATCCCGACACTTTCGTTTTCGACTTGTAGACTTGGTCAGAACCTGATGTTGATTTTCAGAATCGTAGTCATCTTCATCAACACTATCCTCATTTTCTTCTGCAGCAAAATCATTGAAGTGGGCTTCATCGTCACTATCACTATAATCACTCATTCTTACCACTGTCTACTAAATTCAAACTGTCAAATGAAGTAACTTTAAATATCAAACTTGTTTTAGAACGTCTACACTATCCTTGTCCAACAGAAACTATACGGCCTTTATATTCTATAAGATGTTTTAGAGAACTACAGCATGCCGTTAAAATGTTGCACTGACAGTCGACTCTAACCGAATCTATTGAAGTATGAATAATCTTGTATTGTATAAACTCTACATTTAAAACTGAAACGTTCAAGATTGAACTGCCTTCCAAATGTTGACTAGTTGTTGTGGCTTGCTTATTTGTTGAGCTTTTAAAGTACTGAATAATAACTCCAATGCAACAATCCAATACTTGTTGTTCGTTTGAAAATTTTCCCGTTAGTGGTATAGAGAAATAGTCTACACACTCTTCTCGCCTACAAGTTCCACACTGATTGTCAATATCTTGTTTTAGAAAAGTTTTTAGAAAATCACTTTTATTCATTACCACACAGACACGTTCTAACGTGATTGTTCATCATCACACTCAAATTCTCTAGCCAATATTTTAAAATGACCATTTAAATCTACTGTAGATTTAGAAATTGGAATTTTTTGTCCGTGCAATTGTATATATGCTAATACCTTTCCTTGTTCCCAATGATTAAGCATTGTTTGAAACTCACATCTGTTTAGACATCTTTTTGATAAGGCACAGATAACCTTCTTTTGTTCTTCAAAGGTTATCACATATCTCCTATTGTTATCTAATAAACAGTCCATGATGACAAACACAGGAAACGTTGTACTTTGGATACTTGTTATCGCGTTGTTATTGTGGGTTATGTACCTGCAATTCAACACGGTAAAAAGTACAACCGGGTTTAATAGCTATCTAATTTCAGCAGAGTCAATTAGTGGAGATGGGTTATTGGAAGACTTGATGGATGAGACAGAGTTTGGGTTATACGGAACATATTTAAAAATGTATAATAAGGGTAATCTAGATCCGTGGTATACCAACAATACGTCTTTAATCCAAATGGGAATCAATGTACCATTTGATTACAAAGCGTGTAGGAGTAATACTAGTTATAATATACTAACCGATTCTATGTTCATCAAAGCATCCACTTCTTTACTGCCGAACAATATGATCACCACAAATATTGCTACACAAGGGGAAGGAGTAGACAGAATCAGGATTCTCTCATCGGATAATATTTATACTTCTGATCTTATTAGAATTAAGAATACAAATAGGTTAGACTTGATTGGTGTGGGGTTGTGCAACTACACAGATGTTCAAGGGTATAGGGAACACATCAAGCATTTAGCATACATTTTAAATAATGTTGCAGATTCAAGGCGGACTAGTGAGTTGTTGATTGATTGTATGATTTTCCGAGACCATTTAGATATACTAATGATGAATGAAAAACTAAGAAGCTACTTTAGACTAGTTTCAAATATCAGTACAAACAAATTACACAAGCAATTAAATTGGTTGGTAGTAGGAACACTACACTTGCGATATAATACTGCGACAGCAATGTATATGAATCCTGACTATGTCAACCCCAAGGTTGGTAATACCACTATTGCTCAACTGAGCTACATTAAAACTGGTGGTGTGTTGAATAGCACCATCAAATCCTCCAACCAAATTGCCAACTTCAATGCAATGCTCAAGAATGCTAGGTCAATAGGTGGTGGAATCATTCAGCTAGATCCCAACAACATCAATAACCTGTCTCCTACAACCATTAGCCAACAGCCAATCACAACGATGCCTTTGATTCTTCCGAGAGACGACAGCCAATCAACGGCCGAGGAACAATTTGACCAAATTCAGGCAATGACAAACAATACAATTACAACATTAATAAACCAAAGCGATACTCTCAGACAAGAGCAAAATCTTCTAAACAATATTGAACAGAGAATCACTGCTCTAGAGAATGGCAACTAACGATTCTAACATTGCTCAACAATTACAAGACACCCGACAGGTGCTGGTTGACGCAACAACAAAGCTTCAAGCTAATCAACAGACAATGTCGACTATGATGACACAAATTCAATCGTTGAACCAGCGTGTTACTGCTTTAGAGGAGGAGAATGCTGATGGTAACGACGAAGGCGCAAGAAAATTACATTTATAAATTTATAATTTAATTTAATAGACGTTAGTTTGAAATCTAATTTTAAAGTAGTATGGAGTAATCTGAAGAATTAAAGTATGGAGTAATCTGAAGAATTAAAGTCTGGAGAATTTAGTTTCTAGGAAATGTGTTGTAGGCTGGCTGTAAAGTTTAAATTTCTGGGAACTAGTATCTGGAACTGACGACGACATCATCAAGGAAGGTGTATTTGTATTTTTAAAATTAAATTAACTTGAATATATTTTCATATACCAACCAATTTACAAACATCTGTACCAAGTTCCTGTCCTCATCCTGATAATTCTCTTGTTTAAATTTTTTGTACGACTCAATCTGTTCATTTGACATTAGTCGTAAAGTTGTTGGCAGCTCTACGTTGATACAAACACGCTGAATTGAGTCTGAATCTTTAATCAGTCTATAAGCGTTGATATAGCCAACTGGACAATTGGAAGTCTCCAATACCGCTGCACCATCATCTGCTATAACTATTCTATCCTTGTTCAGTTTGGGTATATTCAAGCAATAAAGAATTAAAAATAATATTATAACAAAAACAATCAACTCAACTCCTGTCATGTTGAGAGTATCTCAATTCAGATTTAACAATACTAGTATAGGACGTCCCCTTCTATCTGACTATTCGATAATTTTGAATAGTGAAACGAACGACCCAGATACTCTGTTTAATATAGACGGTCAAGTTTATATAACTAACAAATCTATTCAATCTGAAGTCTTTGATATAAATCCCACAAACACCTATTGTATTGGAGATGCCCAATGTAGACAAAGTCTGAACAACAGTAATGCCAGGTGTGTAAACAATCAATGTGAAATCAATGAGCCGAACAATACTTGTGACAACTCACGAGACTGCTACCAGGTGTATGTGGGAAACTCACTAACAGGTGCGCTAAACTTTGGTTGCTTGAGCTACAACAACCAGAACTTTACCTCAGAGTCAAACTGCCAGTCTGTAAACCAGTTGAATTGCGAAGGAACAATAAACAGCGAAAACGTGTGCATTCCCACGGATCCAAACAATATCGCCATCAGATACCCCTTACCATATGATAACGGGTCAACATGGATAACATTGATCAACAACTCGGCGGCATTGAGAATTCAGCAGACAATGGGGCAGAGTTTAATCAATCAACATCTAAATTCCTAATCTTCAACAACAAGATAATAGAGTATGCCATTGTTGTATTGTTAACGTTAATCACTGTAGGTGTTATATATTATGTTACCCGTGAGCATTTGTCATTAATAATCTTCTTTGGAGTTATCCTTACAGTGACAGTTCTACTGACTAGAGGTAGGAAAAATGGCTACTCTCAAGGAGATAGACCCTAATATGCGGGACTTGATCGACTCGATCAAAGTTTTTATAACAACACGAGTTTTTAGTCGGGAGAATAACAAAAGAAATGTCAAAGACTTTTATCGGATGATTGAAAAATCTAAAGCGTGTGTAGTGCTTTGTGACATTGATTCTGATTTTCAACCCAGTTACATGTATAGTGCCGCAAATCTTGCAATTAAAATACTCAACTCACTTGAACGTGGAAATTATGAAATATCGTTATACAGACGGTTTGTATATAACAATGTTCGGAAACATAGTGTCTATGAAAATGGAGATGAGCGAAAGTATGGTGGCCGTATGTATGATGAAGAGTTTTTGGAATACCTCGCTCCACCCAGTCCTTGGACTAATGATGTTTTTCATCCTGTAAATTGTGCTCTAACGGCGGTTACAAATCAAAGTGAAGAAAAAGTGTTTGAGCTGGTGAGACAGTTTGCGTTGGATGGTGTTGGTATTGGACTAACTCTGCTAAACGAGGACCCGATAGCGTATGCAACAAGATTGGATATCTTAATGTCTTCACTTCAAGACAGCGCCAAGCGGAGTCGGAGTATATCTGTATTCATACCATCTTTTCATCCAGCAATCAAGACAGTTTTAATGCGAGCAAAAACTGGCCAGCGATGGAGATTCATTCGTCAAGGGATTATTGTTTTCAGAAGCACAAATGGTTCACCAGACAAATTTACCTATCTTGAAGAGTACAACTACGATACGATTGTGTGGTTGTACCAAAATGGGTTTTCTGATTATAACAGCAGAACAATGGGTGGAGTAAGGGCAATCACAAATGCTCGAACTGCAATAGCTGGTTACATTCAGAGGGAAATTTTGTATCTATTTAATGGGGATGCAATGTATGAAAAATTTAATGACATGCCTCAATCAATCAAATTGAAATACCCTAATGGTATTCTTGTACCCAATCTTTGTAACGAAGTAATTTTACCCATCTCCTTGGATGATCCTAAATTTCAACTCTGTGTTTTGATGGGAATCCATTGGAGTAAATATACACTACTAAATCTAAGAGACCGGGAACGGTGTATTCAATATGTAGTTCGTCTACTACTACATTTGTGGAAGTCTATAAAAAATGGTGACCAAAAGTATGTAAAACACATCGACTACAGTTCCAACCCAATCGGCATATATTTTGTTGGTATGTTTAATGATGTCGAAGTAGGTGTAAAAAAATTTAAGTATAGCTACATGCAGATGATCAATTTCATAAATGTCTATGTTGAACAAAAAGATTTGGTTTGTGACTTCTATTGTACACTACCTCCTGGTTCAGAAATTCAACTGTCTTGGTTTTGCTCCTCACCTCTACAAATCTATAATAATGAAAATCTTGTTCTCTCACACTCTGTGGGTAATATTCAAATAGTTGCAGATAAAATTCAGTGGCAATTGTATCTAGATGATGTATACAAACTACAATATTGGTTTGGCGTACACTTTATGGGCTCTAGTATAAACGTTCAGTCGAGACAAGATTATGAAACGTTTAAAAACATGTTTGTAAATAACAGAATCAACTGTATGAACATTTTATACTATGCTCAAAGGATAACAAAAGACAATGTTTGTAACAAAGACAATAAGACAGAGTGCACCTCTTGTGAAGCTTAGATATAATTTTGTGTCTCTGGCTTGTAGTTATAGTTTCTAATTTAGGTGATTTGTAATATTTAGGTGATTTGTATTATGTTGGGTGGTTGTTATTATATTTGACGCCTTGTAACATTTTTCTTATACGAATTGTTAATAAATTTTGAAACATTTTTGAGTCTTTTCGTCCACCTAATAAATTCACCAAAATGCCTTTAAACACGTTTTGCTTCAGAGTTCTTAACTGGAGCTCTTTTAATATGCCTTGCAAATATAAGGCGTTGGGGAGGATTGCAAAAAAATATAGTTCTAAATTAACAGCACAGCAATCTAAGGTTGTACAAAAAATTATAGACAGACACGATAGAGATTGTACTGGTTGTCATATAAGTGACATTCATGTAAACATTTTGATTAAAGCTGTTCCCGAGTATAAGGAGTACAAGTCGCTGTTACAGTATGGACGACAAAATACAAAAGACGAAGATCTTCCACAACCTGATTCTACAACAAATGGGAGTGGAGCTATTTGTGTGGCAATTAAAGAAGAATCAATGTCCGGTGACGACGATAGTAGCAACCAAGGAGAGGAGCCCAGCGTACAACAAGACAACCAAGACTCTGGCAATTCCAAATCATGAAGCGTTTAAAATAGCACAGAGATTTTTGAATGATATTTTTAAAATACAAAATAAATCCTATCCGTATTAAATGAGGATTTGTGAATGGTTTGAAATTTTATGAATATTTGGAATGTGTAAAAATGTATCTGATTTGTTTTGATTCTGAATATTATACATTTGATATTTAACCCGTCACTCTATTTATAAACTTTATAACCTAAATAAACCATCATGTCGTGGATTGACAACGCATTATCAATCTTTAAAGGTTCAAGAAATATAGATGATGTTGTAGACGGTATAAGAGTGTTACCGTTGGATGATTTTGATGGACTCGAGTCTATAAGAAATACGGTAACATCAAATATTGGACCGGACTCGTTTGCTATTGACAATTTAGATAGATTGACTAGTGTTGACGGAACTCCACTAGCTCAATTGAGTACAGTATACAAATCTGGTCTACTAAATGATGTATTTGACAGTTTAAATTTACCAAGAGTTCCTACAGGTGTGGAAAATACTTTTACTAGTATAGCATCAACTAAATATCCACAGAGAAGTATTTTAGATTACAATACAGGAATACAGGCTGGCTTGGGTGATTTAAGTAGATTACCCACAGAGGACAGAGCTATAATTTCTGCTCTTGATGATGCAAATAATGCGCCTGCATTGTCGGCTGTTGATTCTCAAGCACAAGTCCCCGGTACTTTTTGGAATAGGTTCGATGGTCAGGTTAGAACGGTAACCAGGTTAGCGTTAATTGGTGGTGGACTAACTCTAGCTGGTTTGACATTATCGGCAATTATAAGTCAATCCAATGCAATCAACAATGGTTGCTTCCTAGCTGAGAAGCAAGGCGGGAGAACTAATGTTAAGCGAATCCTAAATTACACCTGTGGACAAGAAGGAACTACAGGTGACAATATTTACTTAACGAATGGAAATGTAGCTGCTAACCATCCAGCTGAAAGTGTAATCCCAAAACCAGTGTGCCAGATGGACGAACAAAATTGTCAAGCATATTGTAACAACACAAACTACACCTACCCTGAGGTGTATGATGCATTAAACAGTCTACCAGAGAATTTGTTTGTGTTTTGTAACAGACAAACCTTTGGCGAGACTATAGTTGATATTGGAAATCAAATTGGTAGCGGTATTGGGGGAGTTGTAGGAGGAACTATTGGTGGACTTTTTAGCGGATTTGGCGGTTTCTTCACAATAATTCTAATCATCCTTCTTGTGGTTGGAGGGATAATCTTGGCAGTAAAATTAATTCCTAATAAAACAAATAACGCTTCACAACCGGTTTCGCCAAGAACGATAAGGACGTGAAGTTTTTAAATATAATAGATACAAGTATAAGCTCTAATATTGTAAATATAAACTCTAAAGGTGTAAATATAAATTCTAGTAATTCTAGTAGTGTAAATATAAATTCTAGTAGTTAATCCTAAAACTTAAAAACATACCAACATGTCTATTTACATGGGACGAGATGGTATTGTAATTGAATACAATATGGCGAAAAGGTATAAAACCAAGTTTACAAATTTCTCTCCTCTACTCAAATATGAAAAGGTGATACTCCAATCACGATTTTTAAAGTATACCGATGATAGTACGTGTATGGAAAAGTTGTTGAAAAGTATCTACTACGATGATGAGGAGCACGTATTGGAAAATTTACAACTATACGATTGTATGAGCATTCAAGACTCTAGAATTCTGTTTAAATCACTTGAGCACCTTAAAGGATTAGAGAGCTTGGGCGTTTGCTGGGAGAAGATTGACTTGAATTTTAAAAACGAGAAAAGGCAAACACTCCTACACCAAAGTGTTATATGTAACAACTCTAGTATTATTTACAAACTAGAAAGTCTACTCAATCAAGTTGACGTGTATGGAAAATGTGCGTTGGAATATTTAACAAATGAAACATCACACCGTGTGCATACAGAACTTAGAAAGTATAAAATGCCACTACTACACAACATAATCTTGGGTAGTTATTCACAACATCAATATAATCCAAACGATTGCCGGGAGATTATAAAAACACACTATAAGCTTAGGCACAATGAGACAGATTGCAGGCTGGCAGGTATGACATGCTTTAACCACGGAAGTCTATCGTTACCAGATGAGCCTCAGTATATGGGATACAACTTTAGCATCGATCCAACCAAGTATTTTGCTATCCCCGAAAATTTATCATTCTCCATTAAACCAAATATTCTGAGTATGTCTGGTGGAGGTGTAAAAATGTATCCAACACTATTGATAATGATGAAGAACAATATAGATTTCGGCGAGTGCCATACATTTTGCGGAGCATCAGCAGGAGCACTGCTAATAATGTTGCTTATAAAGTACAACTTTTGTGCGAAAACAGTATTCCATATAGTGTATAGAATTCACTCGCATCTGTATACAACCGAAGGACTAAGATACTACTTGGAGTCAATCTTTAAAGATGAGTTATTTGTGAATTTCCACAATGAGTTAAAAATTAAGATTTACATTACATGTAATGGTAAGTCAGAGTGTGTGGAAAATTGTACAACACAACCAGCTGGTGTTGAGACTCAAGATTTGCAAATCCACGGTCAAAGTGAGTGGCGAATTGTAGACCTTCTCCTCGCCACTTCAGCCTTTCCCTTCATATTCTATCCAATGCTACATCAAAAGAATGTCTATGTAGACGGTGGGTTGACTGCAAATAATCCACTAGATAGACAGACAGCAAGCGATCAAAACATTTTGTCTTTTATGCAGAAAGGAGAGGTTACCATTTCAAAAAGCATCTTTGATGTAATCAAGAGTGTACTGGGAAATACAGAGCCGAACAAAGTAGCGATGGATAATATTGCTAAGCAAAATAACTGCCTCCAAGTTATTTACCAAACCAAGCTTTCAGCATTTGAAAAGGATCTTAATAATGTAATTCGTGATTATCTATTAAATACATATATATTATAATTTTTAAATGGTATGTATAAATTTTGAATGGTATACTATAAATTTTAAAAGGTATAAATTTCGAATCATATAATTTTTGAATCATATTTTAAAAACAACATATAATTTCTAAAACATTAAATTTCTCAACTAGACATGTGTATGTTTGTCTCTCTTTACCTTCTTCACGTTTAAGTTATTTGCCTTGTTCAGTTGATTAAGCTGCGCTAAAACACCTCGCTGTGTGGGAAAATATTCCTGTTCATCTGCTTCAACATATTTTCGTTTGCCACCATCGTTGGCTTCTAGAATTGAGGAGATTTCTTCTTTCCTACTTTTTGACGATGAAGATTTTTTTGATGGCACTACCTGGTCAGTGGATTCCTTGGCAGGAGTAGCTTCTTTAATACCATGATATTTTAGAATAGCACTAGTAACAGAGTTGAACAGCTTATCATCTTCAAACTCCTCGAGGTTGAACGACTCAATATCCTGAAAGCGTTTACCCAACTCCTGGTTGCTATCCTTGAACAGCTTATTGCACTTGATCCAACCGAGCACCTGTTCGACGTTATCAAACTTCAAAGGTTGCTTCTTGGCCGTGATTGTTGGCACGTACTTCCTAACCTTTGTCCAATCCAATGCCTCATTATCAGATAACCTAAATAACCTTTTATAGAACAATGACGCCTCTTTGCTGTGAGCATTGTGCCGATATACTTTGTATTCGCCGATAACATTGAAGCCCTTATCGTTTGTATAGAAGCGTGATGTCTTTGATAGGTTTAACTCCTTTATAAGCAACTCTGCTACAAATCTCTTCATTTCAATTATATAGTCGAATTGATCAAGTGGATCCATCGTTATGGGTGTGAGTAACTTTGTAAAGATACTGAAATCTATCAATATTTCTTCCAAGTTTATATGTTTGGATTTTGAGACAAAAAATTACGATTTGATAGTAATTGACTTAATGTGCTACCTGTATGCTGCTGCTTTCACAAGTGTAAACCACAAGTGCAACCAACCAGCAAATGTTATATTTACAAGAATGATCTCCTGCCTAATTCAGAGGCTTCTCGTATACGGGGATAATTTTGAGTTTGTTATTGACAGTGGTGATAGGTGCGCTTCAAAGAAGTTGCGACCGCAATTAAATGAAGAAGTAAAAAGAGTTGTGAGTGAATTATTGAAGCATCATAAAATGTATGTTACCGAGGCTGTTACAACAAAGGTGAAGAGTTTCTATTTTTCGAAAGCATCGTCAGAAGCAGAGTGTCATGCATGGTGGAAGTATAAAACAGATCTGTCTAGAAGAATCGTCCAAGTTAGTAGAGACTCTGACATTTTCATCATAGACTCTATTCATAACTTGGATCACATAACAGCAATGTATGATGATACTAATGATGGTTTTTTAAAACTACAAAAACCTCTCTCTTGCAAGCAGCGAAATTTTATAAACGTACTTTTGGCTTGCTTGGGAAATGATTACTTAGACGCAACATATACACCAAGCAAGTATGAAATGTTTTGCGGAAATATCATCTCTCGTTTAGATGAGTATCCTGAGAATGAAGTTATTGACTTTAAAACAATTTGGTGTATACTAGCAAAATCTACAATTCAAAAGAGGAACGGTTCGATCAAGTATTCTATAGACGAGTTAAAGGAGATTTATAAAATAAGAGAGTTAAATTGGAATTGGTACAAGAATTATATTTTAACATCGAATCAAGGTGAAGAGATTACTAGGTGTGATTACAAAAGAAATAAGGACACTGAAAAATTTTACTCCAACAGTCAGCAGTATTAACCAGCAGCTAATATACAGACTATAATATTAATCAACAAGGCAGCCAGCCAGTAGTATGAAGCAAGTGTTTACCTACTTAATTCTTCATTAATTATAGTGGTTCTTCTTTAACCAAGTGGAGCCAATTTTTTTATATTCCAAACTTCATAATTCTTAGCTTCCAAATCTCGTATTTCTCAAACTGTGCTTTCTACTTTTAAAACTGTCATGTATTAGTGTGGACAATTGTCTTTTCATTTTTTCTACTTGTTGTTTTGACTACTGTTTGTCGAGAAAAAAATATGAGATATAAAATTATAAAGATTAAACTTAAAATTAAAAAGTAGAGTGTCGATGGTGTTGTAGCATTAATTTGAAATATATTATAATCTAAATTATCATATGCTATATTACTCATGATCTTGTTCTGATTACACTAGTCAACCCTCGGTTTACAGTGTCCTTTGCCGAAACAGCAACAAGTCCCAATACTAGGGCAACAAATGCAATCCAATTGAGTACAGCTACCGATACTAATTTTCCTGAGTCAACTGTAACTGTCCCCGCGTATCCCGCGTATCCTACCATTGAACCGAACCCATTAAAACCGTAGCTTGATCCACTGCCTGGTGATTGTCGAATACTAGTTGAGATAATAATTGAGGAAATGAAGAGCAACACCAGTGCAATCATTAACAGAATTACTGCAACCCAGTTAACCATATTTATTTATTGTTTCAGATATAAAATATGTCTGATAAAATGGATGTACTTTATTTTAACAAGAATGGAGAGTGCATTTCAAATCCACCTTTGAAGCTGGTTGACGAAATGGGATGGTTGACTAAACATGGGCCCAGCCATCAACTAGAAAATTGTCTAGCCTTTAGACGACATGGATTTCTATATTCTATAAATGAAGAATTAAAAAGTCTAGATCATGAAATAGAGTTGACCAACAAAACTTGGAAACTGGCAAGTGACAAGGAGAAGAACAAGTATCACATCAAACAACCCAAAGTGAAAAGTGAGAAGGGGATTATTGAAAAGAAACCGAGCAAGAAGGGTGTGAGAAAATTTGAAAACAAACAACGCATTTCAGAACAAGCATTGGAGTATATTATAAATACTACAAATGAACGATACGATAGTGATTTGGGAAATATAAACAAGAAGCGTTGCACAATTCAAATTTCTCCGTCCAAGAAGAGATATTTTTTCATCAGATGTGTGAACCACGAAGAGCGTACGGCATCTCTTCAAATCTATGTAGACAGTGGAATGATGCATTGTCTTGGAAGTTGTGGCATTAAAAAGATGTACAAGGAAACGTTCAAGTCACTGGTGGATGTCTATCCTAAGCTTGCTGTTGTAAATGATGTCCTACAAGTTGTCAACTAATATTCTGACTACTCTGAATGTATTTTAAAATTACAAATTACACTCTATATTTAAAATTGTAAATTATACTATTCTACATAACTTTATGCTATTCTACATAAAATTATACTATTATACTTGATCATGCTAAATAGTTTTAATACTTTCCTAAGCTGTCGTCAAATATATTTTACTCTTGGGATTTTTGAAAACTTTCACCTATTAAGAAAATCATATCGAAGCAGTAAACTTGTACTAGTAGGTCTTTTTGCAATTTTCTAAATCTGTAATGTAGATTCCCTAAATAAATCGTACTTGAAATATTCCTCATACAAAGTTATTGAGGAAAGGATCAGAATTATAACGATTATTATATACAACATTTTTTTAATTCCTTTATAATAAAATGCCACCTACACGAAGAAGGCGTCGTCGTAGTAATTCTACTTCATCAAATTCAAATACTGGTGGTGGTAGACGACGTGTAGGACGACCTCGTTCCAACTCCAACTCTTCAAACTCGGGTAGAAATTCCTCTGGCACAGTATCTAGGAGAAGGCGAAGTAACTCCAACTCTTCAAACTCGGGTAGAAATTCGTCTGGTACGGTTTCTAGGAGAGGGCGATCATCGAATCGTAGAAATAGTAGAAGCCGCAGTAGGTCTAATAGTAGGGGACGTAGCCGTAGTAGGAGTGGTAGCAGGAGTGGAGGTAGGAGGCGTAGTAGGAGCCGCTCAAACAGTCAGTCGAATAATAGCGGTGGTAATAGGAGGCGAGGACGAAGGGGAGGATCTAGATCAAACAGCCGTAGTAGGAGCCGTTCAAACAGTCGGTCGAATACTGTAACTCCTAATGGCACCCCAGCGTAAACCCAACAATAGCGGTGATCAAAAAAGAATACGAGCTGCAAAGAATGTAATCAACAGACTTCATACACCCATCCATCTAATGACTGACTTTGTTCAAAACATTGATTGTCTAAATTCAGAGCTTGATGAAATGAAGGGCATACTGTTTTCGTTGGAAAGAAACTACAGGATGAATGTAATGATCTTGGACCTCTTCATCGATTACTTAAAGTGTGATATTCCGGATAAGGAAAAAAATAGAATATATGAAAAGAGATATTTGTATAATGAAGCCATAAGGCGACTTGAAAAGGATATAAAAATAGTACAGACAAACATTAACCACATTAAGCAGGAGCTTTGTAAATTAACAGCACCAACCAAATGTGTACAACCGGTTCAAGAAACAAAAACATTTTCATTTACATTAAATCCAAATGCCAAGTGAAGTTGCTGTTTCATTTTTTTAACTACTAGATAAAAACTAACAAGTATTAAATTAGTAGAGTATATTAGTAGAGTATTAAAATATTAACTGAGTATTAACTGAGTATTAAATTAGTTTCAAATACTTTCTCTCATCATTTTCCCTCAACTCCTCATCATCAGAAAGAAATACATTTTTACGTTTCATATTCCTAGATTGAAAATCTACATTTCTACTACAAGCTATATTTTCACCAACTATATAAGCACTTTGATTTGAGTATATACAATATCCATTACGGTCATACACCTTCCGATTACTCAAATCTTGTTCATTCAACATGTATCTGAGTAGACTGGGAGAGGATATATTCAAGAGTCCTTTTGTACACAACACTTGTCCGTTACTGATATTTCGTCCCTTAGTGTTTTGACCAGAAAAAATATTTGTAATAGAATTTTCCAATGAGCTAATCGACAACACCTCGTCAGGTTTGTTTGTTAAACGTATAAAAAACAAATCATAAATTATAGGATTCATATCGAGAAGGTTGTAGTCAAATTTTAACGACAGTGAGGGCTCACCATAACAGTATTGAATTATATGCTTATACTCGCTCGCCATTATATTGCTGAATAACAACTCTCCGATATTCATTCGTTTTAAAGAGGTGGCGGATAAAAGGCAATCGACATATTTCCCCCTAACATTTAGCAATGCATCGTTCGCTGGCACAATTTTTGTGATTGTTACTTTTTGTCCATGTAAAGAAGTAAACTTGTCTCCCAAACAAACGGGATATTTTGAACATGCTCGAATGGTTATAGTTAGAGTGTCCTTCGATTGGAAAACTGAAATCAATTTTACATAGTCAATGTTGTCCACTATATTTTTCTTCTTTAAAAATATTACACTATCATTTTCTAACTGGTAACTGAGAAACATGAAATGGTTTCCAAATATTTTAATACCTCTCACTTTCAAAACTACATCACCGTCGTAAATTGTATTCTTGTTCATGTACTCTATTAGTAGAGTTCCCTCAAATTTCACCTTTTCAAATTTATCAATATATATAAATTGGTTCGAAGCCCAGGCATTTGAAACAATCATTCCATCTTCATCATTTAGAGTGTGTTGTTTAAATGCTACTTTGGTTGGAAGGTATATTGGATCGTCTAGCGGCATCAGAGGAAGATTTGTTGTACAATTGTATTTAAAATACTGAACCACCTTATTCCCCTTTATATTTTTTGAAATGTTTGGTAAAACTGTGTTACCAGATTTTGTAATGGATTGCAAAAGCTTTGGAATGTGTGTAAACGAGTAGAGTGGAAAACATTGATCAATAAGAGAGAAGAAGCTAAAGTAGTACTTGATTGTATCTGAAAAATATTCAATCGAAAACTGTGTGAGCTTCACATTAGGATTATAATAGTGTGGCACGACTGGTGTATAATAGTTTGGAAAAATATACAACAACGTTGACGATGGAATATCCTTAAAATCTGAGTTTGCCACTTTTCTATATTTCCGTGGAGGTTCTATACTTGTAGGATTTTCTGTAGTTGCACATTTTTCAAAATTATTCTTAAAATCCAAATCATTCTTAAAATCCAAATCATTTTTAAAATCCAAATCATCTTTAAAATCCAAATCATCCTTCACAACATCCAAATCATTTTTCAAAACATCTAAATCATTTTTCAAAACGTCTACAGCAATTTTAAATTCTTGATACATGGCAACAACCAACCGCAGAAAGTTGAATTTTTGTGAGGGAATTTTTAAAATGAATTTTGATAATGTATAGCCATTTATACACTGTTGTGGAAAATCTAGTTTTATATTCATCTTGTCGGCAAGCAGCTCCCATTGAGTTTGAAAATGGGGCATCACATCGTCGCAATGTCTATAATCTACACGGGGAAACTCTACACCGCAAACTAGATACTTTTGTTGTCCCGTTCTATTTGTCTCTGTCACCTTTGACGGTGAAATAACTCCCTGGTCCTGTTTGAAAATTAAACGATGGTTGGTAATGTATGCATCTTGGGGAGCTAGTGACATGACAGCTACTGTTGATTGTTTCAACCTCAAGTTTGTAGAGTTTGCATACACTATTCTAGTTTTCCTATTTGATGAAATTGTGTTTCCCGCTATATTTCTTTTATCGTCGTTATTATCCTCCGCTGTAGACTGATACTTGGCTCTCTTGGAAATTAAAAAATCAAAGTTGCCCGACAGCAAGTCTGAAGTGAATTTCTTGTTTTGCTTCAGGTCCATAGTCTTTGAATACAACAACAACATTTTTATATATCGAACCAAAATCGCTGTATACGTTATAAATCTGTATGGATACTCGATTAACTGGTTTGAAAAGAAATCAACCACCTTGTAGTTTTTTGAATTGTAATAATTTGATCCATTCCTCCTAATCCTTATATGATCCATGAAAAAGAAAATGTACGTGGTGTAGAGAGTTTCATTTACGGTAAATGATAGAGGTATATAGTTGCTACACAACCAACATTCGTTGAACGTTGACATGGCATGATAATCATCCAGTGTTATAATTTTGTTTAAATACGATTCCTTGTTTATCCACAATTTTGTACCAACTACATACGGTACGTGAATCCAACAGTCTTTACCATTAACCATAATGTTAACAACATCACTACACAACTTTACCGAAACATCATCTCGTGTACTGAGTAAAAATTCTATATAGTCATCAAACGTATATAAAATACTGTTTATAGTTTTCAGATACTTTTCATAAATATCCCTGTGTAGATAATGCCTCGTCGACATGTTGCAAAAAATTACTACCTACACACACAAGTAAACTTCCAACCGGTAACTTGTTCGATATGCTGCATCAAAACAATCACACTTGGGTTTTATAGTTGTGCACACGTTCTATGTCAAGACTGCGGAACAAAGCTACCTAGATGTCCATTTTGTCGTGTTGGTAGAAACTACTCCATCATACTATTCAGATGTAGTCAAGGATATGAAAAGAGAATCATGTTACAGGAAGCAAATCTTTTAATTTCAGCAAACACAATTTTTATAAATCAATGTTATCACTACCAGTGTAAGACATGCTTACCATTAAAATTGTTTTTCAACTATCATAGTAATTTTTCTTGGTACATAAATTTTGAGTATTACTCAATTTGTCTTGAAAACTAATTCACATTTTGTACAACTCTTAAAGCTTGGCGAGAAGAGTTGTTACTTGTAAAATCCATTACATCCATTGCAACATCAATTTTCTTTGAAGCCATAAAACTGGGATAGTATAAACTACTCTTGCTTCCGAAAATTTTAAATCGTATTAGAAAAAGAAACAAGAATAACAATATAGCAGCTATAATTAGTAAATACATTACAACAGGATTTTGAAACAATCGACTATACTCTAAAATATTATACCCCAAACTTTATACGTCAAACGGCAGAATACTAATCCCTTACGACTTTTATTTTTTTCATTACCCGCCCACCTTGTTTTATTTGTTCGACTATAGTCTTGGTTGATTGTCTTGGACTAAAGTCAGCCTCATCTTCACTGTCAGAAATTTCATGAAACCCATTTGCCTTACTTGAACTGACTTTAGTAGACTTGTAATCCTCATTCTCTCTCTTAGATCGCTTCATTGGTGGCTCATTTTTATCCAGCACTCTTGGACCAACTTTACTATTACTTGAATTAGCTTTACTACTTATTGAGCTAGCTTTACTAGTAGTCGAATTAGTTTTTGTAGTTGAGCTGGTTTTACTAGTTGTCGGTTTATCTAATGCCAGGCGTTTTAGCGTTCGTGTATTTTCAGATGAGGATGACATATAACGACTTTTATAATCTTCAACCAACCCACTAATACACTCTTCTTGTTCCTTCTTATTTTTGAATGGCTTTTGATTTTTGGATGGTAGTTGGGTTTTCAAAGTTTTAGATTTACCTTGTGCGCTAGGTTTATCCTGTGCATTAGTTTTAATTGTCTTGCTTCCCATTTTGCCAGAGCTGGCTGAGGGAGACTCCTCATCTAGCGGTAGTAAATCAATTGGAGACATGGGAAGGTAAGGTGTAATAGGAACACACTCATCTGCCTCATCTTCAAGATCAACTACTTCATGTACAACTTGATAGTCTTCATTGATTCCATCTTGCGGCATTGTAACTCTATCAGCTGTATACATTAGTGGAAATGTATGTTCGATTAGGTCGTGACAACTTTTACTCAAATTAGCTATGTTATAAGAATCACCTTCAAGATTCATTTCCATCAAGTAGAAACACTGCTTAGCAAATTCTACTCCTCTAAACATTTCACAGATTGACATTACAATATCCTTCAACTGTTGTATATTTTTACTTTGACTTTTTGTTTGACTCTCTAAACAAAACTTGACATGATTGTAGACTGATGCAAAGAAGCACCCATGAATTTTTTCGTCTGTTGCAATTTCTAAATTAATACTTTTAAAGTGTGCCATACACGACAGTCCGGTTAGACAAGTGTCTACTTTTGTCAATAGGTTGGGAAGTATTACAAATTCTAGGCAAGCTTGTTTAAACAGCCAATCACTAAAACTAGCTCCAACATCAAACTTTATAATTTCCTCGTAACGAGCAATCAGCTTTTTGTTTTTATACGACTCCAAGCTCATATAATTTCGAACACCCTTCTTAATGTTGACAAGTTTCAAAGCTTCCTCCATTACGAAAAACATTTTTTTATACTCGACATCATGAACAATTTCTTGGCTCTCAAATACTGCGGTAGTTTGATGAAAATCAACCATACAACTTGATCCTATTATACTACGTACTTGGTTTAGATTTTTACATACCTCTTCGTCAACAGTATTAAATATAAATAAAATAGTAAATGCGTGCTTCACTGACTTGGGATCCCATTTTCCACTTTCTATCTGTCTTGCTAGTTCATCAATCAAATGCTGCATTAAAGAGTTGTCATCAGTTGACTGCTTATACTCGACAATGTTGTAAATGTTGTTGGCAGGCCACATGTGAGCTTTCTGTTTGTCCATGGATGAAATACACTCTCCAAAAATACCGCGTTGAATTTTTAATAAAATTTGGTCACTAATAAGTTCACCTCCATCCTCATCTCCATAGACAAATTGGTCAACGTCGTTACCGATATACATGGCTTCAAATCCCATTGGAAGTTTGACTCGATTTATTTCACCGTCTGTTAATTCAAGAACGAGACGAAAGTATTTGAATGTGATTGAATCCCTATATCGTTTTTATAATAGAGATTTCAGTCAAACAATTAGCGAGGCCGAGGCTAAGCAATATCTTAATTATATGATAACAAGTGAAAGAAACTATTCAAGATCCTATCTACGTTATCTTGCAGCTGTTGTGAAGCTATTGTTTCCAAATGACAATGTAAGACTGATTAAGAAAAATATGAGATTAGTCAAGGGGCCAGATGGCAGATTGAGAAACACCTATCAACGTGGTATACTTACGCCCACTGTTGTCAATAACCTTTTTACGGGTATTATTGAAAAGTACGAAGAGACCGATGATGAATACTACATGTACTTGGTGTTGGTTATATTTTTAATGATTACAACAGGCTTGAGGCAGAAATCTGTATTGAGGCTAACGCAAACTGAAATAATGACCCTAATTAGTGGAGGTATAGTGGAAAACATTTTAATACCAAAGAGTAATATTTTTGTTTCGAAAATTGTAATTGACTCTATTGCAGCTAAACTAAAATATTCTACTACACAAAACAATAACCTAGTAGATGAATCAAACAGTAATCAGGAATTAGTTTATACTTGGTTGAAAAATAACTACAATATGGTTGGTGAAAATACTATCGAACAGAGAAATTTCTCTAATAAAACAAATTCCATAAACTGGTATCGTCTCATGAACGAGTTTAAGGATATACGGGATAATACAAGAATTTTTATATACGGAGTATATCAAGGTGAACCGAGGAAAGGATACGGTTTTGGGTTTCACGAGTTTAGACGGTTCGGTGCTACATTATATTATTTCATTGTTGACAAGGATGAAATTCGTGTACAAACTTTTCTGAACCATACAAGTAATAGTGAGACACGACGATACATTAAACCATACCTCGAAGCATGGAGCCAATAATATCGATAGCAAAATGTGTTGCACAGATTGTTCAAGCTATTCCACCAGAAAAATTAGCTTGTGTAAATAACGCCACTCTGGTGGATGTGTATTTAGAACAATTGAAGGAGGGCAACTTGTCGGGTAGAACTATAGATTTATTTGCAATCTTAAAATCCTACCTTGTCTCTACGGGGAGTGATAATTTAATAACACCAGAGCTCGTTGAATATAATGAGAAGCTGAGGAGACTTGAGCAAGGAAACCAATCTCTTGAAAAAAAACTAAACCAACTTGAATCTGCCAAACTACTTGACAGGCTAGAAGAACTTGAGAGTAGAAATTGTGTGCAACAACTACCTCAGGATTTCGAATTCAGATTATCACAGTTGGAGAAGAAGAATAAGCAAGTACAAAATTTTAATGGTCAACCCAAGTTACCACAAACTGTCGAGGACAGGTTAAAACGTCTTGAGGATGACGTTAAGAAAATCACAACTGATAGTGAAAGCAAAATGGATTGTCAAGAACAAAACGAAAATGTAGAAATTACTAATATTCTAATACAGAATCTTGAGTTGGCTAGGAACACACTAATTAAAGTTGAACAAACAATTGCAGAGTCGAATACTTTGATAATCAAAAATACTACTACAATTAACCAGAATACAACTATCATTAATAACTTTGATAAGAATTTAGACTCTGTAAAAAGTAGTGTTTCTAAAACTGCAGCTGATGCAAAAGACGCTGAGAACAAGTTAGTGAAAGTTCAACAATCTGTGGACGATCTCGTCGAGCAATTAAAGAAAACAAGGAGAGATGGAAATTCTGATGAAGATGGTGGAGCAGGTGCAGCAGCATTAGTTAATGCTGTAGTGTTGAATAAGGAGGTTAGAGAGTTGGTTGAAAGAGTAGTTGAGCAACGATACAGAAATGATTTAACAGAATATACACAATCACATAAAACCGAAACGGCGACACAGAGAGATTTGGTTCAGAAATTTAGAGATGAGATTGAAGCGGGCATTGTAGAGAGGGAAACAGCTCTAAATGAAAATTATACTAAAGCCATAAATACTATTACTACTGTTCAAGGTGAGGTTAAAACTGTCTCAGATAGAATTACTGCAATAACCACCGACTTTTCAACACTCGGATCAAGTGTTGGAGAAATTAGAAGGAATACAACAACTCAACTAAACACAATTGCCTCATTGGTTGGTATCGATATTCTCAACGGTACGATCATTACTAATGGTAATCTTGGAACATTTGTAAATACTGTTGATAAAGTTCAGGAGCTGCTTGATGACTACACCAGCCTATCCGAGCAAATTTCAAAAGCTCGATCATATTTACAACAATCTTTAAGAACCGAGATTGACGAGTATAATGGTGTACGGAGACAGACCCTGGACGAGTTGTCCGAAGTTGGTGCACAGATTGACGACTACGCCAAGACGATTGGTAATATTTTGAGTGAATTAAAAGTTTTAAGAGATACGGAACAATCAGAAATTGACAGCACTCCACTTTTAAATGTGAGGAGGACCATTGACGAGGTAAACAATTTACCTTCAAATGTTGAACCACAAGTATTACAGGTTGCAAATACTGCAGCATCAAACTCTGTAGTGCAAAATACTATACCACAAAATTCTGTAGCATCAAATTCTGTAGCGTCAAACTCTGTAGCGTCAAACTCTGTAGCGTCAAATGCTGCTGTAGTAAATACTATAGCAAAAAATAATATAAGTAACGCAGCCAGTGGCCAAGTCAAGACTGGTGGAACTACTTTCACACAACAACGTTTAGCTCGAGTTCAAACATTGTCTGTTCAACAAGCTCAGCAAGTTAAGGCTCAAGCTCTTCGAGATGGACAAGCTAGGCAAGCTCGACTAGAGCCGCAAACCCAGTCAACAGTAACTCAGTCAACAGTAACTCAGCCAACAGTAACTCAACCAACAGTAACTCAGCCGGCTTTAGCACCAGAAAATGCTCAAATGCTAGTAGACGCTAGTTTACAAAGTGGAAGTACAGCACCAATAACCAGTTCAAGATCCATTTCAGAAAAGTATAGTACTAGAGGTAGTACAAGGCTTGGTAGTAGAAATACTGTTGGTGGTAGACCAGCTCCCAAGCTTGGAGAAACCAAGAAAAAAACTGAACGGGGACTTAGTGCAGCTGAAGCGTTAAGAGTGGCAAGAGCAAATCGAATCTCAAATTTAAGCCAGGACACTGTTCCGGATAATGATGATTATTTTAACCAGCCTTTAGGTGATGACGATGATGAAATGGATGATTTTTTTGAAGCCGAAAGTGACATGAATGCTGATGAGCCGTCTACTCAAGGTAACGCAACTACAGCCGGTATACCTCCGGCCGCCTTGATTAATATTTTAGCACCTCCAAAAACTAGTGCACCACTTAACAGCCAACTACCATCACTTCAGAAATTAGGGAGCCGAACCGATTCAACTATTGAGTCGAACGCCGACGAAGGACCTGGGTTGGACATTTCACTTGAAAGATCACAAAATATTGCTATTCAGTAATGAAATATTGCTATTCAGTAATGAAATATTGCTATTCAGTAATGAAATATTGCTATTCAGTAATGAAATATTGCTATTCAGTAATGAAAT
>Ga0160429_1000576_pt1 | contig 29537 bp, 22 predicted proteins | sample SolpanmetagenomR_FD_108199 | JGI IMG/M metagenome (GOLD analysis project Ga0160429, IMG submission 108199) | Solar panel surface microbial communities from Lawrence Berkeley National Laboratory, California, USA - R | ecosystem: Engineered > Built environment > Solar panel > Unclassified ... | reverse complement strand
GGCTCGCGCCATTCGATACGCAGAGGGGCTCGATCTTCCGTTTGATTCATCCGTGCCTCGCGGACTCGCTGTTCGCGTCGTAGTGGGCGGAATAATCACCATTTTAAGCTGGTGGTTGACGGAGGATTGACTACTTCAGCCGATGACGTCAGCAGCTTGATCGAACGATCGACGCTACGCGCCCTAGTGAGTTCGCGTGACGATCCAGCGTGACAGGATTACAATTGCAATCGGTGCGTCGCGATCGACCTTGCTGGGCACCATCTGGATATACATCGGTGCGAGCCGGCGCGGGGGCGTGTTACGGCTTCTGCCTGCTCGCGCGTCTAAGCCACCGATGACCGACGACAGCACGACAAAGCGATGGTTCGTCAACGAGGTCCTGCCGCTGGAACGGGATCTTGTAAGGTTCGTGGCGCGTCACTGTCGTGATCAGGCCGACGTGCCTGACATCAGACAAGAAATCTATGAACGCGCTCTATCGAGTACTCCGCAAGATGCGCTCCGTTCGACACGCAACTATGTGTTCACGATTGCCCGCAACGTGCTGACGGACCGTGCGCGTCGAGCCAAAATTGTTTCATTCGAACAGTTCGCCGACATTGATACGATCGGAGACGTCGATATCTCCGCACAGGACCGCCAGATGACTTCGCGTGACGAGTTGCGCCGGGCGATGCAAGGGCTGGACCAATTGCCGCCGCGTTGTCGCGAGGTCGTCTGCCTACGCAAGGTGGAAGGACTCAGCATCCGCGAAACAGCGGACCAAATGGGGGTTAGTCATCACACCGTGGAGCGGCAGCTCACGCTGGGGCTTCGCGCCCTCGCAAACTTCATGCTTGGCGGCGACGGGCGGATCAGCCGCTCGTCGGGTACGGCTTTTGTCCGCCGGAAAACCAAATCATGAACACCGCCGGCAATCTCGAACTGCAGGCTGCGCAATGGCTAGTTGCGCGGGAGCAACCCGAATGGTCGGCGGACCAGGCTGCAGTGCTGGAAACGTGGCTCGACGAGAGCATCGCGCACAAGGCGGTGTTCTGGCGGCTTGAGGCCGGTTGGCGTGCGGCCGACCGGCTCGCGGCGATGGCGGGTGAAAGGAGCATCGAATCAAGACGGTTGGCGATGCCCGCACCCATCTGGGCGATCGCGGCATCGCTAGTGCTCGTTTTCTCGGCGGCGCTGGCTTTCTGGAATTTATCTCCGGATCGGGAGAGTACGGCGGTTCGTGTGGCGACCGCCATTGGCGTCCAACGCCAGGTCGCGCTGATCGACGGTAGCGCGGTGACCGTAAATACCGCGAGCGCAATGCGTGCCTCCTTCGCCGCGGGGGAGCGGCGCGTTTGGCTCGACCGCGGCGAGGCCTATTTCGAAGTCGCGCACGATCGGCGTCACCCTTTCGTGGTGTTCGCCGGCGGACGAAAGGTGACAGTGCTCGGTACGAAATTTTCTGTCCGTCGCGATGGCGACACAGTCACTGTCGCGGTGGCAGAAGGGCGAGTCCGCGTCGAGGATTCGGATCCCGCCGCACCGGAGCGCGCCGCGATCATAACAGCGGGCGACGTCGCAATCGCACGAGGGCGATCGATGCTGCTCGCGGATCGGTCAGAGCAACGCGTACAGGATGCGCTGACTTGGCGACGCGGCGTGCTGACATTCGATCAGGTAACACTGGAACAAGCGGTGCGGGAGTTCAATCGATACAATGAACGGCAGATCAGGCTGGGGGACGCTCAGGTGGCGAGGTTGCGGATTGGCGGATCGTTCGAGGCGACGAACATCGATACCTTCACCCGGCTGCTGCGTGATGCGTTTGGCCTGCGCGTCACGAACGACGCGAACGGCGTCACGATAAAATCCTGAGGTGAGTGTTACGGCTTTCGACCAGCCGTTCGTCTGATCCGGTGACGGCACAAAAGATGCCGCCGAGACAGGAAGCAAGGGGGGGATATGCGCCACATCCACACGCTCATGATCGCCGCGGCGAGCAGCGCAATAGTAGCGGCCATGCCGGCCGTGGCGCAGGCCGAAACACGCAGTGCTTCGGTGGTTCGCGTTTACGACATCAGCGCCGGCAGCATGAAGGCCGTGCTAGACGCGTGGGCACGCCAATCGCGGCGCCAGATCCTGTATCGCAGTGAAGATGTACGCGCCCTGCGGTCGCCGGGTGTGAGGGGACGGCTGGGTGACACCGACGCACTTGACCGTATTTTGAGAGGGTCAGGGCTGAAGATGCACCGTGATCCGTCAGGCGCGGTCGCTATAACCCGCCCCGTGGCGCTGGCCAGCATCGCTCAGGACCCGATAGTTCCACCCGCAGCGCCTGCTCAGGTCTCCGACGCCGGACAGGATCCTGCATCGCTCCAGGACATTGTCGTGACCGCACGACGGACCGAAGAGCGAGCGCAGAAAGTGCCGGTATCGCTGACCGCGTTCACCCAGAACACGATCCGCGAGAAAGGCATCAACACAGCCACTGATCTGCAGAATTTTACGCCATCGCTGACCGTGCTGGGAAACGTCGCTCGTAATCAGGAGACCTATACGATCCGTGGCATGGGTGGCGGTGGTGGCGCGGGCACAGGCAGCGGTCCGGGCGTTGTTGGCTATTTCGCGGAAGTACCGTCTTCGGCCAGCGGCCCCGGCAGCTTCTTCGACCTGGCCTCGCTACAGGTCCTGAAAGGACCACAGGGCACGCTGTTTGGACGCAATACGACCGGGGGTGCGGTTTTGCTGGAACCGGCTCGACCGAAGATGAATATCGTCGAAGGTTATGTCGAAGGAACGCTCGGCAATCTTCGCCGCCGTAGCATGCAGGGCGCGCTCAACGTGCCGATCATCGACGACGTACTGGCGGTGCGGATCGCAGGGCAGTTCGACAAGCGCGACGGCTATGTCAGCGACGTTCTTACCGGCCGTGACTATCTGAACCGCAATAACTATTCGCTTCGCCTCGGCATACAGTTCAATCCCACCGCGACGATCAGCAGCTATACCGCAGTCAACTATATCGACGTGAACGAACATGGCGGAGGGAGTATCCTGCTGGCGGTTCGTCCGGGCAGCTCCTATGCCGCACTGCTTCAGCCGTATCTTGCCGAGCAGCAGGCGCGCGGGCCGAGGCTGACGTCGACTGGCGTGGACACGTTCGAGAAGGCGAAGAACCTGCTCGTGCTCAACAACACGACGTGGACCCCGACGCCCGAACTGACAATCAAGAACGTGTTCAGCTACGCTCGCAGCCGATCAACCAGCGCGACCGATCGCGACTCCACGCCGCTACCTATCGCCGATCTGCTCGGTGCTTTTCCCGGCGGCTACAACAACAACCTACGGACGATCACCGAAGAGCTTCAGGCGCGGTATGACGATGGTACGTTCGCCTTGCAGGGCGGCGGTTTCTACCTCGACGAGAAGAGCCCCTCTCCGCTCACGTTTCTCACCGTCAACCCATTGCAGGCGGCAGGAATATTGGGCCAAGGGCCGATCATCCTTCCCGCGATCGCGCAAACGCTGCTCGGTGTAAACGGTCCACTGCTGCCCTCGCTCAACGTCCAACCCGATGCCTCGGTGCGGGGTCGCAGCAAAGCGGTCTATGCACAGGCACAATATAAGATCATCCCTACCTTAACCGCGACTGCTGGATTCCGATGGACCTGGGACACCTTTGGCGGTGATATCCAGAGCTATCAGGATGCTCAAAGCTATCAGGTGTTCAACCGCCTCGCAGCGCTGGGTTTTGTGTCCCCGGCGCAAGCGGCACAGGTTATCGGCCTTAATGCAAACCTTTGTGTGTATGATGCATTTCTGGCAGTCGCGGCGGGCGGCTTCCCTACCTTGAAATATCCAAACTGTAGCAAGCCATCGTTCAGCGGCAAGAGCGACGGGCCGACTTGGCAGCTTGGGTTGGACTGGCAGGCGGATCCACAGACACTTGTCTATGCAGTTTCGCGTCGCGGCTACAAATCGGGGGCGAACAATCCGATCGTTACGCTGTTTCTGGGCAGCGACTATCCGCTTGCCCCGGTCAAACCGGAACGGGTAACCGATGCCGAAATCGGCTTGAAGCGCGACTGGACCATCGGCGGCGTCAAAGCCCGTACCAACATCGCTGCCTTCTACACATGGTTCAACGATGTGCAGGTGATTCAGCGCGCCGCGATCGCAGGCTCGGACATCTTGGCGAATGCCAATAAAGCCCGGGTTGTTGGGCTGGAGTTCGAGGGTCTCATAATTCCTTTCAAGCCGCTCACGATCAGCGGGACCTATTCATATAACGACGCTAAATTCCTTAACTACGTCACCATCCCCATTCCTGCGATCCCGTCGGCATTGACGGCGGCGCAGCCGTCTCGAGATCTGTCGAGCACACCGTTTACCTTCGTTGCCCGACACAAGTTCAGCCTGGACGGCCGGCTTTCCTTGCCAATCTCGAAGGCCGAGGGCGACATGGCAATCCGTGCGACGTATTCGTGGCAGTCGCGCCAGCGCGTCGCAACGGATGTACAGCCGTTCGACACTATCGCGCCCTATGGCCTGCTCAACCTGCGGCTCGAGTGGAACCAAATGCGCGGTGCCCCGCTCGACCTAGCGATTTATGGCACAAACGTGCTCGACAAGGCGTACAGGATAACGGCCAATACCGGGTACAATAACTCCGGATTCAGCAACTCGATCTATGGCGAGCCAGCGCAATATGGTCTGTCCTTGCGGTATCGTTTCTGATGCGCAGATACGCTCCAGTTTCGCTTGTGGCCTTGTTGCTTGCCTCATGCGCCTCAAGCCCTGAGCGCCGCTCGATAACGTCGACACAGCAACATCTGGTCAATCGGATGACGAAGGCTGGCGCATCAGACATCGATGCCAATGGTCGTGCCGATGGCGGGATGAGTGTAGCCGGGACGCTAGACGGGCGCGCGTTCGGAGTCGCAGTCCCAGCGAGATGGAACGGGCAGGCGGTGCTCTTTGCCAACGGCTATTCAATCCCCGGCAGTCCCGTATCGGTGCCCGCCGATCCTGTCGCGAAAGATCCTTCGGGAGGCTTCCTTACAGCAGCCTATAAACAGGGTTTCGCGGTTGGGCAAAGCGCGTTCGACAAGCCTGCGATGGCGGTGAAAAGCGGTGTCATCAACACGCTGCGACTGCGCGGCTGGTTCGAACGCATCGGAGCGCGACGCTTCTATCTTGGCGGGGCGTCGATGGGCGGCAACATCGTGATGTCGCTGATCGAACAGCATCCGCACGCCTTCGTTGGAGCGATGAGCGCATGCGGTGTAACCGGCGGATGGGACAGCGAGGTAGGCAGTCTCGTGGATCTGCGCGCGGTCTACAATTTCTACACGCGCGGCACGAAGTACGAATTGCCCGGAAACCACGACATCGCCGCTAACGGTCTATCGCCCACTCCACCTGCAGGTCTCGGTTTCGCCCGAACCCCTTGGCTGTTCTGGCAAATCAAGAAGATGAGCGGAGTTATCGCCGACCTTTTTAAAGCAGCACGCGCCAATCCAAACGGATCCGAGGCACAGATGATAGCGCGGATCGCTTCGGTCGCTAAGGCGGATGCCGATCCTGCGAGTTTCATCTTCCCAATCATGACGGCGATGGTCAGCATGGAAGACATGCGCGCCAGCTTCGGCGGCGTCGTCTATGGCAATGTCGGCAAGACGTACGAAAGCTCCCTGCTGAGCACAGCCGAAAAAGCGCGCCTGAACGCCGGCATTCAGCGCATCGCCTCGGACGCGCCAGCACGCGCCTTTGCGGTGCGGTGGCACCAGTCGAGCGGACGGTTCACCACCCCGTTGATTGCGGTCCACAACCGCCATGATGGCCTTGTGTTCGCAAAAGAGGCGATACTTCTTAGGCAGCGGGTCAAAGCTGCCGGAAACGAAGCGCATCTGTTCCAGCTCTGGGCGCCCTCGCTTCAAAAGGACATTCCCGGCACCGGGCTCAAGGGGTGGGCCCATTGCGGCTTCAACCCGCGGCAGGCTGCGGTGCTGTGGAACACGCTGCACGGTTGGGTGGAAAGCGGCCGCAAACCTTCAGTTGGAGTATATTGAGGTGGCAGCAACGATCGATCGGCGACAGGCACTCGGCATCGGCTTGGCTGCGATGGCGACTCCGGCGCTCGCGCGTAGGCTGCACGACACGTTCCTGTGGGGTGCGGCAACAGCCGGACACCAGGTCGAGGGTAACAACATCAACGCCGATATCTGGCTGCTCGAGCAGATGAAACCGACGTTGTTCGCTGAACCTTCCGGTGACGCCTGCGACAGTCTGAATCGCTGGGAGGAGGATGTTGCCATCGTCAAGGCGCTCGGCCTTAACGCCTATCGGTTCTCAGTAGAATGGTCACGGATCGAGCCGGCCGAGGGGCAGTTCAGCCAAGCATATCTCGATCACTACACGCGAATCGTGGACCGTTGCCGCGCTGTCGGATTGGCACCGGTCGTGACGTTTAATCACTTCACGACGCCGCGCTGGTTTGCCGCGCGAGGCGGCTGGATTGCCAATGACGCACCGGCGCTGTTCGCACGCTACTGCGACCGGGTTTCGCGCGCGATGGCGCACGGTATCAGTTACGCACTCACCTTCAACGAGCCAAATCTCTCTATCAACGGGCCCTGGTCCCGATTTCGGCCAGATGCGAACGCAAAGGCGGCGACACAAGCTATGATCGCTGCCGCTGCCAAAGCATCGGGATCGGATCGTTTCTCGCTACTCAACGCAGGCGATCCAATGCCGATGATACCGGGCTTGCTGCGCGCACACCAACTGGGGCGTGATGCCATCAGGAGCGTGCGTGGCGATCTGCCGGTAGGCATGAGCCTCGCTATCTCGGATGACGTCAGCATCGACGGGGACGTGTTGCTCGCCGCCAAACGCCGGGCCTATTATGAACCGTTTTTCGAAGCAGGACGAGACGACGATTTCGTCGGAGTGCAGACCTATGAACGCACCTACTTGGGCCCTGTCGGTCCGGTAGATACCCCCTCCACCACGCCTCGCCGTGCCAACGGCAAGCCGTACGAGCCCGAAGCGATAGGCGGTGCGGTACGATATGCGCACAAGGCGACCGGCAAGTCTATCCTCGTGACTGAGAACGGCATTGACGCGACCGACGATATCGAGCGCGCGCGGTTCATCCCTGCCGCCATTTCCGCTGTTGAAGCAGTCCGGCGTGATGGGGTGCCGGTGCTAGGCTACATCCACTGGTCGCTGCTCGATAATTTCGAATGGCTGAGCGGCTACAAGCCCCGCTACGGCCTCGTCGCGGTAGATCCCACCACCTTCAAACGAACGGTCAAGCCGAGCGCCCACGTCCTTGGCCGGATCGCCCAAGCTGGCGGTACGCGGTGACGTCGGCGGCGTTCCTGTGGGGCGCCGCGACCGCAGGGCATCAGGTGGAGGGCAACAACGTCAACGCCGATATCTGGCTGCTTGAACAGGTTCCGGAAACCAGTTTCGTTGTTCCCTCCGGGGATGCGTGTGACAGCCTTCACTACTGGCGCGGGGATGTCGGCCTTGTGCGCGCACTGGGGCTGAACTGTTATCGCTTTTCCGTGGAATGGAGCCGGATAGAACCATCGCCTGGGCGCTTTAGCGCGGCGTGGCTCGATCACTATGCCAGGATCGCAGCAGCCTGCCGGGACGCAGGGATCGCGCCGGTTATCACGCTCAGCCACTTCACCTCGCCGCGGTGGTTCGCCGAGAGGGGAGGATGGACGCAGACGGATTCACCGATGCTGTTCGCCCGCTATGCTGAGCGGGTGGCGCGGCGACTAGCGCCGTGGGCCAGCCACGTGGTAACGTTCAACGAACCTAATCTGCCGCTGATGGGCAGGTGGATCGCGACGCCGATCGCCGATCCGGGCCGTCGGGGGCTTGACCGGATGCTTGCCGCAGCGGCGCACGTCACGGGGTCCGATCGCTTCGATGTCTGGGTCTATTCACACGGTGAAGATGTCGACCTCCTAAACCTGCTTGCCGGTCATCGCCACGCACGACTTGCGGTGAAGGCTGCCCGCGGGGACTTACCCGTGGGGATGAGCCTTGCACTCCCGGACGTTCAGGCAGTCGGAACGGATGCGGGCATTGCAGCCTATCGCCGAAATGCAGAGATGCCGTTCTTCGCAGCGGCCCGCGAGGACGATTTCATCGGTGTCCAGACCTATGGTCGGCTCCGCCTAAGCGCAGATGCCGTCGTGCCTCCGCCGGTCGATGCCGAAATGACGCAGGCTGGAGACGAATATTATCCCAAAGCTCTCGGTGTGGCGGTTGCGCACGCGCACGCCGCAACCGGCAAACCCGTCCTGATCACCGAGAATGGCATTGCGTCCGCTGACGATCGTCAGCGGACCCGCTACATCACCGAGGCGCTCGCATCGCTCGACGACACGTGTGCGTCCGGTGTGCCGGTGATCGGCTATATCCACTGGTCGCTGCTCGACAATTTCGAGTGGCGGCGGGGTTACACGCAGCAATTCGGGCTGGCCATGATCGACCGGCGCACGTTCCAGCGCATTCCCAAGCCCAGTGCGCGCACCTATGCAAATCTAGTCGAGGCGCGACGGGCGTGATGCGGCTTGGCTTCGCGGCGTTAGCACTTGCTTTGGCGTCACAGATCGCGTCGCCTTGGCCCGACACGCTATCCGGCGCGGCGCGATCGGGCCTCGCTGCCGATGGGGCGCGGCCCCCGGCCCCCGCGGATATGGAGGGACGGCGGAAACTGGCCGAGATGGTACAACGTGATATTGGCCGCCGGCAGGCAGAACGCTACCGCGTCGATGTCAGCGCGCAGACCATCGGCGGCGTGGCCGTCCGCGTCTTTACCCCTGCGTGCCCCGCGCGCGCCGATGCGATTCTGCTTAACCTCCACGGCGGCGGATTCGTGGTTGATTCGGGATCGCTGACCGAGAACATCCCGATCGCTGGGCTGACCGGCCTGACAGTGGTCGCGGTGCTGTATCGGCTGGCTCCAGAGCATCGCTTCCCCGCGTCGATCGACGATGCCACGTCGGTCTACCGCGGAATGCTCGCCAACCAAGCGCAACGGCGCATCGGTCTTTATGGCACGTCAGCCGGCGCAATCATGGCAGCGGAGCTCGTCGCCCGACTGCGTGCCGAAGGGTTGCCAAAGCCCGCCGCCCTTGGTTTCTTTAGCGGCAGCGCCGACCTTTCGCGGACCGGCGACACGATGGCTCGCTTTCTGAATGCCGATGCCGGCAAAGAGGTTGCGAAGCTGTACGCCGGCACACGCGATCCAAAGGATCCTGCGATCTCCCCCGCGCGAGCTTCCTTGAACGGATGGCCCGCGACGCTGTGCCTGTCCAGCACGCGCGACTATCTTTTGAGCGCGACGGCCGATTTTTGTCGAGCGCTCGATGAGGCGCACGTCGACGCCCGACTGGTCGTGTTTGATGGCCTGCCCCATGCTTTCTGGAGCTACATCGAGGCGCCGGAAAGTGATGCAGCGTTCGCCACGATGGCGCGGTTCCTTCGCCGACACTTGGAGACGACACGATGATACGTTGGCTGACGCCGCTCGCCCTTCTGGCGACCACGGCAAGCGCGCAGGGGTTGGAGAACGGCCCCGTGAAGCAGGTACCCGCCTTTCGCCTGCCACCATCCAACCAGTTGAGTTCGGCTGCACGCGAGGTGCTGGCGCGCATGGACGCAGCGGCGGCACCTCAGACGGTCAAAGACAACCTCGCAAAGCAACGCGCCTTCTACGGCGAATGGAACGACGATCGCCTCGTCGAGATGCGTCGGCGCTTTCAAACTGTTGTGCGTCACGAGACGATCAACGGCGTCAGCGTTGACATCGTCGATCCAACCCTTGGGGCCGCGCCCGGCAATGCTGCACGGGTTCTTATTAACGTCCATGGTGGCGCATTCATGTGGGGTGCAGGCAGCGGCGCATTGGTGGAAGCGATCCCGGTCGCCGCGACGATGCGGATCCGCGTCGTGACGGTCGACTATCGGCTCGCTCCCGAGTATCACTATCCGGCTGCGTCGGAGGACGTGACTGCGGTCTACCGCGCCCTCCTGAAGCACTATCGTCCCGAGAACATCGGTATTTATGGTTGTTCGGCTGGCGGCGTCATTACCGCGCAGGCGACTGCGTGGATCGCCCAGCAGGGCCTCCCCCGCCCCGGAGCGATCGGCACCTTTTGCGGTACTGGCGCGCCTTACAGCGGCGACAGCCCCTATGTCGCGCCAGCGGTTTCCGGCAATGCCCCGCCTGGCATTCCCGCGCTGCCCGCGACTCTGCCGGTCAGCTACATGGACGGCGTGCCAGCCACCGACCCGCTTGCCTACCCACTCGCATCTGATGCGCAGACCAAGGCGATGCCGCCGACCCTATTGCTGGCGGGCGGACGGGACTTCGCTGTCAGTGCACTGACGCTCGCGCATCGACGTCTCGCCGCGGCAGGTGTCGACAGCGAACTCCAGCTTTTTGATGGCCTGCCTCACGCCTTCTTCATGTGGCCCGATATGCCCGAATCCGACGAGGCGTTCGCGACGATCGCGCGCTTCTTCGACGCGCATCTTGGTCGCCGCTCTCGCTGAACCTCAACAGGAGATACCTGATGTCGCTTCGCTTCGCCCTACCCCTCGCGCTAATGACCGCCTCATCGGTCGGCGCGCAGGTTCCGCCTTCCTCTTCGCTCACCGCCGCGCAGACCGCGCTCGTCGCCAAGGCGCGTGCAAACGGCGCGACCGATCTGCTGACGCGGCCCGCCCCTGCGGGCGGCGTCACGCTGGTCGGAAAACTGGAGGGAGACCAATTCGCGCTGGCATTCCCGGCAGGCTGGACGGGCGATGGACTTGTCTATGCGCATGGCTACTCGACGCCTGGAACGCCGGTGGCGGTATCTGATGATCCGACAGCCCCTGGCACCGGGGGCGGGATGATGCGCTTTGCTTATGACGACGGTGTGGCCGTTGGCCATAGCGCCTATGACAAGGACGGGCTGGGAGTCGAGACTGGCACGCGCAACACAAAGCGGCTGCGCGACTTCCTAGTGAAAATGGGTGCCAAACGCGTCTATGCCACCGGTGATTCGATGGGCGGCGGGATTGTCGTTACTTTACTCGAAACCTATCCGGATGCCTTTGCTGGCGGGCTCGCGCGGTGCGGTGTCGTTGCCAGTTGGAAGACGCTGCTCGATCAACTCTACGACATGCGCGCAGCCTACAACTTCCTGACCCAAGGGACGCCCTACGCACTGCCCGGAGAACAGGACATCCGTCGCTCCGCCTTGTCGACCACCCCCACGCCGAGCGCAGCCGTGGACGCCAAGACCTATGTCTGGAGCCAGTTGACAAAGATAACGACTCCAGTGCTCGCGCTCTTCGCTGCTGCGAAGTCTGACCCCGAAGGGCGCGAAGCGCGCATCCTGCGTCAAGTCGCAGCGATCGGCGGGTTCGACGTCGATCCAGGGTCGATCGCCTTCCCGCTCGTGACCGCGAGCTTGGGGGCGGACGACATGGCGGCCACCGCCGGTGGCGTTCCCTACGGCAACATCGGCAAGGTCTATGCGAGCGACACTATGACCAGCGCGGAGGCGGCAGCGCTCAATCGAGGGATTCAGCGCGTCGTCGCCTCCCCTGCCGCGCTCGCCTATCTTACCCGCTGGCACGAGGCGAGTGGTCGTATCGCCAATCCCCTGGTCACCATGCACAACAGCATCGACTCTCTCGTTCCGTACTCGCAGGAAACCATGTTCGCACAGACTGTGCGGGAGGCTGGAAAGTCCCGCCTGCTCGCCCAGTACTCGGTTCCGCCGCTGCGCGCGCCGTTGCCCGTTGCCGGGGTCGAGGCCTATACCCATTGCGGCTTCACGCCTGAACAGACGAAGGCGGCGTGGTCCGCATTGCGCGGTTGGGTCAATACTGGCGTGCGGCCCGCTGCCGGCGCGGTGAGGTAGGCGATGCGCCAACTGCTAGCGCTGCTGCTGGCGGTAGCGCCCGTCTCGGCATTCGCACACGAGACGCCTGCCCCCTTTACCGCCGCGCCGCTCGCGATGGGGTCTTCCTGGTATCCCGAGCAGTGGCCTGAAACCCGATGGGACGCCGACCTTACGCTCATGAAGCGCGCTCATCTCAATGTAGTGCGGATAGGCGAATTTGCGTGGGCACGCATCGAGCCTAAAGACGATGTATTCGACTTTGCCTGGCTGGACCGTGCGATCGCCGCAGCGGGTCGGAACGGTATCCGCGTGGTCATTGGAACGCCGACCGCGGCGCCACCGATCTGGCTGACTGAAGCGCATCCCGATACACTGCGTGTGGACGCGGATGGGAGTGTTGCCCGACATGGCGGACGACGCCACTTCTCCTACGCCAGCACGACTTATCGCCGATACGCGACCCGCATTGCGGAGCAACTTGCACGGCGCTACGGCCGGAACGCCAACGTGGTGGGCTGGCAGATCGACAACGAGATCGGCGTACCGTCCTACGATCGCGATGCGACAGCACGCTGGGCGGCATGGCTAACGGCACGCTACGGGGTGATCGACGTTTTAAATCGGCGCTGGACGACCGAATATTGGAGCCAGACCTACACCGGCTTTGAGCAAGTGCCGCTTACGCTAGCGGCGGATCAAAACCCCGCTTTGGTTCTCGACGCGCGTAGGTTTGCGAGCAGCGTCTGGGCGGATTACATCGGCGAACAGGCTCGGGCGATCAGGCGACATGCCGATCCGCGCCAGTTCATCACCACCAACTCGACCCTGTGGAACGACAATTTCGACCAGTATCTTGTTCACAGCGATCTCGATATTGCAGCGTGGGATGAATACGTTCCGGATGGTCACCCCGACTGGGCAGCCAATGCACTGCATCACTCGGTCGTCCGTAGCTACAAGCGACGGAATTTCTGGATCATGGAGACCCAACCCGGGCGCGTCGACTGGGGACCGATAAATCGCTCGCTAGATCCGGGACAGACCCGCGAGCTCGCTTGGCAAGCGGTCGCGCACGGCGCGGACGCCGTCCTCTACTGGCAATGGCGCAGCGCGTTGAACGGTCAGGAACAATATCACGGTACTCTGGTCGGTCCGGACGGAACGCCCATGCCGATCTTCGACGAGATCGCCCGGACTGCCGCCGAACTGCATGTGGCGGCACAGTATCTGGTCGGCACCACCCCTGCCCCGGCAGAGGTCGCGCTGATCTATTCTCAAGAAAGCCGCTGGTCGATCGAACATGAGCGACATTCGCGCGACTATGACCCCGTTGCCGTGCTGAAGGACTGGTATCGCCCGTTCGCCTCCGCTGGCATCCCGGTGGATGTCGTCGCGCCAGATACGGACCTCTCACGATACCGGCTGGTAATGGCGCCGCAAATGACGGTCCTCGACGCCGCAACCGCCCGCCGCCTTGAACTGTACGTCGCCGCCGGCGGACACCTGCTTTTAGGGCCGCGTTCGGGCATGAAAGATGGTGACAATGCGCTGTCGCTTGCGCGCCAGCCGGGTTCGCTCGCTGCACTGCTGGGCGGTCGTGTCGATTATTATTACCCACTGGATAATGAAGTGGGACTATCGGGCCTTGGAATAGCCGGTGCTGCACGCGTTTGGGCCGAGACGCTGGAGGTTCAGCCCGGCACGACTGTTCTCGCCCGCTACGGTGCGCATAGCGGTTGGTTATCAAATAAGCCCGCGTTCGTAATGCGTGAGAGAGGAAAAGGCTGGATCGCGTATATCGGAGCATTGCTGGACGGCGATGGACAGATGGGCATCGTCCGGTGGGCCAGCGCCAAGGCGTCTTTGAAGCCATCGATGATCCCCGCCCAGTCCGACCTTGAGGTCGTCGAGCGTCGACTTGGTAGGCGGCGCTATTTCGTCGCGATAAACCATGGTGATCGGGACATCTCCCTAGCTTTACCCGCCAAGCTTTCTTTTATACTAGGAGACATATCGGGCAGCACACTGGCGGCGCATGGTGTGGCACTATTCGCCAATAATTCATCGAATCCTTGATGTGTCGCACGCTCGTCGAAAAGACATTTTGCATATCAGGGCTCGTTTCGGCACAGGTACGTATCGCGACATAGAGCTTTCGAGAACTCATCGCACCGCACAGGTAATTCCCAATCCCTCACCGAAAATATCGACCCATTTTTGGAGCCTCAATTTAGCACTACTTTGGCAGAGTTGGTTCGTCAGCGATCGCCAGCTGCTTATGACAGTGCGGGCACTGCGTGGGTGGCGGTCTTGCCGGACGGTCGAGGATCGCTTGTCTGATGGCAGGCAGGGTCGGTTGCGGGGGCGGTCCACCGACTCCTTTTCGCAGATCAGGCATCCTCGAAGGGGAGCGGACGACGTCGGGCCGTCGGCATAGCCAGCTTCGTCGGCGTCGTCGCCATAGGCCTGTGGGCGGCAGCGCGGGGCAGCAGTCAGCGCACGGGCGATCTGCTGCTGAGTTCGCCGACGCCCTTTTCGGCCGAGGCGGCCAAGGCCGTTGAGGCGCTTGGCCGGGTGCGGCATCTCGTTGCGCCCAATATCGCCCACAAACGGAGCTCTGACGGGCTTGCGCGCGGGGTTCAACTGCCTGGCACGCTACCTCTGATCGGCTCCCGCCAGAGGAGCCATATTGCAGCGGTCCAGCTGAAATCGCTGCCGCCGCTTCCGGTACCGTCGATCGGGCTGAATGCTTCGTAGAAGCCACAAATCGAGATCAACGCCAGCGTGTCCTCGCGGATCTTGACTGACAATTCAATATGGCCGGCGTCAGCCAGCCCTGTACCGATCATCCAGTTCACCACCGCCCATACTGGCCCGCGCCAATAACGGATCATCTGGAAACCCGCATCGTCAGGGTCGAGACTAGGCATCATGTACGAAACGCGGTTCGCAATGCGCGCGGCATGCCCCAGCATGGCCCTATCCTTTTCTGCGTCCCGCAAGCCTGCGTAGAAGCTCAGGAAGGACGCGCTGGTCACATAGCCGCTGAAGCGGCCGGTGATCGTATCGCGTGAACACCAGGTGCCGTGCCGATCGTCCCAAAGCCAGCCGATGCCGGTCTCCGCGCGAGCCACCCAAGCATCTGCCTCCGACGGATCGCGTCCTAGGGCGAACGCGAGCTGAGCGAGATCGCGATTGGCGCGCAGCAGGATCATGGACATGCCGACATCGGCGACGCGGAAGGGATTGCCCGCGGCGATGGCCGCATGGTCCCAGCCTTGCGCGCGGCCAAACTGCACGAGCGCCAGATAACGGTCATACTCCAGCTTAGTCGGCCGCATCTTGGCGTCGAGATGCCCTGTGTCGCGGCGGACGTAATCGCCTACTGCCGAGACGTCGATCGCCTCGCCAGGCACATCCCATTCAGGCGAGTTGTCACGCCCGGTCTCCCAGGGGTGCATCGCCACCACGACGCCGCGCCCTTCATGGTCGCGGTGCTCCGAAAACCAGCGGTGCCAGGCCAGGAGCCGGTCATACAGCTTCTCGGCGCGTGCGCGAAAGGCGTTGGCGGCGCCTGCCGCCACGGCGCTCTCCCATAGCATCCTGACGACGGTGGCTGCGACCGGCGGTTGGGTGATGCCGGAGGTCACGGGCGCCTTGCCCGTGTTCCAAACCGCGGGACCGGGGAAGTAGCCGTCGTCCTCCTGCCAGAAGACGATGTGCGGAACGAACCCGTCGTCCCACTGCGCGCGGAACAGCGTCTCCACCTCCCGCCACGCGCGGTCGCGGTCGAAGACGTCGAACCCAAGCGCGACGAATGCAGAGTCCCAGTTCCACTGGAAGGGGTAGACCGTCCCGTTGGGCACGGTGTAGCCGCCTCGGTCGTTTGCACGCAGTATCGCCCGTGCCGCGAGATCGACGTCGTTCATAGATCCAGTCCCGATCGAGAAAAGTCCGGAGAAGGCGGGGTCGCCGCCTTCTCCGGCAGAGGGGGGCTCAGAAATCGAAGGACAAACGGGCCGAAATCCGGCGCGGCAGCACGGGCCGGCCGACGAAGTAGGCGCCGCCCGCGGTCTGATTTACGTCCTGCCGCGGAGAGCCTTCCGTCGTCGCCTGCGTATCGAAGAGATTGAAAACGTTGACGCCCAGCCGCACCGTCCTGTCGCCGCCGCCAGGGTGCAACTTCACGCCTGCATCGAGGTTGGCGACGTTCCAGCCCTTAAGCAGGATTGCGTTGTTGGCCGCGGTGAAGTTGTCGCCGGTGTAATTGGTGAACACAGCCAAATCGAGCAGCTGGTCATTGTAGTAGAGGCCGGCATTGTAGAGCAGCGTCGGTTGGCGCTCGACATCCCGTCCTACGATCGCGGGGTTGGTCGCGCCGTTCTGCTGGAACTGCGTGTAATGCGCATCCTGCAGCGTGAGGTTGCCGTTGAACCGCAACCCGCCGATGATCCGGATGTCGAGCTCGCCCTCCGCTCCCCAGCTCTCCGTGGCTACGAGATTGACCTGTTCGGTGAAGCCGCCCTGCCCGTCGTTGATGAAATTAACCTGACGTCGGTTGTCGAGCTTTGTGTAGAAGCCGGACGCTGTGAAGTTGAACCAGGGCTGCGCCACCTTGATCCCGCCTTCCGCCTGTTTGATGATTTCGGCCGAATAGGAGGCAGGCTGGCCGAGCGCATTGAACGTGACCGAACGGATCTCGGGGAAGAAGAAGCCGCGCGATCCGTTCAGGTAGAGGCTCACGCGGTCCGTCAGCTTGTACAGCCCGCCGGCTGCGACCGCCCACTCGTCCGTCTTCGGGCTACCGGTGAGGAAAGTGTCGTTCCCCCAAATGACGTCGCGAAGCGCTGGCGCGAGATTGGGCGTGGTCGGATCCGTGACGAAGGTCGCAGTGCGTTCACGGCGGATGTCGCCGTTGAACTTCTCGTACCTGAACCCGACGTCGAGGTTAAACCGCTCGCTGATCTTCATCTGATCCGCGACATAGCCGGCGTAGCGCTCTGCCTCGTGGTAGTTGTTCACGTATCCGGCGCCGGCGTTGAGCAGCCCGTCACGTGACACGATCGTCTGCGCGCCGGTGGTCGGGTTGGTGACGACGAGGTTGACCAGAGGCGCCTGGTTGTTGAACTCGCCCAGATAGGTGGTGGTGACGTTGAAGTCGCGCGCCTTTGCCCTGGCGTAGAAGCCGCCAAGCGTGAAGGCGTGGTCGATCGATCCGGTGCCGACCTTGGCGGTCAGATTGAGCTCGCCCGAATAGTCCTCCATCGGCCGGTTGCGGTCGGTGAAGCGGTTAGCGAACAGCAGGTAGTCTGCCGGCAGCGCGCGGCCGCCGTCGACCGAGGTGAAGCTCGCGTTGCCAGGTAGGCCTAGATTGCGATTGCGCAGGAAGCTCTGCTGCGTCTCGGGCACGTTGATGAGGCCGTCGCCGTCCGACCAGAGACCGAAGCGGTGTGCATATTTCGAGTATTTTACGCGGCCGTTGATCCCGAACACGTCCCCGAAGCCGCGTTCGAACGCGAGAGCGGCCTGACCGCCCTTGCTGGTCACGCCGTCCGTGATGCGGTTGTTGTAGACGCCGTCGGGCGTGTTGAAGCTCAACCTGCCCACGCGGTCGCTGATGACCTGATACACGGTGCGCCCGTCGTTGCCGGGCAGGCGGTTCCGCGTACGGCCGTCGAGCGGGATCGGCAGAAAGAACTGCGCCTGATCGTTGATGTACTGTCCGTAGAGCGTCACCGATCCGTTATCGTCGGGAAAGTCGTACTTCAGGTTGCCGCGGATCTGATAGCCTTCAGTGTCCAACCCGGTGCGGATCGGCCCGTCATCCTTCCGGTAGAAGCCGGACAGAGAATAGTGCAGCCTGTCGCCGAGGGGACCGCTGATCGCGGCGTCTCCCCGGTATCGGCCGCGCTCCGCCCACTCAAGCTGCGCCGTGCCGTGCATCTCGTCGCCGCCGGTCTTGCTGATCAAGTTGATCAGCCCCGCCACAGACCCCGGCCCAAACAGGTTCGAGACGCCGCCGCGCACGAACTCCAGGCGCTCGATGCCCAGATCGTTGCGGAAGTAGACGTCGAAAGCCGACGAATTGAGGCCGAACGTCGACATCACCGGTATGCCGTCATACTCGAGGGGGGTAAACTGGTATTGGCCGCCCGAGGGCAGACCGCGGACGAAGACGTTCGCCGCGACCTCGCCGCCGCCGCCGTCCGCCTTGATGGTCGGGATCTGATTGAGGATGTCCGCCTGGCTGACGGAACTCGACTGCCGCAACCTCGTGTCGTCGAGGGACGTGACCGCCAGCGGCGAATCCAGCGCGCGTCGCGCGACGCTGGTGGCCGTCACGACGATGTCGCCTTGGCCGCCCTCGTCCGCACCCTCCTCGGTCTGAGGGGCGGTGAGACCCGGCTCCTGAACGGCTGGGCCGACCGGTGCCTGCTGCGCGACGGCGACGGAGGGCATGAGGATGGCGCTCGCTGTCAGCAATGTCACACGAGTTTTGATGGTGGTCGGACGCATGATCGTTCCCCTCCTGTTTGAAGCGTCGCGGTTGCGTTCGCTTTCCGGCGCTGTGTCGCGCGCCTTGATGAGGGTTAGATGGTCCATCGGCTGGCGTCGACGGAAGCCGGCTATCCTGCAACGATGTGTTGCAGGCTGCGCAACGACGCCGTAGGTTTGTTCATGCTCGACCTCGGCGATCTGATGGTGTTCACCAAGGTGGTCGAAACCGAAAGCCTGACCAAGGCCGGTCAGGCGCTCGGGATGCCGAAGTCAACCGTCAGCCGCCGGGTGTCCAGGCTCGAGGAGCATCTCGGCGTCCAGCTCCTCCACCGGACCACCCGCGCGGTCACCGTCACCCACGACGGCGCCACCTTCTTCGAATACTGCCTCCGGTCGATGGGCGTGCTGCGCGACGGCGAGCGTGCATTGCAGAACCAGCACGCCGCACCGCAGGGCGTGGTGCGGATAGCCATCCCCTATGTCCTTGGACAGAGCCTGATAGGCCCTCTGCTGGCGGGCTTCCTGCAGCGCTTTCCTGACGTTCGACTGGTCAGCGTCCTCAGCGACGACGCGGTGGGGCTGCTGCGCCAGGGCTTCGACGTGGCGCTCGCGGTAGGACCGTTCGCTGACTCGGGGCTCATCGCCGTGAAGCTCGGAACCACCGGCTGCGGCGCGTTCGGCGCGCCTGGATACTTCGAACGCAAGGGCATGCCGCAAAGCCATGTCGACCTCCCGCGCTTCGACCTGCTCGCCGCCGGCACGGTCGACCGGCGGCATCGCTGGACGCTTCACCAAGGCGAGGCCGAGGTGGCGGTCGAGTTCACGCCCCGGCTTCTGGCGAACGACCTCCTGCTGCTCAGGCAGGCGGTCCTGTCGGAACTCGGCATCGCGAGCCTGCCCGCCTTCCTGTGCAAGCGGGATCTCGCAGAGGGCCGGCTCGTCGACGTGCTGCCCGGCTGGCAGGCAGCGGACATGAGCTTCTACGCGCTCTTCGCCGACCCGAAGGGTGTCCCGGTGCGGGTACGCACACTTATCGACTTCCTCGTAGAGCACCTCCATCCCACGCTTTCTTGGGACTTGCACTGAGCCACGCGTTCGCGCAGCTGCAACACAGCGTTCCACAATCAGCGGCTAGGTTCCCACGGCCATCCGCTCCAGCGTCCGCATGCGATCGGCATCGGCCGGCGCGTCGCTTGAGGAGCGGACGATCGTCACTGCCACCATACCAGCCGGATCGACCGCTGCGATCCGCGATGAACTCATGGCGCTTTTCCGAGAGGCGGTTCGCGCGGTCTCGGCCGAGACGGTGATGCCCGCGACCCTGCCGGCCGCACCGCACGGCCGCACGGTCGTGATCGCCGTCGGCAAGGGCGCAGCGGACATGATGCGAGTCGCTAATCAACGCGCGAAGGGCCAAAGGATCGAAGGCATCGTCGTAACCCGGCACGGGCACCTGCCAGCCGGCGGCGTGACGTGGCCAGGTGTCGAAGTCATAGAGGCGGGCCATCCGTATCCGGACGAGGAGAGCGTGAGGGCGGCTCACCGGGCGCTGGATCTGGCAGCGACACTCGAAGCGGGCGACCGGCTGCTGGTGCTGCTTTCCGGCGGCGGCTCGGCGCTGCTCGCGGCGCCGACGGCCGGCATCTCGCTGACGGACAAGCAGTCGCTGACGCGCTCGCTGTTGCAGTCGGGCGCAACGATTGAGGAGATTAACATCGTCCGCAAGCACCTGTCGCTCGTGAAGGGCGGCAGGCTTGCGGTCGCGGCTGGACACGCAGCGGTCACGACCTGGATAATCTCGGACGTTCCCGGCGACGATCCGGCCTATGTGTCTTCCGGCCCGACCGTCACTGACGGCAGCAGCCTCGCCGCCGCTCGCGAAATCGTCGCGCGGTATGGCATCGGGCTTTCTCCTGAAATCGCAGCCGCCCTCGAAGACCCGCGGAACGAGACGCCGAGCGGCGACAGTCTCGGCTTGGCGGGTGCCGAGACGCTGGTGATCGCACGCGCGCGGGATGCGCTCGCCGCCGCAGGGCACATGGCGCGCGAGCGCGGCTTTCAGGTGACGGATCTCGGCGACCAGCTTCAGGCGGAGGCCCGGCACCTGGGTGCCAGCCATGCGGCCCTGTCCCGGCGGCTGTCGCGCGACGGAGTGCGGCGGGCGATCGTGTCGGGCGGCGAGACGACGGTCACCGTTGTCAACAAGGGCGGCCGGGGCGGACGCAACATGGAGTATGCGCTCGGCCTCGCGCTCGCCCTCGATGGAGAGCCGGGCATCTATGCACTGGCGTGCGATACCGATGGCATCGACGGCACCGAAGACGCCGCAGGTGCCATCGTGACCCCCGATACGCTGGCCCGCGCCGCCGAACTGGCATTGGATCCGCGGCGCCACCTAGCGGACAACAACGCATACGACTTCTTCCGCGCCCTCGGCGACTTGGTGGTCACCGGCCCGACGCTGACGAATGTAAACGACTTCCGGGCGATCCTGATCGACCCGGCGGGCTGCAGGAGGATGCCATGAAGACCGATACGATTGGTCAGCCGCCGCCGACGATGGCGGACCGCTATCCCTGGATCCTTGTCGCCCTGCTCTGGCTGGTGTCCTTCCTGAACGCTGCCGACCGGTCCGTGATCGTCGCCGTCATGCCCGCCATACGCGCCGAGTTCGCCTTGAGCGACACCCAACTGGCGCTGATCTCGACCGTGTTCTTCTGGTTCTATGCGGTCGCCGCCCTGTTCACAGGTCGGTTGGGCGACGGCGCGCGCCGGTCGCGGGTCGTCATCTGGGGCCTGATCTTCTGGAGCATCGCGACCGGCATCGTTCCGCTCTCGACCGGCTTCGCGATGCTTCTGGCGCTCCGCGCCGTCGTGGCAGTCGGCGAGTCCACCTACTACCCGACCGCCACTGCGCTGATCGGCGATTGGCACGGCGCGGGGATGCGCAGCCGGGCGCTGTCCTTTCATCAGACCGCGGTGTTCGCCGGCTCGGGGCTGGGCGCTTTGCTGGCCGGAGCCATCGCCGACCGGCTGGGCTGGCGCGCGCCGTTCCTCGTGTTCGCCATCGCCGGCCTGATCTGGGCGATCGTGCTGTGGCGGACCTTGCGCGACGCACCGATCCGTCACACCGCGGCCGAGCGTCTCGCCGCCAGCAACGAACCTTACCGCGTGGTGCTGGCTATTAAGCCGGCGCTGATGCTGTTCGCGGTTTTCTTCCTTGCCACGGGCGTGGCGAGCGGTGTCACGGTCTGGGCGCCGACCTTCGTGCACGACGAGCTGGGACAAAGCCTTGCGTCGTCCGCCTTCTACGGATCGGCGAGCATCAACATCGCCGGCTTCGTCGCCGTGCCGCTTGGCGGCATGCTCGCCGACACGTTGGCCAAACGCACCGCGATCGGCCGCTTCCTCACGCTGGCGATCGGGTTGGCGGTGGCGGCAGTGTTGCTGGCGCCAATGGCGTGGGCCTCGTCGGCCGGCATGGTCGGCGCGGTTCTGATCGGGACGACGTTGGGCAAAGGCCTGTTCGACGGCTGCATCTATGCGGCGATGCAGGACGTCGTGCCGCCGACCGCCCGTGCGACCGCGGTCGGGATGATGACGACGTGCGGCTTCATCGGTGCGGGGCTGGCGCCGCTGTTCGTCGCCGGCGCATCGAGCGCGCTGGGGATGGCCGCGGCGCTGGGATCGCTGGCGGCACTCTACGCGGTGGCAGTCGCGATCCTGCTCGCCACCACCGGCATGACCAGGCGGGCAGTGACCGCCAATGCGGAGTTGCTGAACTGATGACCACAATGCTGACCCTCGAGGCGCCACGCCGGCTCGTCTTCCATAAGGAGGCCGACGCTGATCTTCAGCCGAGTCAGGTGCGCCTGCGCACGCTGTTCTCCGGGATCAGCGCCGGAACCGAGCTCTCGCAATATCGCGGTACCAGCCCGTTCATGCACCGTCGTTTCGACGACCAACGCAGGCTGTTCGTGGAATCTGACACGCCGAGCTGGCCTTTCCCGGTGACAAACCTGGGGTATGAGGAAGTCGGCGAGATCGTGGAGGTCGGCGGCGACGTGGACGGTCTGTCGGTCGGCCAGCATGTCTTCGGCACGTGGAACCACCGGACCCACCATGTCGCGACCGCGGCCTACGCGCGGGATCGGTTGATGCCGCCGGGTGCGGACCCAAGGATCGGCATCTTCAGCCATATCGGGGCGGTCGCCCTCAACGGCGTGCACGATGCGGGACTGCGCATCGGAGACACGGTCGCGGTCTGGGGCCTGGGGGTGCCGGGGCAGATCGTCTGCCAGGCGGCACGGGCGAGCGGCGCCCGCGTCATCGCGGTGGATCCGGATCCCGAGCGGCGCCGGATCGCGTCTGCACATGGCGCCGCAGTCGCACTTGATCCTTCGGACGGAGGCGCGGCTGAAGCGATCAAGGATCTGACCGGTGGGATCGGGGCCGACGCCTGCATCGAGGTGTCCGGCGCGGCACCCGCGCTCAGCGACGCGGTACGCGCAGTCGCCTACTCCTCCCGAGTGGTGGCGATGGGCTTCTTTCAAGGCGAGGTAGCCGGGCTGCGTCTTGGCGAGGAATTCCATCACAACCGCGTCGCACTGGTCTGTTCGCAGATCTCGGGAACGGCGCCGGAAGCCAGCCACCGCTGGAACAAGCCGCGGCTCTGGCGCACTGCCGTTGAGCTTCAACATGCGGGCACACTCGACCTGCTTCCCCTCATCACCGACGTTGTGCCGTTCGCGGAGGCTCCCGCCCTGTTCGAGCGCCTCGACCAGGCCGAAGCCGGGATCATGCAAACGATGCTGGAGTTCGGATCATGAGGGTCGCACTGCTGGGCCTGGGCGGCATCGCCCCGCGTCACGTTGCGGCGATTAAGTCGCTCGGCCACGACCTGATCGCAGGCGTCGGACGCGACCCGGCGCGCACGCAGGCATTTGTGGACCAGCATGGCGGCGAGCCGTTCATCGAGCTCGATGCGATGATCGACCGTACCGCGCCGGACTTGCTCATCGCCACGCTGCCGCCGTTCGCCCGCGACGGCGAGATCGAGCATGCGGCGTCGCGCGGCGTGCACCTGCTGGTGGAGAAGCCCATCGCGCTCGACATCGCGGCAGCCGAGGCCATGACCGCCGCCGTGCAGCGCGCCGGCGTGATCGGCGCGGTGGGGTTCATGTATCGGCACGGCGATGCGGTCAAAGCCTGGCGGGTGGCGGACACCGGGCTCGCCGGGCTCTATGCGGGCGCATACCACTGCAACGCGCTTCACGCCGCATGGTGGCGCGAGCAGGCGAAGTCGGGTGGGCAGATGCTTGAACAGGTGATCCATCAGGTCGATCTTGTTCGCTACCTTATGGGCGATCCCGACACCGTCTATGCGCGTCGCGCGAACCTGTTCCACGGATCCGTCGTGGGCTACGACATCGAAGACGTCTCGGCGATCGTGTTCGGCTGGGACGACGGCAGGATCGCAACCTTGAACGCATCGAACGCGGCCACGCCGGGCGTGTGGCACAAGGAGTGGCAGATCTACGCCGAGCGCATGACCGGACGATTCTCTAGCTGGAACGAGGCGATCTTCACGCCGACCGCACCTGACGCTTCACCGGTGTCCATCTTCGGCGACCAGGATCCGTTCGCGGCGCAGTTGGCGGACGTCATTCAGGCCATCGAAGAGAGACGCGCGCCGCTAGTGACGCTGCGCGGCGCGACGGACACGCTGCGGCTCGCGCTCGCCGCCCGGCAGTCCGCGGACGAAAGCCGCGAGATCAGGTTGTCCGATGCTTGATCGCCGTGGCTTGACCTTCCCCGAGCCGCAGCCGCTGCTCGATGGCGATGTGCCGCCGCACGCGCCCCCCGAGACGCGCAGCGGCGTGACCACATGGCGGCTGCAGGCGGGCGGAGCGATCGTGATGGAGACCAGCCGTCACGATGAAGTCACGTCGTTGTCGGTGCGCGTCGACGGCTTGGAGCGCCCGGCGTCCAGCCTGGGGCTGCGGTTCGACGGCGTGACGGGCGTCCGTCGCTACCTGCGCAACGGCTACCAGAGCTGGGACGGCTGCTACTTCGTCGAGCCCGGTGCCGCGCCCGGCGACGGACCTGCCGCCAAGGCGCCGACGCTGGGCTTCGCTATGACCGCGCTGTTGCCAGACGCCGGCGGAGCGGTCGTGATTGGCCACGACCGGCACGACCGGTACCAGACGCGCTTCCGCTTCGGCGGGTCGGCGGACGCCATGTCAATCGACGTCGAGACGCTTCTCGACCTGTCGGGCGGCACTGAAGCCGAGACGCTCCACCTGTTCGACGGCGACGACGTCGAGAAGACGCTCCGCCGCTGGTCGCGGCGCGTCGGAACCGCTGCGCCCATTTTGCCTAGGACCCCGCGGCGGCGGATGACCGGCTGGTGCTCCTGGTACAATCACTACGCGGCGATCGACGAGGAGAGCATCCGCGCAGAGCTCCGGTCGGCGGTCGCGTTCCGCAACCGCGAGGATGTGCCGCTCGCCATCTTCCAGATCGACGACGGCTTTACGCCGGAGATGGGCGACTGGCTGGACGTGAAGCCGCAGTTCCCGCGGGGGATGGCTCCACTGCTAGGGGATATCGCCGCCGAGGGCTTCCGCCCCGGCCTGTGGATCGCACCCTTCCTCGTCGGCAACCGGAGCAGGCTGTTCGCGTCGCATCCCGACTGGCTGGTCCAGGACCGCACCACGGGTGGACCGCTTGTCGCCTTCCACTTCTATGGCGAGTTCCGATGGCACAAGCGCTCGGAGGAGTATCACGTCCTCGATGTGACGCACCCCGAGGCGGCCGCCTACATCTCCCATGTCCTGCGCACCTGGGTCCGCGACTGGGGCGCCTGCTACATCAAAGCCGATTTTTTGCTGCACGGCGCCGAGTACGGCCCGGACCGCGCGGCATGGCACCTGCCGGGCCTCTCGCGAATGGCGGTGTTCCGCACGATGATGAGGCTTATCCGGGACGCGATTGGAGGAGACACGCTGCTTTCCGGCTGCGGCTGCCCGCTGTGGGCTTCGGTCGGACTGGTGGACTCGGTGCGAATCGGGCGCGATGTCGGCGTCGAATGGCATGGCGAGTATTCCGCCGAGAGCCTGCTTCGCGATCTGCAGACGCGAAATCACGCTCACGGCATCCTTTGGTCGGCCGATCCCGACTGCTTGCTGCTTCGGGATCGGTACCACGCGCTGAGCGACCCCGAAGTGGAGACGCTCGCCCGCTTCGCGGCGGGCGCTGGCGGCGTGTTGATGACAAGCGACACTTTGGACGCCTTGTCACCCGTGCGTACCGCCCTTCTCGCAGAACTCCTGCGGGAGAGCGCAGTCTGTTGTGACTTTCCAATGCTCGGCCAAGATAGCCCGTTTATAGAGCAGGTCGTGCACCGGGCAGGAGGCATGATCTCAGCCCAGTTGTTCAATCTTAATGATGAGGCCATCACGCTGGACGGCTTGGACTCAAGACCTCATTCAGTGATCATGATGCCAAGCGAGCGTGTAATCCCATGAACGAAGCCGCCATTAGAGCGGATTCCTTTCAGTCTGGGTCATATCCGCATGAGCTGAAGTAGTTGGCGCATTCCTGCGGCTCGAAGAGGTCGACCAGTTTGCCGATGAGCGACCACAGCCCGGACACGGTGCGCTCGCCTGCCTTGCGGAGCATGGCCTTGAGGCGAGCAAAGGCCTTTTCGATCGGGTTGAAGTCGGGGCTGTAGGGCGGGAGGAACATCAGGCGGGCGCCCCAGGCCTCGATCAGCATGCGAACACTGTCGCGCTTGTGGCTGGACAGATTGTCCATGATCACCACATCGCCGGGGCGGAGATCGGGCACGAGAGCCTGGCCGACATCGGCCTCGAACCAGTCCCCGTTGATTGGCCCGTCGAGCACCATCGGCGCGACCATGCCGGTCATGCGCAGTCCGGCAACCAGCGTGGTCGTCTTACGATGGCCGTGCGGGTAGCCCATCCGCAGCCGCTCGCCCCGGCGGCAACGGCCGTGGCTGCGTGTCATGTTGGTCGTTGTCCACGTTTCATCGATGAAGACCAGCCGCTCGGGATCGAGATCGAGCTGCCCCTCGAACCAGGCCTCGCGCTGGATCAGAACGTCGGGGCGGTCCTGCCCCTCGGCATGCGCGGTCTTTATGGGATGGCCCGCCCCTCATCATCTGGCGCAGTCTGGCGTCGGATCAGGAGGAGAGGACCGATGACGAAGACGCCGATTGTTACGCTCGGGATCAACTTGGCAAGAACAGCTGCAGCCTGGCAGGAATGGACGCGAGCGGCGCGGTGATATTGCGCCGGCCAATGACGCGGGAGGGACTGATCAAGTTCACCGCCGGGCTGCCAGCTTGCGTCGTCGCGACGGAGGCCTGCTGCGGTGCGCACTATCTCGGACGCACGTTCGAGGCACAAGGTCACACAGTGCGGTTGATGTCGCCAGAGTACGTGGCGCCCTACGAGGCAAGCGGCATGCTAATGACCTGGGTATGGCGGTAAGCGCCTCTTCCGGAGACGATATTTGACACTGAAGCATCTGCTGCTGGCGACAACGCTCAGCGCCGCCGCAATCGCCGCTCCCGCCTTCAGCCGCAACCAGCAGGCGACCAGCGCAGCATCCACCGCTGATACGTCCGCCGCCGCGACCGGCTACGGCCGCTGGGGCTTCGACATTGCGGGAATGGGCCGCAGCGTGAAGCCCGGCGATGATTGGTTCCGGTTCGTCAACGGCACATGGGCCGCGAAGACGCAGATCCCTGCCGACCGCTCATCCTTTGGCGCATTTGCCGTGCTGCGTGACCTGTCGGAGCAGCGGCTACGGACGCTGATCTCGGGCTACAGCGCCGGCGACGCCGTGCATCCCGATCGGATGAAGGCGGCGATCCTCTTTAGCGGCTTCATGGACGAGGCGGCGACCGAGAAGCTCGACGCGCAGCCCTTGATGCAGCGACTTCAGCCGATCAAGGCTGCGGCGTCTAAGGAGGATGTCGTGCGCCTGATGGGGCGTTCGCTTGGTGGCTTCGGCGCCAGCTTCTTCGGGCCGGGCGTCGGCGACGATGCCAAGCGGCCGGACATCTACGCGCTGTACCTGCGCCAGTCGGGTCTCGGTCTCGGCGACCGCGAGCTTTACCTCGACCCCAAGTTCCAGCCGCAGGTCGCGCGCTATCGCCAATATGTCGCGCAGATGCGGACGATGGCAGGCTGGCCCAATGCCGAAGCAGCGGCGGGCGACGTGGTAGCGATGGAGACCAAGCTCGCCCAGGCGCACTGGACGCGCGCGCAGAGCCGCGACCGTGCTCGACGCGGCGACCGCCATCGCCACCAATGGCGCACTGCCGGCGACCGACGATTTCCTGCGTCCGCATTCCAAATGGCGGCGTCAGTTGCGGGCGAAGGGCGACGATGATGCGCGCCTTCGGGAAGTCGCAGTCATGTTCCACCTGCGCGACGCGCTTCGCTCGGGTGAGATCTGGCTCGACCGCTCGCATCGCTACGGCGACCTCCGGAACGTCCTCGTGCCGATGGAGGTCGCGCGCGCTGCGAAGCTGGCGGCCCCGGCCGACCCGCATGTCTGGCTCGCCGACCGCAAGGCGCGACTTGCCGATGGCCTTGCCCGGCTTGGTCGCGCCGCGCGCAACGGCACGATCCCGAAAGGCAGCATCGAGGGCGGCACGTTGCGCATCGATCGCCTGACCGCCGATGCGCCGGACGGCATCGATGATCTGGTGCTCGACCTGTATCGTCGCCTGCCGCCCGTCCGCATCACCGACCTGCTGCTCGAAGTGGACGCCGCACTCGGGTTTACAGACGCCTTCACCCATCTGCGCACCGGCGTACCATGCGGCGACCGGATCGGCCTGCTCAACGTCCTGCTCGCCGAGGGGCTGAACCTGGGACTGCGCAAGATGGCCGAGGCGTGCAACACCCACGATTACTGGCAACTCTCCCGCCTCGCGCGCTGGCACATCGAAAGCGAAGCGATCGAGCAGGCGCTGGCCAACGTGGTCGCCGCGCAAGGAGCGCTGTCGATGGCGCGGGTCTGGGGGATGGGCACCACCGCATCGGCCGACGGACAATTCTACCCGGCCGCGCGGCAGGGCGAGGCGATGAACACGGTCAACGCCCGTTACGGCAACGATCCCGGCATCAAGGCCTATACTCACGTCAACGACCGCTTCGCGCCGTTCGCATCGCGGACAATCCCCGCAACCGTCGGCGAGGCACCCTATCTGCTCGATGGGCTAACGATGAACGAGGCCGGGCGACGGATCGAGGAGCAGTACGCCGACACCGGCGGGTTCACCGACCATCTGTTCGGAATCAGCGCCATGCTCGGTTACCGCCTCGTACTGCGTATCCGCGACCTTCCGTCCAAACGGCTGTACGTGTTCGATCCCGCCGCCACGCCGAGCGAACTGCGCCCGTTGGTGGGCGGTAAGGCACGCGACGCACTGATCGTGTCCAACTGGCCCGACCTGTTCCGCTGCGCGGCTACCATGAGTGCTGGCCAAGTCGCGCCGAGCCGCATCCTGCGCAAGCTTGCCGCCTATCCGCGCCAGAACGATCTGGCGGCCGCATTGCGCGAGGTCGGCCGGATCGAACGGACGCTGTTCATTATCGAATGGATTCTCGATGCCGGCATGCAGCGCCGCACCCAGGTCGGCCTCAACAAGGGCGAAGCGCACTACGCGCTGAAGAACGCCCTGCGCATCGGCCGTCAGGGCGAGATCCGCGACCGCACCACCGAGGGCCAGCACTATCGGATCGCGGGCCTCAACCTGCTCATCGCCATCATCGTCTACTGGAACACCCTGCATCTCGGTCATGCCGTCGAAGCCCGACGCCGCGAAGGGCTCGAGACGCCCGATCACCTTCTCGCTCATATCTCACCGCTCGGATGGGCGCATATCCTCCTCACTGGCGAATACCTCTGGCCCAAGGATACCACCGCTTAGAGTGTCATTTCGCCCTCAGCCGGAACCGACTCCAATTCGCTGGACAGCCGCTTGCCTTCGTCGTCGCGGCTAGCCTGATCGTCGTCTGGCTGCTGCGCGGACGGCCTCTCTGCTGCCCCTTTGATTTCGCGGCGAGCGGCCTGCATGCCGATCGT
>Ga0160429_1000574_pt1 | contig 29786 bp, 22 predicted proteins | sample SolpanmetagenomR_FD_108199 | JGI IMG/M metagenome (GOLD analysis project Ga0160429, IMG submission 108199) | Solar panel surface microbial communities from Lawrence Berkeley National Laboratory, California, USA - R | ecosystem: Engineered > Built environment > Solar panel > Unclassified ... | reverse complement strand
TTTGCCATATGCCTGAGATAACGATAGAAGCCGTCCGCCACGCCCTGAGCTTCGTGGAAGAGCCCGACCTGGGCCAGGATTTGATTACCCTTAACATGGTGGAGGACATTGTGGTGGAAGGCCGCACGGTGTCGTTCACTGTTGTGCTCACCACGCCCGCCTGCCCGCTCAAGCAGCTCATCCACGATGCCTGCGAGCGCGCCGTGCACACGATGGTGGACAAGGACGCCAACGTGGTGATTCAGATGACCTCGCGCGTGACCACCATGCGCAACAACAACACCATCCTGCCCGGCGTGAAAAACATCATCGCCATTGCCTCGGGCAAGGGCGGCGTGGGCAAAAGCACCGTTACGGCCAACCTGGCCGTGGCCCTGGCCGCCTCCGGCGCCAAGGTGGGCCTCATCGACGCCGATATTTCGGGCCCGAGCATGCCCACCATGTTTGGCACCGAAGACGCCCGCCCGCACGTGTACCAGACGGCCGCCGGCAAAAACCTCATCGAGCCCGTCATTAAGTACGGCGTTAAGCTGATGAGCATCGGCTTCCTGACCCCTAGCGAGCACGCCATTGTGTGGCGCGGGCCGATGGCCTCGTCGGCGCTCAAGCAGTTTATCACCGAGGTTGACTGGGGCGAGCTCGACTACCTGCTGCTCGATTTGCCGCCCGGCACCTCCGACATTCACCTCACCATGGTGCAGACCGTACCCGTGACCGGCGCCATCATCGTGACCACCCCGCAGCCGGTGGCCCTCATGGATGCCCAGAAGGGCTTGCAGATGTTCCGCCAGCCGCAAATCAACGTGCCGGTGCTGGGCATTATCGAGAACATGGCCTGGTTCACGCCGGCCGAACTGCCCGAAAACAAGTACTTTATCTTCGGCGAAGGCGGCGGCCAGCGGCTGGCCACCAAGCACGACGTGCCGCTGCTGGGCCAGCTGCCCCTCATCCAGGCCGTGCGCGAGGCCGGCGACGAAGGCCGCCCGGCCGTGCTGGCCGACGTAAATTCGCCCCAGGCGGGCATTTTCCGCGACCTGGCCGAGAGCCTGGCCCGGCAAGTGAGCATCCGCAACAACGTAGCACCCAAAACCAACGTTGTGCAGATGAACAGCTAGGGCACACCCGGCGGGCTGCCCGTGGCCGGGCACCGGCTGATTGCACATTTTGCTGCTTACCGCTGTTCGCAGCTTATTACCTGTTAATTGATTGAAGATGGATTCTGTTTTGTCCCGCGTCGAGCAAGCCCTTGATTCTCTGCGACCTTACCTGGCCACGGATGGCGGCAACGTGCGCGTGGCCGAAATCACCGAGGCCGGTGTGCTGAAGCTGGAGTGGCAGGGGGCCTGCGGTGCCTGCCCCATGTCGCCGATGACCCGCGCCGGCCTCGAAGATACCGTGCGCAAGGCCGTGCCCGAAATCACGGCCGTAGAGGCCCGCTAGCCTCGTCCGGCCGACATAAGTAACCAAGAACGTCATGCTGAGCTTGTCGAAGCAGCTCGCTCGCGCCGTTGGGAGTGATGCCCCAAGCGGTGCGAGCGAGCTGCTTCGACAAGCTCAGCATGACGTTCTTTCATTAAGCGGGGCCTGGGGCACCTCGCTTCGCAAGCTCAGCCTGACAGACGTTTTTTTGGCTGGTTCGTAAGTTTCAGCTCAGTTTACTCCGTTCTATGCCCGCCTCGCCCGCCAACGACCCCAGCCTGCGCTCCTGGATTGACATCCACCCCACCGACGATTTTCCCATTCAAAACCTGCCCTTCGGGGTGATGGACGTGCCGGAGTGGGGCCCGCGCCTGGCCGTGGCCATCGGCGGCTACGCCCTGGATTTGTACGAATGCGCGCAGCTAGGCTACTTCGACAGCATTGCCGAGGACGTGCCGGCGCTGGGCGCGGCGCTGCCCAAGGTGTTTCGGCGGCGCTCGCTCAATGCGTTTTTGCGGCTGGGACCGGCCGCGTGGCGGGCCGTGCGCGAGCGCGTGAGCGAACTGCTGCGCCACGACAACGCTAGCCTGCGCGACAACGAGCTGGCTATCCGTACCTGCCTGCTGCGCCAGCGCGACGTGACCCTACTGCGCCCGGTGAAGCCCACCAATTACGTCGATTTCTACTCTAGCTTGGAGCATGCCACCAACGTGGGCCTCATGTTTCGGCCTGATAACCCGCTGCTGCCCAACTGGCGGCACCTGCCCATCGCCTACCACGGCCGGGCCAATTCCATCGTGGCCAGCGGCACGCCCGTGCGCCGGCCCCAGGGCCAGTACCGCCCGGCCGGTCAGGACGCGCCGGTTTTCGGCCCCACCCAGCAGCTTGATTTTGAGCTGGAAACGGCCTTCGTCGTGGGCCAGGGCACGACGCAGGGCAGCACCGTGCCGCTGGCCGAGGCCGAGCGCCACATCTTCGGCATGGTGCTGTTCAACGACTGGAGCGCCCGCGACATTCAAAGCTGGGAGTACCAGCCACTGGGGCCGTTTTTGGGGAAGAACTTCGCCAGCAGCGTCTCGCCCTGGGTTGTGACGCTCGATGCCTTGGAGCCCTTCCGCGTGGCCGGCCCAGCGCAGGAGCCTGAACTCCTGCCCTATCTGCAAGCGAGCGGCGAGCACCATTTTGACATTGAGCTGGAAGTGCTCATTCGGCCCGCCGGCTCGGCCGTGGCTCCTTACGTCATTAGCCGCACCAACATGCGGCACCTCTACTGGAGCATGGCCCAGCAGCTGACGCACCACGCCAGCAACGGCTGCCCCCTCGACGCGGGCGATATCTACGCTTCGGGCACCATCAGCGGCCCCACGCCTGGCTCGCTAGGGTCGCTGCTGGAGCTGACGCAGCGCGGCACCCAGCCACTGAGTTTGCCGGGCGACTTGCACCTGGGTTTCCTGCGCGACGGCGACACGGTGATTCTGAGAGGATTTGCCGAGAAAAACGGCATCCGTATCGGACTGGGTGAGGTGAGCGGCACAGTGCTGCCAGCGGCGGAGTAAGGACGTACTGCGCAATTTAAAAAAGAACGTCATGCTGAGCCCCGCGCAGCATGACGTTCTTAGGGTAGCTCAAAACCTACTTAACCTCTTTCAAATCAGCGCCCAGCATATCTTCCCAGCGGTAGTAGTGAAAGGTGCGGTTATCCGACATGGCCACGAAGAGACCGTGCGGAAACTGCGCATTGAGCGGCACGTTGGTCACGTCGGAGCCGTCGCTGAAGTGGGCGGCTACTTTTACCATGCGCAGTTCGGGGTGGGCATTGGGGTCGGCGACGGTGCCCTGGCGGGGGAAGAAGCGGAACTGGCTGGCCCCCTGGTCCGACACCAGCAGGTAGCCGGTGCGGGGGCCGGTTTTATAGATAGAAATGCCCTCGTGGTCTTCGGCAAAGCCGGTGCGGGCAAACAGCGCCAGCTCCGTATCGCCCCGAGCGGGGTCAGCGGCGTATTTGCGCACGCCCACGCCTTCATCGGAGTAATAGATGAAACCCAGCTCGTTATCAACGGCGACGGACTCGATTTCCTTGTTGCCACTCCACGCCCCGAACTTACGCATCAGGGTCATTTTCAATTGACCCCGCCCGTCATCAGCTAGCTGATATTGAGCCAGGTAGCCCTGCTTGGGACCGGTTTTGCGGCTTACTACGGCAAATATCGCCTTATCGGTGGGCCGGGTATAAAGGGCGATGCCCATCGGCATACGCTCGCCAGCGGCATCGCCCTCGAAAACGGCCAGGTTGCCGTGGTCGAGGGGCTGCATATCGGGCAGGCGGAAGGCGCGCAGCAGGCCCGTTTCGCGCTCCGTGACAAGGGCAAAATCGGTGGGCCGGCCGCCGAGCGGCAGGCCGTAGCCGATGTCCACGTTGTTGGGCCGCTTCAGGCCGTGGACGGTTTTGCCCGGCACCTCTTTGCCTTTTAAATCAAAAACATACAAGCCGCCGTCCGAGTCTTTGTCGGTCCCGATGACCAGGCTCTGGGCGGGGTCGCGGCGGTTGACCCAGATGGCGGGGTCGTCGGTATCGTAGCGCACGGGGTCGGTAACGACCACCGGCTGCACCACGCCGGGGCCGGTATTGGTGCCGCTGGCCGTAGTTCCGCCCGCCTGGGCCGCGGGCGTGCACTGGGTACCAAGAGTCGCCGCAGCCGCGAGCAGGCTAGCCAGCACCGGCCGGCGACGGGCAGAAAAAAGAGGCATCTTTTTATTCAACAGACTATTTATCAGCTCTAAAAACAGTCAGCCTACTGTTGATTGCCAGTACCATCGGCCTGGTAGGCGCCGGCATCGGGGCCAGCCGGGGTGACGGTGGGCTTAAACAGGCCACCCACCACGAGGCCACTCACGGCATTGACGGGCGCAAACGTAGTGAAGCCCTGCCCGAGCGCGGGCGAGGTGGGCAGCAGGCGCAGGGCCCCGCTGGGCTTCAAAAAGTTGGTAGCCTGCATGGTAGTGCTGGGGGCGGCCGTGGTGCCGGCCGGCGTGGCCAGGTCGGCGGCCAGGAAGCGCGGGTCGTTGGCCCCGGCCGCGCCGCGCGTGTCGCGGGGCTTGGCGGCGGTGACCGAGCCGGCCGTGGCCGCGCTGAACTCGGCCACCTGGTAGCTGGTGGCCCCGTAGTAGTACTGGTTGTCGTAGCTGATTTTGCTGAGGTCGGGCAGGTCGTCGGAACGCAGGCGCATCCCGAACCGGCAATTGACAATCAAGTTATTATACACCTTGCCGGCGGCCTGCACCTCGTAGTTGATGGAGCCGCCCCGGCCGGCCTTGGTTTGGCGGTAGCCGCAGTTGAGGTAGGTATTATTGTAGGTCGCCACGTTGGATTGCACGGGCGCGCCGGCGGCCGAGGCCACTTTGGTGCCGTTGGTGGCGCTGCCCACGAAGGTGTTGTAGGCCACGTCGCCCACGCAGCCGGCTTTCATATTGATGCTTTCGCCGCCCGCCTTGCCAGTTTTCTCGAACCGGTTGCGCAGCACGCTGAGCTTGCAGCTTTGCAGCCGGATGCCGTCATCCACGGTGCCGTGCAGGTAGGAGTCTTCGAGCACGAACTGCGCGCCCGGCTTTTTGGCGAGCATCGAGATGCCGTACTTGGGGTCGCCGGCGGCGTAGCCGGTGGGCGCGTTGGCCCCGTAGGGGCCGCCCACGTAGCCAATTTCGGTCCAGCGCAGCACCAGCAGCGCGGCATTATCGGCGTTGATGCCGCCCCAGTAGCCCTTGAAGGCCGGGTCGGTGGCGGCGGGCTGCACGGCGGTGGGGTCGCCCTTGAGGTTGTCGCTGATGGTCATTACCACCGGCGCGGCCTTGGTGCCCAGGCTCAGCATCGTGCCGTTGACCACGAAGCCGGGGTTGTTGGTGGCCTGCCCGAAGGTAGCCGCAGACTTCGGCTTGCCGATAACCAGGATTTTCACCCCGGCTTGCAGCAGCAGCGTATCACCTTCGTTTACCGCTACATCGCCAATCATGTAGTAGGGCGCGGAGCGGCCCGCGATGGTGCCCTTGAGGGGGCTGCGCAGCGTGTCGCCGGTAAAGCGCTGGCCCACGGTGGTCACGGGCGCGGCCACGTAGGTAAGCTCCTCGCACGAGGCCAGCAGCCCCGCCAGCGAGGCCAGCCCCAAAGCCGCCGAAGAAATAGGAAAGCGCGTGAGCGACATAAAAAAATCAGGCATTTAATTAATTACAAAGACCGGAACGTTCGTCATGCTGAGCGGGCCGAAGCATCTTGCTTGCTTCCTTTGCACTGCTCGGCGAAGCAGTAGCGATGCTTCGGCCAGCTGAGCATGACGAGCTAGCTCTTTTGCCAAACCCCTGCCTTACAAGTGGAAGCGCAGGCCAGCCAGGTAATAGGCCCGGTAGGTCTGGTTGACAACGTTGACGCGGTCGGCGCGGTCCTGGAAGGGGTAGCGGGCCACGGCGGGCGCGCCGAGCTGCTCGGGCGCGCCGCTGGCCAGGATATCGACCTGGTAGGGCGTGTTGAGGATGTTCTGCACCTTCACGTAGGCCGTGAGCGAGAAGCGCTTGTTGGCTTTGGTGAGGCGCTTTTCGGCCGAAAAGTCAAGCTGCGACTGCGCCCGCTGCCAGTAGTCGAGGCCCAGAAACTGGCCCACCTGCACAATGCGCGCGCCGGTGTAGACGTAGGCGAGCTGCATTTCGAGGCCGCTCGCGGGGTTTTTGTAGAGCAGCGAGGCATTGGCGACGTGCTTGGCCTGGCCTTGCAGGGGGCGCTTTTGGGCCACGGCCACGCGGGGGTCGTCGGGCGTGGCGCTGCGGCCCTTGGTGGTGGTAATGCTCGACTGCGTGAAGGTGTAGTTGGTCGACAGGCCGAAAGGACCGAAGAACTTCACCCCCACCCACTCGAAGCCGAAGTTGGTGGCCGCGCCCGTGCCGGGGTTGATGGGCTGGTACACCGTCACGGTGGTGTTGGGCAGCGTGACGAGGCCGTACTCGATGGGGTTCTGGATGTTCTTGTAGAACGCGCCCACCATCACCTGGTCATTGCCAGCCCCGAAAAACTCGTAGCGCAGGTCGAGGTTCTGGGCCTTGGTGTGCAGCAGGTAGGGGTTGCCGGCTTCGGCGTACACGTTGTTTTCGCTCACGCTGCCCGCGTTGTTGTGGGGCGTGAGCTCAAAAAAGCTGGGCCGGCTGATGGAGCCGAAGTACGAGGCGCGCAGGTTCTGGTGGCCGTCGAGGGCGTAGCGCAGGTGCAGGCTGGGCAGCACGTCGAGGTACTTCTGGCCGCCCCGGTTGGCCGCCTCCGTGAGGGGCAGGCTGGTGATGTACGACTGGTTGGTGTACTCGGTGCGCACGCCGCCCAGCACTTCCCAGGCGCCGCGCGCCAGGCGCAGCTGGCCGTAGCTGGCAGTTATTTTCTCGGCGGCCGTGTAGTTGTTGTTGCCCACGTAGATGCCCAGCGGGTTGAACACCGAGTAAGGCTCCGAGTTGATATCGCTCTCATTGGCAGCGGGCTGACCCGAGGGGCGCAACGAATACGCGAGGTAGCGGTTGGTGCGGTCCTTGTCGCGGTAGAGGCCGCCGGCGGCTAGCTCCAGGCCCTCGGCCAGCGCATACTTCAGGTTGAGGTAGGCGGCCTTGTCCTGGTCGGTGTTGTCGAGCCAGGTGCGGGTGGCGTTCTGGTAATAATTGCCCGAGGCCGTGAGCTTGATGTTCTGCTCGCTCACGTCGGGCACGTTGTTGGTAGCCCGCGAGTACACGAGCGACCACGACGCCGAGAGGCGCGGCAGCAGCTGGTGCTCGCCCTGCAAGGTGGCGTTGGCAATGCCCTGGCGCTGGTAGCGCACGCGCAGCAGGCGGTCCACGTCGGGGCGGGCAGTGCCCTTGTAGGTGGTATCGGTCTGGGCGCGGGCCTGGGCCTCGTCGAGCTGCAAGTACACGCCGTAGAAGCGCAGCACGTTCTTGGTATTGAGGCGGTAATCGAGCTTGGCATTGAGGCCCAGCCGCTCCTGCTGGGTCGAGTACTCCTGCACGTGCAGGGTGCGCAGGGCGGGGAAATTGTCCTGGGTGATGCCCGTTTCGTAGAAATAGCCGTTTGAGCCGCGCGTTTGGGCCTGGTACGAGCCGGCCAGCAGCACCCCCAGGCGCTGGTCGCGGCCGTAGCGGTTGCCGAAGGTGAGGTTGCCCAGCAGGTTGGGGGCCGGGGCGCGCCGCGTGAAGCTGGGCCACGGGAAGTCGGCGGGCTGGGCCTGGTAGCCCGCGCCGTTGCGCTCGGCGGGCGACTGTTTATTTACCGCGCCCCGGCCGAAACCCAAAAACGAGCGGTCGAGAAACAGTTGGCCGTAGCCGGTGCCCAGCTGCCCGCTAAGGGTGCGCTCGGCGGGCGCGTCCTTCATTACCATGTTTACTACCCCACCGATGGCGTCGCCCTCCATACTGGGAGTCAGGGCTTTGGTGACTTCCAGGCGCTGGAGCAGGTCGGCCGGGAAGATGTCGAGCGGCACGTAGCGGTTGTAGGGGTCGGGGCTGGGAATCTTGATGCCGTTGACGAGCGTGTAGTTGTAGCGCTTGTCCATGCCCCGCACCAGGGCGTAGCGGCCGTCGCCGTTGGTGCTGCGCTCCAGCGTCACGCCCGACACGCGCTGCAACACGTTGGCCACCTGAATATCGGGCGAGAGCTGGATGGCCTGGGCCGACACCACGTTGACGATGCTCGGGGCTAGCTGCTCGACGCGGCGGGCCGTCACCTCGCCCTCGGGGTCGCGGCGGCCCTGCACGGTTACTTCCGCCAGGGCATTGTTTTTGTCGCTCAGCTGGAGGTGCAGCACCTGGTCGGGCTGGGCACTGGTGAGGCTAACGTGCTTATTTTGGGCCACGTAGCTAATAAATTGGCTCACTAGCTCGTATTCGCCCGTTGGCACGTTGCGCAGCACAAAGGTGCCGTCGAGCTGCACCTGCCCGCTGTGCCCGGTACCTTGCAAAAGCACCACTGCCCCCACCAGCGGCTCGCCCGTGCGGGCGTCCGTCACGCGGCCTTTGATGGTGCCCGCCCAGCCCGCCAGCGGCAGGCAGCAGACGAAAATCAACGATTTGAAAGGGGAATAAAAATGACTCATCAATGCGCGGGTAGAGGGCAGCAACCTTGCCGGTGCAAAGGTCCCTTAGCCACTTGGCGGCCGCCAACTTAAGCTCATTACCAAACTATTACCCACCGGCCAACGGTCACGATGTAATATGATTTTTATATTAAAAGTTAGGTTAAACCGTGCTTTAAAGTTGGCTTTTTAAGGTTATTTATCGTTTCGTTAGCTGGCAATATCCCGGCTTAACTTAACCGTTACAAAGCCGGTCTACCAACTGGGTAGCAACAGAAAAAAGGGCCTGCCAAACGCTCGTTTGGCAGGCCCTTTTATTCAACTAATCAGGCGGTCGTACTCATCATGCCGACCTATCCAAAACCAGACGATTACCTCTCCATCCTCCACGGCCAGCGCCCGGTGCTGCAACCCAACGCGGGCCGACCAAAAGCGGCCAACTTTCTTGAAGTGCAGTGATGGATGCAACGGGTTTTGCCGCCACAAGGCGTAGTTTTTATCGGCTAGCTGCTGTACTTCGGCAGGAAGCTGCGCGTAGGCGCGCCAGAAGCGGGTGGTGGCTTCGTGCTTCACCGGGCGCGGGTGCGGCCTTCGCGTAGCTCTTGCAGGGCTTCATCGGCCAGTGCGTCGAGCCGGCCGGCCGTCACATCAGCTTCCAGTTGCTGGTCCCAGCGCTGGGCCTCAAACTCAGCGAACCAGGCCCGGAAATCGGCCAGCTGCGCGGGTGAAAGCTGGGACACGGCCGTTTCTATCTCTAAGAGGTTAGTTGACATAGCATTAGTGACTAATGAGCATCGAAACAACGACAGCAGGGTTGAAATTCAATTACCAATTTATTTCTTCCCCGCCAGAATCTCGTCCACAATCAGCGGGTCGAGCAGCGTGGTGGTGTCGCCGAGGTTGGCGGTTTCGCCCTCGGCTACCTTACGCAGAATGCGGCGCATGATTTTGCCCGAGCGGGTTTTGGGCAGGCCGCTTACCAGCTGAATCTTATCGGGCTTGGCGATGCGGCCGATGGCGGCCACCACGGCTTCGATGATGCTGGCCTCGGCTTTCTGGATTTCGAGGTCGGTAGTAGGCACGCCGTTCTGGCAAATGACGTAGGCGTAGATGCCCTGGCCCTTCACGTCGTGCGGGTAGCCCACCACGGCGCTTTCCACCACGTACTCGCTCTCGTTGATGGCGTTTTCAATTTCGGCGGTGCCGAAGCGGTGGCCGCTCACGTTGATGACGTCATCGACGCGGCCGATGATGCGGTAGAGGCCGTTTTCGTCGCGCCGGGCGCCGTCGCCGGTGAAGTAGTAGCCGGGGTAGGGCTGGAAATACGTCTGGCGGGCGCGCTCGTGGTCGCCCCAGGTGGTGCGAATCACGCCCGGCCAGCTGGCTTTTATCGCCAGGTAGCCCTCCTGGTCGTTGCCCTCGATTTCAGAGCCGTCCTGGTTGAGCAGCACGGGCTGCACGCCGGGCAGCGGCAGGCCGGCGCGGGCGGGCACGCTGGGCGTGATGCCAGCCATGGCCGAAATCATGATGCCGCCGGTTTCGGTCTGCCACCACGTGTCCACGATGGGGCAGCGGCCCTTGCCCACGTGCTGATGGTACCAGTGCCAGGCTTCCTCGTTGATGGGCTCGCCCACCGAGCCCAGCACCCGCAGGCTGCTGAGCGAGTAGGCCAGCACGTGGTCGAGAGGCGAGGCCATGAGCGAGCGAATGGCCGTGGGCGCGGTATAAAACACCGTAACATAATGTTTGTCAATGACTTCCCAGAACCGGCCCGGCGACGGGAACGTGGGCACGCCCTCGAACAGCAGCGTGGTGCTGCCCGCCAGCAGCGGCCCGTAGAGGCCGTAGGTGTGGCCCGTAACCCAGCCGATGTCGGCGGTGCACCAGTACACGTCGTTTTCCTCGATTTGAAACACGTTGCGGAACGTGTAGTCGGCCCACACCATGTAGCCGGCCTGGGTGTGCACCACGCCCTTGGGCTTGCCAGTACTGCCCGAGGTGTAGAGAATGAACAGCGGGTCTTCGGCCTGCATTTCCTCGGCGGGGCAGTCTTTGGGCACGTCCTTCACCTCGTCGTGGTACCACACGTCGCGGCCTTGCTGCCACTGCACCGGCCAGCCGGTGTGCTCCAGCACAATCACGCGCTGCACGCTGGGGCAGTTGGCCAGGGCCTCATCGACCACGCTTTTCACCGGAATCTGCTTGGCGCCGCGGTTCAGGCCGTCGGCCGTGATGACGCAGGTAGCCTGGGCATCGTTCACGCGGTCGGCGATGGCCGAGGCCGAGAAGCCGGCAAAAATGACTGAGTGCACCGCCCCGATGCGGGCGCAGGCCAGCACCGCCACGGCCAGCTGCGGTATCATGGGCACGTAGAGCACTACGCGGTCGCCCTTGCGCACACCGTTCTTTTTCAGCACGTTGGCAAACTGGCACACCTGCTCGTGCAGCTCGCGGTAGGTCAGGCGCAGGTGGCGGGTTTTGGGGTCGTTGGGCTCGAAGATGATGGCCAGCTTATTGGCGCGCTGCTCCAAGTGGCGGTCGAGGCAGTTCTCGGTAATGTTGAGGCTAGCCCCGGCGTACCAGGTGCTGGTGCCGGCCGGCGAAAACTCGCCGCCGCGCACGGTATCCCACTTTTTGCGCCAGGTGAAGGGCTCGGCCGCCGCCGCCCAGAAGGCGTCGGGGTCTTCTACGGACTGCTGATAGTCGGCGTGGTACTCTTCGAGGGTACGGGTGCGAATGGCGGACATGCGGTAAGTTAGTAAGTGAGTAAATGCGTAAGTTGGGGGCGGGTGTATGCCGCTGGCAGGAAAGAAAAGCGGGAATCAAACGAGGTCAGTAAACGAACGAGTAGCTCTTTACTCATTTACGCACTTGTTCATTTACCTCACCCAGCAGCTCGCGCACTTTTTGCATGAGCTGGCGGGTACTGAAGGGCTTGGGAATGTAGAGGTCGGCGCCCGCGTCGTAGCCTTTTTGTACGTCGGCAGGCTGGCTTTTGGCCGAGAGGAAAATGACTTTAGTGGCGGCGCGGTCGGGGCGCTGGCGCAGCTGGCGGCACACCTGGTAGCCATCCACGTCGGGCATCATCACGTCGAGCAGCACGAGGTCGTAGGGCGTTTGGGCCAGGGCGGCGAGCGCCTCGGTACCGTTGCGGGCAATGCCCACCTGGTAGCCGTTTTTGCGCATCAAGAACTCCAGCGACATGACGATATTGGGCTCATCATCAACAAGTAGAATGGCGGGCGTTTTCATAGCAGAAAGGAAGGAGAAAAGGGAGCCGCCGCCCGCGCGGGCACGGCCAGCGGCAGCTCGATAAAGAAGCGGGCGCCCTGCCCAGGGGCACTCTCGACCCAGATGCGACCCTGGTGCAGCTCCACTATTTTTTTGGTAATGGCTAGCCCCAGGCCCGAGCCTTCGGGCTTGCGCATGGTCTGGTTCTGGGCCTGAAAAAACTTGTCGAATATCTGGTGCTGCTCGGCCAGGGCAATGCCTTTGCCGTTGTCTTCCACGCACAGCAGCAGGGCGTCGGCGGCGGGCCAGGCCAGCACCGCGATGCGGCCGGGGCGGCCGGGCTGGCTGGCCTTGATGGCGTTGGAGAGCAGGTTGATAAGCACCTGCATGAGGCGGTCGCGGTCGGCGGGCAGGGGCGGCAGGCTAGTGGGCACGTCCACGCGCAGCTCGGTGCCGCGCTCGCGGGCCAATTGGGCCACGGCCTCGGCGGCTTCCTGCACCACCTCGGCCAGCGCGAGCGGCGTACGGTCGAGGCTGGCCTGCCCACTCTCAAACTTCTCTAAGTCAAGCACTAAGGAAATAAGCCGGGTAAGGCGCTCGGCCTCGCGGCCAATGGTAAGCTGGAAGCGCGTGCGCTCCTCATCCTCCAAATCGGGGTTGTCGGCCAGGATTTCGGCCAGCGCCCGGATGCTGGTAAGCGGCGTGCGCAGCTCGTGGGTTACGGTGTAGAGAAACTCGTCCTTCTGCATGTCCAGCACTTGCAGCTGGTCGTAGGCCTGGCGCAGCTCGTCGGTGAGGCGCTGGAGCTGGCGGCTCTGCTTTTGCAGCTGGCGGTTGGCTTCGAGCAGCTGCTGGCTTTCCTTGAGAATGCCCACCACGCTGTCGTAGCTGATTTCCTCGGCCCCCGCCACCGAGGCCAGCAGCATGCGCGCCGAGGCCGGGCCCAGCGTGCCAGCCAGCAGCTTTTCGGCGTAGGTGAGCAGGCGCGGGTCGGCGGTGGCGAATTGGGTGGCTGGTTTCTGGTGGCTGGTTTTTGGTTTTTGGCTGTCCTTTCCTGCTTGGTCAACCGCTGCCATTGGGTCGTCAGCTGTTGACTGGTAACTGTTCACTGATAAGGCATCGGGGAAGCGTTCGGCAAAGGCGCGCAGGGCCTGGTTGGTGCGCTTTTTCCCAAGGAAGCCAGCTAGCAGCGCCCGCACGTCGGGCAGCGGCGTGCGGCCCTGCCAGCCAGCAATTTCCTCGGCCAGGCTGCGGCGGCGAAAAACATCCACGAACACGTCGGCCTGGCGCAACTCCAGCGCCGAAGGGGGGCTAGCCAGCGACAAACCTACGTAGAGCCCGCCGTTGAAAAACCAGCTCCAGAACAGGCCGTGCGACAAATAATCGAGCCCATCGAGCCCGAAGAGTGCGCCCGGCCGCAGCCAGCCCAGCCCCCCCACCCCGTCGCTGAGCACGCGCACCGGCAGGCGGCCCGGCCCCACCAGCGTGGGCAGCACCAGCGTAAAAAACCACACCCCGAAGCCGGCCAGCAGCCCCAGCGTGGCCCCGCGCCGGGTGCCGCCCTTCCAATACAGACCACCCAGCACGGCGGGCAGAAACTGCGCCACCGCCGCGAAAGACACCAGGCCGGTGTTTACCAGCGGCAGCTGCCGGCCCACCCCGGCGTAGTAGCCGTAGGCCAGGGCCAGCACCAGCACCACGGCCAGCCGGCGGCTCATGAGGGCCACGCGCCCGAGGTAGGCAAACCAGCGCCGCTGGCCCTCGGGCCGGGCCGCGGGCACCCGCACCAGCAAAGGCATGAGCAAGTGGTTGCTCATCATCACGCTCAGGGCGATGGTTTCGACGATAATCATGCTACTGGCCGCCGACAAGCCCCCCAGGTAGGTGAGCAGGGCCAGCCACGAGTGGCCGGCAGCCAGCGGCAGCGCCAGCACGAAGGTGTCGGCATCGAAGCGCCCCCCCAGCCGCAACATTCCGCCGAAGGCGATGGGCAGCACGAACACATTGATAACGAGCAGGTAGAGCGGAAACAGCCACATGGCCTTGCGCAGGTGGCTTTCATCCACGTTCTCGACTACGGCTACCTGAAACTGGCGCGGCAGCAGCAGCACCGCCGACATGCTGAGCACGAGCAGCGTGAGCCACTCGGCCCCGCTGGTGCCGGTGGCTTTCAGGGTGAACAGCTGCCGCAGCGCCGGCACCGCCGCCGCCTGGTCGAACACGTCGGCAAAGCCCCCGAACAGCCCGAACGTGACGAAGCCCCCCAGCAGCAGAAACGCCAGCAGCTTCACCAGGCTTTCGAGAGCCACGGCCAGCACCACGCCCTCGTGCCGCTCGGTGGCCTCCACCGAGCGCACCCCAAAGAAGATGGTGAACACCGCGAGCGTGCCCGCCGCAAACAGCGCCGCGCCGCTGGCCCCCGCCCCCGGGCTGCCGCCCGTGAGCACCACAAACGAGCTAGCAATGGCCTTGATTTGCAGCGCAATGTAGGGCACCACGCCCAGCACGCACACGGCCGTGACGAGCGCCCCCAGCGACGCGCTTTTGCCGTAGCGGGCCGAGATAAAATCGGCAATGGAGGTGAGGCGCTGCTGCCGGCACACCCGGATTATCTTGCGCAGCACCAGCCACCACGCGGGCGCCAGCAGCCCCGGCCCCAGGTATATGCCCACGAAGCTCAGCCCCTGGTGCGCCGCCCGCCCCACCGAGCCGTAGTAGGCCCAGGCCGTGCAGTACACGGCCATGCTCAGGGCATACACGTAGGGGTTGGCCACCAAGCTCTTGCGCGCGGCGGAGCGCCGCTCGGCGGCGTAGGCCACGCCGAAAAGCAGGGCCAGGTAGCCAAAGGAAAACGCAATGACGAGCAGCTTATTCACAAAAGGTGAGCGGTGAGCAATGGGCAGTGAGCAAAAAGAACGGCATACTCATCTGGCGTCCACGCAGGAAAGCATGCCGTTCTTTTTGCATATTTTTCAATCTTCTCCTTTTCGCACCAGCCAGGACGTGAGGGCGATGAGGGCCAGCCAGGCCAGCAGCACGTAGAGGTACAGCACCGGCACGCCGGCCACCCGGCTATCGTGGTCGAAGGCTCCAAGCAGGGGGTAAGTCAGCAGCAGGGTGAAGAGGCCGGCCACGAACAGCAGCCGCGGGCCGCGCTGCGGGCTAGCGTTGGCAGAGTTGGATTTGGGCTGCATACGAGGGCAATAGTAATGCGGCGCGGGAATGTAAAAACCCGCCCGGCGGGCTGCCTGACGGGTTTTTCAATGATTATCAAGCGCTTATTAGCTATCCATCAGCTTCACGTTGCGCACGTCCTTCATCAAGGCCATGCCCACCACAAAGCAGATGAGCGCGATGGCCACCGGGTAAATAAGGCCCACGATGCTACTATGCTCCTTGGCAAAGGTGCCGGCCGGCTGCGCCGCCGCCCATACCCCGATGGAGGTAGCCACGAGCGGCACGAAGCCACCAAAGATGCCATTGCCAATGTGATAGGGCACCGAGAGCGAGGTGTAGCGCACGCTGGTCGGAAACAATTCGACGAGGTAGGCGGCGATGGGGCCGTACACCATCGTCACGAACAGTACGAGGCAGAACACGAGCGCAATCATGGCCGGGATGTTGGGCGTGAGGGCTTTCATGACGGCGGGCACGGCCTTGCCGGCAGCGTCCACGGTGGCGGGCGTTACCTCGGTGATGGGGCCGGCGAAGGCTTGCAGGCCGTGGAAGAGCGGCATGGTGAACAGCGCCCCGCAAATCATACCGGTCATGATGATGCGCTTGCGGCCGATGCGGTCGGAAAGCGAGCCGAAGTACACGAACAGCGGCGTAGCCAGCAGCATCGACACCACCATGATGATGCTCGAATGCACGGTATCGAGCTTGAGCGTGGCATTCATGAAGGTGAAGGCCTGAAACTGACTGGTGTAGAAGATAACGCCCTGGCCCATCGTGACGCCAAACAGGGCGATGAGCACGAGCCGGCGGTTAACGGGGTTCACGAACGAGTCGCGCAGCGGGCTCTTGCTGGTGGTGCCGGTGGCCTTGGCCTTGGCAAACAGCGGCGACTCGTGCAGGCGCTTGCGAATGAAGTACGAGGCGATAACCAGGAAGCCCGAGAGCAGGAACGGAATGCGCCAGCCCCACTCCTTGAAGGCGGGCTCGCCGAGCAGCTTGCGGGTAATCAGGATGACGGTGATGCTGAGAATAAGCCCGCCGGTGGCCGTAATCTGGATGAAGCTGGTGTAGTAGCCGCGCTGCTTATCGGGCGCATACTCAGCCACATACGTGGCCGCGCCGCCGTACTCGCCGCCCAGGGCCAGCCCCTGCAACAGGCGCAGCACCACCACGATGAGCGGGGCCGCAATGCCGATGGAGTCGTAGCTCGGAATAAGGCCCGTGATGAACGTGGCCCCACCCATGATGAGCAGCGTCACCAGGAAGGTGTACTTGCGCCCTATCATGTCGCCGATGCGGCCGAAAAACACGGCCCCGAACGGCCGCACCACGAAGCCCGCCCCAAAAATGGCCAGCGCCCCGAGCAAGGACTTGGTCAAGTCGCCCGACTGCCCAAACAGCACCGGCCCGATAATGGCGGCCAGCGAGCCAAAAATGTAGAAGTCGTACCACTCGATGACCGTGCCCACCGACGAGGCCGTGATGACCTGCCAGATAGTCTTCGAATCGACCTGGTTATTGTCGTGCGCGGCCGGCGCATCCACGGCCGCGCCGTAGGCGGCGGGGTTTAGGCTTTGTTCCATAAAGAGTTGGGTGGGAAAAGAAGTTGCTGATTGAAAGGCCGCCAGCTTACAGGAACACTTGCGTTTGCAGCGTGATTTCGGGGCGGTGGGTCACCTCGCCGGCCACGCCAACGTTGCCCACGGTGGTCATGTTGAAGTCGGGGCGGGCGCGGTAGTTGAGCGTCACCTTGGCATTGTGGCCGTCGATGTAGAAGTTGAGGCCCGCGTCGTAGATATTCACGCCCTGCACGTCGCCGGCGGCGTTGCGCAGGCCCTCGTAGTTGCTGTGCAGGTAGGCTACGTAGGGTTGCAGGCGCACCTTGGCCCCCAGCGTGTTCTTGCCGGTCAGGAAGCCGAGCTGGCCGTAGACGGTGCCGCCGGTGCCCGACTGCGGCACGGCGTTGCCGCGGTAGGCATTGGCCCCGTAGCCGGGGTTTTCGGCCCCCACGAAGCGCACGTAGTTGGGCCCGAAGTCGTAGTTCCAGTACACGCCGTAGAAGGTCACGGCGGTGCGCTTGGCCGTGTCGAGCGGCGCGTCGTAGAACACGTCGGCCCCGAACAGCTTGATATCGTGCTTGGTAGTGGGCACGGCCGCGAACAGGTCGGAATTAGCCGCCAGGTTGGTTACGTTCACGCTGCTGCTGCTCTGGCGCGAGAACATCCCGTTCTGGTTGTACATAAAGCCCGCCCCGATGCTGAGCACTCGTTTGGTGCCCAGGTACGTGCCCTGGGTGTAGGGCAGCAGGTTGGCCTCGGGCTCCAGGAAGTTATAGCTGAAGTAACCCTGGTACACGTGCCCATCGTTCTGGGGGTTGTACTGGGCCACGTTCACGCCGGTATTGGTCGTGATGCCGTTGGCCGTCGTGTTCACGCCCAGCCCCAGCGGGTTGCCGGTTTGCACGCCGCCCGCCACGTAGTTGGGGTTGGTGGGCAGGTTGGTCAGGAAGGGGTCGCTCATCGAGAGCTTGTAGTCGAACTTGCCCACCCGGCCCTTGGCGTACACCCCAATCCAGCGCGCAAACTGGTCGATGGCGTCGATGGTCGGGAAGTTGGTCAGCGGCACGTCCATCGTCATGATGCTCGTGGTGCTGGCGCTGCTCATGCGCGAGATGCCGTTGTAGTAGTGCAGGCCCGCCCCCAGGTTGAGGTACTTGTTGACCTTGTACTCGGTCACGGCCTCGTGGATGAAAAACTGGGGCTTCTTGCCGTCGGTAGTGGCGTTTACGCCGCCGCTCACGTTGTTCTGGTTGTTGATACCCAAGTGGGTATAAATGAGAAAGCGCGGGCTGAGCTGGGCCAGCAACACCATGCGCGAGCGCCGGATGCCGAAGTCGAGCTGGTCGCTCTTGGGCTGGTTGGGGCCGCGCAGCGTGCCGGTGTTGTTCTCGTTGTAGCGCACGTACACCTGCGTCCAGGCCATGAGGCGCACGTACTTCTGGCCGTCGGGCGAGAGGTTGAATTTCATACCCGACCCGTAGGGTACCGGCTTGGTAGGCGCGGGCGGGGTGGGCGGCGGGGCCAGCGGCGCGGGGGGCGGGGCCGTGCCAGGCGTGGGCGGAACTACCTGCGCCTGGGCGGCGCCGGCCAGCAGTAAGCCACTAAAGGCTAATGCGTAGCGGGAAATGTGCATACAAAAAACTTGCTGGGTGGGAAAAGTAGCGGGCAAGCAACCGGCCGGTCAGCCCGGCTCGGGGTTGGTGCGGCTAAGTAGCACCGCCGGGCCGCCACTTCGGGAGTTTGCGGGGTCGTTTTGCTAAGGGTCTATAGCTGGCTTTTTGAGCCACAGCAGCGGATTAGTAGCTGCGTGAATTGTCTTTTGCTCCGTAGCCCATCATTACGCCACGCAACCAAGCGCCGCCTAAGCCCCTCATAAACACGCGCGCTAGCCCCCTTCAGCCCCTTGCCACCACACTATGCACCGCGCTTAACCCAAAACTATAGCTACTGAGCAAACCTATATCAGTTTAGCGAGAAAGCCGCCTCTGCCGCCCCGCCCACCCCGCTGGCTAGCCCCGCCGCCAGCAAAGAGGGCAGCCTCCTCACGGAAACTGCCCAGGTAAGCTGCAAGGAAATAAGCCGTTGGCTACTCCACGTAATCGAGGTCTTTGGCGTAGGTGTCGGGCAGGGTGCTGGCGCTGAAGAAGGCCAGCCCCAGCGTAACAACTCCGATAATAGCCGCCCCGCCCACCATGCCCAGCCCCGGCTGGGTTTTGAGGGTTTGAAAAACGGGCACGATGATGACCGTGGCCCCGCGCGCAAAATTGGGGATGGTGGTGGCCACTGTGGAGCGCAGATTGGTGCCAAACTGCTCGGCCGCCACCGTCACAAACAGCGCCCAGAAGCCACTGGCGTAGCCAATGAGAAAGCACACGGTGTAAAACGTAGTGGGGCTGGCCCCTTGCAAGGCGAATAAATACACGGCCACCATGCCGGCCGTAGCCAGGATAAAGATGCGCAGCGCCCGGGTGCGGCTGCGCATCCACTGGCTCACGGCGCCGCTCGTGAAGTCGCCGAGCGTGATGCCGAAGTAGCACCAGAAAATGCTGAGCCCGCCCGTGACGGGCCCCGTCAGGCCGAACTGCTTGCCAAACTCGGGGGCCAGCGTGATGAGGATACCCACCAGAAACCAGAAGGGCACGCCCACCAGCAGGCAGCGCAGGTACTTATAAAACCGGGGGCCGTTGGTGAAGAGGCTGAGGAAATTACCCCGCGCCACGTCGGTGTGCTTGGTACTCTCAAACATGCCCGACTCCAGCACGCCGGCCCGCAAGGCCAGCAGCGCCAGCCCCAGCCCGCCACCGATGAAGTAGGCATTGCGCCAGCCAAACTTTTGCCCCACCAGGTAGGCCACCATCGCGCCGCTCACGCCTACGGTGGCCACTATCATGGTGCCGTAGCCGCGTTTTTCCTTGGGCAGGCTCTCGGCCACCAGCGTGATGCCCGCGCCCAGCTCGCCGGCCAGCCCGATTCCCGCAATCAGGCGCAGCCAGCCGTACTGCTCCACAGTTTGTACAAAGCCGTTGGCGATGTTGGCCAGCGAATAGAGCAGTATCGAGCCGAAGAGCACCGACAGCCGCCCGCGCTTGTCGCCGAGCACGCCCCAGAGCACGCCGCCCAGCAGCATGCCCCACATCTGCATGCTCAACAGGCTGAGGCCCTGCGCCGTGAGGGCCGCCGGGTCGGTAACCCCGATGCCCTTGAGGCTATCGACCCGGATGATGCTGAACAGCACCAGGTCGTAGATGTCAACGAAATAGCCTAGCGAGGCCACGATAACTACGGCGCTGAGCAGGCCCACCGGGGGCCGCCCGGCCACCGGCGCGGGAGAGGAAGGAGAATGCACGGGGCGGGAAAAATGCGTTTTCGAAGGCCTAAACATACTGACCAGCGCCTACCCCGGCCCACCCGGCGGCCGGCGGGCCCCGCCCCGCCGCTAAGCCAGTATAGCCGGCGCGGCGCTAGCCCGCCCGGAAGCGCTCCCAGCGAATGACCATGAACTTGTCGCCCAACTCGGTCACCATCATGCCGGCGCCCTTCACGTTCTCCGGCTTTTGAAAAAAATCGGCCAGCTCCTTCTGGTTGAGGATTTTATAGGTGGGGTGATAGTCGGGCTGGCGCGGGGCTTTCACGCCGTATTTCTTCACCCAATTCATCACACTCACGTGGCTCACGCCGAGCAGGCGCTCAATTTCGCGGTAGCTCACGCCCTCGATGTAGAGCTGCAAGGCCTTGACCACGTAGTACGGGTTGACCTCGCGGCCCACCTTGGCCACGGTGTAGTGGTAGCCGCAACCCTTGCAGCGAAACCGCTGGCGCTCATTGATTACGCCACTTTTGGTGGCTTCCTTGGAGTCGCATTTGGGGCAGGCGGGGGCAGACATGGCGGGGCGGGCGGGAATGGGCAGGGGCTAGCGACAAATGTATAGAAATTTAGCAAAGGCTCCACCCAATAAGTAAGCCAGCCCATCGGTGGGGCCGGCCGCTACCTAAGCCCCGGCCGTAGCTTTGGCCCGCCAACCCTCCCCTAGCCCATGCCCGCCCCCGCTACCCGCCCCGTTGCCCCCACCGACCTCTCGCCCGCCGATTTTTACCAATACCTCATCGGCGCAGTGGCCCCGCGGCCCATTGCCTTTGCCAGCACCGTTTCGGCCGAGGGCAAGGTAAACCTGAGCCCCTACAGCTTCTTTACCATCGTGAGCCAGAACCCGCCCCTGCTGGTGTTTTCGCCCACGAGCCGGGGCCGCGACAACTCGGAAAAGGATACCCTGCACAACGTGCGCGCCGTGCCGGAGGTCGTCATCAATATCTGCGACTACGCGCTGGTGGAGCAGCTTTCGCTGGCCAGCGCCGAGTACCCTAGCGGGGTGAACGAGTTCACCAAAGCCGGCCTCACGGAAGTGAAATCGGACCGGGTGCGCCCGCCGCGCGTGGCCGAGTGCCCAGCGGCCTTCGAGTGCGTGGTAGAGCAGATTATCGCCCTCGGCGACGGGCCCGGCCACGGCAACCTGGTGCTGTGCCGGGTGGTGCAGGCACACTTTCGGGAGGATATTCTGCTGGCGGGCAAGCCCGGCATCGACCCGCTGAAATTCGAAGCCGTGTCGCGCCTGGGTGGCGACTGGTACAGCCGCCTGCGCCCCGAAAACCTGTTCACCGTGGGCCGCCCCAACCGCAAGCTCGGCATCGGCTTCGACGAGTTGCCCGCCCACTTGCGCCACAGCGACCTGCTCACCGGCAACGACCTGGCTAAGCTCGCCAACGTGGAGCGCACCGCCCTACCCACGCCCGCGCAAATCGAGGAAATCCGGGCCGAGCCGATGGTGGCCTACCTACTTCACAAGCACCAGGACGACCCTGGCGAGCAGCACAAGCAGCTCACGCTGCTGGCCCGGCAGTGGCTGGCCGAGGGGAAAGTGGCCGAGGCGTGGCGGGTGCTGCTGATAGGCTGATTGCTACAAGTTTTTATCATGAATCGGACAGTAGTATGTCGGCTCACATTCTGAATGTACGCAGCCGCCTAAGCGAATTTTGCCAACCTTCGCTTTTTTCATCATCGCTGCTCCTGGCAACCCATAAACGATGGGAATCAAGTGGTCGCGATGCCCCTGCGGGCAAGTAGGCACCCATTTAACTGGATGATAAAACGGGCAGACCGCTGAGGAATAAAGCGTAATAGTTGTGTCGTCAACGCTGACAATTACATTTTGAATTACTTCTGTTGGAAAATCGGCACGCGTTATTTCCGCTGCATAAGTAGCCGCAGGAATAGTTATAAGAAAACTTCCCTGCTCGTTGCTAATACTACGAAATGCTTGGTTATTTGCTCGCAGTATTATTTCCGCACCCATAAGATTCTGGCCACTCTTCTTCTCCAGCAGTCGTCCATTCAGCCTTAGCGCATTTTGGCCGAAGCTCTTTCCCATCGACAATAGCAGCGCTACTGTGACAAAGGCAACGGTTGAGAGTCGCATAGCTAGTGAGGCGCTTAATTCCGAACCGCAATCAGCAGCCCCAACTCCTTGTAGCGCATGTTGAATTTCTTGGCGATGGCCGCGTTGGTGAGCGAGCCTTTGTAGACGTACACGCCCGAGCGGAAATGCTCGTTGGTGAACAGCGCCTCGTTGATGCCGCCCTGCTGGCTGATGTCTTGCAGAATGGGCGTAAAGATGTTGCTCAGCGCGTGGGTGGCCGTGCGCGGCACCCGCGAGGCGATGTTGGGCACGCAGTAGTGCACCACGTCGTACTTGCGAAACACGGGCTTGCTGTGCGTCGTCAGCTCGCTGGTTTCGAAGCAGCCGCCCTGGTCGATGCTGATGTCGATGATGATGGAGCCGGCGGCCATGCTGGCCACCATCTGCTCGGGCACCATGTAGGGGATGCGGCCTTCCTCCACGGCCAGGGCGCCGATGACCACGTCGGCCCGCCGAATCTGCTGGCTCAGGGCGAAGGTATCGAGGGTGCTGGTGTAGAGCTGGGTGCCCAGGTTGTGCTTGAGGCGGCGCAGCTTGTAGAGGTGGTTGTCGAACACCTTGACCTCGGCGCCCAGGCCGATGGCGGCGCGGGCGGCGTACTCGGCCACCGTGCCGGCCCCCAAAATGACGACCTGCGACGGCGGCACGCCCGTAATGCCGCCCAGGATGATGCCCTTGCCCTCGTTGGAGCGGGCCAGGTACTCGGCCGCCACCAGCATCACGGTGGAGCCGGCGATTTCGCTCATGGCGCGCACTACCGGGCGGGCGCCGCTAGGGTCCTTTATCAGCTCGAAGCCGATGGCGTTGACTTTTTTGCGGGCCAGGGCATTGATGAACTCGGGCGTCATGGTACCCATTTGCAGGGCCGAGATGAGCGTCTGGCCGGGGCGCATAAGCTCGATTTCGTCCATCGTGGGCGGGGCCACTTTCAGGATGATGTCGGCCTTGTAGACTTCCTCCGTGGAGTAGGCAATGGTGGCGCCGGCCTCGGAGTAGTCGTGGTCGGAGAACTTGCTGGGCTCGCCGGCCCCACTTTCCATCAGCACTTCGTGGCCCTCGGTCACGAGGTGCAGCACGGCTTCGGGGGTGAGGCCGAGGCGGTTTTCCTGAAGCGACGTTTCCTTGGGCAGGCCGATGAAGAGCTTGCGCTTGCGCGTTTCCACGGCCAGCATCGACTCCTGGGTGAAGTAGGCGCGGCCCGTGGCCAGGGCGCCAAAGCCGGAGGGTAGCTGTTCGGCCATAACGGATGGGTAATGAGTACCGGGCAATGGGTAGTGGGCAATTGGCTTGCCCCTAGCTCCTCACTGCGCGTTGCTCACTGTTCATTACTAATTGATAATTCTCTTGATTCGGGGCCGGTTACGGCCAGCTCCACCAGCAGTCGCTGCGGGGGTAGCAGGCCAGCCACGCGGCTGGGCCACTCGACCAAGCAAAGATACCCCGAATCGAAGTACTCGGCCGCACCCAGCCGGGCAGCTTCTTCTTCGGAATCGACGCGGTAAAAATCGAAGTGGTAAATGGGCCGCCCCTGCCCGCTGCGGTACTCGTTGACGAGGGCAAACGTGGGGCTGCTCACATCGTCTTCGACCCCCAGCGCGGCGCACAGCGCCCGGATGAGGGTGGTTTTGCCGGCGCCCATCTCGCCCTCGAAGGCGACGACGGACTGGCCCGAGGCCGCGATGGCGGCGGCCAGCTGCTGCGCGGCGGCGGGCACAGCGGCGAGCGTAGGTATTTCGAGCTTAATGGGTCGCACGCTTAAGTAACTATAATCTCCTGTCATGCTGACGAAGGAAGCATCTCGTCAGGTTTACACATCGGTGTTCTACCCTGCTGACGAGATGCTTCCTTCGTCAGCATGACAACCGCGGCCTAGTGCATGCGGTCGTTGCGCACGGGCAGGCTCACCACGATTTCGCCCTCAATTTTGAGGAGCTCCTGCAAGCGGGCATCGACCTCGGCGGGGTTGCAGTACTCCTTGGCCAGGTCCACGTAGCTCACGAAGTGGCCAGCCTCGCTGGCCATCAGCTCGTAGTAGAACTGGCTGAGCTCGGGGTCGCGGTCCTGCAAGTGCAGCCACAGCAGCTTGAAGCGCTCGCAGGAGCGCGCCTCGATGAGCGACGACACGAGGAGCTGGTCCATGAGCTGGCGCTCGCGGGGGCCGCCCTTGCGCACGTGCGCCATGAGCTGCACCACGTACTCGTCGCGCCGGGGGCGGCCCAGCGGCAGGCCGCGCTTGCGCAGCTCCTTCACCACGCGGTCGAAGTGCTCCCATTCTTCGGCCACGAGGGCGGTGAGCTCGTCCACGAGGCGCTCCTTTTCAGGGTAGTGCACGATGAGCGAGATGCCGGTGCTGGCCGCCTTTTGCTCGCAGTAGGCGTGGTCGACCAATATTTCTTCGAGGTTTTTGCTGGCCAGGTCGGCCCAGCGGGGGTCGGAATTGAGCTTGAGCTTAAGAATGGTTTTTTCTTTCATCCCGAGTAAAACTAGAAATTAGCTGAAGAAGCGCCAGCGCACGCCAAACTGGAAGCGGCGCGGGTAGCCGGTGAAGTAGGGCGTGGTGAAGTAGCCATCGCTATACAGCCCCTGGTTGAGGTAAGCCACTTTGAGGAAGACGGTGGCCGAACTGATGTCGGCCGCCACAAAGACGTTGCTCACGGCGTAGGCGCCGATAGTGAAGTCGTTCTGCACGTAAAACTGCTGGGTGCTGGGTGCGTACCCGTAGCCCCGGAAGCGCGACTGATAATACAGCTCGCCCCCCACCTGGGCAAAGAGCGCGTTGCCGAACACCTTGTGTTGGTAGTACACCCGCGACTCGGTCACGAGCGCCGGCACGCGCAGGCCCGCCTCGTTGCCGCCCCGCGTGTAGGTGGCCTGGTTGTCGAAGTACACGCTGCCCAGCCGGGCGCGGTGCCGCGCAAAGCCAATGAACAGCTGCTTGCTGTCGGCCACATCGGTCGAGAGCTGCTGGGGCACCCCGTTCTCGTTGTAGAACACCAGGCCCGAGATGCGCGCCACCGAGGCGCTGAGCTCGATGGAGTGCTCGGCCAGGAAGGGCAGCGGCTGGCGCAGGCGCCCGGTCAGCTGCTGGGTATTGGTGTTGCCAAACTCGCTGGCCCAGCCCTTGTCCCTATCCTGAATATTATCCCAGAAGTAATTATTGCCCACGAACACGCGCTGGGTGAGGGTGGGCGAATACGAGTTGAGCAGCAGCTCGGCCGAGAGCGGGCCGGTGCGAATGCGCCCGCGCAGCCAGTATTCGGCGCCCGCGCCCGGCACTTTCGGCACTAGGCTGTTATCGAAGGGCAGGTATTCGCCGGCCACCTCCACGGCGTAGATGCTGCGGTAGTTGAACGAGGCCGTGCCGCCCACAAACAGCTGCCCGAAGTAGAAGGGCGCCACGTCGGTGGTGTCATTCTGCGCCTGGCCCACCCGTTGCAGGCGCTGGGCCGCGCCCGCGCGGCCCAGCGGCGTGCTCAGCTGCGTGAGCCAGGCATTGCGGTAGCGGCCGTACAGGTTGTACTCAAGGCGGTCGGTGCGCCCGAGCAGGCCCACAGTATTCTCAATCTGGCGAAACGTGGCGCGGTCGTCGGTGGCCAGCGGGTTGCGGTAGGTGCCGCGGCTGGCAACGCCCGCCGCCCCGGGCGGCACGGCGGGGTAAAAGAGCAGCGTGCCGCCGGCCGCGCGCGGCAAGGTGTTGTCGGTGTAGCTGTTGTACTGGCGCCGCACATCGAGCACGTGGTAGGCCGTGAAGCCCTTGCGGGCCAGCCGGTAGCTCTGGAACAGGTGCAGCTGGTCGCGGTCGTCGATGCTCAGGGCCGGGGTCAGGTAAATGCGCTCCAGGTCGTACTTGAACAGGCTGCTATCGCCTTTCAAAGCGAAGCTCCCATCCTTGCGCGCCTTCGTCAGCTCGGCCGTGGTAGGCCAGATGCCCCCCAGCTCGCGGGTGCGCTGGCGGCTGGCCGAGTAGTTGGCCACGAGGTGGTAGCGCTCGTCTTCGGTCTGAAACCGGGTGTAGAGGGTAAAATTGTTGTGCTCGGCCTGCCACTGCGCCGTGTTTACGGCCAGCACCTGGTTGCCGGCAATGCGCTCGTAATTAACGCCCACGCTGAAGTTCTTCTTCAGCGAGCGGGTGTAGTTTATCTCGAATACCTGCTCGCCCCGGCTGCTCTGGATGTAGCGAAAAAACGAGTAGGGCGAGCGGCTGTCGTAGTAGGGCACCTCGCTGGCATCGCGCACGTTGCGGTCGAAGGCGTTGCGCCCAAAGCGCGCCCCGAGCAGGTAGTTGGGCTGGTACAGCAGCGGGCGCGAGGCCGAGCCCAGCACGCCCAGGTCTTGCTGAAACGTGGTGTCGTGGGCCCAGAAGCGGGCCTGGGGCCAGCGCGTGAGGGAGGTATCGAGGGGCACGCCGCCCGTGGAGTCGCGCCGCAAATCGGCCTCGTAGATGACGCGGGTCGTTTTGGGGCCGTAGACCGTCTTGGTCGAGTCGTCCACAATCTGGGCGCGGGCGGCCCGCGGGCTGCCCAGCCCCAGCCCGAGCAGCAAGAGCGCCAGCAGCCAGCGGCCCGCCGCGTTTTTAACAGAAGTCATGCAAAGAAATATCACGCAAAAAATCGGGCAAGGGCGCGCCGCGCGCCTAGCAAAGGTACTAGTCCCGCGCCCCGCGCAGGGCGGCCGCCACGGCCGCCGCCAGCCGCGCCGCCCCATCTGCCAGCAACGCCACGCGCACCGGAATGGTATAGGTGTGGCCAGCCATTGCCCGTAGCGGCCCCGCCCACAGGCCCGGCGCACCTGCCCCGCGCAGCCGGGTGGCATCCTTCTCGGTGGTAAAAACGGGCCAGCCCGGCTGCCAGTGCTGGTAAAGCGCCCCCAGGTCGGCGGGCTGAAAGGCGTGGTGGTCGGGCAGCGCCGCGTGGTGCCGGATGGCGTAGCCCTGGCCTTCGAGATACGTGCGCAGCGGCCCGGGCTGGGCAATGCCCGTGAGCAGCAGCGCCGGCCCCGGTGGCGTGGGCCGGCCAGCCGGGGCGGCGGGCAGCGCCGGCAATTCTGAATCGAAGCTAACGGCCAGCGGCGCGGGCGGCGCGTATTCATACGCCGAAAACAGCACCGGCACGCCGGCCCGGGCGTAGCGCCGCACCTGGGCCTCGGCGGCGGCCCGGGCGGCGGCCGGTAAGTCGGGCGGGCATTTGGTGAGGATGACTACGTCGGCGCGGGCGGCGCCGGCGCGGCTTTCGCGCAGGCGCCCGGCGGGCAGCACGCAGTCGGCATAAAAGGGCCTAGCCAGCTCGGTGAGCAGGATGTTGAGGGCCGGGCGCACGCGCCGGTGCTGGTAGGCATCGTCGAGCACCACGCAGGTGAGGCCAGGGTGGTGCTGGCGCAGCAAATGGAGGCCCAGCTGGCGGTTTTCGGCCACGGCCACCGGCACGCCCCGGCCGCCAAATTCTTCGAAGTACTGCCACGGCTCGTCGCCCACCGTGGCGGCCGAGTCGGCGGGCGTGGCCAGCCGGGGGCCTTTGGTCTGGCGGCCGTAGCCCCGGCTCAGGATGGCCGGGCGCTGGCCCTGGCGCAGTAATTCTTCGACCAGCCAGGCCACGTGGGGCGTTTTGCCGGTGCCGCCCACCCGCAGGTTGCCCACGCCCAGCAGCGGCACCCAGCCCGGCGCCGAGCGCTTCCAGCCGCAGTCGTAGAGCCAGTTGCGCACCGCCAGCACCGCCGCGTAAAGCCAGGCGAAGGGCAATAATAGCCAGTTTGGTTGCTGGTTTTTGGTTTGCGGTTTTTGGGTTTTGGGTGGGGCTGGCATGGGGCAAAGGTCGGGCATGCGCCCGGCGGGCCACCAAAGAAACTGCCGGGCCAAAGCCCAGCGCGCCCGACCTTTGCCCGATGTCCGACTTTGCCACCCGCCTGCTCGCGCTGCTCACCACCTTTCCGCTGCCCGCCGCTCCGCTGCCGGGCGGCGTGGAAGTGCGCAACTCCTTCCACGACCCGGCCGTGCGGGAAATTCTCACGGCGTTTGCTCGGAAATACTACGCCGCCGACACCCCACGGGTGGGGCTCTTCGGCATCAACCCCGGGCGCTTCGGCGGCGGGCGCACCGGCGTGGCCTTCACCGACCCGGTGGCGCTGGCCAGCTGCGGCATCGCCCACGCCCTGCCCCGGCAGCGCCGCGAGCTGTCGAGCGAGTTCGTATATCAGTTTATCGAGGCCCTGGGCGGCCCGGCCGAGTTCTACCAGCACTTTTTCCTGAGCTCGGTTTATCCGCTGGAGCTGACCCGGGAGGGGAAAAATTATAATTATTACGACGCCCCCGCCCTCACCAAAGCCCTGTGGGCCGACATGCGCCGCTCGCTGACCGAGCAAGCCAAGCAGCTGGGCCTGCGCCGCGACGTGGCCGTGAGCCTGGGCCGCCGCAACGGCGAGTTTCTGCGTAAGCTCAACGACGAGCTGGGTTTATTTGCGCGCATCGAGGTGCTCGACCACCCCCGTTTTCTGATGCAGTACCGCCGCAAGGCGCTGGCCGAAAACGTGGCCCGCTACGTCGAAGTGCTCGGCGGCCTGCTCGGCCACTAGCTCCGCACGTCGCGGCGAAGTGCAACTGCGCCGTTTGCGTGCTTTATTTGCCTGATTATCATTATTTGCTCTTCCCGCCTTTTCTCTTCTAGCTACTTAGTGCCTACCGTTCAAGACCTAGCCCGGCTGCTCGAAGCGGCCGCCCCCCTCGCCTACCAGGAAAGCTACGACAACGCCGGCCTGCAATGCGGCCTGCCCGAGGCGCCCGTTACCGGCGTGCTCATCGCCCTCGACTGCACGCCCGCCGTGGTGGCCGAAGCCAGCCGCCGCGGCTGCAACGTGGTAGTGTGCCACCACCCGGTCATCTTCCGGCCCCTCAAGCGCCTCACCGGCAAGGGCTTAGTGGAGCAAACCATCATGGCCGCGCTCAAGGCCGACGTGGCCATCTACGCCGCCCACACCAACCTCGACAACGTGCGCGCGGGCGTAAATGCCAAGCTGGCCGACAAGCTGGGCCTGCTTAATACCCGCATTCTGGCCCCCAAAACCGGCACCCTGGCCCGCCTCAGCACCTACGTGCCCGACCAGCCCGCCACCAACGGCCAGCAGCTGGCCGACCAGGTGCTGGCGGCGCTCTACGCGGCCGGCGCCGGCCAAATCGGCAACTACCACGACTGTAGCTTTCAGACGATGGGGCTGGGCACCTTCACGCCGGGCGAGGGCAGCCAGCCCACCATCGGCCGCCAGCACCAAGCCACCGCCGTGGCCGAAATCCGCCTCGAAGTGCTGCTGCCGCTGCACCGCCAGGCCGCTGTGCTGGCCGCCCTGCGCCAGGCCCACCCCTACGAAGAAGTTGCCTACGAAATAGTTAAGCTCGAAAACGAGCACCAGGACGTGGGCGCCGGCCTGGTGGGCGAGCTGCCCCAGGCCCTGCCCCCGGCCGCCTTCCGGCAGCTGCTGAAAGCCACGCTGGGCGTGCCCGTGGTGAAGCACACGGCCTTCGAGAAAGATATTAAAAAGGTGGCGCTGTGCGGCGGGGCAGGCAGCTTCCTCACCGGCGCGGCCGTGGCCGCCGGGGCCGATGCCTACGTGACGGGCGACGTGAAATACCACGAGTTTTTTGCCCCCGAGGGCCGGCTGCTGCTCTGCGACGTGGGCCACTTCGAGAGTGAGCAGTTTACCAGCGAGGTATTCCGCGATTTGCTGCTGGCACAGTTCGGTCGTACTTTTGCGGTCTTATTCGCTGAAACCCCCACGAATCCCGTTCAGTATGACTGCTAATTCTGCCGCCGTGGCAAATCCGGCCGACGCGCCTATTTCCGCCAAGCTCGAAGCTT
>Ga0160429_1000573_pt1 | contig 29823 bp, 27 predicted proteins | sample SolpanmetagenomR_FD_108199 | JGI IMG/M metagenome (GOLD analysis project Ga0160429, IMG submission 108199) | Solar panel surface microbial communities from Lawrence Berkeley National Laboratory, California, USA - R | ecosystem: Engineered > Built environment > Solar panel > Unclassified ... | reverse complement strand
GGCCAGTAGAACTTACTAAATAATCGGTGTATAAGTCCAGCGTGCAGGTCATCATCACTACGTCAAACGGCGAAAGCAGCCTACTCGCTGCGTAACATCAGGTTGTAACTGATGTTACGCAGCACCTGAACCAGTTTGCTGGAAACAGGCTTTTTCTGCTCTTTTGGAGGTCATTTCCAGCAAGCTGACGTGGGTCGTGCGGAACAGCAGTTAGTAAGCTGCCGATTGGCGCCCAACCCCCGCGAAATTAAACTGGCTGGCCGCCGTTATCGCCCTCCCCGCGCCAACGCTACGCAAAGAAATCGCCGGGGTCGGTTTGGCTCAGGTATTTTTTTATCTTGCCCAAGTCGCTGAAGTACGGCAGCACGCAGGCCATAAACTGCCGCACGGCCGCCGGACTGTCAGCGTAGGCCAGGAAGGTTTCCTCGTCTTCCTCAAACTCCAGGTGGTCAAGTAAATCGGGCTCAAACTCTTCAATAATGGTTTCGATGTGCTCGCGCCACGACAAGCCAGTGCCGCCGTAGCCGTAGTCCTCAAATACCTGATAGTAATCATCATGGCTACCCACTTCAGCCAGAATGAGAAATTGCCGGGTCGGCTCGGCCGTGGCTTTAGCCGCGGCAACTTTGAAGGGGAAAGTGGCAGTCATGAGAAAAAGCGTTATTACGTAGTGCTTAACGCATACTGCGCTAAAAAAGTAGGCGCGTGGCCTGGCGGTACCAATCGTGATCCCCCAGCTCACTGGTATTTACCGCAAAGGAGCCCATAAAAAACGGGGTTGGGAGGGCGCATTTTTTTAGTAGCTCCACCGTATGCTGGCGCTTACGCCGAAGCCGAAGGTATATGCCTTTCAAATAGGGGACAGCGGCTCGATATCCCAGGCGATTAGCAGTCTATTTTTGCTTCACCGCTTGAGGAGCAGGCAGCAAGCCCTCACCACTATCCGCTAGCAATGATAGCCCCGACGCTCGTGACTTGTACTACGCTGCCGCCCGTAGCCTGGCAGCCGCTGGCAGTGCCCGCTCAGCAGGAAATGCTAGCCCTGTTTAGGGTGCAGGTATCGGCCAATGCGGGGCTGCTTGCCGGCTTGCGCCCGCTGCTGCTCGCCGATGAGCTACTGCGCGCCAGCCGGTACCGCCGGGTGGCGGACCACAACCGTTTTTTGCTGGCCCGGGCAGTGCTGCGCGGGCTGCTGGGGCACCACAGCGGGCAAGACCCCCGGGCCATTCGCTTTGCCAGTGGGCTCAACAACAAGCCAGCGGCGGTAGGCCTGCCCACGGTGCACTTCAACGTGTCGCACGCCCACGACTGGATCCTGCTAGCTTTGGCGGCTACCGCAATAGGCGTGGATGTGGAGAAAATAGATCCTCACTTACCGCTAGTCGATATTTTGCCGCACAGCTTCAGCCCGCCCGAGCAGGCTTTTATTGGCCGCAGCGCGGCCCGCCGGCCCGCCTTTTACCAGGCCTGGACGCGCAAGGAGGCCTTTGCCAAAGCCACGGCCCAAGGCATAGCCGCCGATTTCTCCCAGCTGCCCTCGCTCGATGGCCCGCACTACCTGGCGGCGGCGGTAGGCCCCGTGGTGGAGTGGTGCATCAGCAGCTTTGCGGTCGCCGCGGAGTACCCGGCCGCAGTAGCGTATCCGGCTAGCATCCGGCCGGCCCAGCTGCGTTTTTACGACTTCGATGCCAGCCCATTGGTGGGCTAAATGGTTGAGTAACTGGCTAGCGGCGACGCCAAAAAAACAAGCCTACGCAGGCCAGCGCCAACCCGGCCAGGAGCACGTCGCGCCCGGTGCGGCCTTGCTGCGCCTCGCGCAGGTCGGCGGCCAGGCTGCGCTGGTGCTCAGTGGCTTGGCGCAGGCGCTCCTGCTGGTTTTGGAGTTCGTTTTGCAGCTCGCTTAGGCGCTGGGAGGTCAGGTTGCGGTCGCCGCGGCTGGTATTTTGGAGCGCAGTGGTAGTGGTTTGGGCCTGCTGGGTGGTCTGGTTGAGCACGGCCACGATTTGCTCGTCCTTATCCACAATGCCCTGCAAGGCATCCACTACGTCTTGCAAGTCCTTCTTGGATGGCTTGTTGCTGAGCCCAAACAGGCTGTGCCGCTGCGCGCTAGCGGCGGCGTAGTGCTGCGTGAGCACGCGGCGCTCGGCCAGTAGGTGGGGCAGGGGGGAGGTAGGGCTAGCCGGCGGCAGCTGAGCTTGGCTAGCGGCTGGCCCCAGCAAGGCGAGCAGCAAAAAAACGGGGCGGCGGAAAAAAATCATTGCCACAAAGTTGGGGCTGGCGGCGCAGTATGGGCCAGGCAGCGGGCCAACCCGTTTGCTGAACCAGCGGCGGAGCTTGCCTTACCTGGCGCGGCAAACGGGCGCGGCGAACTTAATTTCCTCTTCATCCCGGGTCGTAACCTCCCCTTGGGGGCGGCCGTTGAGCTTGCTCGGTGGTAATAGCCAACAGCTTATGAAGAAAGAAGATATCATCTTTAGCGACTGGCACCGGTGGTTGTTTGGCACGGCGCCGGCCTCGTTTACGGGGGAGGTAGCCGTGCGGCCGGCCCTGATTTTTTATCGTGATGCTGCTACTTGTGCGCTGGCTGGGCCGCCGCATGAAAGGGCAGCTATCAGTGGGGGAGCTGGCCATCATTCTGACGCTGGGGGCCGTCATTGGCGGGCCGCTTCAGGTGCCCACGGTGGGGCTGCTGGCCAGCCTGGGAGTGCTGCTGGCTTTGCTAGCGGTGCACCGCATCAGCAACTGGCTCGCCTACAAATACCGCCCGGTAGAGCTGGTGCAGCAGGGCGGCCTGGTGCTGCTGGTGAGCGATGGCCAGCTGGATTTGCCGGAGCTGGATCGCCAAGCCATTTCTCAGGAGCAGCTGTTTGGCCAGCTGCGCAATAAGAACATTACCCAACTAGGCGAGCTGCGCCGCGTGTACCTGGAGGCGAATGGCCGCGTCAGCTTCTATAAGCTGCCCGAGCCCCAGCCGGGCCTCAGCGTGCTGCCCCGCGCCGATACGCTGCCGCCCGCGGCTGGTAGCCCCGCCCAAGGCCGCCGGGTGTGCGCCACCTGCGGCTACCTGGCCGCCCCTGCCGGCCAGGCCGGCTCGAACTGCCCGTGCTGCCACGCCCAAAACTGGGTGCCCGCCACGCTGGCCTCCTCAGCAAAAGCCGCCGCTTAGCCCGGCATCTCCTTACCGCCCGCTTGCCTAGCTGGCATGATAAGTAAGCTATTGAATGATAGTAAGTTTAATTAATTGTGCTACCGCCCCCGCCCCATATTACCGACTATAGGCGCATCCTGATGGGAGATGTGCCGTGGAGCTTTCTGTTAGAATCGGTTGTCCGGCTGGTGGCAATGTACCTGGTGCTGCTAACGAGCCTGCGCCTGCTGGGCAAGCGCATGGCGGGGCAGTTTAGCCGCACCGAGCTGGCGGCGCTGGTATCGCTGGCGGCGGCCGTTGGCATTCCGCTGCTCTCGCCCGATCGTGGCATCCTCGACTCGCTGGTGATTGCCGCGGTGGTAGTGCTCATCCAGCGCCTGGTGGTGCACTGGGCCGCCCGCCGCCCCCGGGTAGAGCAGGACCTGCAAGGCAGCCTCACCACGGTGGTGAAGGACGGCGTGCTCCAGCTTGGCAATATGGAGTGGGCCGTGCTGTCGCAGGAGCGCCTGTTTGCCCAGCTGCGGGGCAGCAGCCTCGAGCAGCTGGGCCAGGTGCGCCGCCTTTACATGGAGGCCAACGGCAAGTTTAGCCTGGTAAAAGAAGAAAAGCCGGCCCCGGGGCTATCGCTGATTCCGGGCTGGGATAAAGGCTTTCGGCAAGTGCAGCCCGTAGCGGCGGGTACGTTTGCCTGCCTCAAATGCGGGCAAACACTAGCGGCCCCGCAGGCACCCCCCACGCCCTGCCCGCCCTGCCACGCGCAGCAGTGGGAGCCCGCCGTGACGGCTAGCACCGTAAAAAAAACTGCCTAGCGCCCGGCGCCGGATCTGCGCGCTGAGCCTGCGGCGCTAAGCCCAATGAATAGCCTCGCTTAACGCCGTAGCTAGTGGTGTTGGAGCTAGCCTGTTGAAAACCTGCTAGTTGCTTCTGTAGTACAAGCTGAAGGCAAGCTGAAAACGCTGTTTCGCTGGCCGCTAACCTAAGTACTCAAGTAGATGACAAAACCAGCGAATGTGGCCATTTGGGGCGGCGTAGAATGCACCTGCCGGCGCGTCGGCGATAGCTATTCCGACCAGTTGGTGCGCAATGGCCACCGCACGCGCCTCGCCGACCTCGACCGCTTTGCCGACCTGGGCCTGCGTACCCTGCGCTACCCCGTGCTGTGGGAAACGGTGGCTCCCGATAGCCTCGACCAGCCCGACTGGCAGTGGCCCGACGAGCGCCTGGCCCGTTTGCAAGCATTGGGCATTGAGCCCATTGTGGGCCTGGTGCACCACGGGAGCGGCCCCCGCTACACGGCGCTCGACCAGCCCACTTTTGCTCCCGGCCTGGCCCGCTACGCCCGGTTGGTGGCCGAGCGCTACCCCTGGGTGACGCACTACACGCCCGTCAACGAGCCCCTGACCACCGCGCGCTTCAGTGGCCTCTACGGGCTGTGGTATCCGCACGGGCGCGACGATCGCACTTTTGTGCGCATCCTGCTCAATGAGCTGCAAGCCACCCGGCTAGCCATGCTGGCCATTCGCGAAGTCAACCCCGCCGCCCAGCTCGTGCAAACCGAAGACCTCGGCCAGGCGCACGGCACGCCGGCGCTGGCCCAGCAAGTAGAGTTTGAAAACCACCGCCGCTGGCTGACCTTCGATATCCTGAGCGGCCGCCTCACGCCCGCCCACCCACTCTGGGGCTACCTGCGCGACAACGGCATTGGCGAGGCTGAGCTGCAAGAGTTTATCGACGGCCCGCTACCGCCCGACGTGCTGGGCATCAACCACTACGTTACCAGCGAGCGCTACCTCGATGAGCGCCTGGAGCTTTACCCCGGCCCGCCCGTGCTGAGCGGGCGCTACCACCCAGCCTACATCGACCTCGAAGCCCTGCGCGTGCAAGACGTAGCCTTGGTAGGCCTCGAAAACCTGCTGCGCCAGGCCTGGGAGCGCTACGACATTCCGCTGGCCATCACCGAGCTGCACCTGGGCTGCACCCGCGAGGAGCAGCTGCGCTGGCTGCACCAGGGCTGGCAGGCCGCCAACCGCCTGCTAGCCAGCGGCGTCGACCTGCGGGGCCTCACCGTGTGGTCGCTGCTGGGGGCCTTCGACTGGGACAACCTGCTCACCCAGGATGGGGCCAGCTACGAGTCTGGCGTGTTCGACGTGCGCAGTGGCGAGCCCCGGCCCACCGCCCTCTACTCGATGGTGCAAAGCCTGATTCGGAGGGGAGGCTATACGCACCCGGTGCTGGCCGGGCCGGGCTGGTGGCAGCGGCCCGAGCGCTTTTGCTGGCCCGTGCTGGTGGCTTAAGTAGTCAGCCAGTAGCTTTTAGCTGCTAGCCAGTAGCTTATTTTCTGATTAGTAGACCCTTGCTAGACGGACAATGGGCGTTTGCTTTTGGCCGACTGCTTAATCCGTAGCTTAACTTATTGCTATTATGCTTACTACTCAACCAGTTCTTATTACGGGGGCTACCGGCACGCTAGGCCAGGCTTTTCGGCTGGTGTGTCACATTCGGGGCCTGCACGCCGTAACCCTCGACCGTACTGCGCTCGACATTGCCGAGGCCGGTGCCATCGCGGCGGCCCTGCGCCAGCACCAGCCCTGGGCGGTGGTCAACGCCGCCGGCTACGTGCGCGTCGATGCTGCCGAAACCGACTACGACCGCTGCTACCGCGAAAACACTACTGGCCCGCGCCTGCTGGCTGAGGCCTGCGCCGCACAGGGTGTGCAGCTGCTCACGTTTTCTTCCGATCTGGTATTTGCGGGCCGCCAGACCACGCCCTACACCGAGCGCGATGCGCCTTATCCGCTGGGAGTGTACGGCCGTAGCAAGCTGCTGGCCGAGCAGGCCGTGCTGGCCCGGCTGCCCAGCGCGTTGGTGGTGCGCACCAGCGCCTTTTTCAGCGCCTGGGACGAGCACAATTTCGTGCACCACGCCCTCACGGCTGCCCGCCAGGGCGAGCAGTTTGCCGCCGCCGCCGACCTGTTCATCTCGCCCACCTACGTGCCCGACCTCGTCAACACGGCCCTCGACCTGCTGCTCGACCAGGCCCGCGGCATCTGGCACCTCGCCAGCCAGGGCACCTACTCCTGGGCCGAGCTGGCCCGGCTGGCCCTGCGCCTGGCCGACCTCGACGAAACCTGCGTAGCTGCCCGCCCTGCTGCCAGTTTCGGCTGGGCGGCCCGCCGCCCGCCCTACAGCGGGCTGGGCAGCGAGCACGGTGCCCTGCTGCCCAGCGTCGAGAGTGGCTTGCAGCGCCATCTCGCCGACGAGCGCCGGCTGCACCCGGCTCATCCGCCAGTCCTGTTGGTAGAGTAGGCGGGCTAGCGGTAGGCTTTACCAGGCATTGTCCCGGGCCGCCTTGCTCATGCCCAACTCGATGCTGGCCACCAGGCGCTGCGCGGCCTGGTCGAGCCCTTGCGAGAACTTGGCGGCCCGCTTGGTGGGCGTGCCGTTCGAGCGCGTTTCGAGGCACACCTGCTCGGCGGAGGCCCGCGGCAGATGTGATTGCTGTGGGCCTAGGCCGGCCTCGGGTTCGCCTTTTAATTGAAATTCGGTGAGGGTATAGCGGTACTTGCCATCCTTGAAAGCGAGCTTGATCGTGCACAAAACCCTCACTGTGGTAGGGATGGGGATCAACTCGAACGTAATGCCAGTAGTGGAAAACCCCCGGCCTACCAGGAACCCGGCCGGCTGGTCGTCCGCCAGAATGACGCTCTGGGTCGAATAGAAAGCGGCGCCAAACCAGATCTTGCCGCGGGCATAGAGTTCGTCTTTGGTCGCGCCGGGTACGTCAATGATGCCCGAGTAGGTGATTTGCTGGGTTGCGGCATCCACCGGCACGGTAAGGGGGCCCGGCGCTGCTTGCTGCGCGGAGGCGCTGGTGCCCGCCAGCAGCAGGCCGAGGGCGAGAAGGTAGGGTTTCATAGGAGCTTGTATAATGGGGCAATGTCGCCGAACGCAGTAAAACAACTGCCCCTACCGGGCTGGTAGGGGCGGGGGCGGTTTACCGAGCGCTGCCCCCGGTAGCCATACCCGCCTCAATGCCGGCCACCAGGCGCTGGACTTGCTGGTCAAAATCTTGCGAGAACTGGCCGGCCTGGGTGGTGAGCGTGCCGTCCTTGCTCTTAGCCAAGCACATCTGCTCGGCGGAGTAGCGCGGCTCATTCAGGCTGCCGGCCTGGATAACTTCGCTGGTTCCGAGGCGTGGGCCAGATTCGCCGATTTCGCTGGTTGCGATGAGTGGGCCAGGTTGGGCATTGTCAAATAGAAAGTCGGTGAGGGTATAGCGGTACTTGCCATTCTGGAAAGCGAGCTTGATCGTGCACCAAAACTTCTTGCTGTTGGGCTTGAAGACATAGGCCATGTTGGTATAGGAAAACACCTTGGCTACTATAAATTCGGCCTGCTGGTCGTCGTCCATCAGCACGCGCTGGCGCAAATAGGAGGGAGTGACAAACCAGATCTTGCCGCGGGCATAGAGCTCGTTTTTGGTCGCGCCGGGTACGGCGACGATGCCCGAGTAGGTGATCTGGTGGGTTTTGGCATCCACCGGCAGGGTAAGGGGGCCCGGCGCTGGTTGCTGCGCGAAGGTGCTGGTGCCAGCCAGCAGGCTGAGCGCGAGAAGGTAGAGTTTCATGGGGGCTAGTAAAGAAGAGTGACGTCGCCTAACGCAGACTTACCAGCCGCTACCCCCGGCGGCCTGGCTCATGCCCGACTCGACGCGGGTCACCGTGTGCTGCGCTACCCGGTCGAGCCCTTTCGAGAACTTGGCGGCCCGCTTGGTGAGCCGGCCGTCTGGGCGCCGGGCGAGGCACACCCGCTCGACCAAGGGGATTAGGCCGTTGAATTGGCCGTATTGGCTGTTATATTTAAAATCGGTGAGGAGGTGGTAAGCAAGGTAGTCGGTGGTCGACAGCTCTTGGTCGAAACGGAAGGGTTGGCCGCTTTGAAATTGAAAATCGGTGAGGATATAGCGGTACTCGCCATCCTTAAAAGAGAGCTTGATCGTGTACTTAAATACCACTAGGTTGGGAAGGGGGAGGAGGAGCCCGTACGTGACGCGCGTAGCGGCAACCCCCTGGCCTACTAGAAGCCCGGCCTGCTGGTCGTCCGCCAGCGTGACGCCCTGGGCCGCGTGGAAAGCAGTGGCAAACCAGATCTTGCCGCGGGTATAGAGTTCGTCTTTGGTCGCGCCGGGTATGGCGATGATGCGCGAGTAGGTGATCTGGCGGGTTGCGGGATCAACCGGCAGGGAAACGAGCGTCTGCGTTACGTGCTGCGCGGAGGCGCTGATACTAGCTAGTAGCAGGCTAAGTGCGAGAAGGTAGGGTTTCATAGGGGCTCGTAAATGGAGGTCAGCGAGCTGCTATACTCGGGGCTCGGGCCCAACGCCCACGCTTGCAGGCGCATGGGGGCCGCAGCAGCTTTTGCCTAACTGGACTGCTAGCTCAGTAAAGCTATTGAATAGCAAGATTTTTGGCTTATGACGTTTTGCAAGCGCTTGTTCAACCAACGCTATAAACTTAGCTACTAAAAAAGCCTTGCTGTCGACAGAAAGGCTTTTTTAGTAGTTGTGTGGGCTGCTAGCCTCGTTGAATGAAGTGCCTCACGTAATGAGTTGGCGCTTATTGAGCCACGAAAGTAGCATCAAATGTGGTCGGAATCGGACTGCCGGTTGAGGTATCGACATCGGTTCCTGTTATGTGCAGCGTGGTCGCGCTCAACTCCTTGATAGTGGCATTTGAGAAGAGGGCTTGGCCAGCAAGGATCATCGTCAACTGCTGATCTCCGTTGCTGATGGCCCACGTACCGGTTTCTTGCTGAGGGTCTGACGGGTCGCACCTGGTGGCCCCCTCATCCGCTACTAGGGTTTTATCGGTGTTGAATTTGTAGAAGTTATCCTTTTCACAGGGATCGAACGCATCTTCAGAAATCGTCTTGCCGGTGCTTGGATCGGTATACACAATAGTGCCCGAAGACGGTTTCCAGGTGTGACCCGTTAAGTAGTCGGTGCGCGAAGGGGGCGTAGGATCATCGTTCTTGTGACAGGCAGCCAGGGTTAGCAGCAAGGCGGTGCCACTGAGGGCTAAGTAAGCAAGCTTTTTCATGAGGGAGAATTAGGGTTGGGAGTACTGGAAAAGAAGCGGCATTGGAACATGACAAAGGTCTGGCCCCGGCTGTGGTTGGTACTTCCCCTGAAAACGGGGTTTTGCGCTCCCAGAAAACCAGTAGTTTCGGCCGGCCCCGCTCCGACGCGGGTAAACCGGCTGGGCTGATCTACCTGCCAGCTCCCGGCCGGCTGGTAGTGCGCTTGGTGGCTGGCCCCGTCGGGTTATTCGTAGTGAAGTCGCCGTCCCGGCCAGCCGTACAACTGGTGGCGGGCGGGTTTTACCACCCGCTCAGCGCCTTCCGGGCCGCCGCAATTGGCGTGCCCCGCCCAAAAAGGCAGGGTTGCATGCCGCCGCGTCTGGTGTCGGAACACGCGCCGAAACGCGTTTGGCGAGGCAATGCCATGGGGCAGGTCCAGCTGCCGCTACTAACTGCTGCTGCACATGTGGGTAGTTTTAAGTGGCGGGCAGGCACTGGGCACGAACCTCGAAACTGGGCTGATTCGCGGTTGGCAACCCTACCTTTAAGGTTACCATTAGGTAGCCTGATTGTGTCCGAACAGTATTACGCCCGCCTTGCGGCCCTAGCCACCGCGCCCGCCGCCACGCCCGCCGACCAGCTGCCCAAGCTGCGCCAGCTGCTGGAAAAAGTGCTGCGCGACGAGTGCCGCCGCCGCGAAGCGCCCTTCGCCGATCTTAGCCAGGCCATCGGCCTGGTGGCCTACGACCACGGCCTGCCGCCGCTGTTGCGCCGCCAGCTCCAAAACCTGCGCCTGGTGGCCAACCTAGTGCTGCACGAAAGCTACCCCGGCACGGCTGCCGAAGCTGCGGCGGGCTTCGCGGCCGTCGCCGAGCTGCTGCGCCACCTCACTGGCGCGACCTACGCCGGCCCCGGGCTGGCGAGCAAGGCTGCGCCCGAGCCGACCGACCAGCTGGCTAGCCCCAGCCCGGCCGAAACGGCCGTGGCCCTGGCGGCGGCCGGTGCGGCGTGGCGGGTGCAGGTGCTGCACGTAGACCTGGCCACCGGCCAGCTCACCGCCGAAATGAGTGGGCCCGCCGACGACCGCCCCGCCGGCCCGTTTGCCATCGACCTGCCCGCCGTCTACGCCGACCTGCTGCCACTGGCCGCGGCCCTGCACCCAGTGCTGCACCTGGTGGGCCCGGTGGCGCAGCCCGATGGCCGCATTCGGCCGCGCCGGGTGGTGCTGGAGCCTGATTATCTGGTGAATGTGACTACTATTGCCGAGTGCGCGCAGGCGGGCGGCACCATCCCGGAGTGGGCGTTGCTCAACGCTTTTCTGCCCGATGAAACGTCGCGCCCGCTGGTAGTCGGCAACCTGGTAAACATGCTGCTCGACGAGGAAGTGAGCCACGCCGCCCGCCAGGAAGAGTGGGCAGCAGGAGAGGGAGAGGGGGAATTAACAATTAAAAATGAAGAATTAAAAACGAATAACGAGGTTCCTGAGCGGCTGGCAACTGTGGATGTGGCCCCAAGCCCTAAACCCCAGGTCCCAACCCCCAACCCCGAGTTCGACCTCGAGGGGTTTTTCAAGAAGCGGCTCTTTCGCTCCAATCCGCTCACCATTAGCGCGCTGCCCGAGTTTCAGACCCGCAACGGCGTGCCCGAGCTACTCAACGATCTGCGCCGCCACTACCAAACCCTGCGGGCCAGCCGGGCCCAGGGCTTCATTGCCAGCAGCCGCACCGGCTACCAGCAGCAGCCCCTGCGCGTGGCCGACTGCTTTCTCGAACCGGCGTTTTTGTCGGCTACCTACGGCTTGCAGGGCCGCCTCGACTTGCTGCACGAAAGCCCCACCGGCTACGATCTCATTGAGCTCAAAAGCTCAACCAAAGTGCCGCACAGCGAGCCCTGGAGCAACCACGCCGCCCAGGCACAGCTCTACCGCCTGCTGCTCGAATCGGTATTCGGGGCCGATGGCGCAACCGCCGGCCGGGGCCGCACCAGCATCCTGTACTCCAACGCCGGGCCCGACCAGCCCGCCGTGCGCCGCGTCGACCAGGATGCGGAGCTGGTCGACCGCCTGCTGATGGCCCGCAACCAGCTGGTGGGCACCGAATTGCAGCTCGCCCGCGCCACTACGCCCGCCATGGTCGAGCGGCTGCTCAGCCCCGTGCTGCACCCCAACCTCACGGCGCTGCCCGCTTTTGGCCGCGTCAAGGCCGAAAAAATCGCCACCGCCTGGGCCGCCGCCGACCCTGTGGAACGCGCCTACTGCCTGGAAATGACCCGCTTCGTGGCCCGCGAAATGCGCCTGACGCTGCTCGGCGACGACTCGCGCCCCGGCGATGCGGGCGGCCAGGCCGGCCTGTGGCGGCTGCCCGCGGCCCGCAAGCAGCAGAATTTCAGCTTGCTTGATGAGCTGGAGCTCCTCGAAGACAATAGCAATGCCGACGATACCGCCCGCGATGGGCTGGGGGCGCACCTCATTTTTCAGCGCCCCGCCGGCGGCCGGGAAGTCAACTTCCGGGCCGGCGATACGCTCATTCTCTACCCTAGAAGGAAAGCTATTAGCCCTGAGCAAGGAGCTAATAGCCAGCAGCTAATAGCTGACAGCTTAAGCATTTTGGATGCGCAGGTGGTAAAGGTGGTGCTGGCCGAAGACCTCACCGCCGACGGCCGGGTGGTGCTCTCGGTGCGCAACCGCCGGCTCGCCCCGCGCTACCTCACCGGCTACGCGCAGTGGGCTCTGGAGCCCGATACGTACGACACTTTCCGGCGCGAGTGGGCGGGCCTGTCGGCTTTCCTGAGCCTGGCGCCCGAGCGCCGGCGGCGCCTGCTGGCCCGCACCGGCCCGCGCCCGCCCGCAGGCTGGCACGCCGCCACGCCGCCCGCCACCGCTGCCCCCGAGGTGGTAGCCCGCGCCCTGGCCGCGCCCGACTGGTTTGTGCTGTGCGGCCCGCCTGGCACGGGCAAAACGCGGGCGGTGCTCAAGGAGTTGGCCGTCAGCCTGTACCGCACCGATAAGCAGGCGTTGCTAGCGGCCTACACCAACCGTGCGGTGGACGAAATCTGCGAGCAGCTGGTGGCGGCCGGGCTGCCGTTTATTCGGGTGGGCTCGCGGCTGGGCACGGCCCCGCAGTACCGGCCGTACCTGCTCGATAACATGATCCGGGACTGCCCCAATCGCCAGACGGTGCGGGCGCGCCTCACGGGCTGCCCCTTCTACGTGGGCACCGTGGCCAGCCTGCTCGGCAAGCCGGAGCTATTCTTACTCAAGCAGTTCGACCTGGCCGTCGTCGATGAGGCGAGCCAGGTGCTCGAAGGCCCCATGCTGGCGCTGCTGGCCAAGGTGCCCAAGTTTATCCTTATTGGCGACCACCGCCAGCTGCCCGCCGTGGTGGCCCAGGAGCCCGAGGCCAGCGCCATCGCGCCCGCCGTGGCCGAGCTGCTGCGCCAGGAGCTGGGCCTCACCAACCTGCGCAACTCGTACTTCGAGCGCCTGTTTCGGCGGGCCGAGGCGCACTGGCCGCACGCCCACGGCACGCTGGCCGACCAGTACCGCATGCACCAGGACCTGGCCGCGCTCGTCAACGAAGACTTCTACGAGGGCCAGCTGCGCTGCCCTATGCTGTGGCAGCACGAGCCGCTGGCCCGCTCCACCTGGCCCGCCCCGGCCGATGCGTTTCTGGAAAAAGTGCGCAATGAGCGCCTGGTATTCGTGCCCACCCGCCGCCAGCCCGAAGATTTATCCATGAAAGAATCGGCGCAGGAAGCCGAGCTGGCGGCCCGCGCCGCGGCCTGCGTGGCCCAGGGCTACGGCCGCAACTTCAACCCCGAAACCACGCTGGGCATCATCGCCAGCTACCGCAACCAGGCTGCCCGCATCCGGGCTCGGCTGGCCCAGCTGGCCGGCGAGCTCGACCTGCCCACCTTGCTGCAAATCAGCGTCGATACCGTGGAGCGCTACCAGGGCTCGCAGCGCGACGTGATCATCGTAAGCTTCTGCTGCCACCACGAGCACCAGATCGAGCTTATGGTATCGCCCGACGAAACGGGCCAGGTCGACCGCAAGCTCAACGTGGCCCTCACCCGGGCGCGCCAGCAGCTTATCCTGCTGGGCAATGAGCAGGTTTTGAGCCGCGCCCCGCACCACGCCGCGCTGTTGCGGCGGGTAGGGGCTAGCCTGGCGAGTTAGCCCGTTACAAGAACCTGTCAAAGGAACGTCATTTGAGCTTGTCAAAGCATCTTGATTGAACGGTATCAAACGACCCTGCCAAGATGCTTCGGCAAACTCAGTATGATGTTCTTTTGGGGTTGACTGTACTATTCGCAAAAAGCCTCTTCTACAAGAAGTAGAGCAGGCTTTTTGCCTTTAAAATAGTGTGTAGCCCAGCAAGAGTAAGCCGCTAGCACTCATGCTGCAGCACTAGCTGCCTACTGCCAGCCGCGCACCGTATGCCCGCCGTAAATGCCGCGATTAATGGCCGGTGAGAAGATGCCGTAGGGAAAGGCATCGTCCAGCGCGCTGGCCTCGTCCAGGGCCCGCAGCTGCTCGGGGGTAAGCGATAAGTCGAGCGCGGCGATACTATCAGCCAGCTGCTCGGCTTTGCTGGCCCCCACGATGGGCGCCACCACGCCGGGTTGCGCCAGCACCCAGGCTAGTGCCACCTGCGCCAGTGGGCGCTCGGCCGGCGTAGCCACGGCGCGCAGGGCGTCGAGTATGCGCCAGTTGCGGTCCGTAAAGAGTGTGTTGCCAAATGGGTTGGGGCCGCTGAGCCGGCCTTCACCCGTGGCCCCCGTCTCGGCGCGTTGGTATTTGCCCGCCAAGAAACCAGCTGCTAGCGGGCTCCACGGCGTGATACTGAGGCCACCCTCGCGGGCGGCGGGCACGTGCTCGCGCTCGATGCTGCGCTCCACGAGCGAGTAGGCGAGCTGCAAGGCAATAGGCCCCGGCACGGCATGGGCCGCGGCCAGCGTGGCGGCCTTAGTGGCATACCAGGCGGGCATGTCCGAAAAGCCAAAATAGCGGATTTTACCGGCCCGTACCAGATCGCCAAGCGTTTGCAGCACTTCCTCCACGGGCGTTAACGTATCCCAGACGTGCAGCCAGTAGAGGTCAACGTAGTCGGTTTTGAGGCGGCGCAGCGAGCCTTCGAGCGCCCGGTAGATATTCTTGCGGCCGTTGCCCCCGGCGTTGGGGTTGCCCGGCTGGCCGCTAAAGCCAAACTTGGTGGCGAGCACCAGCTGGTCGCGCAGCTGGCGGCCGGCCACGTACTGGCCTACCAGCTCCTCGCTGCGCCCACCGGCGTACACATCGGCGGTATCAATAAAATTGCCGCCCGCGTCGACATACGCATTAAAAATAGCCGCCGACACCTCGTCGGGCGAGCCCCAGCGCGGGGTGCCAAACGTCATGGTGCCCAAGCTGAGCGGGCTCACTACCAGGCCAGAGCGGCCCAGGGTACGAAAGTTAGTCAGGCTCATACAGAAGAAGTTATGGAAATAAATAAGAGGCTAGCCGGTAGGCTGGTAAGTACTGCGCAAGCTACGTGACCCGCCGACTAGGGCCCTGGCCCGCGGTAAGCCTAGAAGCCAGCCGGGTACGCCGCGCCCACCGGCCCGCCGACGGGCACAATGGCTGCCAGGTCGGCTAGCTCGGTCGGGGTGAGGGTGAGGCTGGCGGCGGCTACGTTGGCTTCGAGGTATTTGCGGCGCTTGGTGCCCGGAATGGCGACCACGTCTTGCGCCAGTACCCAGGCTAGGGCCAGCTGGGCGGCGGTCACGCCCTTGGCCGCGGCCAGCGTTTGCAGCTTCTCCACTAAGGTTAGGTTTTGGTAGAAGTTTTCGCCCTGGTAGCGCGGGAAAAAGCGCCGCGAGTCGTTGGGCTCAAAGTCATCCGGCGTCTTGATCTCGCCCGATAAAAAGCCCCGGCCCAGCGGCGAATACCCCACGAAGCCAATGCCTAGCTCGCGGGTGGCTTGCAGCACGCCGGTTGCTTCCACGCCACGGTCGAAGAGCGAATACTCAGTTTGCAGGGTCGTAATGGGGTGCACCGCGTGGGCTCGGCGCAGAATGTCGGCCGGCACCTCGCTCAGGCCCAGGTAGCGGACTTTGCCCTCTTCGACGAGGCGGCTCATGGTGCCCACCGTGTCTTCAATGGGTGTGTTGGGGTCGAGGCGGTGCAGGTAATAGAGGTCAAGGTAATCGGTGCCCAGGTTGCGTAGTGAGCGCTCAACAGACTTGCGCACGTAGGTGGGCTGGCCATTGAGCTGGCCGGTAAACTGCCCGGCATCATCGACTTCAAAGCCAAACTTGGTAGCTAAGACAACCTCACCGCGCCGGCCGGCAATGGCCCGGCCCACGAGCTGCTCGTTGAACAGGGGGCCGTACAGGTCGGCCGTATCCAGAAAATTGATGCCTACTTCCAACGCTTGGTGCAGGGTAGCCAGGCTTTCGGCTTCGTCGGCTGCCCCGTACACACTCATCCCGTTAACGCCCCCAGTCATGCCCATGCAGCCCAGGCCTTCGATGGGTACCTCCAGTCCCTGGCTGCCCAGGGCTACGCGCTTGATGGTATTCATATCGGAAAAGAAGAAAATGAAAAGGAGTGAGTTACCTGACAAAGGTCCCGTCAATCCTACCCACCTACTAAGCGACTAGCAAGCGCTAAGTTGTACTCTTCAAATAATTGCTACCGCTCGGCGGGGACCAGCGGCAGTTCGGCCACCTGATGCCGGAAGGCATTAGGCGAAGTACCCGCGTGCTTGCGAAAAAAGTGGTTGAAATACGTGGGATCAGCAAACGCCAGGCTGTCGGCAATAGCGGCAATGGGCCAATCGGTGTGGCGCAGCAGCGCTTTGGCTTCCTGGGCTACGCGCGTGGTCAGGTGGGCGCTGGTCGTGCGGCCGGTCACCTCACGCAGCACCCGGTTGAGGTGGTTGGGGTGTACGGCCAGCTGCGCGGCAAAGGCTTCGGCCGTACTCAGGCGTAGGGGCAGTTGGGGCGACTGAATGGGAAACTGCTGCCCTAGCAGCTGCACAAATTGCGCGGCCAGCCGGCTAGCCGCCGTAGCGTGCACTAGCGGCGGGGGCGCGGGCTGTAGGCGGAGCGCTTCGTGCAGCACTAGCTGCACCTGAGTCCGCAGTAGGTCGAGCTGGTGGCGATAGGGAGTGGCCAGCGCGGCGAGCATCTGCCGAAATAGGTAGCTGAACGCCGTGGCCTGGTCTGGGGTAAGGGGCAGCATGGGGCTGGCCCCCAGCTGAAACAAGGGCGACTCTTGCAGGAGCGCTGAAGAACCCGCGGCGTGCAAAAAATCAGCCGTAAACAAGCAGAAAAAGCCCGTAAGAGGTGTCAGTCCCTGGCACGAATAGGGCAGCAGCGGGTTATACAAAACCAGCGCCGGGCCAGTGAGCACGTGCGTTTCACCGCCGTAGGAAAGTTGATTCGTGCCGCTCAAATACAGCGTTATTTTGTAAAAATCGCGGCGACTAAACGGCAGCGGCTCCGTGCTGGCCGCCGCCTCAATGGCGTACGCGTTGAATTGCTGCGGCGCATCGGGCAGGTAAGCCTGGTAAAAATCGGGGAGTGACTCGCTGGTGGGCATGGGCAAAAAGGCGTCGAACGGAACGGGCCGGCTAAGCTGCCCCGCAGTGGGAGCGCTTAGCCGGCCCTTAAATAACCGCGGAAAGGCTAGTAAGTACGAAGTAAAAAATGGCTGAGCTACGCGGGCTAGCCTACAGCTCCCGCACCCAAATGTTGCGGTAGCTGTCGGGCTCGCTCTTGTCGCCGTGCGCTTGCAGCTTGATGGGCGCCGGGCCGGCCTTTTGGCCCTCGTAGCTCGGTGGGCCAATATAGCGGGTGGGGCCCGCTAGCTCCACGTTGTTTTGCACCAATACGCCGTTGAAGAAGACCGTGACGCGGGCGGGCGTTTGCACGGCGCCATCGGCTTTGAAGGTGGGCGCCGTCCACACCACGTCGTACGACTGCCACTCGCCGGGCTTGCGGGTAGGGTTGGCTAGTGGAATACGCTGCTTGTAGATGCTGCCCGCCAGGCCATTCACGTACGTTTTGCTGTTGTACGAATCCAGAATTTGCAGCTCGTAGCCCAGGTCGCCCTTGCCCAGCGACGCCAGAAACACGCCGCTGTTGCCGCGGGCCTGGCCCGTGCCCGTGATGTTGGCCGGCACGCGCCACTCAAGGTGCAGCTGGTAGTTGGTGAAGGCTTTTTTGGTTTCGATGTTGCCGGTAGCCTTGTCAACGGTCAGAATGCCGCCGGCTACTTTCCACTTGGCGGGGGCGCTGCGGTCGTCGGCCGTTACCCATTGGCTCAGGTCTTTGCCGTCAAATAATACGAGCGCATCTGAGGGCGGCGGGGCTAGGTTGGGGCTAGCCACCACCGCTTTGGGCACGGGCTCATACACTTCAGTATCCTCGGGCTTGGCCGTTTGCTGGGCGTGGGCCAGGGTAAACGTGCCGGCCACGAAAGCAGCAGCAAGAAGGGGAAACTTCATAAGGTGAAAAAAGCAGGGTGGGAGGTGCTACTATTAAACGTGGCGCTAAAAGCTGAGCAATAGCTCCTTATTACACATCGCAAAGGCGCACGGCCTGCCGCAGCGAAGCCAGCTTATCAGCTTGGCGCGGCATGAATTCCTGGGCCACAAAGCCCTGAAAACCGGTGGCCTTGATGGCGCGCATAATGGCCGGGTAGTTCAGTTCCTGGGTATCGTCGAGCTCGTGGCGGCCGGGCACGCCCGCCGTGTGGTAGTGCGCAATGTAGGCGTGGTTGTCGGTGATGGTTTGGATGACGTTGCCCTCGTCAATCTGCATGTGGTAGATGTCGTAGAGCAGTTTAAAGTGCTCCGAGCCTAGCTTCTTGGCGAGCTCGACGCCCCAGCTGGTACGATCGCACTGGTAGTCGTGGTGGTCAACTTTGCTGTTGAGCAGCTCCATTACCAGCACCACTTTGTGCTGGGCGGCCAGGGCTACGAGCGGTTGTAAGCCGCGCACGCAATTAGCCCAGCCCACCTCGTCGGTCATGCCGCGGCGGCTACCGCTAAAGCAAATCAGGTTGGTGTAGCCCGCCTGAGCCACCAGCGGAATCATGGCGCTGTACTGCTTTTGCAGCTGCGCGTGAAACCGCGGGTCGTTGAAGCCGTCGGTCAGGTTGATCTCGGCGCCGTTGCACATGGGCGAGTCCAGGCCATGCTTTTTGAGCGTCGGCCAGTCGGCCGGCCCTACCAGGTCAATGCCTTTAATACCCATTTGCTTAACGGCTACGCACAGCTGATCCAAGGGCATATCCTGAAAGCACCAGCGGCACACCGACTGCTTCAAGTTGTTTAGCAGCGGGGCCTCGGGGGCAGGCGCGGGAGTGGGCTGCTCGGTCATATGGTGGGCGCTGGCTAGCCCGAGCGTACCCACCGTGGCGGTGCTGGTGAGCAAGCCCTTGAGGGCGGCGCGGCGGTTCCAGGTAGTCATAAAAAAGGGCGGCTAGCCGGCAGCTAGGGTAGAAGTTTCGCCGTAAGCCAGCGTGGCCTCGGTCGTGGCGGGTACGCGGGTGCGCTCCCGAAACAACAGCAAAAACAACGCGAGCACCACCGCCGCAATGCCCGCCGGTATCAGCCAAATCATGCGCCAGTTGTGGGCGCCGTCGGCCAGCTGGTAGGTGTCAAAAATGCGGCCCGACAGCAGCGTGCCAATGAGCATGCCCACGCCGTAAGTAGCCAGGGTAATAAAGCCCTGGGCCGAGCTTTTAAAGCGCTCGCCCGCCAGGTTGTCGGTGTAAATCTGGCCCGTGACGAAGAAAAAGTCATAGCACACGCCGTGCAGCACGATGCCCGCGATGAGCATCCAGTAGCTGTCGGCCCCACCATAGGCGAAGAATACGTAGCGCAACACCCAGGCACCCATGCCGATAGTTAGCATTTTCTTCACCCCCAGCTTACTGAAAAACAGTGGAATGGCCAGCATAAAGAGCAGTTCCGATACCTGCCCCAGACTCTGCACGCCGGCGGCGGCCTTCATGCCCACTTCGTTGAGGAAAGGGTTGGTGAAGCCGTAGTAGAAGGCCAGCGGAATGCAGATGGCGATGGAAGCCAGGAAGAAAATCAGGTACGAGCGGTTTTTGAGCAGCCCGATGGCCTCGAGGCCCAGCAGGTCGCCCACCGAGCTCGACTGGCCGCTCTTGACGGGCGGCGTGGCCGGCAGCGTAAAGCTAAACACGCCCAGCAGCGCCGAGGCTACGGCAGCCATTAAAAAGGTGGCTTGCAGGCCGTTGCTTTGCTCCCAGTTGAGCCAGCCAATGGTAAGGCCCGCGATAATCCAGCCCAGCGTGCCCAGCACCCGAATGGGCGCGAACTCCTTCTGCGGGTCCTTCATCTGCCGGAAGGCGATGGAATTGACCAGCGCCAACGTGGGCATATACAGCACCATGTAGGTAAGGATGTTGGGATAAAAGCTGTTGAAATCGGGCGCCGAGGAGGCCCGCCATAGCAGCGCAGCGCCCGCCAGGTGCAGCACGCCGAGGATTTTTTGCGCCGAGAAAAACCGGTCGGCAATCAGCCCGATGATAAATGGCGCCACGATGGCCCCGATGGACTGCGTCAAAAAGGCTACCCCCACCTGCGTGCCCGAGGCCTTGAGGTTGTGCAGCAGGTACGTTCCTAAGGTTACAAACCACGCGCCCCAGATAAAAAACTCCAGGAACATCATGATAGACAGCTTAATCCGAATGATGGAAGTCATAGGCAAAATGGGTGGGATAGGGGTAAGGGCTAGCAAAGTGAAAGAAACTGTCGGCCGGGCCTACTTAAGGCTCAGGATGTAGCTGACAATTTCTTTTGAGTCGCTTTCCGACAGGGCGGGGTGGGGAGTCATGGCGATGTCGCCCCAGTGGCCCGCGCCGCCCTTGATAATTTTATTGGCCAGCATCGTAATGTTAGCGGGCGTGGCGGGGTACTTCTGCGCCACGGCGATGTAGGCTGGGCCCAGCAGCTTGTCGCGCTCGCGGTGGCAGCTGGAGCAGTCGGAGGAAGTCATCAGCTTAGCCCCTTTATCGGATGGCGTGCCGGTGGGCCCCGTGCCAATTTTGGTGATGCTGGTATCTACCTGCGGCTGGTGGGCTACGGCTGCCAGGTTGGCGCCCGCGGTGCTGTCCTGGTCCAGCTCGTCCGATTGCTCGGTGGCCGGCTTGGCGGCGTTTACTTGGTCGGGGCCATCTTGTTTGTAGCCCGAGTTGCAGGCCGCGAGCAGAACGCCCGCGCTCAGGAGTAGCAATGCCTTTTTCATACAGAAAATCCGGGGAAAGGGAAAATTTAAGTAGTCGGCCAAAAGTAAATGCACAGTGGCCGTTTAGTAATATTTTATGTAATAAGGAGGTAAGCTAACTACTAGTAGCTAAAAGCTACTGGCTACCTACTTAGAGCCCTAGTATCGTTTTGTTGAGGGCTTGGTCGATGCCCGATGCGGCAAAGTCATCGAAGGCCCGGTCGGTAACGCGGATAATGTGGTCCTTGATGAACTGCGCACCTTCGCGGGCGCCGTCTTCCGAGTTTTTGAGGGCGCATTCCCATTCCAGCACGGCCCAGCCGGGGAAGTCGTACTGGGCCATTTTGCTGAAAACAGCCTTGAAGTCAACCTGCCCATCGCCCAGCGAGCGGAAGCGCCCGGCGCGGTCGAGCCACGACTGGTAGCCGCCGTACACGCCCTGCCGGCCCGTGGGGTTGAACTCGGCATCCTTGACGTGAAACATCCGGATGCGCTCGTGGTAAATGTCAATATACTCCAGGTAGTCAAGGCACTGGAGGATGAAGTGCGAGGGATCGTAGAGCAGGCAGGCCCGCGGGTGCTGGTTTACTTTGTCCAGAAACTGCTCGTACGAAACGCCATCGTGCAGGTCTTCCCCGGCGTGCACCTCGTAGCACAAGTCGATGCCGCAGGCGTCAAACTCATTGAGAATGGGCAGCCAGCGCTTGGCCAGCTCCTCGAAACCGGTCTCAACCAGCCCGGCCGGGCGCTGGGGCCAGGGGTACACGTAGGGCCAGAGCAGCGCCCCGCTGAAAGTGGCGTGCGCTGCCAGCCCCAGGTTTTGGGAGGCTTTGGCGGCGTACTTGAGCTGCTGCACGGCCCACGCTTGCCGGGCCTGCGGGTTGCCGCGTACGGCGGCGGGCGCAAAGCCGTCGAACAGCTCGTCATAGGCCGGGTTGACGGCCACGAGCTGGCCCTGCAAATGGGTCGATAACTCGGTGATTTCCAAGCCGGCGGCTTGCACCTTGCCCTTCAGCTCATCGGCGTAGATCTGGCTTTCGGCCGCCAGCTGCAAGTCGATGAAGCGCTTATCGAGGGTGGGCAGCTGTACGCCTTTATAGCCCAGGCCCGCGGCCCAGGCACAGATGCTGTCGAGGCTATTGAATGGCGGCTCGTCGCCGATAAATTGGGCCGCAAAAATGGCCGGTCCTTTAATGGTTTTCATGCGCGGCTACACGGTAAAATCGGTCCACTTCTGGTCGGAGCGGCCCGAGGTAATGACGTTTTCAATAAAAGCCATCCCGCGCACGCCCTCCTCGATGCTAGGATAGTCGAGGGCTTCGGGCGGCGCGGGCTGGCCGGCTAGCTCGGCCTGCAAGGTCAGGGCGAAGTTGCGGTAGAGGTTGGCGAAGGCTTCGAGGTAGCCCTCGGGGTGGCCGGCCGGGGTGCGGGTGTTGTGGCTGGCATACGAGCCGACTGCGGGCCCGCCCGTGCGCCAGATTTCGGTGGGGCGGTCGAGCCACTTCACCAGCAGCGTATTGGCATCGGCCTGCATCCAATCGACGCCGCCCTGCTCGCCATACACCCGAATGCGAACGTTATTCTCCTCACCCGCCGCTACTTGCGTAGCTACCAGCACGCCGCTAGCCCCGTCGCTGAGGCGCAGCAGCACCGCGCCATCGTCGTCGAGGCGCCGGCCTTCCACCACAGTATTGATGTCGGCGCAGAGCTTTTCGACGCGCCGGCCGCTCACGTATTCGAGCAGATTGAAGGCGTGGGTGCCGATATCGCCCATCGCGCCGGCCACGCCGCTGCGGGCGGGGTCGGTGCGCCAGGCGGCCTGCTTATTCTCGCCGCCTTCTTCAAACTTGCTTAGCCAGCCCTGCGGGTACTCCACGTACACCTTACGAATGCGGCCGAGCGTGCCGGCTGCCACTAGCTGGCGAGCCTCCTTCACCATCGGGTAGCCGGTGTAGGTGTGCGTAAGGCAGAGGTGGCGGCCGGTGGCGGCTACCACAGCGGCCAGCTCCTTAGCCTCGGCCAGCGAGAAGGTCATGGGCTTGTCGAGCACCACATCAAAGCCGCTTTCCAGCGCCAGCTTGGCCGGCGCGAAGTGCAGGTGGTTGGGCGTCACGATGCTAATGACTTGCACGCGCTCGGCGGCGGGCCGCGCTTTTTCCTGCTCAATCAATTCCTGGTACGAGCCGTACACCCGGTCGGGGGCCAGGCCCAGTAGCTGCCCACTCGCCCGTGAAGTGTCGGGGTTACTACTGAAGGCCCCGGCCACCAGCTCGTACTGACCATCGAGGGCAGCGGCCAGGCGGTGCACGGCGCCAATAAAGGCACCCTGCCCGCCACCAATCATGCCTAAGCGTAGTTTCATGTGGTTAGCTTTTGGCTTTTAGCCGTTAGCCGCCAGCTTTTCAGTGCTCAAGAGCTAACAGCTGGCGGCTAACGGCTAAAAGGTCAGTGAATCAGGTGGTAGCCCAGGCGCGGTCGCCCTTCTTGTACGGCACGTTGCCATCGTACTTGCCCGGTACGGGTAGGTAGCGCAGCACCTGGGTAGCGCCCACTTCGGAGGTAAAGAAGCCCAGCAGCGTCAGCTCCTTCACCATGCGGAAGTAGTGGTTGGGCTGCTCGGGCGTTTTGGTTTTGCTGTAGTTCTTTTGCTCGGTGTCGAGCGCCGTGAGCAGGGCCGTGCGCTGGGCCGGCGTGCTGGCCAAGAAGCCTTTGCCATTCATTTTCTGGCTAGCGGCTTCCAGCTCCGTCAGGCCCTTGGTAAAAATCTGCTGGTCCTTGGGGTCGTAGCAGTCGCGCACCATCACGCCCATGAAGGCGCCCACGTTGGCGGCTTTGGCGCCCGGCGTTTTGGTGGCGGGCAAGATGGTGTCGGCTACCTCGGTGAGGTAAGCCATTTGCTCGATATTCAGCAGGTCTTTGGGCTTACCATTGGCGGTCGCGTTGGTCTGCGCTTGGTGCTTATCGGAGCTGCATCCGGTCAAAAAGTAGTCGCCCCCGATTACGGCGCCGCCCATCAGCAGGGCTACCCGGGCCAGCGCGTCTCTTCTATTCATCATGACTAAGAAAATGAGGGGGTTAGACGTTCTGCTTTTTCAATTCGCTCACGGCGTGGTCCACGGCGCGGGCCGTCATGGCCAGGTAGGTGAGCGAGGGGTTTTGGCAGGCGGCCGAGGTCATAGCTGCCCCGTCGGTCACGTACACGTTCGGGGCATCCCACACCTGGTTGAAGCCGTTGAGCACCGACGTTTTGGGGTCGCGGCCCATGCGCGCGGTACCCATCTCGTGGATGCCGCCGCCCAGGTTATAGCCATTGTTATAGGTTTTCACGTTCTTCAGGCCTGCTATTTCGAGCATCTCCTTGGCGTCCTCCATCATATCAACGCGCATCTTCTGCTCGTTGTCGCGGATGACGGCATCCATCGCCAGCACGGGCAGCCCCCATTTGTCCTTCTTGGTTTGGTCGAGGAAAATGCGGTTGTCGTGGTAGGGCAGGGTTTCGCCGAAGCCCGTCAGGCCCATCGTCCAGTTGCCGGGCTCGCTGAGGGCGTCTTTTAGCTCCCCGCCGATGCTCATCTCGGGTATTTCGCGGCTCCAGCCCTCGCGGCCGGCGCTGCCCTGGTAGCCAAAGCCGCGGATGTAGTCGCGCTTGTCGCCAAACAGGTTGCGGTAGCGCGGCACGTAAATGCCATTGGCCCGGCGGCCGTACACGTATTTGTCCTCGTAGCCCGGCATTTCGCCGTGCGCGCCGGCCCGGAAGTGGTGGTCCATCACGTTGTGGCCCAGCTCGCCGCTGCTGCTGCCCAGGCCGCCCGGCCACACGTCGGTAGCCGAGTTCATCAGCACCCAGGCCGAGTTTAGGGCCGAGGCGTTGAGGAAGATAATCTTGGCGTAGTACTCGTAGGTTTTGTTGGTTTCGGCATCGAGCACCTCCACACCCTTGGCGCGCTTGGTATCCTTGTCGTAGAGAATTTTGGTGACGATGGAAAACGGCCGCAGCGTGAGTTTGCCCGTGGCCATAGCGGCCGGTAGCGTGGCCGACTGCGTGCTGAAATACGACCCAAACGGGCAGCCTAGCCAGCATTTGTTGCGGTACTGGCAGTTGACGCGGTTATTGTGCGGCTTGGTGATGTTGGCCGTGCGGCCAATGACCATGTGCCGGTCCTTGTAGTGCTTTTTGATGCGGGCGGCCACGTCCTTCTCCACGATGTTCATATCCATCGGGGGCATAAAGTCGCCGTCGGGCAGCTGGGGCAGGCCGTCGCGGTTGCCGCTGATGCCCGCAAACTTCTCGGCGTGGCTGTACCACGGCGCCAGGTCCTTGTAGCGAATGGGCCAGTCCACGGCAATGCCGTCCTTGGCGTTGGCCTCAAAGTCATAGTCGCTCAAGCGGTACGACTGCCGGCCCCACATCAGCGAGCGGCCACCCACCTGGTAGCCCCGAAACCAGTCGAAGGGCTTCACCTCCACGTAGGGGCTATCCTTCTCATTAACCCAGAAATCGAGGTTGCTCTCGTTCAGCGTGTAGTCGCGCTTGAGCACCGGATGGTCCTCGATCATCTGCTGGGTTTTGCCGCCGCGGTGGGGCAGCTCCCAGGGCGCCTTGTTGGCGTTCACGTAGTCCTTGATGTGCTCCACGTTGCGCCCACGCTCCAGCATGATGGTCTTCAGGCCTTTCTCAGTCAGCTCTTTAGCGGCCATGCCGCCCGAGATGCCGGAGCCAATGACGATCGCGTCATAGGTGTACTTTTCCATAAGATATTGGGTGGGAATATAGTTGGTGCTTGGATGTTGGTGCTTGGGTGTTGGCGCTTGGATGTTGGTGCTTGGTTACTAGGAGCTAAGCAATAGATCCTAAGCACCAACACCCAAGCTCCAAGCACCAACATCCAAGCACCAATTACACGAGCGTGCGCTTGATGTACGCTACGCTTTGCTTAATGCTATCGAAGGGTGAGCCGGGCGTTTTATCCTGCTCCACAAAGAAATACTGCATGCCGGCTAGCTTGGCCTGGGCAAAAATGCGCTTGAAATCGATGCTGCCATTGCCCACTTCTGTGAAGTTGCGCTCCGGCGTTTTATCCATGTCCTTGACGTGCCAGAGCGGGAAGCGGCCAGGGTGCTTCTGAAACATGGCCACCGGGTCCTGGCCCGCTTTGGTGGCCCAGTACAGGTCGAGCTCCATCTTCACCAGGTTCTTATCGGTCATGTTCAGCAGCACGTCGTAGGGCAGCTTGCCGTCCTGGGCCGCAAACTCGAAGTCGTGGTTGTGGTAGCAAAGCTGAATGCCGGCCTTCTTGCAGCGCTCGCCGGCCTTGTTGAGGTGCTCGGCAATGACTTTGTAGTGGTCGAGGCTACCGCGCTCCGTATCCAGGAGATAGGCACACACCATGTACTTCACGCCGATTTGGGCCGCGTCGTCCACGGCTTTGTCCCAGCCGTGCAGGATGGTACCCTGCGTAGGCTGGCCGTTGGTTTCGGCTTCGCCCAGCACGTAGTGGCTGCTGGGCATGATTAAGCCGTTCTGCTGCAATACCTTAGCGAAAGCGGCCGGCTCCATCCCGTAAAATTTCTGGGTGCCCGTATAGGTCGCGCCCTCCACCGAGTTGTAGCCCAGCTGAGCTACTTTAGCGAGCGTGCCGGCGGGGTCTTGCTGCATGGGTTCGCGCACGGTATAGAGCTGCAAACCAATATATTGTTTGGGAGCGGCGAGCAGGGCAGGGCTAACCAGCGCACCGGCTGAAAGCAGCGCGGCGGACTTCACAAAGGCACGACGAGTGGTCATGAGCAAGAAAATGGGTGGGATGATGGAAGGCTAGCTGCCGGCGCCCGGTTGGCGCAGCAAGCTGAGAGAAAAGACCCTAGCAAACCACGCGGGGCTCGCTAAGCTGACAGCTAATGTAAGTGACGGCAACCGTTTAAGGCTACTGCCCAGCGCGAAAAAATGGATTGCTACCCGTTGCGACTAGGTTTTTTTGTGAGCAAATCCAGTATTCTTGGCGCGATTGTGCTAGTGCTAATGCCGTAGCAATAAGCTCCTTACTAGGTATAGCAATTCGTGACAGCGCTATTAGCTGAGGTTGCTGGCCAGCTGGTCCTTAAATAAGGCGTATGCCTCTACTGGCTAGCTCTGCGAGCCAGCAGCCGGCACTGCCACGCTAACCAGCGCAGTGGGTGCCGGCTGCTGGCCCCGATATACCCCCAAAATCAGCAGGGGCAGCAGCGTGAGCTCGGCCACTACCCCAAACAGCAGCGTGAGGCCGATGAGCAGCCCCACGTAAAACGTGCCGTCGAACGATGAAAAGAGCAGCGTGCAGAAGCCACCCACCAAAATCAGCGACGTGACGATAACGGCCTTGCCCGCGAGCAGATACGTGCGGCGCACGGCCTTGAACACGTTGGGCTCGTGCCCCAGCGTGAGGCGCAACTTACTGATGAAGTGGATGGTATCATCGACCGCGATGCCGAAGGCGATGGTAAAGATGATGCTCGTACTCACTTTCATATTGACGCCAACCAGCCCCATCACGCCCGCCACCACCAAGATGGGCAGCAGGTTGGGGATGAGCACCACCACCGTCATGCGCCACGACCGAAACAAGGCTAGCACGATGAGCGTCACCATGAGCACGTCGATGGCCATGCCCTGGATCATGTTCAGGGTCAGGTTCTCATTATTCTTATCGATGAGGTTGGACGAGCCCGTGAGGCGCGTGCGCAAGACCGTTGTGTCGAGCTGCGAGCGCAAGTACTGGCGCAGGTTCGAGTTCAGGCTATCGGTCCGGATGCTGCCCACGTCGGCCATGCGGCCCGTGAGGCGGCCGGCCGAGCCGTCGGGCAGGGCCAGCGCCCGAAACTCGGGCCGCTTGCCAAACTGCCGCAGCCGCGCCGTGATGCGCTTAAGCTCGGCCGAATCGGTGGGCAGGCGGTAGTCGGCGAGCTCGCCGCCGTGCAGCGACTTGCGCACCGCCCGCACCAGCGTGGCCGGCGAGGCCGCGAAGCGCAGCCCGTAGGTGCCAGCCAGGTAACCTTCCAACTGCTCGGTCTGGCGCAACACGGCGGGGTCGTAGATGGTGCGCCCACCCACCGGCTTTAGCTCCAGCTCGAAGGGCCGCACGCCGGCAAAATGGGTATCGAAAAAAGCAAAATCCCGGCGCACCGGGTCGCTTTTCGACAGGTCGTCGAGCAGCGAAGAGTTGATGTGCACCCGGGTGGCCAGCCCAATCGAAGCCGCCAGGATGAGCCCGCTCAGCGTATAAATAAGCCGGCGCCGCCGCAGCACGCCCACAAATAGCCGGCCGAGCACGCCGTCCCAATCATGGCCGTGGCGGCGCGGCTCGCGCAGCGCCGGCTTGTTGAGCAGTACCAGCATGGCCGGTAGCAGCGTAAAGCTCAGGAAAAACGCTAGCAGCACCGCAATCCCCGTAAACAGCCCGAAATTGTGGATGGGTCGGATAGTGCTGGTCATCAAGGTTAAAAAGCCGATGCTCGTGGTTATCGCCGACAGCCCCGAGCCGAAGCCCGACTCCTTAATGGTAATGCGCAGGGCGTGTTTTTTGCCCGTGCCGTAGCCCAGCTCGCTCACGTAGCGGCTGATAATGTGGATAGTATCGGACATGCCCACTACAAACAGCATAAGCGGTAGCAGCGCTGTCATCAGGTCGATGCTCACGCCGCAGGCGCCCATCACGCCCAGGCCCCACAAGATGGCCCCCAGCACCACCACCAGCGGCAGCAGCACGCCCCACCACGTGCGAAACGTGGCCCAAAGCAGCCCCGTCACGAGCAGCACCGAGAGACTCATAAACACCACCAGCTCCCACTGTAGCCGATCTACGAATACCGACTGCGCCACCAGCCGGCCCGCGAAGTGGGCGCGCGCGGCGGGCAGCTCCGCGCGCGCCAGGCCCTGGCGCAGACTAGCCAGCAGCGAGTCGCCGGGCGGTTTTTTCAAGTCGAGCGAGGTCTGAATGACTAGCGCCACGGCCCGCGCATCGGGGCTAAACACGTTGCCCACCAGGCCCGGCGTTTGAAAGATCAGCGTCGAGTCTGGGGCCCGCTGGCTAGGGTCGGCGGGGTGCAGGTAGGCTAGGTTGTAAAAGCCCACGCCCTCCACCACGGGATTAATGAGCGTGGTGGGAGAGGTGACGCCCACTACGTGGGGCAGCCGGCGCGCCAGCCGCGTGAGGCTATCGACCTGAGCCAGAAACCGCGGCGCAAACACCGTCTGGCCCGGCGCGGCCTCCAAGCCCAGCAGCAGGTAATCGTTGTCGTTGCCAAAGCGCCGGGTGTAGCCCTGGTAATACTCCAGGTCGGGGTCGCCAGCGGGGTAAAAGTCGTTGAAATTATAGTTGAAGCGTAGCTGGCTGGCGTAGTAGCCAGCTAGCCCCGTGAGCAGGGCCAGCACCAGTAGCGTGAGGTGGGCAATTCGACGAAGAGACATACACTAACGGAGCGCGGGCCCAGCGAGTCCGCGTAGCAAATACAACTCGGCACCAGCTTCGGCTTTTCCGAAAACCTTTGTACTTTAGAAGCCGCAACACCTGCCAACCCCACGTTTTTCACTTTTGTTTCTGTTTCAGCCCATGAAAAAGTCTCTGCTCGCCCTCGGCCTGCTGGCTTCGGCCGCCACCGCCTTCGCCCACGACGGCGACAAGCCCGCCAAAGGCAAAAAAGACAACTGCACCAGCGCCGCCGCGGCCCAGTGCAGCAAAGGTATGGCCAGCGGCAAGATGGCCGGTATGCCCGCCTGCTGCCAGGCCCGCATGGCCAAGATGGCCGCCCAGTCGGCCACGGCCACCACCAAAGCGCCAGGGACCAAGTCGCTGTAGTCAGCGGAAGAAAAATAAAAAAGGCCGCCCCAAGGGGTGGCCTTTTTTATTTTCAAATACCTACTTCACTTTAAACTTGATTTTCGTGAACTGTGAGCTGTAAATCAGTATATTTCGGAGTCTTTTTCAACTCATAGTCACTTTATGGAGCTTATTGACCAACTCACTAACCTTGCGTCGCGAGCGCAGAAACAGATCTCGCATATTCAAACTGAAGAGGCTACCAAAACGGCCTTGATAATGCCTTTTATCAATGCGCTAGGCTACAATGTGTTTGACCCAACCGAAGTAGTACCTGAGTTCATTTGTGATATCGGCACCAAAAAAGGTGAAAAGATAGATTATGCCATCATGCGTGATGGTAAGCCAATTATTTTATTTTAGGACTTACGCACTCGGTTACTAGGGCCATTGCACCAAACACGTAGTTAACGTTTCTGCGGTTGAGCTAATAACCATATAGTATTGATTATTAGCACAATCTTAACGAAGTGGATTGCAAAAGCATCAAGGTAACTACTG
>Ga0160429_1000572_pt1 | contig 29894 bp, 32 predicted proteins | sample SolpanmetagenomR_FD_108199 | JGI IMG/M metagenome (GOLD analysis project Ga0160429, IMG submission 108199) | Solar panel surface microbial communities from Lawrence Berkeley National Laboratory, California, USA - R | ecosystem: Engineered > Built environment > Solar panel > Unclassified ... | reverse complement strand
TTTCAACGAAGAGAGCGCTGAACTTGATGCACCACTCGCGTCGGGTCTCGTGACTGACTTCAATGCCGCGCTGGTGGAGCAACTCCTGTACGTCCCGATCACTCAGGGGAAAACGGTGGTAGAGCTGCTTTGGGCGTGCTGAATGGTGGTCATGGGAAAACGGTGGCGATAGGGCTTGGCGTCGGTCACGGCGCGTCAGCCGACCCCGACCCGGTTGAGGCAACACAACCGTCAGAGCGAGGACCAACGTGGCCGGGTACCTCAATACAAAACACGAGGTCAGCCTGCCGGTGGCCGGGGAGAACGTGTCCCTGCAGGAGAGCGGCCGCCGGAGAGGCTCGTTCATCAGTGCGCCGCCCAGGCGACTGGAGGGCACCAAGGAACGCCACGCCCGCACAAAAGTCCAGGTGACCTATGACACTGAAAGTCACGAGGTACGAATCGCGCTACCGGGGAACCTCGACGGGTCGCTGTTCGGGGAAGGCGAGTACACGCTGGAAGTGCTCAGCAGGAAGCTCAGCCGGGTCAAGCTCAATGAACGCGACCCGGAGACGACGCAGGCGGCGGAACTTCAGGGCACCACCGAGTAAGGCTGCCTGCACTTCGTCACCATCGTGTCACTACCCGTCAACGTGAGAGTTTCAGTCCTTCCGCTTCCGCCGCCCGCTGTTGGCGTTCGTCGTAGGTTAGGAACAGCAGGTCATCGAAGGCGATAGCGGCCAGAGTGGCGCTCGCCACGTGAATGGCGTCCATCGCCCGCAGGCCATGCGCCGTCTGCCGGATGACCAGAGCCGACGCTTCCAAGAGCAGCGTCTCATCGAGCGGCACCACGTAGAAAGTCTCCCAGTCCCGCTCGAACGCTTCGAGCAGCTGGGCGACCTGGCGCGCACTGAGCCGGGCACCATGATCCCGGTGCTGACGCTGGGTTAACGCCGCCACGAATTCAGGATGGGCCAGTCCACTGACCACCACGCGCTCGGCCTGTTGGAGGGCCTGCTGAACCTGAGCATAGAACGGATCTTTGATCAGGTATGCCCGCAGCAGAGCAGAGGTGTCGAGAAACAGCGCGCCGGCCTGGATCTGGGGCAGGGTCAGAGGTCACGTCCGCGCTGTTCACTCAACTGATCGGTGACGCTCCACTCCCCTTCCTGGACGGGGGGACTACTGCCCTGGAACTTGGCTTGACGTCGTGGCGCGGCGATCCGGTTACGGGCCTCCTGGCGGCGCTGCTGGCCGGCAGCGTCCAGGGTTTCCAGCATGTCCTGCATCTGAACAGGCGTGCCGGTCAATTCAGAGAGGGCCTCTAACACCGTACTCACGGTTTCCAGGTCGATGCGCTGCGCGGGCCTGCTGGCGAGGCCGTACACGGTGGCGGCCGCCAGACGGCCCTCGGTGGCTTTGACCAGGCGGTAGGCGCTGATGTTCTGGCGCTCGAGGAACGCGCCGAGGTTCATCTGGAGACTCATACTCCTAGCTTACCAGAGTAAAACAAATCTACACACGTCCGGCATTGGAGATTCAGGTCCGGGACGTGTTGACGAGATAAAGGGGGTCAGTTAAAAACAGCGCGAGTTGTCCGATGATTCCAGAAGGAGGAGGCCACCAAAGGCCGGAGGCAGCCCTGACAAACAGCGATCCGACGGGATGTTCGAACGGGTTGCCAACGATTCGGCCAGACTCAGCGGTTGCTGCCTCTTGCCCTCAGATTTTGGTGGCCTCGCCCCCGGCCCTCAGCCTGCCGTGACGCCAGTTCAGGCAATACCACCGGGTTTCCATACCGCTTCTGGGATCACTTCCTGTTCTCACTCTTCAAGATCGTAAGGTTGGCGCGTCCGGCTTCCCGGGCGTACAGCAACGCGGCCGATACCCGAGCGTTGATTCGCGGATCCCGCGTGTCGAGATTCAGCGCCGCATATATCCCCCCGACCGCGTTGTCGACCCACTTGGCACTCAGGCCCAGCTACGCGGCCATCGCCGCGTTGCTCTAGCCCTGCGTGATCAGGCTCCACAGCTCCGCCTGCCGCGCCTCCAGGTTCGAGAAGCGTTTCCCACCCGGCAGGCCCTGCGCCAGCGCCGGGTCGAGCACCGCCTGCCCCACGCGCACCCCTTCGATGGCGCGCAGGATGGTCTGCACGTCCCGCACCGACTTCTTCAACAGGTACGCCCAGCCGGTCAGGTTGGCCGCGATCAGCTCCCGGGCGAACGCCAGATGCGCATGGTTCGACAGCAGCACGATCCCCAGCGCCGGATAGCGTTCGCGCAGTTCCCCACCGAGCGTGATGCCGTCCTCCCCGCCGAGGTCGATGTCGAGCAGCACCGCGTCCGCCTGTCCCATCTCCCCAGCCGATCTCGCCTCCCCGGCGGTGCCGCAACTGCCGATCACCTGCACCTGAAGGGTCTGCTCGAGCGCGCCGCTCAGCAGATCGCGGAACAAGGATGAATGCGGCGGGCGGTCTGGCCGGGCCCGCCGTGGCCATGTACGCGGTGAACACCGCCTGGCCGGCAGCGAGCGTCCGACCGACCCTGCAGCTGCATGGGACAGGTTTGAACATCGTGACCCTCTTGAGTCTCGGAATTCCCGCACTGCACGGGCCACTGCTGCTGGGGCTCGCGGGAGGGCTCTCGACAGGCCTCGTGCTCTCGAGCCGCGTCAGCGCGGCGCGCGTCAGACCGCTGATCCTCGGCCTGGCGATGTTGGGGGGCGTGCTCGTGATCCTCCGCGGCCGGACCTGGGAAATGAGCTGACGGGCAGGGCGGCTCTTGCCGAATCCGGCCGCTCTCCAGATCTGCCATCGGTGTTTTGTCTGCTACCGACCCCGACAGGGCCGGGGAAGAACCTCACCGTGCTCAGGTGGCGTTCTCTGCTCTCAGACTGACCGACGTTCCGCATACACACGGATAGGCGCTATGGAGGCTTCATCACGAGCGGCGCCACGAACACCAGACCAGTACACAACAACCCCGCGACAACACAAACGCCGATTCGCTCCCGGGGCACCAGTTCGATCGGGACCTTGTTCGAGCCACTGACGATCACCATCAGGTCTAAAGGGTGCTGCCGAATCTCGCCGGCCACGTGCTTAAGGTAGATGTTGGCTCGCGCGGACCCCAGCATCACCGCCACCCGCTTCCCGGTCTGCACCGACCACAGCGACGACTCGTTCCATGGCCAGGTGAAGCCGGTCCTCGTGTCGAAGCCGGTGTGGTTCTCGCCCGGGATGGAGTTGAGCAGGAAGCGCTGGCTGTCCGGAGTAAAGGCGGCCGCCAGCAGCCGGTACTGTGGCGCGAGGTAGGTCTGAAGCCGCTTCCCGCTCCGGGCGTCCCACAGTTGCACGTATCCGCAGCCGTCCGCGACGGCCAGCAGGAACTGGCCATCCAGACTGAACGAGGTGGACTTGACGCAGGCCAGGCCCTGGGTGGTGACGCTCCAGCGAACCTGCACATTGTCCTTGACGGTGAGCGTTCCCAGCGTGCCTTGCGCATTCACGACCAGGGCAGCGTTCGGGCCGGAGGTCGAGGCAGCCACTGTTGCCATCAGCAGAAGGGTCAGGAAGGCTGGGAGCATCAGCGGTCGCCGGGCAGGTCATGGATGCCCAGTCCGGCCCCGGACAGTCTCCAGCGGTTCTGCAACGCAAAGGGCCCATCGCATACCCAGAATCCGTCGTGGATAAAGGTGCGCTCCGGCAGGACCAGGATCTGCATCCGCTACGACGGTTGGCTGGGACAGCACCTGGTCGTGCACCAGGCCTCGCGGATGGTGGGCGTGCGGTTGATCGACCATCACCTCTCGCAGACAGAGGGCGAGAAAAACAGCTTCAGCAGCTTCATTGACAGCAGCATCTACCCGGTGAACGCCGTCCCCTACAGCGTGATCAGTGACCTCTGAATCCAGCGTTCGGGCACCATGGCACATTGATCCTATGATGGAGATCCCATGCCATTCCTGAAACAAGTCGCGCTGCTCACCTTCTCTTCGCTTCTCCTGGCGGGCTGTGGACAGCAGGCCAGTCAAGACGTTCAATTCGACTTCTCCCAGCGGGCGCCCTATCCCACCACTGCCGGTGTCGATCAGACCTGGACGGGGACACTCGAAGGCACGGTCCGCCTGCCCAGTCCGCCGAGCGTCGGCTCAGGCTCAGTCGCCATGCCTGCTCCGGCGACGCCGAGCACCGACGGCTCGTACAAGCTTGTGATGGAGAACGGAAGCTACCTGCTCACCGGCCGGTACACCGAACTCGCCCCGTATGTCGGTCGGCGCACGATCCTGATTGGCAAGCTCGTGACCTACCGGACTGTCCAGGGCGACAGCTCCTCGGAACTCGCGCCACGCACCCTGACCTTTTCAACCCCCTGAGCGAATGGGTTGAGCGACGACCGCACGTCACCAGAGCCCCCTAGGGTGTGAGGGAGGGCGCCCTGAAGGGCTGAGGGTCCTTGGTCGAGAAGCATGCCAAGTCACCGAAGGCGGGCGACATCATATTCTCCATCGGAACCCGGAGGACAGCTTTAGAGCTGCTGTGGGAGACGGGGTGGTGCTCCTGCTCATACCGCTGGGTGTTCTCTGCGATCAGTCCGAACAGTTCCAGTGGAAGCGTCTGCCCCAACCTCGACGACTTCCATGAGCTCCTCGAAGATGGCCAACGTTGCCGTTTGTTCTGAAGAGAAGCCGACGCATATCGGCCTACCATCGAGAAGGTAAGCGCTGGACACCAACAGAGCTGAGCACAGCGGAAATGATCGCGCTCCCCTGCCTCCAAGCAGAGCTCACGCTGGAGCAGATCTACGAGGGCAGAGCCTGACACGGCTGAGGACCTGCCGACGTCACTTCAAATAAATAGGGTACTCAGCCTGACGCCAAGGAGAGTCAACGAGTGCCTGGGTTTCAACACTGACCCAGCTCTTTCACTGCAGTAGCGTAAGAAGCTTCGCCAGCACTTCATCCATCACTGCGTCGGGCACCTGCTCAACCTGCCTGCCGCCACGGGCAGCGAGGTCAAGCGCGCGCGGCTGGTCACAGCGGACGATCCCCTTCGTTCGCGTTCCTGCCGTATCCAGAGCAACAGCGAAGCCCAGATTGCGGACGAACTGGCCGCGGGTCGTGATAGGCAACACCACAGGCGTGCCGGTCAGGGCATTGAAGGCGTCGGGTGAGACCAACAGGACGGGATGTGTTCCCTGCTGCTCATGTCCAGCCGTTGGATCAAGGCTGACCTGATAGATGTCACCGCGCTGCATCAGAGCAGTTCATTCCCGACCGGCCCAGCCTGGAGCCAGGCGTCTTCTGCTTCGGTGCGTGGAATGGTGGGATCACACTGTGCCAGCAGTTCAGCCAAGCTGTACTTCGGCCCCGTCTTGGGGCGCAGGATCAGATGACCGTCTTCCAGGGTCAGGCCGACCGCCGCACCGGCCTGGAGATGAAGTACTTCGAGGAGTGCCGGGGGAATGACGAGCATAACCGAGCCGCCGACCTTCCGCAGACGAGTGGTGTGCACAGTTATATTTTAGTATAACTTTTTGAAGTCTTCAACAGGTACTGTTCGAACTCACTGGCTTTCAGGACCTCACAGGCTCGCAGTTGTGACGTCTCAGTGGAAATGCACAGCGTAGGGTGATGCCAATGGGCGAGTTTATTGTCACGGAAAGCTTCGGAACCGCCGGCGAACAGGGTGAGCGGCAGGTGGTCGAGGCCCTGAAAGCTGGCCTGCGCAAGCGGGCCTGTCTGGGCTATTGGCGCTATCCACTCAACAGCTCCCTGAATAACCTCAAGGAGCCGGACATTCTGTTGCTCGATCCTGAGTGGGGCATCGTGATCATCGAGGTCAAGAACATCCCGCTCAGCCAGGTGAGAGGCATCCAGGGCTACAGCTGGCGATTGACCACCCCTTACTTCGGGAAGACCGAGATCAACCCGTACGAACAGGCCCGGGGTCAAGCGCAGGCGATCATCGAACGCATCCGCACCCACCCCCGGTTGGCCAGCGAGCGCAGGAATGCCTGCGCCTGTCGGCCCGGATCCGCGGGCAAGCGTCGTCATCGGCGCTGTTCTGCCCGAGACCACCCTCATTCCCGCATCAGCGTTACCGCCCAGACCAGACGAAGCCATCAGAAGCGAGCGTTCCAGATGTGGTCAACGGTCGCGGCAGGGGTGGTCTGAGATTCAGACCACCCCTGCCTTCAGTCTGCCGTGACGCCAATGAAAGCGACGCAACCAACAAAACTATCAGGTCAGCATCGACCGCTGTCATCTGGAGGCACCTTCAGGACCGGGCGCACAGGAAGGCCAGGAAGGGGCCTCCAATTGTTTCCAAGGGGTAAGGGAGGGGTCAAAATGTTCCACTCTTTCCCTATTCGCCGACTCACCATCCGGCGAGGTCGTCCTTGAGGTCGTCGGCTGCGGGCTGCGCGTAGCCTCTGCGGGTGGTGTCAACCGATGCGTGGCCGAGGTGGGCGGCCACGCGTCCGAAGTCCTTGATCTGCAGCAGCAGCCGGGTACCGGCATACTTGCGTCCCGGGTGAAAGCCCCGGAACGGCACGCCGGCGGCCAGAAACGCTCCAGCCAAGTGGTACCGCGCGGCCTGCGGGGTAGCGTAGCGAAAGACGAAGTCCGACGAGCGCCCGGCAGGCCGGTACCGGTGCTGCTCGGCACCGCCCGGGCCATACAGGGCCCGGAAGTGCCGGCTTGCCTGGGCCAGGCGGGCGCTCATGGCGACCCGGCGGGCCTTTCGACCTTTACCGGACGTCACGTGCAGCCGCCGGCCGGGCTCGTCAAGGTCAGGCCACCGGAGCGCGAGCACCTCGCTGATGCGCAGCCCAGCATGGGCCAGCAGGAACAGCAGGAACCGTTCGTGCAGGTCGGCGTGCTCCAGCACCTCGAGCAGTTCGTCCTCAGTGTATGGGGGACGCTTCTCGATTCCAAGGGTGGGGTCTTTCGGCACCCTGGCGTCGCGGAACGGATCGGCGTCGGTGGCGCCGGCCCAGCGCAGAGCGCGGTACAGGCAGCCGGCGGCGGCAACCTTGAGGGCCACCCCGGCGGGCGCCCGGCCGCTGGAGAGCAGGTGGTTGATGTAGCGTTGCGAGTCGTGCCGGCCGGGCCGGAGCAGGCTGATCGCCTGGGTGCCGGCATAGAGAACAAATTGCCGGACGCCGAGGGTGTAGGCCTCGAGGGTGCGGACACTGACGAGGACGCCACTCTGCCCCTGCTGCGTGAGGTACGCGCAGGTGAGCGACACCAGGATCTCGGTGTCCTTAGTGCCGGCGGCCTGAACGGCGCGGCGGCGCAGTTCGTCGTCGTGCAGATTGAGCCAGGTGTCGGCCTGAGCGAGGCGATCGCCGGTGAACGGGACCAGGGTCATGGCTGAAGGTGCCTTGGAAGGAGCATGTCAGGATTTTACCCTAATGCGAGTTATCGTAAAAAGTGGAACTGCAACCCATTGCATGGTTGTGCTGCCTTCATCAGACCTCGTGCGAAAGTCACGACTCAGCGCGAACGCGGTGTGGTCCGTGCGACCTGTGAATCTCTGGCCGACCACCGGAGGGCCAAGGCGGAAGTGGGAGACGCCCCAGGCGTTCAAGAGCCCGTTCATGTGGTTCCTGGTGACTGTGGTCGAGAGCCTGGGCCACAGGGGTGTCCCAGCTTCAACCTCTGTCTGAAGTTGGGTGAGTCCCTCGGCTTCAGTCAGGCTGAGTGCAGGCAGCAGTTCGCTGCTGCGTTCGAACGATCTCGTTATGGCGTGTGGCAGACGGTGCATCAGCCGGAAGTAGGCCACCCTCACCTCCTCCGGCAGGCTTGCCCACTGCTGATGACCGAACACCCTCAACCAGGCACGCGCGTCCCGGTGAAGGTCCGCGTAGAAATCCATGCCGTGAGTCCAGTGTGCCGGTGCCGTAGAGGCGCGTCTGCGTGTCCAGCGGGCCTGATACACTTTGAGAGGCTCTGAACGATACGCTGTTTGCACGCCACTACACCATGACTGATCCCATGACTTCCGAACAACTCCTGGGTCTGGCCCTGGCCCTGGGTGCGCGCCACGTCGGCACCTGGAGTCAGGCCGAACTGGGCCTCGCCGCCACCGTCCATACTCAGCCCACGCCCGCTCTGAGCGAGTCGTTCCACCAGTCGATCCGGCTGGGGAACGACCCGCTCGGAGAGGCGTTCTGCCACCTGTACACTGCTGATGAGCGCCGGCCGATGGGCGCGGTGTACTCGCCACAGGACATTGTGACGTTCATGGTGCGGCAGGCGCAGCTGGGACCGGCGCCTGACCGTGTGGTCGATGTCGGAACGGGCAGCGCCCGGTTCCTGGTGGCGGCCGGCCGAACGTTCGAGGCGGCGCAACTGGTCGGTGTGGAACTGGATCCGTTGGCCTCGCTGCTCGCCCGTGGTCACCTCGCCGCCGCAGGCCTGGCTGAACGCGCCACGGTCGTGAACACGGACTACCGGCTGTTCGCTGAACCGTTCGAGGGCCGGACCCTCTACGTGGGCAATCCGCCGTACGTCCGGCATCACCTGATCGAAGAGCAGTGGAAGAACTGGCTGGTCGACCAGGCCGCCCAGCAGGGCATCAAGGCGAGCCGCCTGGCAGGTCTGCACACCTACTTCTTCCTGGCCACGGCGCAGCACGCCAGGGTCGGAGATCAGGGGGTGTTCATCACCTCTTCCGAGTGGATGGACGTGAACTACGGCAACCTCGTGCGGGAACTGCTGCTGGACCGACTGGGTGGTCACCGGCTGCATGTCCTGGAACCCACCGCCGAGCCGTTTCCGGGGACGCAGACGACCGCCGTCATCACCGAGTTCGCCGTCGGTCAGCCGCAAGAGGCCTTCGACGTGCGCCGGGTCGGAAGTGTGGAGCAACTCGACCGACCGGACCGGCGGTACAAGCACGTCCGGCGGGAGCGGCTCAGGACTGAGCGCCGCTGGAGTGAGGTTACCTTCGAAGCGCTCGCGGCTGAGGACGACCTGATCGAACTCGGCGAGCTGTTCCGGGTGCACCGCGGGCAGGTCACCGGGGCCAACAAGGTCTGGATCGCCTCCAGCGAGACGCCGCCGCTCCCGTCCTCGGTCCTGTACCCCACCGTGACCAAAGCCCATGAACTGTTCTCTGCCGGAACGGCCATCACGGACGCGAGCCTGCTGCGGAAGGTAATCGACCTGCCCGTGGACCTGACGTCTCTGGAGAGAGGTGACCTCCAGCAGGTGGAGCAGTTCCTGAAGTACGCGAAAACCAGGGGGGCCGATTGCGGTTTCATCGCCGAACACCGCCGGGCGTGGTGGTCGGTCGGCCTGCGCGTCGCGGCCCCGGTCCTGGTGACCTACATGGCCCGGCGGCCACCGGCGTTCGTCCACAACACGGCCGAGGCGCGGCACATCAACATCGCGCACGGGCTCTACCCGCGTGAAGCGGTCGCTCCAGAAGTGATCCAGGGCCTGGCCCGCTTTCTCAACCAGGGTGTAAGCGTCCAGCAGGGCCGGACGTACGCGGGAGGGCTCACGAAGTTCGAGCCTCGTGAGATCGAGCGGCTGCTGATCCCACATCCTGACCGACTGGCGGCGTTCACTCAGGACAGGGCGTGAGTTCGGGATTTCTGCCCAGACGTTGGAGCGCAGAGGAGCTTGAACAGGATCGCCAGGAGGCGCTGGCCCGCTTCAGAACAGAGCGGATGGCCGAGCCTTTAGACCTCTATATCGACCAGTATCAGCAGGCTGAGATCAACGTCGAGCGGTATATGGAAGAGACCATCGATCTCTCTTTGATTGAGAAACAGGCAACTGCTCTGTTCGCTCAAGAAGAGTTTCTCGAATTTCTTCGTTACCTCTCTGGACCCCCCATCTCAGAGGACGATCTGCAAGCGCTCTTGGGCGAGGTGCGGTTCAACAGAACGGTGATGAGGAAAAATCCTGAGGCGAGGGTTGCCCTGATGTCCATCATCTTTACCGGACTGGACCGGGAGCGCTTTCCATGGGTCAGTTCGGGACGCGAACCCCTGGAAAGTGAGAGGCGGGCCGCTGTGGTGGCCACCTGCGCCCTGATCGCCACCCAGCACACCCAGACATTGAGGCGCAGCGAGGGCGGAAATCAACTCGAGGCGGCCCTGAAGCAGGTGCTGCGTGAGGCTGAACTGACCGAGGTGGAGCCGCCCCGGCGGCGGCGGAATACGAGCCTGGTCAATGCCGTCGCGGGTCCTGCGGATTTTCCTGAGCCGGGCATGTTTTACGGTAAGGAGACCCTTCTTGCCGACCGGAAGGCGGACGCCATCGCTCGTACCCGGTCGTCGCTGCTGGTGCCGTTCGAGTGCAAGTCCTCGAACTCGGAGACAAATTCCATCAAGCGGCTCAACAACGACGCTGCGGCCAAGGCGGCGGTCTGGGTGCAGCAATATGGAACGAGAACGGTGGTTCCCATCGCGGTGCTGAGCGGTGTCTACAAGCTCAGCGCCCTGATGGACGCGCAGAGCACAGGTCTCTACCTGATCTGGGGCCACCGCCTGGGTGACCTGACCGAGTGGCTGAACTCGAGTCAGTAACTCCTGGCTGAACACAGGTGCCGAGAAACGACAGATGCGGCGCTGGGTCAACGGGTCAATCTGTATGCTGCGGCCATGATCAGAAAAGACATCACGGGTGGGTTGCTGGACTTCGCCCAGGAGTTCTCTGGAGCGAAAACGCCAGCGTTCCGGACGAAGGGGTTCAAAGGGACACGCCCTCTGGGTGAGGTCGATGTCGATGACACGGTCGGTACCTTGATGGCTTGGCGTTATCTGGCTGCGAGCCTTCGCGGGGCCAGAGGCACGCCTCGCCAGCGAGTCACGTACTACCTCACGGCAAACGGTGGCGATGAGACAGATCTGCGAATAGATATTCGTGGCGGATGTGTCGATATCAATGTCAAAACCAGCAAAACATTTGACATTGCTGGGCATCGGAGTATGGAAGACAAGGCGCACATCTTCATCAAAGAGGAGGAAGTTGAAGGAGCGAAACCTCTGGCCGACGTCTACCTTCAGATCTTCGTACACACCACAAAGATGTTGAAAGACGAGAAGCCGCATGTGCATTACGCGCACTGGATAGAATCTGACACACCTGAATTCATGGACCGGGTCACCGCGTTCCGGAACACAGAGAGGAAGGAAAGAGAAGTGCTTCCTGGCACGGGTGGTCACCGAGGTTTCCGCATTCCCCTGAATGTCTGCCGCCCGATCGAAGAACTGGTCCCCTGGCTCCAGGGACAGGGAAGAGACGTCATTGGATGAGACGACTGATGGCTACCGGACTGCCCGGTAGATCACCAGCATTGCCCCCTGGCTGCGGCTGATCAGCGTCGGCGCCTCCAGTTCATCCAGCGCCACTTGAATCAGGGACAGGTCTATCTCCAGGGCTTTTCCCATGCTCCTGGCCCCTTCAGCTCTGGTCTGGAGCCGCTCGAGTACCCGGACTGCCAGCAGACTGATCGGGCCTTCCTGCGGCCTGGTATGCGTCTCCTGCGAGACCAGGTGGTACTCGGCCTGCGTCTGACGACCGCCCGGGTGGCTGACCGCCACCTGCCCGGTCGTCACCAGAAGGTGCAGAGCCTCCTGGAAAAGCGAGAAGCCCAGGCCCGTGAGCCGCCTCAGCGTACTCTCGGTCATGCCGATGCCCGGCTGCGATCCCAGGGCCGTCCGGAGCAGTCGCTGGGCCTCGGCGCTCGCTTCGTCTTGGGGCCTCGCGTTCATCCTAGCGGGCCGCACCAGACGAGAGGCGACATCTGTGTCCAGAAACCCGTTCAGGTCATCAGATTGAGTCTCCACCGGGGACGCGTCCCGCTGATCGCCCGTCACTCCATCTGTCAGACCGCCGAACAACGGAGCCGGATTGACGCGACCGGATGCCTCTCAAGTGACTGCAGAAACTGTGCGCCCGGCTCGGACGAAGGGCCTTGCGTGTCCAGGAAAGCCGTCATGACCTCCACGTACAACGCCCGCAAGTCCAGCTCTGGATGAGCCGCATGGCTAGGCAAATTCTTTTGACAGGGGGAAACTGGGGCCGTGGTCCGCTTGCTTTACCTTTTCGGCGTGCTGATGCCTTGGCTGTTTATCAGCATCATCTTGTTTGCTCAGGAAATTCCTGGCCAAACTTCCTTGCGGTGGCCCACTGTTCAAGGGAGAATCGTCAACATTTCGTTATCGCCGAAATATCGTGATGTCAACGAACATATCGATGTCATCTACAATTACCAGATCGGTCGGCAAACCTATTTCGGGAGTTTAATTGCTTACGGAAGGGGGCTGACCTCAATTCGCTACCGAGACATGTACCCAATTGGTCATGCCGTGCAGGTTTCCGTCGATCCAGACCGTCCATCCCGATCTGTACTAGAACCTGGACCTCCCTCTGGCTTTCCAGGGTTGGTGATTGCTGCCTGTCTCTGGACTGGTCTTTGTCTTTTTTGGGACCGACGAACTCGACGGAGCTGGGGATCGGGATCGCTTCATTGAGGGTTTAGCTGACAACTCTAGGACATGTGTCCTGGAGCGCAGCTATGCCTGCTTAGCAGGATGTCAAATCTCGTTCTTGGGAGTCGCATAGATTTTCATAATAATCTGGTCAGATGCTGTGGAAGCTCACTCGGAGGTAATGAGCTGACTACCCCTCAAAACGTGGCATGAGGTCGGCCAACTCCCGCCAGGACGTGGGCGAAGGGTGGGCCAGCAGGTCTTGGAGATGGTCGAGCCCTAGGCGAAACACGGACACCATGCGGTGTCCGTGTTTTTTCAGTGGAATCGGTTGTTTGATCGACTGCATTACGCCCGTCACGCACGCCCAGATAAAGGCAATCGCGACCACACTCAGTAAGGTGGAGACCCGCTCAGCGCGTGTCAGGCCCGTGTCTTCCAAGTTGAACCCGCGTGTCTTGAGCGCGACATGCAGATGTTCAGTTTACCAGCGCTGGGCGTAGCAGTTCAGATTCTTCTTCGCCCGGCCCCGATAGGCCAGATACAAGATCTCGCCAGCAGCATTTTTCATCGCTGCGACCCGGAGCGGGACGCCGTAGACCTTGATAACCCGGTGGTAGAAGCGAATCTCGCCCGGCTCCAGTTTTTTGAAGGCGACCCAGATCGGGAATCGAGACGACCCAAGGGTGGTGCGAGCAGGAAGACAGATACAAGGCGCAATGCCGTGCTGATCGAGACAAGCGAACCAGTCTTTGCAGGGTGGACTCGCGGTCTGCGAGCAGACCGCCGATACATTCGACTGGGCAAATCTGCAAGAAGCGTTCCAGCAGCGCGTTTCGGATCATCTGCGAGCTGCTGCCGCCATGTGGCAACAAGGTCCACATCAAGGGGAGCGCGAAGCCGTTCCAGACGGCAGAAAGTAGCAGGATGTGAACATCCTGCTGACCGAGCTTCCAATTCGTCCGGTCCAGAATGAGATCCACTTTCCCTGCTGGATGGAAGGACAGAGCGAAACGGGTGAACACGCCGTCCGTGAGCTGGAACTGCACGAAGCGGAGCAGACGTTGAGAGCGAATTGCCCGCGTCCCAGAAAGCTGGACATGATTCTTCAGTGTGTACAGCACGACGCTACGCGCCTGGATCATCGCTAGGACGAGCGCGGTCAGCACGACCAGACGGCGAGCGTCCAGAGAAAAAGCAGACCGTAGGGCGGTCTGCAAGGTATCGTGAGGGGGTCGGCTCTTGGGTGGCTTCATCGCAGAAACACCTTACAGGAACCGACTTTTGCATCTTCTCACCTGTTTTGAGGAGTAGTCAGCACCTGAAGGTCACTGCTCTGAAGTTGCCAGCTTCTTCTTGACCAGGTAGCCAACCATGGTTTGCAGTAGGTCCCACTCTTCACGACCTAAAACCTCACTCGCCTCGAGGATGAACGCAGGCAGTTTGGCCATCAGTCTGGCTTCGTTGCGGGGGGTATGCTGGGCCAGGGTCATCAACAGGTCGTAGGAGAGGCCGTAAGCGGGAGCCAGAAGAGCGAGCTTGTCCCGTCCCGGCCTGGAGATCTGTCCGGCCTCCAACTGGCTCAGATAAGACGTACTGAGGCCCGTCTGGCTCCTGATGGCTGTGAGCGACTGTCGGGCATCCTGCCGTGCTCGCCGCAGCGAGGGCCCGAGTCCAAAGTCACCCTCTGTCATGCTGCACGCTCGCTGAAACAGAGTTGCTCTCCTGGTCGTAGTGGCGTCATCTATGCAGTATGCCCGACAACCATCATGGGCATTGATTTGAATAAGACGACAACCGAAGGGTCTGTACCTCAATCGCCGTTTTTTGTGACCTGCCAACGGATGAATCCGTTGGCTTCTCAAGCAACGCTTGCGTTGACAACCGCTACGTTGATGCTTGAAGGGACGGCCCGTCCCAGAATGTTGCGTGCGGCATTCACATCGGCGTTCTCCATATGACCGCCCTGCTGGCACACAAAGCGCGACTGGCTGAGCCTGTTCGCTTCGCTGACGTACCCGCACTGGTTGCAGCCTTAAGAGGTGTACCGAGAATCGACCCGCACACCTCTCCGAGCGGCGCATTCTGCCTTCTGGGAGAGGAGCAAAAAAACTGACTCCAGCCTACGTCGTGGATGCTGCGGGCCAGCTTGCTGCGCCCCATCCCGCCGACGTTCAAATCTTCGTGGGCGATCAGGTCGTTTTCTCTGACCAGTTTCACCGCTGTCTTATGGTGGAAGTCCAATCGCTGACGACTCACCTTGCGGTGCAGCTTTGCGACCTGCTGAACAGCCTTGCGTCTCCTGTTGCTGCGTTTGTTGGTCTTCCGGGCCACAGAACGCTGAGCTACACGCAACTTCTTCATGCTGCCCTGGAAATGCCGGGGGTTCTCCACAAACTCGCCATCGGAGGTGATAGCGAACCATGTTGTACCCACGTCCACCCCCACCGAGTTGCCCGTGACGGGGAGTGGCTGCGCCTCCATGTCGCAGACATAGCTCACGTACCACTCGCCGCAGTTCCGCTGAATCGTCGCCGTCTTGCTCTTGCCTTCCAGTGGACGGTGCAGCCGGATTCGGACGTTCCCGATCTTGGAAAAGTACGCGGTCTTGTCGGAGACGCTGAACCCCGACTGTGGGTAGCAGAGCGAGTCGAATTGGTCTCGCCCCTGAAAGTGGGGAAAGCCCGCTTTCTGCCCTGCCCTGACCCTGCGGAAGAACGCCTGATACGCCTTGTCCAGCCGCTTCAAAACATCCTGAAGCACCTGGGAGTAGACGCCTTTGTATTCGGGCAATACCTCCTTGATCTCGGTCAGGGACTTCATCTGATCGTAGCCCGTGATCGTCTTGCCTGCCTTCTTGTACGCATCCCGGCGTTCCTGAAGCGCCGAGTTGTAGAGCTGCCGACACAACCACAGTTGCTCGTTCAGCACGGCTTTTTGTGCCTTCGTTGGGTTCAGTCGATAACGAAAAGCTTTCAGCATCTATTCTTTCGTCTTCTGTTCTGCGATATAGCGTTCGATAGTCGCTGCGCTGACGTTGCCTGCCGTGCTGACCCAGTACGAGCGCGTCCACAGGGCGGGCATCGTCTGTAACTGTGGGAATTCCTGACGCAGCACGCGGAAGGTGTGGTCCTTCAGGGCGTGCATCACCTGCGTCGGGGAAACGTCCGGGTCGGTGCCCAAGAAGAGGTGAACGTCATCGGGCATGATTTCCAGTGCCACAATCGTCCATCCCAACTCGGCGGTTTTCGACTCCAGCAGTTCTCGGAGCCGCTGTGCGACGGCGTTCACCAGCACTTTTCGGCGGTGCTTCGGGCGAAACACAAAGTGGTAGCGCAGCAGCGACACCGATGTGTTTTTGTGGTTGTATGGCGTCGGCACGTCCACAGTGGAGCACAGTTGAAAGGCGTCGGAGGGCGTCCGATTCAGTGTTCAGCATACGCACCCCGCCCTTCGGGCGGCTGGGTTCTGCATCCCATCGCTAAAGCAGTGGGCTTTCCACCCAGACCCTTTTCTGTAAGGAAGTCACAGGAACCCGCGCTGAGCTGGTGCAGTAGTTCGGCCGCCCCGAAGGCATTTTCCTATGAACTGTCCCATTACCTTTGAGACCGTGGTGCTGGCAAGTTCATCGAAAGTCATATGAAGTATGAGTTCAAGTGGTCCACAGCCTACCCGAGATCGAACTTAGCCTACCTTAAGCCACAGTCGATGATTCGCATATAGCAGTGTCAATAACTATTTATTCGTTATAGACTTACTAATATAAAGTAACATGAGTCACTAAATATTTAACCCGGAATAGGGGTTGACAAGGCTATGCTAGCGACACAAAAGGTACGGTGCTTATGGGGGTTACCTCAAGATCGGTGCGCCCTACTACGCTAAAGGTCATACGCTGTCTGAGACGAGGTTAACGCGTCTTACGAACTATGTCCTGATAAAGTGATGCCATCGAACGCTTGGCCTGCCGTAAAAAGTTTGTTCTAAAGTCATTTCTGATCATTAAAAACCAAGTATCGAAGGTGAAACTGAATACTAATGAAGACTTTTCGGCTGAAAAAACGGTTTTCCATAATTTTGTTTCTTTTAGGCTTGTTTCCTAATGTGATGATGTGCTGGAATTCAAACCTCCATTCAGAGGACTTCTTTCATGGGTTTCGGTCGTGGCAGATGATACTCTCTTATGAGATCATTTTCTTTGCGCCTTTTTTCTATTGTTTAGTTTCAAAATTAGTTGTCTACTCGGACAGAATTGTCTGGATCACCGGATTGAAAAGATGGGAGTTACATATTTCTGATGTCAATGGATTAGATACCGAGTTGGCACGCGGCGGGTTCCATATTCTCAGAATTCATTCTAGAAGCGGTCCTTCCAGGACAGTTGACTTCACGTATTATCATGAAGAAGTTGCCTGGGTTGCTATTCGAGAGGTGCTAAAAAGTGTTTTGCCTCCAAGTAATTTACCGAAACGCTTAATCAAATCATCGTGAATACTTAGCATCGTCAGCGTCATGCTGAGTATTGGTACTCCGTTGACTCCGGTACGGAAGGCTGTGCAGCACGCCAGTGACGGCAAATCACTCGCGTTAGCGAAAACTGCGTGCAGTACGCGATCTCCTGAACGGTCAACGGACTACCAGTATTCACCGCGAGTAGGGGTTGACGGACCGACCAAGGTTTGATCAGCAGCTCAGGTCTCGGAATTTGAGATTATGGGCCAGGACCAGCAACGCCACGTTGAGTCGGAGGCTGAGCATGGTTTTAATCTGACCCCACCTCAAACCCGATCCAGCCAGCGCTGAAAATGTCGCCTCGATGATCTTCCTTGCAGCGGCGGACTCTTCTTTCCAGCGCGGGTCGAGTTGCTCAGCGTTGTTCTTCGGAGGGGTAAGGTAGATCCCAGACTGATAGGCTTTGTCCCCGATCTGCTTTGGCCCGCCGTATGCGGGCCAATCTCTGTTCATGATGCAGCCGACCGTGAAATCGTGCAGGTGAGCTGGGTGGATCTCGTATTCGGCGATCTTGCCGTTCAACGTCGTCCAGGCGTGGAGCTTGAAGCCGTACACCGGGCCAGCGGTCCCGAACCCATGGGTTGCCCCTGGGAACTTGCAGCGTGGGGCGCGTTTGAAGGTGCTTACCGGGAGCGGTTCGGAGTCGATCACTACGAAGTCCAGAAACTGGACTTCGACACTGAGCCGCTCGATAAACGGTGTCAAGCGGGCCAACCGAAGGCGGGCCTGGACTTCCGGAGGAAACCAGGCAAAGTGGTTCAACTTCAGGAAGCGCCACCAATGGCGGAAATACACTGCTTTATGGATGCGTTGCGGTAGGGCCACCGCGACCAGTTGGGCATCTGAAATCTTCTCGTGGTCGTGGAGCAATTTGGTCGACATCTGGGGTTCCAGCCAGAGGGTCAGCTGCCTGAAGGCGTCGTGGATCGGCAGGAGATTGAAGCTAGGACGGTACATAAGCACCGTACCTTTTGTGTCGCTAACACAGCTTTGTCAACCCCTATTCCGGGTATTTAATTTGCCAGCACCCCCGAACGAGCGTTTCCGCTTCGACCAGAAGAAAAATCAAAAACAAACGTTCCAGACGTGGTCAGCCGTCGGGGTAGGGGTGGCCTGAGATTCAGGCCACCCCTACCCTGCTCATCCCCGGACCCGAATTCAGACAACACAACCGATCAAACGTCAGATGTATGACCGCGCCTTATTTGAGACGCTGTGAGCCCGCACCCTGACTGCGTTTCCACCTTACATCAACGTTAATTCAGAGCCCGGATTAAGGTCCTCGCGCGTCAGCTGTTTCACCGCTGGTGCGGCAACGGCCGGTCACTTAAAAATGGGCCGCTCTTGAGCGGATGAGAAACCAGCACGTTGATGCCGGCACTCAGCGCAGACGCCAGCACTGTGCAGGTCGAGCCGAAGCGGCAGCAGGACACGTTGACCGAGACAATTGAAGTGACGGCACCACGATGCTTGGCTCCACGTTAGGAGTAATGGCCATCGTTGCAGTGGCCTACAGCACTGCAGCCATCACCATGCAACGCCAGAACGAAGCGAGGTTGCTCTGCCTTGAACTGACCTTCAAGCTACACCGCATTTATTAAACAAACATTAAATTATTAGAGTACGGAGTAAGAAATATGTTTGTTCACAATCTTTAACTTGTTCAACGAAGAGCCGTGCACCATTCACGGACCGAGAATCAGATTCTCAATTCGGGAGAACGCATACCTGTCCAGGGTGTGCGCTACGTGCTGCTGGGTTCGTCAGGATGACAGGAGGAGTCAGATGGCCACAATATTAATTGTCGACGATTCACAAGCTGATCTTCAGTTCATGGGTTCGATTCTGAACAAAACGCCCCACACAGTCAGAATGCTCACCGACCCGCACGCGGTCTGTACAAGTGTGAGCACCGAGCGGCCGGACCTGATTTTGCTGGACGTGGTGATGCCAGAAATGAACGGCTACGAAGTGCTGCGCAGTCTCAAACGTCAAGAGGGTGCCCAGACCATCAAGGTGATTTTTGTATCCAGCAAGGGCGGTGACACCGATATCAAGTGGGGCCTGCGGCAAGGCGCGATCGATTATCTACAAAAGCCGTACACCGCCGATCAGGTGTTGGGTCTGCTGACGAAACATCTACCGTCGTGAGCCGCCGCGTTTTTCTCTTCACCCACCATGAGATCACTTTTATGCTGCCGGCCGAATTTTGCCGGGAAGTGTTTCTTCCCAAAACGGTCTTACCGCTGCCGGCAGCCCAGACCACGCTGCTGGGACTGACCGAGGTCCGCGGCCAGGCCGTTCCGCTGCTCGACCTTGAGTGTCTGCATGCGCGGCATTTGTCTCAGGCGAATGACCCTCAAGCGGGTCAGGCTGCGCTGCGCATCCACACTCCTGCTCCTGTGCTGGCCCTGTTGGTCGATGTCCAGGGTGAGTTGCTGGCCTTGCCAGTGCAACAGATGCTCGGTGTATCCGCTGTCGATGCCTTGCCGGACACGCAGGGGACCGTGTTCAACGTGACTCAGTCTCAGAGCCGCGACGTCCAGTACATCCAACCTGCGGCCCTCCTCAGCGCCGTTCACACCCACTTGTCTCAACCCTGAACTTCCCCATATCCCAGGAGCTACCATGTTGCGAGAGCCGCAATTGCGAACATCAGACCCGAAGGGCACACGTCCTGCTCAAGTCTCCTCAGCCGCCCGATCAAAAGGGTGGTTCCAGCTGCTGCTCACACTTCAACTGCTCAGTGTCGGCTTGGTGCAGGCTCAGGTTCCTGGCACCGTCAGCCCTGGAGGCATCAAGGCGACCGTTCTGACGGTTGTCCCCGTGGCCGCACCTGCTCGGGGCGTGCCGATCCGCTTGGGCATGAGTGCGGCCTTCACTGGGCCGTCAGCCGGTCTGGGCACCGAGTACTACCGTGGAGCGAAAGCCTACTTCGATGACGTGAATGCTCAGGGCGGCATCGGTGGACGTCCGGTCGTAATCGATGCTCTCGACGACGCCTATCAGCCGCCCCGCGCGGTGACCAACACGGTCCAGCTGATTCAGACCGACAAGGTCTTCGCCCTGTTCAATTACGTGGGAACGCCGACCCTGACGGCGGCCCTCCCGGTACTCAAATCGTTTCAGCAGGTGACGCTGGTCGGTGACCTCACGGGAGCGCAGATTCAGCGCAACCTGCCATACAGTGCGAATGTGTTTAATGTCCGGCCGGCGTACCGCGAAGAAATGCAGACCCAGGTTGATCAGCTGTGGGCAGCGGGGGTACGCAAGTTTGGGGTCTTCTACCAACTCGACGCGTACGGCCGCAGCGGCACGGAAGGCGTCGCCCGGGCTCTGGCCCGTTACGGCGCCAGTATCACTTCAGAAGCCACCTATCGGCGCGGCGCGACCAAGACCAGCGACATGAGCGCGGCCGTCGGACATCTCAAGGACGCGGGCGTCGAGGTTGTGCTCGCCACTGGCACGTATCAGGCGATGGGCGCGTTCGTGCGCAGTGCGCGCGATGGCGGCTGGAGCGTCCCGATCACCAATGTGTCGTTCGTCAGTGCCGACAGCCTGCTCGCACAGCTTCAGGCCGATGGCAAGAAGATGGGGCGCGACTACACCCGCAATCTGCTGAACAGCCAGGTGGTGCCTTCCTATACCGACACTCAGTTTACAGGCGTGGCCGAGTACCGCCACCTGATGGACAAATGGAAGCCTGAAGTGCCTGCGAATCTGAAGGACCGCAGCTATATTCCACTGCCGTACAGCTTCGTGGGCCTGGAAGGTTTTCTGAACGCCAAGGTGATGGTTCAGGCGTTGAGAAGCAGTGGTACCAGCCCCACCCCGGCGCGCTTTCGAAGCGCACTTGAACGTCTCACCAGGTTTGACCTCGGCATCGGCGCGCCGCTTTCATTCGGTCAGGGTCAGCACCAGGGGCTGAACAAGGTCTACTTGACCGCCGTCGCAAACGGCCGCTGGGTGACGGTTGACCGCTGGCAACTCAGCAAGTAGCCACCCGGGTGATTTGGCCGGTCCGCCCTCTCTTCGCCCTGCTCATATTTCAGGAGGCTCCATGTCCACCCCTACACTTATCCCAGGAGCCGTCAAGGCCGCCCGGCCGTTCCGCTTCAAACGATTGGGCCAATCTTCGACCAACAGCAGCTCCCCTGCACGCCGTTTCGGCCTTCAGAACAGGGTGGTGCTGTATCTCGCGGCGCTGCTGGTTGTTCTGACGGCCATCGGCATCGGCGTATCGATCTTCGCGCTGCGCCGATCCCTCAGCAGCGAATTCCAGACCAAAGGCGAGGCGATCGCCACCTCACTCGCGAGCGTGACCCCGAACTACCTCTCGGCTGAAGACACCAGCCAACTTCAGAGTCTGATCGGCGACTACGCGACCGTTCCTGGCGTGGCCTATGTGCTGGTTACTGACGCCAAAGCGCGGCCGACTGTGCATACGTTCGCGCCATTCGTGCCGCAGGAGCTGAACGGTTCCGTGCAGGATCAAGCTGGCCAGAGTGAGCGTAAGCTCAGCTACATCGATCCCGAAACCCGCAAGGTACGCCACGTTTTGAACATCACCACCCCGATCCTGGGCGGCTACCTGGGCAGCGTACAGATCGGTATGGACCTTGATCTGATCGCCGCACAGCAGAAGAGTGCGGCTTTGCTCCTGGCCGCTGCGCTGCTCTCGGCGGGCCTGATCGCCCTGATCGCCGCAGCGATCTTCACCCGCCGACTGGTGCGTCCCATCGAGAAGCTCGCGTACACGTCCGAGCAGGTGGCGCAGGGTGACCTGAGCGTTCGGGCGGGCGTGAGCGGCACCGATGAGATCGGCCAGCTCGGGCGCGCGCTTGACGGCGCGATCGAGCAGCTGCAACAGAATGAGGCGAAGAACGAGGCGGCGAGACTCGAAGCCTTGCAGTTGCAGAGTCACATCGGCGACTTTCTTGACGTGACGATGGACATTGCCGAGGGTGACCTGACCAAACGCGGGCAGGTCACGGAAGACGTGCTCGGGAATGTGGTCGACTCGATCAACTTGATGACTGAGGAGCTGGCCCAGGTGCTCGGTGAGATCAAGCAGGCATCAACGCTGGTGACCGACGGCTCAGCGGAGCTGCTCAGCACCTCCGCCGACATTCAGAATGGAACGCAGGCGACCGTGGCCGAGACTCAGCGGGTGGCGCTTCAGGTCAGTGCAGCCCTCGGACAGATCAAGGAGACGGCGCAGCGTTCGCAGACCTCGGCCGATTCGGCCAGACGGGCGTTGCTGGCTTCTCAGCAAGGTGAACTGGCGGTGACCAGCACCCTGAACGGCATGCAGAGCATCCGGCGCGAGGTGCAGGGGGTGGCCAAGCGCATCAAGGGTCTCGGTGACCGCTCCCTGGAAATTCAGGAGATCGTCGACACCATCTCACAGATCGCCAGTCAGACCAACCTGCTGGCGCTGAACGCGGCCATCGAAGCCGCCGGTGCCGGCGATGCGGGGAACCGCTTTGCCGTGGTGGCCGACGAGGTCCGGAAGCTCGCGGACAACTCGGCTCTGGCCACTGGCCGGATTGCTGCGCTGATCCGCACTGTGCAGACCGAGATTCAAGACGTGACCGTGAGTGTGGAAAACGGCACCCGCGAGGTGGAGCAGGGGTATCAGGTCGCGGGAACAGCGGGTGAGCGTCTGCGCGAGATCGGTGCGCTGGCCCAGCAGTCCGCGCAACTGGCTGAGCTGATCTCGGAGGCCACCCAGGTGCAGGTGCAGGGGATGGAGCAGGTCGGAGGAGCCGTCCAGGAGATCGCGGAAATTGCCGGACGCTCCCGCGTTTCGGTCGAGCGTGGACGACAGGCGGCCGATCAGCTCCAGACGCTGGCCCGTCAAGTGAACGTCGGCCTCTCACGCTTCCGACTGCCGGACTGAAGATGAACGGTGAAGACCTGCTCGAACTGTTTTTGCAGGAAGGCTGGGAAGGCCTGAATACGATCGAGGGCGTCGTGACGAGCTTGCGGGCAGGCGCAGTGAACCAGCTGACCCACCAGGACGCCTTGTACGCAGCGCTCAGCTTCAGCGCCCACCGGCTGCGGGGCACCGCCGGACTGTACGGCTACCCACAACTGGCCGCACTGGCCGCCCTGACTGAACGACTGACCGAATCGCGCCCACAGCTCTCCCCCGAGCACCGGGATCAGCTGCTCGACCTGCTGGAGCTGCTGTCACTGGGCCAGCGCCGCGCCCTGAACAGCATCGGGGCCGGTCAGGGGGAAGGCGAGCTTGGCCTGTACTTCGCGGAAGTGGGCGGCGCGCAGGCGCTTCAGGCTTTGCTGCGGGCCGCCCCCGGTGCCTTCGCAGCCAGAAGGCCTGAAGAGTCGGCGGCTCCTGGCGAGACCCAGGTGGTGGTCACCGGGCCTTCAGGTCTAGCGGCTGAACTGCAAGCCTTTGTTCGTCAGAACACCGAGATCTGGTCGTTCTTCGCGCCTGAGGTGCGTGAGTATCTGGATGTCCTGCGGGCCGAGCTCGAAATGAAGACTGAGGCTGATGTGACACGGCTGTTCCGTGCCGCCCATACCCTCAAAGGCAGCGCCTTCATGGTAGGTCTGCCGGTGATGGGCCAACTTGCCCACCGGTTAGAGGACCTGATGGACGCCGTACGTGAACGTGGGCTGCCTTTGGAGGGCACAACCACGGACCTTCTGCTGCGCGGCACTTCACTATTAGAGCAGATGCTGTTGAAGGCCGAAGCCCAGTTCCCTTCGGGGGAGACTGACTCCGAAGACACCCTGGTGCCGGACCTGCGAACGTTGGAAGGCCAAATTCAGACGCTGCTGAGCGGCGAGGCGGCACCTGAACGTGGCACCGGCCACAGGGATGAAACCGATCATGGACAGGCTACCCTGGATCCAGTCGGGCCCACGTCAGGCTTGATTCCCTCGACCAGCCAGTCGATCCGGGTCAGCACCGAACGTCTCGACCGTTTGATGGATGGAGTCGGCCAGCTGGTGATGTCGCGCGCCCGGCTGGACAACCAGATGGAACGGCTCGTCCGTATCGAGGAGAGCCTGAATGCCAGCCATGCGCGGGTACAACGGGTGGTGCGCGACTTCGAGGAGAAGTACCTCAATCCCGACATGCTGCGCAGTGCTGAGGCGGAGGGAACGCGTGTTGAACAGGAGTCTGCCGGTGACCTCTTGCACGGCTCCCTCAACGAGGCGTTCCAGGACCTAGAGCTCGACAGTTACGACGACATGAATATCCTGGCGCGCTCAGTGACCGAGATGAGCGCTGACCTGGGTGAAATGCGGCGTCAGCTGAACACGGGCCACACGGCCCTCCGGGACGAAGCCGCCACGTTTTCCAAGCTCCTGCGCACCCTGAGGGCCGATGTGGCCCGTACCCGGCGCGTGACGCTCGAACAGGCCTACAGTCGGCCCCGTCGCTGGGCCGGGAATCAGCCGCATGCGGAACTGATAACGCTGGGCGGCGATCTGGAGGTGGACGCCTTTTTGACCCAGGGCCTCACCGAAGTCCTACTGCACTTGGTGACCAACGCCTTCACACATGCTCAGGAAAGCCCGGAAGAGCGTGCCAGATCGGGAAAACCAGCGCGCGGCCGAGTCACCATCGCCGCCCACCAGAACGGGCCTCTGCTGCAGTTAAGTGTGAGCGACGACGGGCGCGGCATCTCGGTGGAAAAGATCCGCGAGCAGGCCCTCGCACGCGGGTTACGCAGCGCGCGCGAACTGACGGCATTGAACGACGACGAGACGCTGCGGCTGATTCTGCTGCCGGGTCTCTCGACCGCTCAGCAGATCACCAGCGAGGCCGGACGGGGTGTGGGCATGGATGTCGTGGCCAACACCGTCAGACGCATGGGCGGTGAGTTCCAGATCAGCACCCGGCTGGGTCAGGGCACCACTTTCACCCTGCGGGTGCCGCTCACGCAACAGGTGGTACATCTGCTCACGGTGCAGATTGGACCGCATCGGCTCGGCTTCCCCACGGCGAACATTGCTGCTCTCCACAGTGTCCAGACAAGTGAAGTGCAGGGCGACGGAGCAGGGCGGAGCTTGCCGGACGGCACGCCGCTTTATCTGCTCCAGCCGCTCTGGACTACCCCGGTGCCCCAGGTTGAGCTGAGCGTGGTACGGCTCAAAATGGGATCAGGCGAGGTGGCTTTCGGCGTTGACCAGTTCGGGCACATCGCTGAGGCAGTGATTGCTCCGCCCGGCTCCTGCCTGGAAACCCTTGGCTACGTCTCCGGCACCACGGTCGCGGCAGATGGCACCCCTGTTCTGCTTCCTGACGCAGCGGGACTGATCCGGCTCATTCAGGGTGGGCCAGCGTCAACTGAGGTGACCCGGACTCACGGGCCCTCCGAGCCGCTTCCGACCAGGTCCCTGCTCCTGGTGGACGACAGCCTCAGCGTACGCCGGGCCGTGTCGCGCATGTTGGAACGCGCCGGATATCAAGTTGTCACCGCCAACGATGGGCTCGAAGCGTTGGAGCTGCTGCGTGGCGGGTTGAGGGTACAGGCCGTTCTGACGGATCTGGAGATGCCCCGTGCCAACGGGTTTGAAGTGATCGAGGAGGTTCGTCATCAATATCCAGATCTGCCTGTGGTTGTCATGACCACCCGTTCTGGAGAGAAGCACCAACAGGTGGCCTTCCGGTTGGGAGCGAGCGACTATTTCAGTAAACCGGTGGATGAAGTCCTGTTGATCCGCTGTTTGGGAAGGTTGCTCGAAAAGAGTCAGCCTGGATCCATGACAGCTGAGGCCGGAGGCGTCCAGACGTCATGAAACGGCTGCTGCTTGTCATTCCGGATGACCTGAGACGAACCGTCCTCGCGGCCCTCGCAGCAGCTGAAGGTGTAGACGTGATTACGGCCAGTGGTAGCCTTCAGGCGCTGACGCAGCTTGAGCGTAACCATCCTGACCTGATCCTGTGCGATGGCCAGCCGGGCGACCTGAGTGCTCAGGAATTTTATGAGATCGTGCGCAGCGAACTGACCACCAGTTGTACACCTCTGCTGCTGATCACCGACGAACCGCTGTCTTGGCTGGATCCACTGTGCGATTTGAGCGCGTCTCATGCGCGAACCTCTCTCGAACTTCTCCAGCTGCTGGGAGCGAGTGTCAACCATGATCTTTTTGGGCTGAGCGGACCCACGCCCGTCCCGGACGAAGCTCAGATGAGCGGCACGCTGGAACGGACAAGCCTGTTCGATCTTCTCGTCTCGCTTAACCAGGCGCGGAAAACAGGTCGCCTCGTTTTGAAAATCGGCACATACCAAGCGCTGCTGTACGTGCTTGATGGCGAGATCCGACACGTGGAATACCAGGGTCAGTTCGGTTCCGAGGCCCTCACTCGCACGCTGCGTACCGCTGAACCGGCTCCCACCTCAACCTTCAGTCTCACCGTCGTACCGGATTCGCTGTTCCAGCAGCTGCCGACGACCCTCCCGCTCCCGACCTCACGGCTGCTGCTGGAACTGGCCGTGCGGCTCGATCACCTTCGTACGGAGTCCGCCCACTCCGGCTCCGGATTGTTGACCGCTTCCTCAGGAGATTGAAATGAACCAGATACTCGTGGTGGACGATAGTCTCAGCGTCCGTAAAGTGCTCGAACGCCTGCTCTCCTCACACGCTGACGTTCGCGTGGCTGTCAGTGCGGAAGATGCTCTCGCCCAGCTGGACACCGGAATGCCCACTCCCGACCTGCTGATCTCGGATGTGCTGATGCCGGGAATGGACGGGTTAGAACTGTCGCAAACACTGCGGCGTCGCCCGGACACCGCCCAGATGCCCATCGTATTGATCAGCGGCGTCCTCAATGATGAGCTGATGCAGCAGGCAAACGCCGCTGGCGTCCATGCCGTGATCCGAAAGCCCTTCACCGTTGAAGAACTGCAGCCGGTAATCCTGCAGGCACTGGCCGCCTCACCCGCGCTTCTGGCACTTCCAGGCGACTCAGCAGTCGTGCCGGAAACGCAGCAAGAGGCTGCCGATGGCCCTTCTTCGTCCCTCCAGCAACAGTCCATGCGCGAAGGCAGGAGAGGTCTGACCAGTGGCGCCACACTCTCCGAGGACCAGGCGATCTCGCTGCTGGAAGTGGCGGGGCCAGTCAACCGGTTCCCAGACCTACAGGATGCCCCCTCTGCTTCAGCAGCGCCCGAACCCGGTCGCCCTGGGTCCGAGTTCACGCACCAGGCGCTGTTGACGACACTCATGAAGAAACCCGGAGTGATCGGAAGTCTGGTCACCACGCAGGACGGCACCGTGTTGACCTCAGAAGGCAATTTAAGCCTGCCCACCGCAGATCTCGCTATGTATGCCCGATTCTTCGCCAGCAGCGCTGAGGTGCTGGGCATGCGCCTGGGCAGCTCCCGACATGAAGGGGTCCAGATTGACTTCGCCCCCCGTACCCTGCTGATCTTGCCGCTGGAAGGCCATCTCCTCATCTGCCTGCTGGCAGACTCCAACAGCAGCAGCGTGATCCGCTATGCCCTCCGGCGCGTTCTGGTCAGTTGAGTATCTCATGCCGGTTCTGGCAGTTAATCGTGTGGCCAGTAGACGAAGTGCAGAGGTAGCCTGAAGTTCAGGCTACCCCTGTACCGGGCAGTGACCTTCAGTTCACCATCTGGCCATGGCACTGTGGGAGCCGTTTCCATGACGAGGCGACGCTCCCGGAACGTCAGAAGCCAAAGACCCATCCCCCGGGCGGTGAAGTAATCCAGCAGATAGTCTCGGGCGACCTCCAAGCTGACCGGCTAACCTTCCTCCCCCGGGTCAGACGCGCGACCACACGGTAGCCTTCACGCGGCGCCACCCAGACATCGCCTTCACGCCGAAGTCGCAGCGCAAGGACGAAATCCTGGTACAGAAGCCATTCCGCTCCGGCCTCACCGCTCTCCTCTGACTTAAGCACCAGAGGGACCCCGCGCCCTTCATCTTCGCCGTCGAGAACAATCTTGTCGTTCGGGTAGTACCGCCCGTCATCCCCTCGAAGGAGTGCTGTAACCCGAGGTCCATCCAACCCTGTTTCTCGGCAGTAGCCTGATCCTCGGTCGGGAAGGCGCAGCTGGTCACCGCATAGAAGTCCTCTGCGTACCCGTGCTTCCCTTTTCGAGAACTGGCGAAGGGCACGAAAGGCGATTTCTGGTAGTTCTGGCGAGCCGCGTCCTTCATCTCTGTCCAGTCTCGCTCCATATTGCCAATGTAGAAGATCGTGTCAAGGCGAGAAAAATCTGCTCAACGCTCTATTGACGGCGGGCCATAGACAGGGTTCGGCAGCGTGACCAACACGGCATCTACGACTCACGAACTGCTGCTGCACAGCCGCTTACTGAGACGACATTTCTGCGCATGGCAAAACGATCAGGTGTATCGGTCGTGCCCTAGATCACTGGTGCTGTTCAGGCACGGTCAGCGACCACCAACGTAAAAGGCGACCCGGAGGTCGCTTTGATTCCCAAAGTCTACCCCGGTATGCAGCCGGAGTCAACTCATTCACTTCTGTGTCCCTGGCTTCTGTCCTCGCACCATGTTCGTCTGGAGCGGGGCGAAGTTCCGGCCAGGGTAGAAGGTGCCCAGCTTGGTGATCGTCGCCCGGTGTTCCTCCACCCGCCGCTTTTCGGGGACCGCCATCCGAATGGAGCTGCTCAGCAGGTAGGTGGGTTTCTTCTCGTTTTCGGGAATCAGAGCGTACAGCACCACGGTGAGGCGCTCACCCGAACGTCGGCGAGTGCGAGGCCCGCCTTCCGGGCGGCGGCTTCAGTGGAATACAGGCGTAAGGGTGTGCTGGACATTCCCTTCAGTCTGCGGAGGTGAATGAGCGCTGCTTCAGCGGACTGTTCAGGGCGGGTAAACTCCACCTGGACAGACAGTACCGAGGCGAATCCACTGCGCTTACATGCAGCTTCAGGCCGCAGGAGACGGACGCCCTACGAACCTGCCTGGCTCACTGGTTCACGGTGGTCACGTCCGGAGTGCGGGATCCCTGTGCGGCGTTGAGCGGGAACACCTGACCGATTGTCCGCAGGTCCTCCGCTGTGATCTGCACCTCTGTCGCCCCGGCATTGTCCTTAATGCTGGTTGATGATCCGGGCAGGCCGACGCTGTCTCTCCAGACCAGGCTCGGCGTTCGTATGGACGATTCCTGCACCCGACACGCTTCGTTCCTGAACGTCCGGTCGGCAGACTGACTGCGTGAACTCCGACCCTGTACTGGACCTCGACAACGACAATGAGATGGAAGGCACCCTGCTGACCCGGCGCCGCGCTCTGGGCCTGCTGGGCTTGGGTGGTCTCGCGACGATCAGCAGTGCCGGTCTGATGCTCTCCGGACGTGGTGAGGCCGCCTCGAAGATCACCAGCCTGCCAGGGTGTGTAGTCACGCCCGCGAAGACCGTCGGGCCTTACTTCAAAGAGGAACACCTGATCCGCTCCGATCTGCGGAGCGATACCAAGTCGGGCAAGGTCTCTGCCGGCGTGCCGCTGAGCCTGACCTTCAGGGTCCTGAAAGTAAGAGCAGGGGTCTGCGCGCCCCTGAGCGGCCTCACCATCGACGTCTGGCAGGCCGACGCTCAGGGGGTGTACTCCGATATCGGAGGCGAACACACCCTGGGACAGAATTATCTTCGCGGCGCACAGGTCACGGACGCTAAAGGCATGGCGACGTTCAGCACCATCTACCCGGGGTGGTACACCTCACGGGCCGTCCATCTGCACTTCAAGGCCCGGCAGATCGTTGGCGGCCAGGTCCGGTCGTCCTTCACGTCTCAGCTGTTCTTCGATGATTCGGTGACCGATGAAGTGGTCAAGCAGCCGGCCTATCTTCGCCCTACAGCCCGCAAAGTACGCAACGACAACGACTCCATCTACGGCAATGGTGGCCATCAGCTGGTGCTTTCCCTGAAAGGCACGCCCCAGACGGGTTTTGCCACAACCTTCGACCTCGGGATCAACCAGAA
>Ga0160429_1000571_pt1 | contig 29939 bp, 38 predicted proteins | sample SolpanmetagenomR_FD_108199 | JGI IMG/M metagenome (GOLD analysis project Ga0160429, IMG submission 108199) | Solar panel surface microbial communities from Lawrence Berkeley National Laboratory, California, USA - R | ecosystem: Engineered > Built environment > Solar panel > Unclassified ... | reverse complement strand
TCTCGGTGCTGGGCATGATATGGTTGTGGCGCGACACGCAAGATCGGGCTTTGATGGCCTCGCACGCCGGCGCGACGTTCTGGTTCGTGCTACCGTCGCTGCCGATGTTTTTGCTGATCCCGGCGTTGCTTGATCGCCATGTGCCGTTTTGGCTGTCGCTTAGCGCAGGATGCCTGCTGACAATGCTGCTTTATCTTGGGCTAGTTTTTATCGCCCCGGGCCTCGGTGTGCGCCTCTAACGTCATTGTCGCCGCATGCCGGTTTGCGGGACGATCCGCCCCGCATCTTTGTTACTTCATGGTCGGCACGGCGTGTGATCGACACCGTCGACGCGATCCTGGACGACGGACGTACATCCAAACGCAGCTGCTTGTTGAGCATAAGGCCAAGAACAAGGATGGATTTAATTCAGATATCTGTTAATCTGGATATATGGAAAATGACTCGGCAATTTCAGCACTAGGTGCGCTCGCACAAGGAACGCGGCTCGACGTGTTTCGCCTGTTGGTGCGGCACGAACCGGATGGCCTGGCGGCGGGCGAAATCGCCCGCCAGCTCGACGTGCCGCAAAACACCATGTCAGCACACCTCGGTATTCTGGCCCGCGGCGGACTGGTGCGATCCGAACGACATAGCCGCTCGATCATCTATCGTGCCGATCTGGACGGCCTGCGCGCGCTGACGCTGTTCCTCGTCAAGGATTGCTGCGCCGGGAATGCGGAGCTGTGCGCCCCGCTGATCGCCGAACTCACCCCCTGCTGCTGAAAGGACGCGCCATGGCCGTCGATATTGTCATCTATCACAACCCCGAATGCGGCACGTCGCGCAACACGCTCGGCCTGATCCGCAATGCCGGCATTGAGCCGCATGTCGTAGAGTACCTTAAAACCCCGCCCTCGCGCGCGCTGCTGGTCGAGCTGATCGACCGCGCCAGCATGAGGCCTCGCGATCTGCTGCGCGAGAAGGGGACACCCTATGCGGAGTTGGGCCTAAGCGACACGTCACTGTCCAACGATGCGTTGGTGGACGCGATGATGGCGCATCCGGACCTCATCAACCGACCGCTGGTCGTTTCGCCGCTCGGCGTGAAGCTCTGCCGGCCGTCCGAAGCCGTGCTTGATCTGCTGCCGGACGATCAGCTCGGCGCGTTCGCGAAGGAAGACGGACAACAGGTGGTCGATGCCTCGGGTCAGCGCGTCGCCTGATGCTTCTTGCCGGCCTGATCTTCGTTACCACGATTGCGCTCGTCATCTGGCAACCCAAAGGCCTCGGGATCGGGTGGAGCGCGATGGGCGGAGCCGTCGTGGCGCTGCTCGCGGGCGTCGTCACGTTGTCCGACGTCCCCGTCGTTTGGGGCATCGTCTGGAACGCGACAGCCGCGTTCGTCGCTATCATCGTCATAAGCCTGCTGCTCGATGAAGCCGGTTTCTTCGAATGGGCGGCGCTGCACGTCGCCCGCTGGGGCAGGGGACATGGTCGCCGGCTGTTCGTCCTGATCGTGCTGCTCGGCGCGGCGGTGTCCGCGCTGTTCGCCAACGATGGCGCGGCGCTGATCCTGACGCCGATCGTCATCGCCATGCTGCGGGCACTAGGTTTCAAGGACAAGGCGACGCTCGCGTTCGTCATGGCGGCCGGGTTCATTGCCGACACGGCCAGCCTGCCGCTGGTCGTGTCGAATCTCGTCAACATCGTGTCGGCCGACTTCTTCAAAATCGGGTTCGGCACATATGCGTCCGTGATGGTGCCGGTCGATCTGGTGTCGATCGTCGCCACGCTCGGCGCGCTGCTGCTGTTCTTCCGGCGCGACTTACCGGAAGACTATGACGTGGGCGCGCTGCGTGCGCCCCGCGAAGCGATCCGCGACGTCGCGACTTTCCGCGCCGGATGGATCGTGTTGGCGTTGTTGCTCGCAGGGTTCTTCCTGCTCGAACCCCTCGGCGTGCCGGTCAGCGCCGTCGCCGCTGCCGGCGCGATCCTCCTGCTGGTGATCGCGGGGCGGGGCCATGTGATCCAGACCGGCAAGGTGCTGCGCGGCGCGCCGTGGCAGGTCGTGATCTTCTCTCTCGGCATGTACCTGGTCGTCTACGGCTTGCGGAACGCGGGCCTGACCGACCATCTGGCCGCGCTGCTCGATCGCACCGCTCAGGGAGGCGTGTGGGTCGCCGCGTTCGGAACCGGCGTGATCGCGGCCGTCCTGTCGTCGGTGATGAACAACATGCCGACCGTGCTGGTGGGCGCACTGTCGATCGACGCGGCTCATACCACGGGCGCGGTGAAGGAAGCGATGATCTATGCCAACGTCATCGGCTGCGATCTCGGTCCCAAGCTCACGCCGATCGGCTCGCTCGCGACGCTGTTATGGCTTCACGTCCTCGGCCAGAAAGGCGTGCGGATCGGGTGGGGCTATTACTTCCGGGTCGGCGTGACGCTCACCGTGCCGGTGCTGCTGGTCACGCTTGCCGCCTTGGCATTGAGGATCACGATCGGATGACAGCCCTGATCTACATCGGCGCGGCGCTTGCCGAGATCGGCGGGTGCTTTGCCTTCTGGGCATGGCTTCGCATGGGAAAGTCGCCCTTGTGGCTTGCTCCCGGCGTCATCTCACTGATCCTGTTCGCATGGCTCCTGACCCGCGTGGACAGCGATGCCGCAGGACGGGCGTATGCCGCTTACGGCGGCATTTACATCTGCGCATCGCTTGCCTGGCTCTGGACTGTCGAGGGCGTGCGGCCCGATCGCTGGGATGTCGGCGGAGCGGCGCTCTGTCTGATCGGCACCTGCATCATCCTCTTGGGACCACGAACTGCCTGATGCCTGTACGAACACTCTCCGACCCCGACCATCTGCCCGCGCTTGATCGGCGCTACGCGATCGATCGGCCTGCTCTTGGCTTCGGCGCTGGTGATCCACCGCCACGGATTCTTCTTCTCTACGGTTCCTTGCGCGAGCGGTCATTCTCGCGGCTGTGTGTCGAGGAAGCGTCTCGACTGCTGCAATTCTTCGGATGCGAAACGCGCATTTACGATCCCTCGGCGTTGCCGTTGCCCGATCAGGTCACCGGCGACGACCATCCGGCCGTCCACGAGCTGCGTGAACTGTCGCTGTGGTCGGAAGGTCAGGTGTGGTGCAGCCCCGAACGGCACGGCCAGATTACCGGCATCATGAAGCTGCAAATCGATCATCTGCCGCTGTCGATGGGCGGGATGCGCCCGACGCAGGGGCGCACGCTGGCGGTCATGCAGGTGTCGGCGGGATCGCAGTCGTTCAACAGCGTCAACACGCTGCGGGTGCTGGGCCGCTGGATGCGGATGGTCACGATCCCGAACCAGTCGAGCGTCGCCAAGGCGTTCAACGAGTTCGACGATGCCGGGCGTATGAAGCCGTCCAGCTACTATGACCGGATTGTCGACGTAATGGAGGAACTGGTGCGGTTCACGGTGCTGCTGCGCCCTCATGCGGTCCAGCTCGTCGATCGCTACTCGGAACGGAAGGAAGCTGGCGTGCCGATCGACACGGCGACGGATCTGTCGAGCATTGCGACCGCCCGCCAAGGATAGCCTGACAGATTTTAGCGCTAGTCGACGTGAATGCTGACGACGCTCGGCGAGCAGCCACTTGGTGGTCCCTGCGCTGGCGGGCCTCCGGGGGAGGGCTGCGGCGGTTGACGGGCTCAGTGCCGCGCATGGGCGCGGGGCCATAGGTGTGCCACGTGGCACACCTCACGGGAGGATCGTAACCCGTCAGGGCTGAGACGCCGGCACGGTGGCTCGGTTGGCAGAAATGTGCCGATAAAGCCGGCTCCGGCAGAGTCGTGCCGCAAACCCCTTGGATCGGGCCCAGATCGCTTCTGCGTCCCAGCCGGCCAAGAAATCGCCTTGGATTGGACTTCCGAACGGCATCGCCGGAAAGGCTTGCCAGTGTGCTTTCATGCGGGACGGCCAGGATGTCCCGGGATTGATCCGCACGACGAAGTAGCTGGCTACGGCCGCGGCACCACAGACACGCGTGCGCCGCTCCAGATCGCTACCAATATGTACGAGCTGCGGTGCCTCGAACGGCTTGGGCACCAACGGCTGATTGATGATGCCTGCGTTCCACAGACGGGCATGATGCGCGCTGATGTTGCGCACGAACGCCAGCGTCTTGATCCAGCTCACCAGCGTGTTGGGAAGAAGGCCGTAGCGTTTAGCGATGGCGGCACGATCGTTGGCATGCGCCATCTTGAGCAACCAGGACAAGGTGCCAAAATCCCATGCCTCGACTGCCGTCCAGATCGGCACGACCAAGCCGCGCGGCTTGAGAAGCGCGAACTGATCGGCGAAACTAAAGACAGGGCGTCGTACAGGGCGCAAGCATCCGGCCCAGATACGGAGAAGGCCGCCCCTTGATGCCAGCGGCAACAGAGGGGACGGCCATGTTGCGTCCGATATAGGCGGCGGTGCATGAGGGTTCAAATAAGATTCGAAAGCCGGTCAGGGAGGCAGTTATGCAGCTTCCCCCGGGAATGTCCGCACTCCTTCAACTCAACGTTGCCGGAACCGCCTTGAACATCGCGCCCCGAAGATGCGCTGCTGATCGGCCATTTGGTCGCATTGATGAACGTGCGGCGTATCGCCAGAGAGGCGTGACCGAGGAGAGTGTGTGCCACGTGGCACACCTGCAACGTCTGCTGGGTGCCATTCGGCGGCGATTGTGGGAAAGTGCTTTGATACCGACGTCGATCAAGCGACCTGCTGTAGCGAGAAAGGCCACAGGCGTTACCTTGAGATGATGATTTAGCCTAACCGCGGGAGGGTATGATATGGCGACCGATGCGATCATTAAGCTCGGCAATCGCAAGGTAACAAGGCGCAAGACCCGCTTCGGAAGCGTGACGGTGACTGCACCCGCGCCTTCCAAGGCGGTGGTCCAGCACAACGTGAAGGTCAGCACGCAAGCGCTCGAGCGGGTAACGGGACGTTTGGCAAAAGCCGGTGTCCGACTTTACGCCAAGAAGGACGTGCCGCTCTATTCGCTCGACAGCGACAATCCCGACGTGATGATCCGCAAGCTCAACGGTAAGGTCGAGCGAGGCAGCTTCGTCAATGGTGCCTTCAAGGCGGTGGGTTGACACCGGCGATCAAAGCGATCCACCAAGTTCGCGAGACCTAAAAGAAGCACAAAGGCCCTCGCGATCAGTCTCGCCGGACCCTTGGGCCGTAAGGCAGGTATCGAGCTTGTTCTTCTCCGCTGCCCCTATATAATAAATTGAACCTGCGGTCGCTTATCGGGCGTGTCCGTTTCCCGAGAGGGTACTAACAGGCCGGGGCTGCCCGAAACGGGCGGCCCTTGGTTTATCTGCTCTCAAGGAGTGCCACTCAGCGGCTGCTAATTCCCGGCGCTTGATGATTGCATTTCCGCAACTCTAGCCGCAGCAACTCGCCGCGCCCCCGGTCAGCCGCGCTTCCTGAATGGGCGGGCATGGGACGTCGGCGAACGAGCAGTAGACGCAGCAATCACCAGCGTTCGGCCGGAGCACCGCGGCACAACCCTTGCAATCGTAGAAAAATTGGCACGCATTGGTCGGCATCGTCTCGGTTTCGACGTGTCCGCACTTCGGACAGGTAATCGTCGATCTTGGTTCGATCGCCGTCGCGTAAGCCCCCCGGCTCATCGGGTCGCAATCCGTGCGGGATAGCCGACCTTGGTCGCGGCCGCCGCGATCCCTGCAGGCGTCGCGCGCGCCGGGTCGTAATTCACTGTCGCGACCTTGGTCGAGAAGTCCACGGTAACGTGGCTGACGCCGGGTACGCGTCCCATCGCCGCCTTCACCGCGATCGGGCAGGTCGGGCATGTGAGATTGCTGACCGCAAACATGGCGCTGCGTTCAGGGGCGGCGACGGCCGCTGAGGGCAGGCAGAACGCAGCGAGCGTGAGCACGAGATGTCGATTCATTGAGATTCCTAGTAGAAGAAGGGTGCCCACCAACGGGTGGTAAGCGCGAGAATGACCAGCACGGCACCAAGCCAGAGCACTGTCCGGGTGAGCGTCCGGCGACGGGTGCTGGCGCAGGCCCCTTCGGCGCATCTGGTTGGCGGCGCATGAAAGGAGTGCCACAGACCGACTGCGATCAGCCCCAACGTCACGACCGCGAACAGCGGGGTGTAGGGCTCGAGCACAGCAAGATTGCCGATCCACGCACCGCTGACGCCGATCAGGACGAGAATGAGAGGAAGCAGGCAGCAGGACGACGCAAGCAGCGCGCCTGCGATGCCGCCTGCGGCGAGCCAGCCGGCACGGCGATCACCGGGGCTGCCGGGTACTGAAGGTCGATCCATTCTAGGTTCCGATTCTCGTATGAAGAGATTATAGGGTCTGTAGTAACTACAGGTTCAAGAGGTATTTCGATGGCGGTTGCAGGACGGTCCAGGAAGCGCGGGGACGTTGCCCGGCGGTTCAGATGCAACATCGAGACGGTGCGTCATTACGAGAAAATCGGCCTGCTCAACGCGCCGGATCGAACAGAGTCTGGGCACCGCCTCTATTCGGCCGACGACGAGGCGCAACTCGCGTTTATACTACGCGGTCGTCAACTCGGCTTCTCGATTGACGAACTGCGAGGGCTTCTCAGTCTAGGCGGATCTGGATCCGAGGCCTGCGGCGAAGCCAATGCGCTCACTCAGCGTCACCTAGCCGACGTGCGCGCCAAGCTGCGCGACCTGGCGCGATTGGAGAAGACGTTGGTCGCGATCTCTGCGCGGTGTGAGCACGGCGGGGGCGGTTTGGGCTGCCCTATCCTTGAGGCGTTACAGGCCGGACCGGAGGGTCAATGACCTGTTCTGATAATGCCAAGCCGTGCCTTACGCCCGCCCGGCCAGGGCAGCCCGCATCAGCCTAGCGATCGTCACCAGCGAAGGCGGCAACCAATCCGAGATCCGGGGCGCCGGCACGGAGCGGCGTAAAGCGCAGGCCCCGACTGCTAATTGATTATTCCGACCGCGCGTTCGTTTGGCATTATCGCCAGGCCGGCAAGCGTGTGACTTATTCTCGACGAGGCGTCTCTACAGGTTCGGAGATGCATTCTTGCGGGGTCTGCCGCCCTTCATCACCTGGGACGCGATCGGTTTGGTAAGATCGACGCCCTTTTCAATTATAAGGCGGCCGTTGAGCGCACCAACGCCGCGAACCATCTGAAAACGACCCGTTTTCGGGTCACGAACCGAAGTGCTGGTTGAGGTAAGCTGCGCCTTTGCCATAGCTCGAATATCCCTTCTCGCTCCCGCGGAAGATAGGTGTGCCACGTGGCACACCTCCTCTACCCCAATTTCAATTTATCGGCACCGGCGCGGCAGACACGCTTTTTTCCTTACAGCATCTAGATACGCCATACCTGCGGCGGCTTAGTGGACCTGTCCGCTTCCCCAGTGGTACTCGCAGATCTGAGCTATCGTCTGGGCTGTAGCGATCCCTCAACAATCTTTGCGCGACGTCGCACATCCGCGCGGGCGGCAACGTTGTGCTGACGGAGCCGCCGTCGTGATCGGTCGTCAAAAGCACGAATCGGGAAGCTCATACGCGAGATGCAACTCAAGGATGGTCAGGCGAAAGGCCGCGAGTTCGTGCTTTCGACGACCATTCGTGACTGACCAGCATCGCGAATAAGGCTATATCGCGCCGCCAGAACGAGCACGTATGTCAGCGCCCCTCTATCCTTTACGCACGCGATCTTGGCTTCTTGATCGAGCAGTGCGCGACACGACGGACTTATTTAGCGGCGCGATCAGCCGGCCTTGAACGTAACCGCCAAAAGGCGCCAAATGGCAGTCACGGGCAGAAGCAGCGGTCTGACAGCGATCGCAGGCGAGTTGGATAGAAATGGGCGTTAAGTAAATGCAACTCAGTCGCCCGTTGTAGACGCCTAGAAGGTTTAACCAAAGCTGACTTCATTCTTGCGTCCGATAACGCAAGATTTCAGCCGCGACCGTCCTGCCGGTAAAGCTGAAGTATAAGGGTTGGCATCAATCGTGGTGGAACGCCCTCTTCAAGCATCATTGCGAACATCTCATCATCATCTGATGTCGGTGCAAGCCCCTCGATGACGAGGTTCGCGCGCGCTTCGGCCAGATCGTCGCGCCAAAGTGCGATTTGATCCGGCGTGCCGCGTTCAAACTTCATGGAGCGGATCTGCCTTTGCATCTCTGTTAGCTCGACATTGCCCATTGTGGATCCGCCTACGCTTGAGGGTGTCCTTGAACCTATACGACGGATGCAGTTCGAAAAAGGAACGCGTCGGCGTTTGCGGCGCACCGTGTCGCAAAACTCATTCTCCGGGTTAGGCTCTCCACGTGTCGGTTTTCCTGAAACGCTGGACTGAAGAACGGCAGAAATCCGCGAGCGCTTGATGTCTGAAAAAGCGGACCGGTCCTGAAACAGTGGACCGAATTTGAACGAGATCATCGATGACCCGGCATCGGCCTCGAACAGATCCACGTCGGGTTTGGGTCAGCTATTCCCCGTCACAAACCCAGGCGAGTAGGTGCGCCTGTCCGTGTTGCTCAGATTGGAAATGGCGTATGCGCTGGCCTAGAACCCTACGACTTTCGCGCGGCGTTCGAGAGCGGATAGGCCGCGCTGCGCTGGGCTACGACCCGGCTCCGCCGCGGCGCCCTCAGTAGTCGAACCGCATCCCGCGGCATGGGGCCGGGCGCAGGTCATAGTCCGCGAACACCGACGGCGGCTTGTCCTTTGGCTGTTCGGTGATGGTCCAGCGCCAGCCAGTGCCGGAGCGGCTGAAGCGATTGAGATAGGTCGCGTCCGGGAAGCGGTAGCGTTGCACGAACCCGCCGTTCTCCAGCTCGCCGAGACCCAGGGAGGGTTCGTACAGGCCACCGAAAGTATCCGAAAATACAGATCCGATGGCTCGGGGCTGCTCGCCAGCGCCATAGGTGATTGCTGCTTCATACGGGTCCGACCCGGTCGCGCGCAGGTGCAAGGTGAAATAGCGCCTGCCCAGATGCCACTCGCCCCTCGCGATCGACGGTGAGGCTTTGCCTTGAACCTGCCCGCTTACTCGCCAGCAACCTTGCAAGCCGGCCACTACCGCCAAGCCGGGCGGTACGGTGTAGGCCGGCGTCGCCAGCATGAGCATCAACGTGAGCACCACGTGTCCTATTCCTCCACCGCCACGAGATCAGCCCCGCCCTACACAATCGTTCGACCGCGCTTCGGCTTCCTTGCTGCCTTGCCCCGGCTCGACGGCGCGGATTGCTTCAAGCATGTCGGAACCAAGGTCCTCCGTCCGACCGGCGACCCTCTGGCTGCGACTTAAGCGTTCGTAATCCTGAAAGGGCATGATGACGAACCGCACCTCGCCATCAAAGCTGACCCCAACTGGGCGAGGTGCACTTTCAGCAGCATGTCTAGCCAAGTGCACCTGCAACTCGGTCAAGGGTGACGTGCTCCCCAAAGCTCTACCAGCTATAACTGGAGTCCGGGGTTGGTATGGTGCCCCTCGGGGCGGTGTTGCACAACCCGCCTGGCAGCATCGGCGGGCGTCAGCCCGCCAACACCGCTGTGCGGGCGCACATTGTTGTAGTCGTCGCGCCAGAGCCGCAGCACCGAGCGGGCATGGCCGAGCGACACGAACAGCGTCTCGTTGAGGCATTCGTCACGTAGGCGGCCGTTGAAGCTCTCGACGTAGCCGTTCTGCTGCGGCTTGCCTGGCGCGATGTAGTGCCACTCGATTTGTCGCTCCTGCGTCCATCTCAGGATCGCCAGGCTGGTCAGCTCGGTGCCGTTGTCGCTCACGATCATCAGCGGCGGCACGCCTCTCGCCGCGATAATGGCATCGAGCTCACGAGCGACACGCGCGCCTGACAGCGAGGTATCGACCACCAGCGCCAGGCACTCCCGCGTGAAGTCGTCGACCACCGCCAGGATGCGGATGCGCCGGCCGCTGATCAGCGTGTCGCTGACGAAGTCGAGGCTCCAGCGCTGGTTCGGACCCTGCGGCAACGTCATCGGCGCTCGGGTGCCCATCGCTCGCTTGCGGCCACGCCGGCGCCTGACCCGCAGGTTCTCCTCGCGATAGAGCCGCAGCAGCTTCTTGTGGTTCATGACCAACCCTTCACGGGCCAGCATGATGCCAAGCCGCCGGTAGCCGAAGCGACGACGTTCGGCCGCGATCTCACGCAGCCGCGACCGCAGGTCGCCATCATCACTACGCCGGGGCGCGTAGCGCACCGACGTCCTTTCCACGCCGAAGATGGTACATGCCCGACGCTCGCTGATGCCGAACAGCTGCCGAGCATGCTCAACAGCCTTCCGCTGAGCGGCGGGCTTCACCAGTTTTTTGCCGCGACTTCCTTCAGCACGGCATTGTCGAGCATGGCGTCCGCCAGCAGCCGTTTGAGCCGGCCGTTCTCCTCCTCGAGCACCTTCAGCTTGCGCGCCTGCGACACGTCCATACCGCCGTACTTGGCCTTCCACGCATACAGCGTCGCGCTGCTGATCCCGTGCTTGCGACACACATCGGCCGTCTTCATCCCGGCCTCCTGCTCGCGCAACACCGCGATGATCTGCTCCTCGCTGAACCTGGTCTTCTTCACGTCCGTCTCCTCACGAAGGCGGACTCTAGCTCAAACTGGCAGAGTTTCAGGGGAGCACGTCAAGGGCACTACCTCCATGTCACCCATAGGCTGTCCTCCGTTGCGGCCAAGTCGTGATTGTCTGAGACGGTCGACGAGTGCATGATCCCGATCTGTCGCTAGCAGGCTATCTGATCAGGACGACCTTTGCACCTGCGGCGTCCGCGACTTCCTTCCACTTGCGATCGGCGGTCCAGGCCGGCAGATTTTCGCGCTTGGCGAGCGCTAGGCAGAACCGATCGCCGAGACTGAGGCCCGCTTCAGCTGTGACGGCTCGCAGTCGTCCAACCTCCCAGCAGAGTTCAATATCAGCCGGCACCAGCGCGATCGGCAGGGGACGAAGCATCTGGTCGACCATGTCGGCAGGCATGCCCAGCCGGTGATAATGGGAGGCCACCTCGGCCATGTTCACGACCGACATCCGGGCCCCAGCCAGCGCTCCTTCCACCTTCTTCGCTCCGGGCTCACTTCGCAGAAGGGCGAGCAGCGCGGACGCATCGAGCACGACCGCATTCATTCGCCGCTTTCCACCACGCGTGCGTCGAGGAAGTCAGCAACTGATGCCCCGGGCACGTCCGCAAACTGCTTGGCCAGCGCCCTCGCATGCGCCACGATCTGCGGCACGGTCCGAAGCATCACGCCGCCATCCGTTTCCTCAATATAGACCGTTCCACCGCTGGCCAGCCCAAGCCGCTTCCGGATGTCAGCAGGGAGACTCATACGTCCACTAGGCGTAATTGCGACCTGTACCGCCATTTGTAACTCGCCCGAGCTATTGTAGCTTGCCCAGAACGTTATGGCGTGTCGAAGCAATTGTGGCAAGAGACCGCTCGCATATCCACCAAACCTGAACGCGCCATTGCACTATGGCTACTTAGGGTCTTGTTGCTGGGCCAGGCTAAATAGGTTCCCTCTTTCCACATCGTAGCCAGTGCTGCTAGGGCGGGCTACGATGGGTGTACCTGGAGTAGCCGACATGACGATCCCGATCCGCGCAGCGCGGGTGTACCTGCGGGTCAGCACCGAAGAGCAGGACCTATCGCGGCAGGAAGCTATCGTCTTCGGCGCGCGCGCAGCGGGCTACTACGTCGCGGCGGTCTACCGAGAGAAGGCGTCCGGCGCACGGCCTGACCGTCCGGAGTTGCTTCGCATGATAGAGGACCTCCAGCCTGGCGAGGTCGTGCTGGCCGAGAAGATCGACCGGATCAGCCGCTTGCCATTGCCACAAGCGGAGCTGCTGGTCGACGCGATCAGAGCAAAGGGTGCTCGACTTTCCGTTCCGGGAATTGTCGACCTTACAGACCTTGTGGCCGACAGCACGGGTGTGTCGCGCATCGTGCTGGAGGCAGTACAGGAGATGTTATTGCGTGTGGCGCTCCAGACAGCGCGGGACGACTACGAGACCCGGCGAAAACGTCAGCGCGAAGGCATCGAAATCGCCAAGCGGGAAGGACGGTATGCCGGGCGCAAGCCCGACCTCGCGCATCATCGCCGAATAATCGGCCTGCGGGACGCCGGCATCAGCATCGCGAGAACGGCGGAATTAGCCGGCTGCAGCATCGCGCAGGTGAAACGGGTCACCGCCGCCCACCGTGCGAGAAGTCTGGTGAATAATCCCGTTGCTTAGGCAGGTAAATAACCCGTTTCGAGCTAGATGAGAGCCCTCGGTCGAGAACGGGGCATGCTTCGACAAGTGCGGGCTCCTTGGCTTTTTTGTATAACGCCCGAGAGCACGACGCCATCGCCGGCCGTCTCGATTGGGATTAGAAACAGAGAATGGCTGAGCCTTTCCGAAAGGGCGTAGAGATCTCGCTTCCGTTCCAATCTATCAGGGGACAGACGCGATCCTGCATTTGGCTATTCTGGCGCGTCCCAGCCAAGGCCAATAGACTTTTGAAGGGCAATGAAGGCACGATCGAGCTCTCCCGTCGCTTCTAGCACCGCCTGATCGGCGGACAGCGCGGCGCGCTCCGCATCAAGCGAAGATGTCTGGGGCACAGCACCGTGCTGGAAGCGTTGGGCCGCGTACAAGGCCGATTGTCGTGCGCCTTTGCGGCTCTGCAGGCTCGAGGCGAGAGTTTTCCGTTGATTGCCAAAGCGGGTGAGGCTGGTCTCCGCATCGGACAGGGCGGCCAGCACCGTCTTCCGGTATTGCGCCTCCGCCTCGTCCCGATCGGCGCGGCCCTGCTCGACCCGAGCCCGGTTGCGGCCGAAGTCGAGAAAGCTCCAGTTGATACGGGGTAGCAAAATGCTGGAAACATTGCTTGGGTCAACAACGTCGCCGATGTTGGGACCGCCCAGGCCGATGATCCCCATGATGCTGACCGAAGGAAACTGCCGGGCGACGTTTACGCCGATCTGCGCGGTCGCCGCGGCAAGCCGACGTTCCGCCGCGCGGATGTCGGGACGTCGCCGGATCAGCGCCGCGGGGTCACCGATCGAGACGCTTTCCGGGATGATAGGGATCGTAGCGGGTGCGCTCAGTGCCGCATCATGCGCACCCGGTTCGTCGCCGGTGAGGAGCGCCAGCTGGTCCAACGTGACGGCGATCTGTCCCTCAAGTGGGAGCAGCGCACCCTGCGTCCGGTTCAACTCCGTCCGAAGTCGAATGACATCATCGCGCGACGATGCGCCGCGACGCTCACGCTGCTCGAGCAGCGTGAGCGATTGCGCCTCCAGATCGGCCGATCGCCGCGCCAGAGTCAACCGCTGTTGAAGCTCCCTAAGGGTTACGTAGTTGCTGGCGACCTCGGCCGACAGCTGCACCCGAGCGTCAGCCAGGTTCGCATTCGCAGCCTCTGCTTGAGCGGACGCGCCTTCGGCAGCGCGCCGGCGACCGCCGAATAGGTCGATCTCCCAAGAGGCGTCGAGACCGGCGTTGTAGAACTCCGCCTTGATGCGGTCATCCTGCTGACCCTGCGGCTGGAGCGCAAGCGATCCGGTCGGCAAATCCGCGACAAGGGCAACGCCCGATGCCGAAACGGATGGAAGCTGGTTGGCTCGCTGCTCGCGCAGTGTGGCGCGCGCCTTACGCACACGCGCTTCTGCGAGGGAGACGTCGGGACTGGCGGCGATCGCCCGATCGATCAGCGCGGTCAGCTGCGCGTCCGCCATAGCGTCCCACCAGCGGGCGAGTGGCGGCCGCGGCGCGGTGTACGCCGGGTCGGCGCGTCGGAAGGACGCGCCGGGACGCTCCGCGTTAGCGATAGCGCGCGGACCACCGTAATCGGGGCCGACAGTACAGCCAGCGAGCACGAGCGGAAGGAGGATAAGGTGACGCGTCATCAGTGCATCGCCATCTGCGTGCCGGAAGAAATCGGCCGTAGGAAAAGCGCAAGCGGCGTCGTGATCGCGATCACGACGCCGAGCGCGAAGAACAGGTCGTTGTAAGCCATTACGGTCGCCTGCTGGAGCATCTGGCCGGCAAGTTGTCGGTAGGCCCCCGCCTCGCCGGCGGGCCCCTCCATGGCGCGCGAGAACCACTGCTGGGTTGTGGCCGCGTTGGCCGACACCGTCTCGGCGAGACGGTTGAAGTGAATGAATGTCTGCCGGTCTTGCAACGTCGCCATCAACGCCAGGCCGATTGAGCCGCCGAGATTTCGCCCAGCGTTGAAAAGGGCCGAGGCGTCGCCGGCGTCGTCCGGTGACACGGCGCTGATCGCGGCCTGGTTCAGGAACATCATTGCAAAGATCTGCCCGAATCCGCGCACCAGTTGGGAGCTGGTCAGATCTCCCCCGGCGGACTGCGCTGTCAGGTTCCAGTCCATCGCGCAGCTAACCCCCACGAGGGACATACCGAAGAGGACCGCGACACGCACGTCGAGGTATTTAAAGGCCAAGGGTAGAAACGGCATCATCAGCAACGCCGGAACGCCCGAGACGAACACGACCTTGCCAGATTGAAGCGCACTATAATCGGCCATGACGGACAGGAACTGCGGGATGAGGAAGGTGACCCCATACAGGACGACGCCGATAACCAGGCTGAGCACGAACACGCTGCCGAACGCCCGACTGAAAATAAGCCGCAGCTTCAGCACCGGGTGCGCGGAATGCACCTGACCGATTGCGATCAGCACGAAGCCGAAGATGGTAGCAATCGCCAGCTTCACGATCATCGGCGACTCGAACCACATCTCGCGCTGCCCCTCCTCGAGCAAGATGGTGAGCGAACTCAAGCCAATCATCAGCCCGGCAATGCCCAGCCAGTCGGCTCGGCGAAGTTGGTCCAGCCTTAGCCGCTCGTGGGTGAGTCCAAGCAGGAGCAAGAGGACCAAGGCCGCGCATACCGGCACATTCAGAAAGAAGGCGTAATGCCAGCTGTAGTTGTCGGTTAACCAGCCGCCGATGATCGGCCCGAGCACGGGGCCGAGAATGGCGGTTCCGCCGAAGGCGGCGGTTCCGATCGGCTGCTGGTGGGGCGGCAAGCGCGTCGCGATTATTGTCATCGCCGTCGGGATGAGCGCGCCGCCGGTAAAGCCCTGGCCGACGCGCCCTGCGATCATCATAGGCAACGTCGTCGATATTCCGCAGACGACTGAGAAGCCGGTGAACAACACCGCCGCCCCCAGCAGGAAGTTGCGCAGGCCGAACAAGCGCACCAGAAACGGACTGAGTGGGATCATCACGATCTCGGCCACGAGATACGATGTCGCGACCCAAGTGCCTTCTGTGCCGCTCGCCCCTATCTCTCCTTGGATCGTCGGCAATGCGGCGTTCACGATCGAGATGTCGAGCAGCGCCATGAAAGACCCGATCGTCCCTGCCGCGACTGCAATCCAATCGCGCGCGCTAGCGCGTTGCTTAGACATCAGGGCTGGACCCGTGCGTCGCCGCGCCTGAGGCGTTCCGACTCTTCCTCGATGCGACGCCGGCTGCCCTTGGCGTTTATGGTGTCGACGGTGACCTCCACCGACAGTCCGGGCCGCAACACCTTGCGTGCCTCCGGACCTGCCTCAATGCTGATCCGGACGGGCACGCGCTGCACGATCTTGGTGAAGTTACCAGTTGCATTCTCCGGCGGCAGCACAGAGAACTGCGCCCCCGTCCCAGGAGAAAAGCTGGCAATGCGGCCCCGCAGTTCGGCTGCATCCAGCGCGTCCACCTTGATCGTGACGGGCTGTCCGACCCGCATCAGCGCAACCTGCGTCTCCTTGAAATTTGCGCTGATGTAGAGCTGATCGGTCGGAACGATTGACATGAGCCGGGTTGCCGGCTGGACGAACTGGCCGGCGCGTGCCGCCTTGTCCGCGACGACGCCGTCAATGCTGCTGCGGATCTCTACCGAACCAAGGTTCGTCGAGGCGCGTGTGAGTTGCGCGCGTGTGGTTTCACGTTGCGCGAATGCCTGGCCGATCCGCGCGTCTTGGGTGGCGAGGCTGCGACGAGCAGCCAACCCGGCGGCACGCTGCGCCCGCAGGTTAGCGAACGCTTGATCTCTTTCCAGCACCAGGCCCGCCAGTCGCTCCCGGGATTCCGCGCCGGACTGAGCCAGTGGCTCGTAGCGGCGAACTTCGTTCGCGGCAGCGGCGGCCGCAGCTTGGGCGCTCGCGACTTGAGCCTCTATTTGTTCGATCGACGCACGCTGCTCGTCAAGCGTTCGCCGCGCAGTGCGAATACCCGCGTCTGCGGCGGCGACCTGGGCCTGCGCCTGCGCAACGTCGGCGCGGTAATCCCGTGGGTCCAGCACCACCAACAGTTGGCCGCGCCGGACCGGCTGGTTGTCGCTTACCAACACGCGCTCGACATACCCGCCCAGCTTTGGGGAAATCGTTACAAAATCCGCGCGGACGTAAGCATTGTTGGTCGACTGAAGGTATTGGCCGGTTTGCCGATAGTCCCAGTACCAGAGCGCCGCCGCGACTATACCGGCGATCAAAGCAGCGACGAGCACATAGCGGATGATCGGAAACCGGGCCAGCAGGCCGGGCTTTCCGGTGGCTTGCTTGTCATCCTCCGCGCTCTCTGCGTCCTCTCTTATGGGGTCGTCGTCTCCGCTTGGTCGCTCGTCATCGTCGGACCTTTGGTTCTCACCAGCCACTCTAAAAGCCTCGGAATATGTAAACCGTATCGAACCATAGACAGCGCGATCGATGGATCCCAGCGATATTATCGGGCTGCGCTTGTAGTCGCTCGCAGGGGTCCGTAGATCACCCCCTCGCCAAAGCCGAACCCACGGGCGCAGGTTTCTGCTGAGGCTCGGCGAGAGGCTTCACTCAGCGATGCAGGAAAACTCGAACTGTGCCGCGCAGGCCGGGCTACCGGGATTATCCTGCCACGCTTCAATGTGGACGACGGCCACCCGTCGCCCAATCCGACGGATATCGGGTCGCGCCCTCACGTCGCGCAGCCGTATGGGGGTCAGGAACTGAACATTCAAGCTGATCAGTCGAGGTAATACCGACCGTTCGAGCCTTCGCGCGACTACGCCGCCGCACGCAAGCTCTAAGAACGCCGTGACTGCACCGCCATGAAGTGCGGGAAGAGGGGGATTGCCGATCAGCTCAGGCCGAGGTGCCAGGGTCCAGAGCGCGCCATCTTCTGACACGTCGATCATGCCGCCGAGCTTGGCGCCGAAGCTCGACGAAGCGACGATGGCCGCGACGCGCTGGTCCATGCTCATTCCACTATCGGTCGATTGATCGAGAAGACTCCCTGCGCCGCGGCCACGATGTCCGACGGGTCGAGATCCCATACCTCTGCACAAACGAATGCCATGTTTTCCGAGAGGCTGTAACAATGCGACCATGCGGTCACCTGGCACCCAGGCTCAGGGCGTCGAACGTGATCGACCTTGAGGTTGAGGGTCGAGATCAGAAGCGGACGAGGCAGCCGCGATATAACGGCCGCGCCACACGCTTGATCAACCAGGCTCACGACTGCGCCCGTGGCCACTGCGCCAGTCCGGTCGGACAGGTCTGCCCGCCAGGGTATGCACATCGACGCAACACCATCTCCTGATGAAAGGAGGTGAACGTCAAGCGCGGCGCTCCACGGAATGGTGACCATCCCCGCGTCGGTTAGGACAGACACAGCACAACCCCCGGCATACCATCAAAAAACCACGATCCAGCAGCGCATCGCACTCGTCAACCTCATGCAGAAGAAGTATCCCGTGTAGTTTACATGAGCTGAGAGGATTGCTATCGCCCGAGCAAGGCTATGGAAACGCGATCGAACCGCCTACTGGTCTTCGCCGTCGTCGGCGTTCTCGTAGCGACGTTGCTGGTGTTCGCGGGCTGGCTCTTCTCGGGCAGCAACCCCGGCGGACGCGAATACCTCATTCGGTTCAAGGATAGCGTCACCGGCGTTAGCAAGGGCTCGCCGGTGACCTATTCGGGCGTGCCGGCGGGCTCAGTGACGGCAGTGCGCCTCGCCAGAAATGATCCCTCAACTGTGCTCGTGAAAGTGCGGCTCGACCCCGATATTCCGATTGTACGCGGGGTGGAAGCTACGGTCTCGCGATCCTTGATCGGCGGCGATGCCACCGTAATTCTGGCTGGCGCGCAAAAAAGAGCGCCGCCGATCGTACCAATAGCAGGGGAGCGACTGCCAGTGATCCCCGCCAAAAAGGGAGGCCTTCTCGGCTCGGGTGGAGATCCCATGGCCCTGCTCGAGAAGATCAGCCGCTCCGTCGACAACGTGTCGAGCAACCTCGACGCCAAAGGTCAGGAGCGCGTGCGCGCGCGTCTCGCAATGCTCGCCGAGAGCTCGGCGGGCTGGGCGGGAAGGGTGCCGCGGATCTCAAATGGTCTGACGGGAGCCGGCGGAAGGGTGCAGCGCGTCGGCGACTCCATTGCCATCGCCGGCGAAAACGCCGACCGCCTGCGTGCACGAATCCGTGCGGAGCACCGATCGGGCCTTCGTTCTCTCAATGAAAGGTTGCGCAGCACCCAGAGCGCCGCCGAGGCGTTTGGGGCCAAAGTGGAGGCGGCGCGCCCGACAATCCGTAGGATCGAAGTAGAGCGACAGACGGTGACGGACCAAGTGCGGTCAGTCCGCGCAACCACACAGCGCGTCCAGGAGCAGGTGCAGCGGGTCGATCGCGAGGGGCTGCAACTCCTCGGCACGCCGAAATTGCCGGATTACAAGCCTGGGGGCGGAGCCGCTACACCGCCCGGCGTCCCGCCGCCAATCCGATAACGGTGCCGCCATTCATACCCGGCGACAGAGTGAGTGCACAGCCGAACCCGCATTCATGTTGTCTGAATCGCCGCAGCATCACTGCAAGGCCGTGGCGTCGTATAATGCTCTCGTCTAGGATGAGGTCAGCCTCGCGTCGGCAATTCGGGAAACGGGGGTCAAGTTGAACCAATTGGATCAGGAGAAACCCAAGCCTGGAAGGAGGATGGGACGCCCGACTGCCGGAGATGCGATACGATTGACCGGCCACATCCTTAAAAGTGCGCGCGAGCTCTTTTTCGAGCACGGGTTCGATGGAGCGAGTGCCGACATGATTGCCGAGCGCGCCAGGATCTCAAAGCGCACGCTCTACGCCCGGTTCGGCAGCAAGGCTCGTGTGTTTGAGGCCGTGATCCTCGATGAGATTGCTACGCAACTACGCGCGCTCGAGCCGACTGTCGATGATAAGCTCGACATCACATCGAGGCTTCAGGCGATCGCCGACGTCCTGCTGGAATGGCTCCTGACCCCGCGTGTCGCGTCGATGGAGCGGGCCGTCATTGCACAGGCCGTGCGCTTCCCCGCGCTTGCGGCGAACATCCACGATTTCGGCTTTCAACGCGCCGTGCAATGGGTCGCGAGCATCCTCGCTCACGCCAGCGCCAAGGGCGAACTCACGCTGTCGGACCCGGTGTTCGCCGCCGAGCAGTTCGTCACGCTCGTGGTCGTGGCCCCGATGCGCCGCTCCGCGCTCGGGCTCGCCCCCGCCGCCTACGATCCGGCCGCACAGGACCGCGTACGGCGCGGGATCGAGTTGTTCATCGCTGGCTGCCGAACCCAAAGGTAGCTTTTCCTCAAACAGAGAAAATCAGGTGTTATGATCCGCCTCCCGCGTGCTCCAACCAAAAGCACGACTCCGGACTACTCAGTCGGCGGACGCACGTCGGTGATGGGTATGCGGACGTCGGCGGACGCCAGCGGACCGTCGGTCGTGAACATTTTTTGACGTCCTCGCTGTTTTTACATCCATGCTGAGCGAGAGTTTTCCGGGCCCCTGACGCCCCGGTGTGCCTCGTCTTCTTCATGGCCAGTTCCTCGCCCGCCCCGGCGCAACAGTTGATCGCGCGGCACCAGGGCGCTGATCGCGCGAAATCCTGACCCGCGTCGCCTGGCATCGTCCAGCCGACCCATCGTCGCCATTCTCCCGATCCTTTCAAACCGGGAACTCCGCGAGCGAACAGGACACAATGGCTTTTTCAACAGCCTCGACCGGTTATGACACTGAGGTTACTCGAGATAGTGCCACCGCCTCCCGTTCAGCGGTAACCGGCACGTGATATCATGCGTCGACAGGATGGCGCTGGAGACAGCAGTTCGAAGATTGCCGTGCCGCGGCCGGAATCAAGAGACCAAGCCGCGGCTGGCGTCCGATCATCAATATACCGGCGATAGCCCAGCCGGCAGCATCTGCTTGGCGTGCTGCAAATGCCGTTCGATCACAGGAACAGCGGTTGAAGCCACCTGCTTCAAGGCAGCATCGGTTCCGTCAGTGGCATAGCCCTTGTGCAGAGCCCAAGCGGCCTGATGCGCCTGCGCTTGCTGCTGCAGATAGAGATCATCGAACGTCGCCTTGGGCGCTTTTTTCAGCAGCGCGATTTTGGCCGCGTTGGCCGCGGACAGCTTTGTCGAGGGCCGTGCGATCGTGCGGTCGTCATTCTTCAGCGCTGCCATCAGTGCCTTCGTCGTGCCGGTATGATCGGTGATCATCTGCTGGGCAAAAGACTTGATGTCGTCGCGCTTGCTTTTCGTCAGAGCCAAACGGCTGGACTGAATTTCGTAATTGTCCGAGTCAGCCGCCAATTTGACATAGTCGGTCGCCGACGTTGCAGAGAGGGGCGACACCCCCACCTCTGTCGGCGTCAGGGATCCGGTAGAAGCCATCATGTCCTGAGCGACGACAGGCGTAGCCATCATGATTGCGGCAGCGCTGGAAAGTATAAGAGCTCGAAGCATCGTTTTCTCCTGTTAATATGTTCTTTTGAACGTCTCGTCATTCTTGCCGGTTCCGTCAGGCAAGGGAGGGGCTACCGAGCCATATGATGGCTGCGGGAGGCAATGCGGCAGCGCCGGGTCAGGTTCCGGAACTCAAGCTGATTGTGGGTGCAATGCGAAGGCGACAATCGCGAAGTTCATACCCTGTGATCAACGCGTTCCAGTTGATCTTCGGCGGTGCTTCCAGCGTTAAGTCCGCAATGCGCAGCAGGCGATCGAGAAAGATTGCGGTTTCGAGAATTGCGATGCTCGCGCCAGGGCATCGATGCGAACCATCACCGAACGCAAGCCCTGCGCTACCGACCCGCGCTGCCAAGGCGCGATCAGGATCGACTGCATGCGGACACGCGCCCACCGCCGCAACATCAGCATTCGCCTGGCGGATATCGATTTTGAAGATCTGGCCGGTATCTGGATTCCGTCGCGAAAGCTCCCCGACGACCGGTTCGAGCCTAAGGATCTCTTCTAAGATGGCGATCCGCCCGGTCTCATCTGTGGTAAGGAAGCGTGTCCGAAGCTCCTCGCGCTCGAGCAAATGCCATCCCGCCATCGTGATGAATTCGCGTGTCGTCACCATGCCGGCGGCAGCGTAGGTCACGCACTCGGTTAGAATCGCGCGATCCGAATAGCCTTCAGCGATCAAATGCGAGATCACGTCTTCGCGCGGGGCACGGCGACGCGCGAGAACCGCTGGGAACACGTCTCGAACATAAAAGTTAAGCATGTGGATCTGCGCCCGCGCGAAGCGTGGCAGATCGAGGATCGACTTGCCGAGCGCGACATTGCCAGCGTGAAAAAAGCGTTCGAGCCGACGCGCCATGCCTGTGCGATTACTATCGGTAACACCGACAACCTCGGCCGCAACGGACACCGCCAGCCGCATGCTCATGTCGTCCAGCTTCGCGTGGCCGCGACGCTGCATGTCGCCGATTAAGGCATCGGATTCACGCTCGATGATCGCACGGTAGCTGGTGTCGACGGTTTTGGGGGTGAAGAACCGAGCGGTCGCAGCACGCTGACGGCGATGGCGCTCACCGTGCTGGAAAATGATCGGCGCAAAGCGCTCGTCGCTGAACCTTGCCATCAGATCAGCGCGGAAACTGGCCTGATGCAGCTCATCGTCCCGGAGCAGCGCGCGTGCTTCCGAAAAAGACTGGACTGGGCAACCGCGACCCATGGACTGCGATGGAATGCTTTTTCGATCATCACGGAGATCGTCGACCCCGCTGGACGGTTCGCGCGATAGCGTGGAATACGAACTCATCGCTTTGCTCCTTTAATCCAAGGTCCGCTATATATGATCTACTGTGGCTCATAAAAGGGGTAATAGCGAGAAGGACGTGGACGCTCGTGTCACGCGAACCCGTTCGCTGCTGCGCGACGCGATGCTGGCGCTGTTGCAAAACGGCGACGCGCATTCGATCACAGCGCAACGTATCGTCGCTCATGCCGGAATCGGCTACGCGACCTTCTTTCGCCATTATCCCGGCGTCGACACGCTGTTGCTCGACGTGGCGGATGAGTTGATGGGACGGTTGGTTAAGCAGGTGGCCCCGGCTCTCGTACGTGGAGACGTGGGAAACGCCGTGCGATCGGTCGTGGAGTTCGTCGATCTACATCGGCACGCCTCTGCAGCTCTGCTGGTTGGCGGTGGCGATGCAGTGCGACAGGAAGTGACGGCTCGCGCCATTCGATACGCGGAGGGGCTCGATCTTCCGTTTGATTCATCCGTGCCTGGCGGACTCGCTGTTCGCGTCGTAGTGGGCGGAATAATCACCATTTTAAGCTGGTGGTTGACGGAAGGACTCGCCAGTTCAGCCGATGACGTGAGCAGCTTAATCGAACGATTAACGATACGCGCCCTTGTGACACCGCAGACGTAACACCGGAGCACGGGCCGGTGCTCCCAAGGTTGGTCGAACGCGTGCCAAACGCTCCCCTACAACCCTGCTCGGACGCAGGCGGATAGCTTGGTATCAAACCGGTCTAATTGCGCTCGATGCTCCAATTCGCCAGCAACGCGCGCAAGGCAGCGACGAATGCCAGCGGCTGATCCAGCATCAGATGGTGCCGAGCTTCGGGTACAGCGATGATCGGAATATCGATACCGCCAAGCTCGCGCACGTAATCACTGGAATCATTTGTAAAAAGGAGGCTTTGCTCGCCGTGTACTATCGCCTTGCGGCCTGGCGCCTCGACCAGCGTTCTGCCCATTTCAAGCCATTCGCTCGGCATATTATCCCGCTTGAACACTGATGGCGAAAACTTCCAGGTCCACGCTTCGCCTTCGCGTCGAAGTGAGTGGTAGGCCATGTAATCCATCAGGAACGCCTCACCAACGGGCTGTGGCGGAGATAGAACATACCGCTCGCGGGCGCTGGCGTAATCGGGGTAGCGCTTATGCGCGCGATCAGGGTCGCCTGATCCCGGGCCGGTGCGTCCGCCGCCCCAAACGGCGTCAAAGCTGGACGGACGCAGCACCATCAGATCGCAAATCACCGTGCCGGCGAAGGCATCCGGCGCCAGCGTGATCGCCTGGAGCGCGACTGCCGCGCCAAAGCTGTGTGCGACGATGATCGGCTTGTGCTCGTGTCCAAAAAGTCCAAGGGCCTCCGCGACTCCAATCATCTCCCGTCCTCGCGCGACCATGTCACAATTTTCGCGAACGTCGCTGTCCCCCATTCCTGAATGGTCGTAGGCGATCACATGGTAATTTTCGGCCAGGTAAGGCGCGACGAACGCCAGGCACCGTGCATGAGAGAGAAAGCCGTGGGTCATCAGTAAAGGAGGCGCGGAACGATCTCCCCAGCGGAAGTAGTGCATTCTCACACCAGAGACCTCGACGAAGCCTTCCTCCCGCGGCACGGATAGCGCGTCGACAAACCAATCGGGCAGGTATGCAGGATCTGGCGCCCAGGTCTGTACGATATCGGACGGGATTTCACGCATGGTGCTCAGTGCCTTTCTTTGACTGAATCAATTATGTGGCATGATCCGGCGTGACGCGATTCAAACCGAAGTGTCCAGGCTGCGGCGTATTCATCCGATTGTTCTCGAACCGGATCTTTTCCAGTTTTGGTATACGTTCGCATCGCTTGTTTCTGGAGCTTCGCACGCGGACGCGGGGAGCGTCGGTAGCTGGACCGGGAGCGGCGGGTCGGTTTCAAAGCCGTCAACGAGCACCCGACGGGCTCGCGATACGCGACTTTTGACGGTGCCAAGCGGTACGCCGAGACGATCCGCGGCTTCTTCGAATGTCAGCCCGTCTCGTGTCACCAGCTCGAAGGCTACGCGTTGTCCATCAGAAAGCGACGACACGGCTTGGTTGAATTCATTGGAAAAAATCCCTTCGTCCTGGGCGGCCGGGGCAATTAAAAGACGTTCTGCGATTGCCGGATCCCACGATACCGAGCGCCGATCCTTTCGCTTCCCGGACAGAAAGCTGTTCCGTGCGATCCGCATAAGCCAAGCCTTGAGGTTCGTCCCGATCTCGAAACGCTCTCGCGCGGCCCAGGCGCGCGCCAATGTATCCTGAACGAGGTCTTCGGTATCTGCCTCGTTACGCGTCAGTCGACGCGCATAAATCCGCAGGTTCGGCATCACCCTGCGCACAGCATGGCTAAAACCGCGCTGGCTTATAAACGGATCAGTCTGCTCAATGGCGGCGGGAAGTGTCATCCGCGTCATCTCTGCAGAATATGCAAATTGGATGAGAAGACCGCTCCAACCACGAAAGCCGACGCGATCCCATTGTTCTGTGGCTTTCTAGAGGAGGTCGGACTGAGCAAACGCATCGACGCGGGATGCCGTCGAGTCAGCCTTTGGTCGATATTCGATCCACGCCGCCAATCCCACTCAACGCTGTGATCGCAGCGTCGATGTGTATCGCCGGTAGCGTGAATCCGAACGCATCGGCTTCCGCAAGGAGGACGAGCAGCGCGGCGATGAGTGTCGCCGCTTTGTCTTTTGGGTCGGTATTCGGCATCGATCACTCCGATGTTTGCTGCCGTTGTTCGTGAATAGCACCTTCTCGCATCGATCCCGGGGCGAACCATACGCCAGCAAAACCTTGCCGGGTATCGGCACACGTTGTTCATGGCTTCGATCCAATTTTCGCCGCAGGAGTCTCGATCTCGCTTGGTTGACCAGCAGGCGAGGGTTTGAAATCGGGCAATTTGGTCGATCCCAAGCCCCCCTGTTCGATCCTCTTGGCGACATCGCCGGCACGACCGACTGGTCCCCGGAGCGATCGAACGGTTTCCGTGACTTGGCGGGCATCCGCTTCCAATTGCCTCATCCGAGGTCGTGCGCGCGAAACCGACTGCCCAAAAGACACGGCTGATTTGTCAGCCGAATTCAGTGACCTAGAAATACGCTCCCGAAATTCTCCACGTGACGCTTCAATGCGCCTGCGAAGTCTCGTTGCACCATCTCCTGTATTGGCGATCTGCTTTGCAAAAGCATCGAGCCTGTCCGTCTGTGGCAACCGTCCAGCCACTTGGCCGACTTTGTCAGTCCAGCTTTGCGAGTTGCGCGCGAGTTCGTCGAGACGCTTTTCTATCGAACGCAAACCAGCGGGATCGAGCTTTTTAGACACGCTTTCAGCGTTCGACGAAACCTTCGCAATGAGGTCTGCTGGACCACCGCCGCCCAGGAGTCCTCCGCCCTTTGCTGGTATGATCGGGAACGGCTGTCCCTCTCGGGCCGCGAGCACCGGGTTGCGATTGTTGTCGCCGCTCAGGCTCAGCTTTGCCGATCCATCAAATAACGATCGTTCGATCGATGCTGTCACACCGCGATGAAGAATCGCGTCACTGGTCAATACGAACCGCACGGTCACGAAATCGGGATTTTTGGGCTGGACCTGGATTTCAGTTACGCGGCCAATGGGAACACCGAGAAGGTTCACGGCCGACCCCGGTTGCAGGCCATCTACAGATTGTTCAAATCGTATCTCGTACGTCGGCCCCTCGGCATCGCTCGCCTGGAGAAGCCACAAAGCGAATCCGATCGCAGTGATCATGAGCAGGCCCACGATCAGGCTCACCTTCAACCAGTTTGAATGCGTTTCCATAGAAAGTCAGAAAGTCCGTGGCCCACCGCGCCAGGCACGATGCTCCGCGGTCAGCTCTGCGTACGCCGCGCTCATCGCGGCCTCACACCTTCGAAAACGGCCAGTGCAACAGCGCCGAAAGCCAACAGTCCCGCCAGGAGAGGCTGCGAGGAAAGCACTATCGCCGCGGAGATGGCGAGGGTGGCGGGATAGAGCTGCGGAGTACCCCTGCCTGCACGCTCTTTTCCGCGTAAACGCTCAAGGTCCTTGGGTGCAATACTGACGGTGATCGAGCCGGTTCGCGCAACCTTCTCGATCTGTCCGACGAGGTTCGGCGTTACAGAACCGCTCGTCCGAGCGCCGCGACCAGCTTGCCCGCCTCGCCGCGCAGCCGGGCAGGGCTTGCCCGCTCCCGCATCATTTCTTTTGCTATGGGAGCAAGCTCGCGAGCAATGTCGAATGCCGGATCGATGCGCCGGACGAACCCCTCGGCGGTCAGCAAGGTCCGGAGCACCAGGGCGAGGTCAGGCGGAAGCGCGAGATGAAAGTCGCGCAGAATCGCGAATACCATCTGAAAAATGTCGGCGAGGTCAATCTGATCGAGCAGAACGTTGCTGAAGCGGTCGATCAGTTCGGCCATTGCCTCTTCGAGCCGGACCCGCTCCACGTCCGGATCCCCGGCCCAGAGCATAAGAATATCGACGACACCGCCGGTGTCCTCCGAAGCGATCGCGAGGCCAAGCCGAACGAGTTCCTCCCGGCGTCTCGGCAGGAGGGTGCCCACGGCCCCGAAATCGATCAGGCCAAGCGTCCCGTCTTCAAGAAAGAAGACGTTGCCGGGATGCGGATCGGCGTGGAAGTGACCGTTGATGATGATCATGCGCAGGATCGCCTGCGCATAGATGCTGGCGAGCGCCGCCAGATCGAGATCGCTTCGGCGTGCTACATCCAAATCGCTTGCGGGAAATCCACGGAGCCGCTCCTGGATGTTCACTCGCCTACCCGAAAGCTCCCAATCGAAGCGTGCGGTCCGAACCCCGTAGTTTTTAAGATATTCACCGATCGCGTCGCTGGCGCGCGCTTCTGCGCTGAGGTCCATCTCCCGGGCGAGGCTCTCGGCGAAATGGCGCAGCAACTCGTCCGGCTTCAGTCTTGCGATCTCGGGGATACGGCGCTCCGCAACCCGGGCCAGTCTTCGCAAGAGCCGAAGATCGGCATCGACGATCCGCTCGATGCCTGGGCGGCGAATCTTGACGATGACGTCCCGCCCGTCGAGCAGTGTCGCCGCATGCGCCTGAGCGATCGAACCCGCCGCAAGCGCTTCGGTGTCGAAGTGACTAAAACTCGTTTCGATTGGCCCGCCGATCGCCGCCTCGATCAGCGGCTGCACGGCCGCGAATGGAAGCGGAGGAACGCGGTCCTGCAGTTTTGAAAGTGCATCGACCCATGCCGGCTCCAGAAGGTCGCCTCGCATCGCGAGGATCTGTCCGAATTTGACCGCCACGGGTCCGATATCCCGCAAAAGCGCGACGATCGCTTCCGGCCGGGTATCTTCCAGCGGCTCGTCACTCCCCATCCCGAGACCCAGTCTAGCGGCCAGTCCTTTGAAACCGTGGCGCCCGAACAGGACGAGAATCTGGGCGAACCGCTCCCTTTCTTTTAAAGCGGTCGCATCGACTTCATCGATAAGAGCCCGATCAACCATGCGCCCGGGCCTTCGCGGCGGGAGCTCGGGTCGCGGTAACGCTGGGCTTCGACTCCAGATGGTCGACGAGCCGGTTCAAATGTTTGACCGCTGCGTTGAGGCCCTCAAGTTCATCCGCTGTCAGGCTTCCGAAGGTCTGCCCCACGATGTCGTCGTAGAGCGGCATGGCCAGTCCCAGCGTGACCCGGCCGGCGTCTGTGATCTGCACCAGCTTGGACCGGCGATCGTCCGCAGCAGGCGATCGGGACACGAGACCATTCTGCTCGAGAGCGTCGATCGCCTGGGTGACAGTGCGGGGCGCCTGATCGAAGAAGCTCGCAATGTCGGTCGAGCGGCGCGGTTGCTCGGCGAGCAGAGCGAGCAGCCGCAACTGGGCCATCGATGCACCTTGGCACGCCAGGTGGGAGTCGATCAGCCGCCGCATCCTATACCAGGTCCAACCATAATTCGTGGCAATCCCACGCAGAGCTAATTCGTGAGGTTCCATACTATATGTATTTGCCGTACTGGAGCGGGCATGGCAAGGATGCCCGCAATAATCCCGCAAACGGTGGTTGCCACCGAGTTCGCGCCAGCGTGGCCGGCTGGGCAATTATAACTCCTCACAACCGCCAGGAATGAGAATTGAATAACGGAAAAAGCGGCTTCGGCGACAAGCCTGGGCTAGAAGACGCGGTGCCAGTCACGGAGCCCGCGCCCGTCGTACAGTCAGTCGATTCCACGCCGGGGCGCCGGCAGCGCCTACGCAAGCCGCTGCTGCTCGCAGCGCCAGTGATTGCTCTGGTGTTGGGGCTGTTCTTCTATCTGAGCGGCGGACGCTATCAGGACACGGACAACGGCTATCTCCAGTCTGGGTTGGTACCAGTCAGCGCCAGTGTCAGCGGCCCGGTGATCGCAGTGGCAGTGGTCAACAACCAACGGGTAAAGGCGGGCGATGTGCTGTTCCGTATTGATCCGGCGCCGTACCAGGCGGCAGTTGACGAGGCGGAGGCGGAACTTGCCAACGCTAGGACCCAAGTTTCATCGCTACGTGCCAACTATCGCGAAGGTGAAGCCGGGTTGCAGGCGGCACAGGCTCGCCTCGCGTACGCGACCCGCGAGGCGGCACGCCAGAAGTCGCTGCTCGCCGAGGGAATATCCTCCCAGAACCAGTATGATCAGGCTGTGCTCGCGGCGCAGACCGCGCGCCAGCAGATCCAGACCTCCGTTCAGCAGAATGCCGGCGTCGCCGCGACGCTGACGGGTAACGTCAACGCTCCGACCGAGCGCCAGCCCGGTGTCCAGCGCGCCCAGGCGGCGCTTGAGCGTGCGCGCCTTAACCTTGGTTACACGGTGGTGCACGCAGCGCAGGAGGGCATCGTCACCAAGGTGAACCAGCTTCAGGTGGGCAGCTATGTCGCGGCGTCGAAGCCGGTGTTCACCCTCGCCGGCACGAAGCTATGGGTCGAAGGCAATTTCAAGGAGGACCAGTTGGCTCACATGCGGGTCGGCCAGCGTGCGACCTTCCGCGTCGATGCCTTCCCCGACCTCAAGCTCACCGGGCGGCTGGCAAGCTTCAGCCCGGGCACCGGCAACAGCTTCTCGCTGCTCCCGGCAGAGAACGCGACGGGCAACTGGGTGAAAGTCGTCCAGCGCCTGCCCGTCGAATTCAGCATCGACCAGCTGCCCAGGGACGTGCCGTTGCATGCCGGGCTCAGCGTCGAGGTGACGGTCGATACAGGCTACGAACGCCACCTGTTCGGCAGCGCGACCGAGAAACGATGACTGCAATCTATCCCGACCTTGGCGCTCGCCGCTTCATCACCGCGTCGGTGATGGCGGCGACCGTGATGAATTCGCTCGACAGCACTATCGCCAACGTCGCGCTGCCGCACATCCAGGGCAGCGTGTCGGCATCGGGCGAGGAGATTACCTGGGTCCTCACCTCGTACATCGTGGCTGCGGCCATCATGACGCCGCTGACCGGCTGGCTCGCCGGTCGGTTCGGGCGCAAGCGGCTTATGTTGTGGTCGATCGTCGGGTTCACCGTCGTATCCGGGCTGTGCGGCGTCGCCAACAGCCTGGGCGAACTGGTCGGCTTCCGCCTGCTTCAGGGCGTCTTCGGCGCGGCGCTGGTGCCGATGAGCCAGGCCATCCTGCTCGACATCAACCCGCCGGAACGGCACGGCCCCGCCATGGCGGTTTGGGGCATGGGCGCAATCCTAGGCCCGATCATCGGCCCGGCGCTGGGCGGTTGGCTCACGGACAACCTGTCATGGCGATGGGTGTTCTACATCAACCTGCCGATCGGGCTGCTCGCTTTCGCCGGCCTTTCGGCGTTCCTGACAGAGACAAAGGATGCAATGCGCCCGCGGCTCGACCTGTTCGGCTTCGCGATGCTCGC